>Ga0268298_10002582_pt1 | contig 19641 bp, 16 predicted proteins | sample WWTPWeurt_MetaG_FD_194462 | JGI IMG/M metagenome (GOLD analysis project Ga0268298, IMG submission 194462) | Activated sludge microbial communities from WWTP in Nijmegen, Gelderland, Netherland - WWTP Weurt | ecosystem: Engineered > WWTP > Aerobic digester > Activated sludge | place...
AGCTTACTACAGCTCGGTTCCGAGCCCTTCGACCGGCGTGCTCGCCCGACGGGACAGGCGCCCCGGCCCCAAAGTAGGCTCCCGCCGTGACCGACCGCCCCCTCCTGCTCCTTGCCAACGACGACGGCTTCCGCTCACGGGGCCTCTCCGCACTTCGCGACGCGCTCTCGGAGATCGCGGACGTGGTCGTATGCGCGCCCGAGACCGAACAGAGCGCGACGAGCCACGCCCTGAGCCTGCATCGCCCGCTGCGACTCTACCGCCACGAGCCGGGTGTGTACTCGGTGGACGGCACACCCGCAGACTGCGTGTACGTTGCGCTCGCCGGCGGCGAGCGAGTCTTGCCGCGCAAGCCCGACGCCGTGGTGAGTGGTCTGAACCACGGGCTCAACCTGGGCGATGACGTCTTCTACAGCGGGACCGTGGCAGCCGCCCGGGAAGGCGCGCTGAAGGGCATCCCTGCGCTCGCGGTCTCCGCCGGCGCCGGCGCCGACTTCGGGGCGGCCGCTCGCCTCTCGGCCGAGCTCGTGCTTTCGCTCTTGGCCGCGGAGCGCGGCCGCGGCCTCTTGCTCAACGTGAACTTCCCGGCCGGGGACCGCTGGTCGGTGCGACAGACGCGGCTCGGGCGGCGCGAATACGAGGAAACCATCGAGTTTCGACGTGATCCTCGCAAGCGTGAGTACCTGTGGATCGGCGGGCCGCTGCTCTCGCACGCACACGTACCCGGTTCCGACACCGAAGCGTTCGATCAGGGCGTCGTGGGTGTCACCCCCCTCGTGCTGGACCTCTGGGGGCAGAGCGAGAGCGGACGGACGGAAGCCGTGCTCCAGACTTTCGCCGCGAGAACGAAGTTGGGTGGGGAGCCGAAATGAACTATGAACGAGCGCGCCGATGGCCGACCGCAAACGATCGAAGACGAGCAGCAAAGCGCGTGCGCCCTCGCGAACGGGGCTCACCCCCCGCGGCCGCACGCCGGTGAAACCCAGCGCCAAGCCCAAGAAGCACGCGCTACCGCACATCGCGCCGGAGCTCGTCGACGGGCTGTCCTACGTGCGCAAGCTGATCCGAGAGATCCCGAACTTTCCGCAGCCGGGCATCCTGTTCAAGGACATCACGCCGTTGCTCTCCGACCCCAAGGCCTTCCACATCGTGCTCGATGCCATCGCCGAGCGCTTCGTGGGCGAGCACGTGGACGCGGTGGTGGGCATCGAGTCGCGTGGCTTCATCTTCGGAGGCGCGCTGGCGGCGCGCCTCAACGCGAGCTTCGTTCCGGTGCGCAAGCCCGGGAAGCTGCCGTACCGTACCGACAAGGTGAGCTACTCCCTCGAATACGGCGAGAGCGAGCTCGAGATGCACCGTGATTCGCTCTCGGAGGGTGCGCGCGTCCTCGTGGTGGACGACCTCCTGGCGACCGGAGGCACGGCGCTGGCCGCGGGCGAGCTGGTGCACCGCCAAGGCGCATTCGTCGCAGCGTATGCCTTCGTGGTGGAGCTCGAGTCCTTGGGCGGCCGCGAGCGTCTCCTGCCGGCTCCGGTGATCTCGTTCCTGCGCTACGACTGAGGAGAGGCCCGCGAGCGAAGGCTGGATTTGCGACCGAGCGTGGCTTCGGGCATCCTTCCCGATCATGACGAAGCGGGGCTGGGTCCTCTGGGGGCTCTTTGGCGTTGTTCCGGGCGTGCTCACGGGGTGTGACGACGGGGCGTATTCGGGCGAAGACGGGCTTGGCGGCAGCGGCGGCAGCGGCGGCACCCAGCCAGTGACCGGCGCGGGGGTCGGCCAGAGCTGCGGCGCGACCAAGCCCTGCCGGCCAGGCCTCAAGTGCGAGAGTGGCACCTGCGCCCTCGGGCACTCGACGCCAGCTGGTTCCGTCTGCGTCATCTCCGGCGAGTGCCAGGACGGCCTCCAGTGCATCGCGGGAAAGTGCGCATCGGCCGGAGCGGGGGACGCGGGCGCGGGCTGTACCAGTGACGCCGACTGCAAGAGCGGCATGCGCTGCGTGCTCTCGGGGTTTTCGACCCAGTGTGCGCCCGAAGGCAGCGGCGACGTCGGCGCTGACTGCAAGACCAGCGCGGACTGCTACGGCGGGCTCGCGTGTACGCAGAAGAAATGCGGGCCACCCATTCCGGGCGCGCCCACCTTCGGCGTTTCGACCTGGCCGGGCGTGAGCTGTGAGGCTTCGAGCGCGGGCAGCGTGCGAGCCTTTTTCGAAGTGCCCGGCGCCACACCGAAAGGCAAGGAGGGTGACTTCTTCCGTCTGCCGTTCCCGAACGACATCCGAAGGAAGGCCGGCTTCGTCGACCTCTCGGGCTTCCCGACACCCGGCGACGAGCTGCTCGGTTTCGATCCGGTGAAGATCTACGTCGACGCGCTCCAGGCGACGGAAGACTCCTGGGGCACGAACCCGACGGTGGTGTTCCGCTTCTCCGGCGAGCTCGACTTCGACACCTTCAAGACCGAATCGGGCGGAAAATTCCCGGTCCAGTGGGTCGACATCACCACGGGCACGCCCGAATACGGCTCGAGCTCGGGACTGTACTTCGCGTACAACCCCAACAAGACGCACTACCTCTGCGAGAACACCGTGTCGGTGCGCCGCCCCACCGGCTTCCCCATGGTGCCGGGTCACAAATACGCGGCGTATTTGACCACCGCCGGTAAGGCCAAGGGGGGCGGGACCATCGAGCGTTCGGAGCACCTCAGCGCCGTGCTCGCCGACGCTGCACCGAGCGATCCGGTGCTGGCGGCCGCTCACCTCGCGTTCCAACCTTTCCGCGACTACTTGAAAGACAAGCTGATCGATCCCGCGTTGGTCTTGAACGCGACGGTGATCACCGCGAGCAAGGCGCGCGACCCGATGCGAGCGCTCGCCACCGCCGTGGGAGCCGCCGGCGTGCCCACGGCCAAGGGTTGGGTGAAGTGCGGCGGCGCGGCGAAGTCGCCGTGCCCGCAGGCCGAAGGGGAGCGCGCGTGCGGCGACGGGAGCTCGCCCGATTTCGACGAGTACCACGCGCTGGTTTCGCTCCCCATCTTCCAAAAGGGCTCGCCGCCTTACACCGAGACGGGCGGCGACGTGCGCATCGATCAGCCCGAGCGAAACGAAGACGTGTGCATGGCCATCAGCGTGCCGAAGGGCACGATGCCGACGGCTGGCTATCCCCTGGTGGTGTTCGCGCACGGGACCGGTGGCTCGTTCCGAAGCCACGTGCGAGCCGAAATCGCCGGCGCCCTGGCCAAAGCCACGACCCCCACCGGCAGCGTCGGCTTCGCGGTCCTCGGCATCGATCAGGTCGCCCACGGCCCGCGCCGCGGCGCGTCCAGCGCGTCGCCGAACGACCTCTTCTACAACTTCAAGAACCCGGCTGCGGCCCGCGGCAACCCGCTGCAAGGCGGCGTCGATCAGCTCGCGCTGGCGCGCTTCGCCGCTGCGCTCGACGTGGATGCCGCCACCACGGGCGGAGCTGCGATCAAGATCGATCCGAGCGCCATCGAGTTCTACGGTCACTCCCAGGGCGCGACGGCAGGGAGCCTCGCGCTGCCGTACACCGACGGCTACAAGGCGACCGTACTCAGCGGCAACGGCGCGAGTCTGATCCACGCGCTGCTCGGCAAGAAGCAGCCGGTGAACATCGCAGGTGCGATCCCGTTCGTGCTGGCCGACATGGATTCTGCCGGAAAGCTCCAGGGGGAGGACATGCATCCGGTGTTGTCACTCCTCCAGACCTGGATCGATCCGGCGGACCCCTTGAACCACGCGCGTGCCATCGGCCGCGAGCCCGAGACCGGCAAGGCGCCGAAGCACGTCTTCGCGACCTACGGCCTCGGCGACAGCTACAGCCCACCGGCGACGCTCGCCGCGTTCACCTTCGCCGCCGAGCTCGCGCTCGTGGCCCACGATCCGAGCGCGGCCAAGCCCGACGACATCGGCTCGCCGCCCCTCGCCGAGAAGGCGCTGCCCTTGAGCGGAAACGTCACGGTGGGCACCGCGAAGGTGACCCTCGGCATGCGTCAGTACGGACCACCGTCGGGTAAGGACGGGCACTTCGTAGCGTTCGACGTGCCCGCCGCCAATGCCGACATCACGCGCTTCCTCGGCATGGCCGCCGAAGGCGCCGTGCCCGCCATCGGGCAGTGAGCCCGAGGCCGAGCCAGAACAGCCAGGAGCCGGTCGGGGCAGGACCGTCTGCCACACGGCAGCCGCTCTCTTCACCGGCGCGGATCACCTTGGTGGTCTGACCCCCGTGGGCGCCGCCTGTGCCGCCCGCGTCGCTGCCCACGATGCCTTGGGAGCCGGCTTCGCCCCCGTTGCCAGCGGGCGGAGGGCCCAGGGCCTCGACCTCCAGCTCCAGGAAGTTCACGGAGTCTGCGGGACCGCCCGAGTCCGAGAACCAGACGACCATCTCTTCGACCAGGTTGAAGTGCTCGACGTAGTTGCCGGGTGTCGACGGCGCGCGCAGCGTGAACGTGAAGCGTCCGACTTCGCCCGGCGCGACCGCTTGGTCGACAACCGCCATGCGGTTCGGGCTCTGCCAGCTCGCGTCCGCGAAGGCGGATTCGCGGTCGCGCGGCTCGGTGGTTCCGAGCTTGGTGACACCGGCGGTCCAGGGCTTCGAGCCCGTGTTCTTGTAGTCGAGGTAGCCCGTGAGCGTTTCGCCGGCGAGCAGCGCGAGCTTCGTGCCTCCGGCAAAACCCGAGCCCACGAACTCCGCTCGATAGTCGGGCACGGGGCAGTGCGTCGCGGGCCCGGCTCCGCTCGCGAAGAGCGCGAGGTGGTTGCCCACCGTGCGCTCGCCTCCGGCGTCGGACGGGTAGCTCACCACCGACCCGCCGAGCCAGAGCGTGGACGAGCCGCCGCCGTCGAGGTTCATGCCGTCCCATGCGCCGAGCTCCTTCAGGAGCGCCGAGAGCTCGTCGCAGGTGTAGCCGAGACGGTTCGGCTTGCGCCCGTCTACCACGATCATCACGAGCGTTCTGCGATCTTGGCTCAGGCCCACCGCAGTTCGCGGGTGGCGCGCGGTGCAGAGCGAGTCGCCGTTGTTGTCCCGAGGTGCGCCGCCCCAGAGCACGGTCGGGTGTCCGCTCACGAGCTCGCGCGCCCACGCCTCTGGGCCACCGCCGGCCTCGTGGGGGTAGATCTCGGCGCGGTTCGGGCCAAAGGCGAGGGGGGCGACGTAGCCGTGGTCACTGCCGCCCCAAACCTGTCCGTCGTGGCCGGCGGGCCCGTCCGTCGAGAAGTCGGCGTAGCTGAAGAAGTCGCCGTTGATGGCTGCCTGGGCGCCGACCGCAGCGCCGAACGCGCTCGTCTTCTTCTTTCGTTCGCCTGACGCCGTGCCGCGAAGCGAGACGCCCGGAGTGCACAGGTCGACCACCAGGGCGTTGATGTTCTGGGAGCTGGTTTGGCGGTGAAGGCGCTTCACGCCCGCGAACGGATCGCTCCAGGTGTCGGTGGCCCGAGCTTCGCGCGCGAGGAGCAGGAAGAGCAGAACCGCGAGGAATCGGAGGCGAGAGAGCACGCCGAGTCGAGTGCACGTCACGTGCCGGGTGACGACGTCGAAAGCGGGTGCTCGGAGCGGAACTCGGCGTTCCGGCGTAGGGCTTTCGGCTGAGCGCACGCGCGTCCGCGAGGTCGCCGGAGTTGGCGCTCCGCCAAACGCCGGTTGGCGCCCCGCATCACAGGAGCGAGTCGGGGAAGGCGATGGAAGCGTCGATGCGGCTCTCCCCGAGCGCGAGGGCGATCAATCGATCCACACCGAGCGCATTGCCCGTCGACGGCGGCAGGCCTTCTTCCAGCGCGCCGAGGAAGCGCTCGTCCAATTGGTAGACGGGCTTCTTGGAACGGCGCCGCATCCGCTGATCCGCGCGGAAACGGGCCCGTTGCTCGCGCGCGTCGGTGAGCTCGCGGAAGCCGTTGGAGAGCTCGACGCCCCCCACGTAGAGCTCGAAGCGATCGGCGACGCGTGGGTCCGCGTCGTTCTTCGCCGCGAGCGACGCTTGCGTGCTCGGGTACTCGCAGAGGAACACGGGCCGGCGCCGGCGGGCCAGCGCCGGCTCGACCCGGTCGACCAGGAGCTGGAAGAAGCGATCTTCGTCGGTTTCCGCCAAATCCACGGCGTCGGAGACACCGGCGAACCTCCGGAAAGCTTCGCGCACGGCGAGGCGCTCGAACGGCGCGCGCACGTCGACCTTGCCGCCGTCGGCGAAGCGCACGGCGGGTTTGCCGGCGAGCTCGGTCACCACGCGTTCGACGATGGCTTCCGTGTCGGCCAGCATCGAGTCGGGCGGCTCGAAGGCGCGGTACCACTCGAGCATCGTGAACTCGGGCTCGTGGAGTGGACCCGCCTCGTCCTTGCGGAAGCAGTGCCCCAAGAAATACAACCGGGGAACGCCCCCGACGAGCAAGCGCTTGAGCTGGAACTCCGGGCTCGTCACGAGGTAGCCGCCCTCGGCGCGGAGCGCACCGACGTGCAAGTCGAGCCCGGGCGTACGGACGCGTTGGGGCGCGTCCACTTCGAGAAACCCCTGCTCGGCGAAGTAAGCGCGGATCACGCCGAAGGCGTGGGCGCGCGCGCGGAGCCGCGGACCCACGCCTCCCCAGAGGAAGCGGGCGACGTCGCCGTCTCCACGCGGGCATCGGGCAGGCTGGCGCTCCAAGAGCTCGGCGCCGACCAGCTTCCCGCGCGAGAGCCGACCGCGCACCACCACGAGCTCGCCTTCACGCAGGCTCGAATCTCGGATGCCGAGGACGTCGAGCGCGCCGAAGGCGTCTGCCAGGCGAAGCCACGGGGGCTCCGCCACCAAGACGCGTCCGCCCACCGCGAGCGCCGAACTCCGCGGGGCGCCTCGCTTGCCGAGCTTCGCGACGTCACTCGGCGCGAGCACCGCCGGACGCCGGCGAGCGGTCATCCGCCCGACAACACGCGAGCCGCGAACGACGCGATCTGCGCGCCCATCCAAGGACCGGCGATGGCGAGCACCACGGCGACCACCACGAGGCGGGGGAGGTGCGCGAGGGTCGCGTCCTGCACTTGGGTTGCAGCCTGCATCACGGCGACGGCGAGTCCGATGATGGCGGCCGCGCCCACCACCGGCAACGACACGGCCACGGCGAGGAGCAGGGCTTCTTGGGCGTTGCCCACGAGGACGGTGACGTTGGGCTGCATCAGTCGGTCGTTGCGTCGCCGTCGTTGGCATCGCTGGCGTCATTGGCGCCGTCGCTCGCGTCCGGGCTCGCGTCGCCGGCGTCGGAGCCCGCCGCTCCGTCGCCCGCGCTCCCGTCCGCGCCGGCGCTGCCATCCGTGCCGGCGCTCCCGTCGGCTCCGCCGCTGCCCCCCGTCCCGCCGCTACCGCCGGTGCCCGGCGGGATGCTCCCGGCGTCCACGCTCGGATCGGGCGTGTAGGTCTTGATCTTCGGCGCACACGCGGCCGTGCCGGGTTTCGCCGGGGGAGCGGGACAGCACACGGCGTCGTCGGCGTGCACTTCCCAGGGACCGCGGCAGATCAGGCCTTCTTCACAGTCGTCGTTGCCGTTCGCGAGGTCGCAGCTCTCGCCTTCGGCCGCGTCTCCGCACGCGGCGAGCGCGCACGCGAGCCCGAGGGACATCAGAGTGGCGAAGCGCCGCGCCCGCATCAATCCGTCCCCGCCTCGCTGACCGGCGGCACGCAGGTGTTGCTCGCCAGGTCGCATGTCGAGCCGTTCTTGCAGTCCTTGTCACCCAAGCACTCGAGCTGACAGTGACCTGTCGGACCGCAGACCAAGTTGCCGGGACACTGGCTCGAATAGCTGCAGGCGATCCCAGCGTCGCCGCCGCCACTGCCGCCACCGCCGGCGCTGCCGCCGGTGCCTCCACCCGTGCCGCCGCCGCCGGCTGCGCCGCCCGACGCGTCGGTTTTGGCGTCGGTGCCGGAGTCGGAGCCGCCGTCTTTGCCGCCGGTCCCACCGGTCCCGCCGACGCCCGTCGAACGCAGGCAGCGATCATCGGTCGGGGTCTGGTCTTCCGGCGGGCAGCAGCGATCCGTCGAGTTGTCGATGAGCTCGGCGGCCGGTACGCACACCAGCGGAGTCTCGCAATCTTGGTGCCCGTTCCGATTGAAGTCGCAGCGATCACCTTCGGCCTGCTTGGCGCAGCCCGGTGCCCAAAGCACGCTGAGGAGTGGCAGGGCAGGGAGCCAGAGGAGGCGGCGCGACGAAGCCTTCATGACGGAGCCGATTCCTAGCACGCCTCATCGGGGGCGTGTCCAGGGCTCGGCGAAAAACCAGCCGTTCAGCCCGTTCGTCGATTCTTGGCGTCCACCGCTTCGGCGAAGAGGCCGACGTACTGGAACGCGCTCGTGATGGAGAAGACGAGCGAGATGTAGACCAGCGTGCGACCGACCAAGATGAGGTCCACCACGCCGAGATCCAGCGGCCCGAGCGACAGGTGGTAGGGGTAGCCCACGATCAGCGCGATGATGCCGATCATCTGTAGCGCGGTCTTGCTCTTCCCACCCTCGCCGGCTGCGATCACCACGCCTTCGCTGCTGGCGATGGAACGGAGGCCTGTGATGCTGATTTCGCGGGCCAAGAGCAACGCCACCGCCCATTCGGGGATGCGGCCCATGGGGACCATCCAAATCAGCGACGCCATGACGAGCAGCTTGTCGGCGAGCGGATCGAGGAACTTCCCGAGCACGCTGACGACGCCCATCTTGCGAGCCAGGTAGCCGTCGAGCAGATCCGTGATGGCGGCGGCGCCATAGACGATGGCTGCCCACACGCAGTCGGTGGGCGTGCCGCTGTCGAGGAGCCAGAGCACCAGCGGAATGATGGCGATGCGCCCGAACGTCAGGAGGTTCGGTAGATTTACCGCGTCCTCTTTCAGCGAGCGGCGGCGCTCGGCTCGGACGCGCGGATCGAGCTTCGGCTTCTTGCGTCGCGGACGGCGCGAGCGGCGGCTCTCTTGCGGCGCGTCCGAGGCGGTCATCGGGGGCCGGAGCATACATGCTCTCGCGCCCGCTCGAAACGCCGAGGGGCGGTGCGCGGAGCGAGCTCAGACCGGGTCGAGGAAGACGACGCCTTCGCCGTTCATCCGCACCAGACCGGACGTCGCCATGGGCGCATCTTGGGTCGCGACGGGTTGGGGGAGCAGACGGCCGATCCAACCCACGACCGAGGCACCCCGGAGGAGCGCTGGACGTTCGGGTGTGGCCTCGACGGCGAAGAGGAGCGCGGTCGAGCGCAGAGCAACCAGGCCCTCGCCGGAAAGCTGAAGCATGGGCACGTGCTCCATGGCGCCCACCCCGAGGCGACCGCTCTCGTGTCGGAGCGAGACGTCGAAACCGATCACACGCTCTTCCCGCACGTAGAAGAGCTCGCGTTCGAGCTCCGTCACGAGCAGGCCCGGCTCCGCCGAGAGCGCCAGCGCGCCCCGACCTTCGAGCACCAGCATCGGCGAACGCATGCCGCCGAGTGGCTCGTCGAGGTCACGCCCGCGAGCGCGACGATGGATGGGCTGCGTCGAGAAGCTGCCGCTCTCGGGCAGGAGTGCCCGTACGTGCTCGAGCCGGACGGCGAAGCCCCCCTGGAGCTCCAACAGGGCCACCGCGTCGCTCCGCCGCTCGACGCGGCCATCTTTCGGGCGCGCCAGCAGGAGCTTCTCGGCGAGCCGGCGTGGCGAAGCGAAGGCCGCGGTGCTCGGCGGTTCGTGGTCGAGCGGCGAGCGAACGTCTCCGCTTGGCGGTCGCGAGGGGCGAGGTCTCAGCGGGCGGGACGGCGGGGGAAGGTGCTCGCCGCCGAGCTCGAGCGCTCGCCAGCGACTGCGCAGCGCGGGCTCGAGGGCCTCGGGCTCGGCGCGCGAGAACGCCTCGGCCTGGGTGTCGATTTCGTGCACCGCCTCGGCGGCGACCTCGCGCACCGCTTGGAGCTCGGCGGGCGCGGGCGGCTCCTCGAGCTCGCTCGTCTCCTGGTGCATGCGCCGCGCGAGGTGAGCTTGTCCCGCGCGCTCGAACGCGTATGCGGCCTTGTCGAAATCCCCGAGTCGCTGGTGAACGAGGCCGAGATAGCCCCAGGCGCGCTTGTGGTCCCCGTTGCGCTCGAGCAGTTGTTCGAGCGCGTCGCGGGCCCGAAGGAGCTGGCCGGTCTTGAGAAAGCAGAGGCCGAGGTTCAGACGCGGCGTCTCCGCATCGGGTCGCACGCGCACGATCTCTTCGAAGATCGAGATGGCGCGCGGGTAGAGCCCGAGCCGGAAGTACACGGCCCCGAGCAGACCCTGCCCCTCGACGTCTTCGGGTTGGAACGCCAGGGCGCGCTCGAGCTCTTCTTTGGCCTCTCCGACCCGGTTGTCCTGCAGCAGCTCGCTGCCGCGGTAGAGGTGGTAGAGGAAGTCTTCCGCGGCGAAGGCACTGCTACCGGGGAGCTCGGACTCGCGCTCGCGGTCGTCGGATTCGACGCCGGTCGCATCTTCGCCGCCTCCGGCGCGCACACTGGCTTCCTCGAGCGAGGGAAGCGCGCTCCGAGGACGCTCGATCATGGCCCTTCGGAGCCTACACCGAGTCGGTCCCGATGGCCTCGGAAGTGACCTTGCGCAAGCTGTGAACGGCCTCGCTCAGCGTGAAGCGGCGCTCGTGGAGCGCGCGGCCCACGATGGCCGCGCGGATCGGGCCCGGCGCCCGGCGCAGGGCACGCAGGTGCTCCAGCGTGCCGACTCCGCCGCTGGCGATGACGGGGATGGTGGTGCTCATCGCCAAGCGCGCGGTGGCGTCGACGTTGGGCCCGACCTCCATCCCGTCGCGAGCGATGTCGGTGTAGAGGATGCCGCCGAGGGGCAGCTCGCCGAGCTCGCGCACGACGTCGAGCACTCGGCGACTGGTCTTCTTCTCCCAGCCCTCGGTCTTCACCCAGCCGTCTTCTGCGTCCACGGCCACCACGATGCGCTCGGGGAAGGCGCGGGCCAGCGCGGCGACCAGCTCGGGTTCGGAGATGGCCGCGGTCCCGAGGACCACTCGATGCACGCCCAGGGCGAGGTACTCCTCGGCATTGGCCCGGCTGCGCACACCACCGCCGACCTGAACGCCGGGGCCGAAAGCGGCCACGATGTCTTTGATGGCGGCCTTCTGGACCGGTGCACCCACGCGGGCGCCCTCGAGGTCCACCACGTGGAGGTGCGAGACGTGGCGTCGCCACTCGGCGGCGAGCGACGTGGGCGTGTGGTCGTAGGTGGTGACGTCGTCGTAACGGCCTCGCCGCAAGCGCACGGCGCGGCCGGAGAGCAAATCGATGGCGGGTATGACGTACAAGGGTCGAATCCTATCTCAGCGACCGCTCATCGGCACGCGAGCATGGAGCTCCCAGTCCGTCGCCGGCTCGCGCCCCTTAGCACGAAAGGAACGCCTGGAGCAGTCGAAGCCCGGCCCCTTGGCTCTTCTCTGGGTGAAATTGCGCTGCAAAGACGTTGTCCTGGGCCAGCGCCGCGGTCACCCGATTTTTCCCATGCTCCACCGTGGCGACGACCAACGACGGGTCGGTCGGCGCGGCGTGGAACGAGTGGACGAAGTAGACCCAGGCACCGGCGCCGCCGGCCGCGGCGACGAAGGGGTGCCCTTCGCCCCGGACCTCGAGCTGGTTCCAGCCCATGTGCGGGATCTTCACGCCGGTAGGATCGAGCCGTGTGACTCGACCCGCGTACAGGCCGAGGCCCGGGATCCCGGGCGCCTCGTCGCTCGACTCGAACAGCACTTGGAGCCCCAGGCAGATCCCGAGATAGGGGGTGCCGCGCCGGATGCCTGCGAGCAACGCCTCGCCGAGGCCGCCGGAGAGCTTCGCCATGCAGTCGCGGAAGGCGCCTTGGCCCGGGAACACCAGGAGGTCCGCGCTCCCGACCTGCTCGGCGTCGGCGCTTCGGAGGACTTGGAGGTTCGGATGACGTGCGAGCTCGGCGGCGTGTACGAGCGCTCGCTCGACGGAGCGCAGGTTGCCGAGACCGGTGTCGATGACCACCAGATTCAACGGCGCCTCGTCAAAGCACGCCTTTGGTGGACGGTACGCCCGGCGCACGAGGGTCCGCGGCAACGGCAGCGCGCAACGCTCGAGCAAACGCCTTGAAGCACACCTCCACGATGTGGTGGAGGTTCTCGCCCGCATGCAGGTGGACGTGCAGGTTCAGCCCGGCGCTTCGCGCGGTTGCTTCGAAGAAGACCGCCGCGAGCTCGCTGTCGAACTCGCCGATCTTCGCTTTGGGGAGCGCCACGTTCCACACGAAGAACGAGCGCCCCGAGAGGTCCAGCGCGACGGTGACCAGAGCCTCGTCCATCGGCAGCGTGGCCGACCCGTAGCGCTGGATCCCGGCGCGGGTGCCGAGCGCCTCGCTGAGCGCCCGACCGAAGACGATGCCCAGATCTTCGGTGGTGTGGTGACCGTCGATCTCGACGTCGCCTTGGGCTTCCACCGTCAGGTCCATGGCGCCGTGGCGCGCGATCTGGTCGAGCATGTGGGAAAGGAAGGGCAAGGGCGTCTGGATGCGGCTCTGCCCCGTGCCGTCGAGCCCGACCTCGACCGAGATGCGAGTTTCACGCGTCGCGCGTTCGACCTTGGCCGTGCGGCCGTTCACCGGAATTCCTCGATCTTCCACAGGCTGTGCTCGCGGACGAGCTCGACGGTGCCGCCCGCGCCGTACGACATGGTCGCGCGTTCGCCGATGCGCTCGAACTTCGCGGTGGGCAGAGCGGCAGCGAGGGCTTGGGTGAGCCGCTCCATCTCGTCCTTCTGCTCGCCTTCCCAAGCTTTCTTCAGCTTCGGGGCGTCGAGGCCTTCCTTCTTGGCGTCCGGAACGAAGCGCAGGAGCACGTCCCAGCGACGGTTCTCGAACGCCCGAATGAACGCTCGGACGGCGGCCTCGGGGGAGCCCTGGCTGTAGAGGTCGATGGTCGAGCCGTCGACGCGCCAGGCACCGGCCTCGTAGACCAAGAGCAGCGACTCGCCGTTGGGCGCGGTCACCGTCGCGGTCACGAGCGGCGGGCCCGAGGGGCGAGCCAGCGCCGTGGCGATGTCGCGCACTTCGTCCGGGTTGTCCTTGACCATGCGCACGAACGCTTCGTACGGGAGCTGCTTCTTCGCCTCGTCGCTCAGCAGAGCGTACGCGGTGTCGGTGCGCCCGGCCTGGAGCGCGCGGGCGTATTCGCCGAGCGTCTCTTTGGGGCCCTGGGTGGTCTGGGTGGACGCGCAGCCGAACGCGAGCCAAAGGGCGGAAACGGAGAGCGCCAGGCGGGGGAAGACCGAAGCGGGCACGCCGCGGGGATACCACACTTGGGCTCGGTTCGTCAGCGCGCTGGACTCACCGGAAAGCCGTACTACTGTCGGAGGGTATGGCTCCCGCGGCTCAGAAACCTCCGAGCTCCGAGCGCATCGCCGTGGTCCCGCTGCGCAACTCGGTGCTGTTTCCCATGTCGGTGGTGCCCATCAACGTGGGCCGCCCGCGGAGCGTGCGTTTGGTCGAGGAGCTCGTGGGCAAAGAGAGCGCCCTCGTGGGCGTCCTCACCCAACGCAGCGCCGAAACGGTGGAGCCGACGTTCGACGACCTCTACGAAGTCGGCACGTTGGCCCGCTTGGTGAAGGTGATCCGGCTCGGCCCCAACAACTACAGCGTGGTCTTGAACGGGATGGGCCGCTTCCGCGTCGAGCGGAGCTTGGGCCTCGAACCCTTCATGCGCGCCGAGATCGAGCGGCTCGTCGACGAAAACGCCGACGAGGCGAGCCTCGGCGACCTGCCGAAACGCCTGCGCGAGGCGACGCGGAAGATGCTCGCGCTCTTGCCCAATCTGCCCAAGGAGACCGCGGGCATCCTGGACAACGTGCGCGAGCCTGGCGCGCTCGCGGACCTCATCGCCAGCAATCTGCCGGAAGAGCAGGCGGACATCGCGTTCCGGCAGCGCGTGCTCGAAGCCGCGGACGTCAAGAAGCGCATCGAGATCGTCTTGTCCGTGGTCGAACGCCAGCTCGACGTGCTGCGGGTCAAAGGCGAGATCACCACCATGGTGCAGGAGGAGCTCAGCCGCTCGCAGCGCGATCTGGTGCTGCGACAGCAGATGCGCAGCATCCGCGAAGAGCTGGGCGAGGCCGGCGACGACGACGAACTCGACGAGCTCCGCGAACGCGTGGCGCGGGCGGAGTTGCCCCCCGAGGCGGAAAAAGCAGCGCGCAAGCAGCTCTCGCGCCTGTCTGGAATGCAGCCCCAGAGCGCCGAGTTCCAGGTCACGAAGACCTACGTCGAGTGGCTCGCCGACCTGCCGTGGAAGCGCACCACGAGCGATCGCTTCGACGTGCGCGAGGTACGCCGCTGCCTGGACGAAGATCACTTCGGCCTCGAGCGCGTCAAGAAGCGGGTGGTGGAGTTTTCCGCCATCCGCCAGCTCCGGCGCGACAAGAAAGGCCCCATCTTGCTCTTCGTCGGTCCGCCCGGTGTCGGCAAGACCAGCCTCGGGCGCAGCATCGCGCGCGCCATGGGCCGGCGCTACGGGCGCATCGCCCTCGGCGGCGTACGCGACGAGGCCGAGGTCCGCGGTCACCGCCGCACCTACGTCGGGGCATTGCCCGGTCGCATCATCCAAGCGTTGAAGAAAGTCGGCACCAAGAACCCGGTGCTCGTGCTCGACGAGGTCGACAAGATGGGCGTCGACATGCGCGGGGATCCCGCGGCGGCGCTGCTCGAGGTGCTCGACCCGGCGCAGAACGACACGTTCCAGGATCACTACATCGACGTGCCGTTCGATCTGTCGGAAGTGATGTTCCTGGCGACCGCCAACTACTTCGACAACATTCCGCCGGCGTTGCGCGACCGCATGGAGGTGATCGAGGTTCCCGGCTACACCCGCGCCGAAAAACGCGCGATCGCCGAGCAGTTCCTGGTGCCCAAGCAGCTCAAGGAGCACGCGCTCAAGCCGGAGATGCTCGCGTTCTCCCGCGAAGGCATCGAGATGCTCATCGATTCGTACACGCGCGAGGCCGGCGTACGCGGCCTCGAGCGCGAGATCGCTGCGGTCTGTCGCGACGCGGCGGTGCGCCTGGCCGAAGGGCAGCGCGTCGAGAACGTCGAGGTGACTGCGGCTTGGGTCGAAGAGGTGCTCGGCGTGCCGAAATATCGGCCTGAAATCGCCGAGCGCCGCCTGGCTCCGGGGGCGGCGACCGGCCTCGCCGTGACGCCGTCGGGCGGCGAGCTCCTGTTCGTCGAGGTGACGCGCATGCCCGGCAAAGGCGAGATCACCGTCACGGGTGGCCTGCGCAACGTGATGAAAGAGTCCGCGGCCACGGCGCTCTCCTTCGTGCGCTCGAAGGCCGACCTCTTGCACCTCGACCCGGAGTGGCTGAAGAGCATCGATCTGCACGTCCACATCCCCAAGGGCGCCTACGTGCGTGACGCAGCCAGCGCGGGGGTGCCGATCTTCGTCGCGGTGGCGTCGCTCCTGCTCGACGCCCCAGTGAAGCCGGACGTCGCGGTGGCAGGCGAGCTCACGCTCCGCGGGAGCATCTTGCCCGTAGGTGGGATCAAGGCGACGGCGCTGGCGGCCCACCGCGCGCAGATCCGCTCGCTGGTGCTGCCGGCGAAGAACGAACGGGATCTCGAAGAAGTGCCCGAAGACGTGAAGCGCGACCTTTCCATCCACCTGGTCCACCGCGTGGAAGAGGTCCTGCCGCTGGTGCTCGCGCCACCGGAGGAGCGCGGTCCCCTGTCCGATCGCTCGAGCGTTCCGCCCCAGGGTAGTGGCGAGGCGCGGCCCTGAGCGCGGAGCCCGTAGGCCTTCTTCGCGCGCGCCCGCAGCGCATCGCGTTCGGCGTCGCCCTCGCCGGCAGCGCGCTCTCTGGCTTCCTGCCGCTCTTTGGCGGGCCTGGATACGAAGCGGCGCTCCTCGCCGGCCTGCTCCTGCCGAGCACCGCCGCCGTCGCCAACGCCATCGAGGCCTCGAAGGGTGAGCGCTCCCCGTTCGACGCCTTCGGTCGCGCGGTGCTGTCGGGCTTCGTGCTCGCGCTGCTCTCCGCGTGCGTGAGCGTGCTCCACGGCCTGCGAGTGGGGTTCTGCGACCTCTGGGACGGGATCAGCGTGTTCGCGCTCGGCCCGGGTGTCGGGAGCGTCCTCGGCGGGGCATTCGGTGCGTTCGCCGGGCTCTTCGTCGGAACCGTCTCGCGACCGCGCCGGCGCGTCGCTCTGGCGGTCGTGCTCGCGCTCTGCGGCCCACTCGCGGGCATCGGCGTGAGCCTGTGGCGTTTCTGGTCGAGCCCCATGGTCTTCGCGTTCGACCCGTTTTTCGGCTACTTCGCCGGCCCGCTCTACGACACCGTGATCGAACCCCTGGAGCGACTCGAGAGCTACCGGCTCGGGTCGCTGTTTTCGCTCTTGGCCGGCGCAGCCCTGGCGCTGCACTTGGACCGCGGAGCCACGGGTCTCACGCTCCGGAGCCGCGGCCGCCCCGGGGTAGTGCTCGCGGGGCTCTTGGCTGCGGCGGGCTCGTTCCTCGTCACGGCGAACGGGCCCAAGCTCGGTCACTACTCCACCACCGACTCCATTCGAGAGGTCCTCGAGCGATCACTCACGACGGACCGCTGTGAGATCCTCTATCCACCGAGCGTCGTCGAACGCGAGGCTCGCCTGCTCGGTCGCGAGTGCGATGCTCACGTGAAGGACCTGGAAGCCTGGTTCGAGACCCGTCACCCTGAACGCATCACGGTCTTCGTCTTCGAGTCCGAGGCGCAGAAAGGCCGCCTGATGGGCGCCGCGAGCACGTACATCGCCAAGCCCTGGCGGAACGAAATCTACATTCAATGGGCCCGCTACCCGCACCCGGTGATGGGCCACGAGCTCGCGCACGTGGTGGCGGGGAGCTTCGGACGGGGTCCGTTCCGCGTGAGCGGACCGCTCGGTGGGCTGGTGCCGGATCCCGGGCGCATCGAAGGCGTCGCGACGGCCGCGACTCCTTCGGACGATCCCGAGCTCACGCTCGCCGAGTGGTCCCGGGCGATGCTCGACCTCGGCCTGCTGCCGCCGCTCCGTGACGTGTTTCGCCTGGGCTTCCTCGGCGAAAACAGCAGCAAGGCATACACCGTCGCCGGCGCGTTCATCGCTTTTCTGCGAGACCGCCACGGTGCGGGCGCCGTCCGGCGCTGGTACGCAGGCGAGAGCCTGGAGAGCATCACGGGCGGGATGGGCCTCGAGGCCCTCGACGCGGAGTTTCGCGCGGCGCTGGCCGGGGCGCCCATGGCTCCCGAGGTACTCGAAGCCGCCCGCGCTCGCTTCGACCGGCCCGCCATCTTCCGGCGCAAGTGCCCCCACGTGGTCGACCGCTTGCTGGGCGAGGCCAACGGCCGCTTGGGGCAGGGGGACGTGCGCGGCGCCAGCGAGCGCTTCGATCGAGTGCTGGGGCTCGACCGCGGGAACTTCAGCGCGCGCATGGGACTTTCGGGTTGCTCGGCTCGGGCCGGTGATACGAGCCAGGCCGAGCGGCGCTACGCCGAGATCGCCGCCGACGCCTCGCTTCACAAGCTCCTCCGGCTCTCGGCCGAGGAAGCCCGCGCCGATCTCGAGCTCGCGACGGGTCGAGCCGCTGACGCGAGCGCGCGCTACCGCACGATCCGCGGCTCGATCTCCGACGAAGACCGCCTGCGAACCCTGGACGTCAAAGCCGAGCCGAGGACCGCAGAGGCCGACGCCGCCATCGCCGCGCTCCTGGTGGGCGATCCGAAGCTCGGGCGCGACTTCGGAGATGCCGCAGCGCGACTCGGCGAGTGGGCGCGCACCGAGCCCGACAATGGCCTGCCCGAATACCTCCTCGGGCGGAACTTCTACAACGGCGGCCGCTACGAGGAGTCCGCCCGCCGGCTCGACCGCGCGCTGGCGCGAAAGCTCGCGCTGGCCAGGGTCGAGGTCGAGGCCCTCCGGCTACGGCTCGTCGTGGCGTGTGCGCTCGACGACCGCGCACGTGCCCGCGAAGTGCTCGACCGCTACCTCGGGCACTCGGAGCTCGCACCGGGAGCCCGGGTAGGCGCCAGCCAGCTCGCCCGTCGCTGTGGGATCTGAAGGTCTGTCGAAAATTGAGGGCACACGCCAGCGAAGCCGGCCCGCGTAGGGAGCTGTCGACTCTTCGACAGCTCGCGCTCGCCCGAAACCCTTTCCCCGCGGGGAGAGGACTCCGCGGGGACTCTGCCTCCCGCTTCAGTTGTGGCAGCAGAGAGTGCCAGCGGTCGGGTTCGACGTCCCGCAACCGCCGAAGTACTCATTGGGCGTCACGGTATCGAGTCCGCAATTCGACCAGTTGCAGGCGTTGTTCAGCGGATCGTTGGAGGTGCCGGTGCCCGGCACGCAGACGCGCATCGGGCTGCTCCCGGCGCACGTGTTCCCGACCGTAGTCGACGCGCTGCATGCGGTGGAGATACCGGACCACTTCAGGAGGTCGTCGGTCCAGTAATGGTAGCGCGGAACCTGACCGCCGAATTTCGCGACCCACTCGCTCGCGGTGCAGACGTGGCTGTTGGCGCCGCACAGCGTGGCTCGGCTGGCGTAGTTCACCTGTCCGGCGCAACCGATCATCCCGTCGACGAAGGCCTGCTCGATTGTGTTGTCGGCGCAGGTGATCACCGGGCAGCACAAAGTGCCTGCCGTGGTGTTGTTGCAGCCGCCCATGTAGTCGTTGTCCGTCGTGTTTCCGTAACCGCACCCGGAGTTGGTGCAGACGTTGGACAGGGGGTCCGTGCTCGGGCCGGTCTTCACACTCTTGCACACGTGCGCAGGCGCGGTGCTGCAGGGGTTGGCGAGGGGATGCGTATTGACCTCGCAGGCGTTGTTCGGCCCGTTGTCGTACTGGAGCAGGTTGTCCGTCCAGTAGTGGTAGTCCGGGGCCGCTTCGCCGTGCCGTAGATTCCATTCGCCGCTGGTGCACGGTTCGTAGCCCGCTGCGCACAACGTCGCCCGATTCGCGAAGGTCACCGTGCCGCCGCAGCCGGACATCCCACCGGTGAAGCCGTTCTCCGGTGTGCCGTCTTTGCAGCCCTTGTTGCAGACCGAGTGAGACTGACCAGTGCCGGCGCCGTTGCAGGTAGCGTTGCAGGTGCCGCAGTTGTCGACGAATCCGTCGTCGCACGTCTCCGTGTCCGCGCACGTCGCCCCGTCGCCGCAGTACGAACCCGTCCCGGGCGCCTGGCAGTTGGCGTTACAGGCGCCGCAGGCCGTGGTGTGGCCGTCGTCGCAGTTCTCGGTGTCGGGGCAGACGACGCCGTCGCCGCAGGTCGATCCGGTGCCGGCTGCCGAACAATTGGCGTTGCAGGGCCCGCAAGCGTTGGTGCCGCCATCGTCGCAGAATTCGGTATCGGGGCAGAGAACGCCGTCGCCGCACACGGAGCCGGTGCCCGGGCCGGAGCAGTTGGCGTTGCAGGTGCCGCAAGCGGTGGTCTTGCCGTCGTCGCACTTCTCGGTTTCGGGGCAGAGTTGCCCGTCGCCGCAGGTCGAACCGGTCCCTGGGCCGGTGCAAGTGGCGTTGCACGGGCCGCAGTTGCTGGTGCCGCCATCGTCGCAAGTCTCGAGGGCGTCGATGACGCCGTTGCCGCAGATACAGCTCACGCCCGTGCCGGGGCCGTTGCAGGTGGCGTTGCAGGGGCCACAGTTGTTGGTCTGACCGTCGTCGCAGGTCTCG
>Ga0268298_10002583_pt1 | contig 19632 bp, 25 predicted proteins | sample WWTPWeurt_MetaG_FD_194462 | JGI IMG/M metagenome (GOLD analysis project Ga0268298, IMG submission 194462) | Activated sludge microbial communities from WWTP in Nijmegen, Gelderland, Netherland - WWTP Weurt | ecosystem: Engineered > WWTP > Aerobic digester > Activated sludge | place...
ACCTTGGCCAGCGTCTCGAACCAGGCGGCGATCTCAGCGTGGCCCTCCTCCCGCGCCACGCGGGCGAACTCGGGATACATGTCCGTGTATTCGTAGGTCTCACCAGCCACGGCGGACTTCAGGTTGGTCAGCGTATCGCCCAGGGGCAGGCCCGTGGCGGGGTCACCAGCCTGCGCGGCCAGGTACATGAGGTGCTTGAGGGCGTGGCCGGTCTCACCATCGGCGCTGTGCTTGAACAGGCTGGCCACTTCCGGCAGGCCTTCCTTTTCCGCAACCTGGGCCATCCAGGTGTAGCGGCGGTTCGCCTGGCTCTCGCCGGCGAAGGCGGCCTTGAGGTTCTGGTGGGTCTTGGACTCGGTGAAGGACATGGCATCTCCTGTGGGCCGCGAGCGGCGGCCTCAAGGTAGTGCCATCCCCGTGCCAGAGCAATAAGCCAAATCATTGAACAAATTCTGTAACTTAATCGCGCGCCCGTGGGGGTGAATCCCCGACTGGCCGGGACCTGGAATCACGATATGTCGAGAGCGTCGGGCCTGGAAACCCGGGCCAGGGCTGCCTGGATCTGGTTCGCTTCGAGGCTCAGAGCGCGGCCAAACCCGCTCACCAACCGCCCGGTCTCGACTCGGATAAGGAAGAAGGAGAAGTCCCCGAGCCCGAGGGTCACTTCCGCTTGCGGGAAGCGGGCCAGGTAGGCCTGGGCGGCGGGAGCATGGGCCCCTGATTCCGGTGCGATCACCTCGGCCTGCCCCTGGAGACTCAGGCGGGGCAGGGCCAGGGGATCCTGGTCGGTGAGCGGCGCCATGAGCATGAGGCTGACCCGAGGGTCCGATGTCATGTCTCGGGTGTGCTGGGCGAGCCGGCTGACATGGATGAGAAAGCCTGTTCCGTCTTGAGCCAAGGCCACAGGCACCATGGACACGAAGGGGGCCCCCGCATGAAGCGTCCCCAGCGCGGCGACGGGGATGGCCAGGAGGGCCCGCAGGGAGGCTTCGGTGGGCTGATCCATGGGATCCGGCGACCTATGACTCGGAGGTTTCGCCGGTTTCCGTGGACTCTTCCGACTCTTCCGTCTCGGGGATGTCGTTGCCCTGGGCGTCCTTCTTCAGCGCCTTCTTCTGCAACTTCTCTTCTTTCTTCTTGATGCGAGCCAGGTCCTTCTGGCGCTTCTCGAAGTTGTAGTTGGGCTTTCTGGCCATGGTGGATCCGATCGCAAAAAGGGATGAAGCCGACTCAGCCCGTGTTGCAGTCTACCGCTTCACCCGCCTCTGTGCCTGGATGAGGTCGTCCAGCCGCTGGAGAAAGGTCGAGCGGTCCCGGGCCGTGAAGGGCGGCGGGCCGCCCCCCATCTCGCCCATGGCTCGGAGGTGGGCCATGAGCTCGCGGCTCGCCAAGGCATCGCCGATGGAGTCGGGCGAGTACACCTTGCCCTTCGCGTCCAGCGCCCGGGCGCCCTTCTCCAGGCAGCGGGCCGCCAGAGGGATGTCCGCCGTCACCGCGATGTCCCGGTCCGTGATTTGCTCGACGATCCAGTCGTCGGCGCCATCGAACTGGCCCCGGGCCACCACCACCGCCTCGAAGAGTGGGTTGCGGGGGATCCGCAAGGGCGAATTCGCCACGACCAGCACCTTCAGGCCGCAGCGCTGGGCGACCCGGAAGATCTCATCCTTTACTGGACAGGCATCGGCATCCACGAAGATCCGCGAGGCTGGCGGTTCGCCTGCACCGGTCATGGGGTGGCCACCGGAACAGCCAGGCTGTACATGGCTCAGCCCTTCCGGCGCCAGACCAGCAGGGTGCCGCCGGCGATGGCCGCCAAACCCACCCAGACCGGCACGCGGATGGTTTCCTTCTGCTTCAAGGTGAACTCCAGGGGGCCAAGCTTCGCATCATGGCTGTCCTTGGTGTAGCTCAGCTCTGGCCAGGCAAGGGAGGCGGCCCCGAGGGCGATGAGGGCCAGGCCTGCAAAGGGCTTCAGGGACATGGGGACTCCCGGGTCATGACTTCTTGGGGGCGGGCTTCTTCGGGGTTGCGCGCCGGCGCTCGGGTTTCCGGGGCTTGGCCGGTGGCTGGGTGGCGGTGTCGTAGAGGGTTTCGAGGCGGATGGCCTGGGCGGAGGTGTCCGCAGCCTTGTGGATCTCCTTGAGGACCGAGGCCACCAGGTCCAGGTTCGCCGCGTCGCCCTTCAGCAGTTCCTGGAAGGCCGCCGATTTCAGGGCCTCCAGGCGCTTCGACTGCCGCTTGCCCGCCGCCCAGTTCAGCAGCTTGGAGAACAGGTCGTAGCCGAGCTTCAGTTCAGGGGTGGGGAGGGCCATGGGGACAGTGTACCGGCGAGCGCTCAGATCAACCCGGACCAACCCTGGTCATGGCGCCGGAAGGCGGCCCTGAGGCGTTCCACCTCCTCCGCCGGCAGGGGCCCCTTCTCGATCCAGGTCAGGTTCTCCTTGAAGTGCTCCAGGCTGCGGGTGCCCACGATGCTGCTGGCCACGCCGGGCTGGTGGGTGGTGAAGCGCAGGGCCACCTCATTCCACGAGCGGATGTCTGGTGGAGCGCCAAAGCCCATGGCTTGCCACCGATCCCAGTATTCGCCCTCGGCATGGGCCTCAGGCCGCATGGGTAGGTCCCAGACCGCCCCGGCGATGGGGCGCTTGGCGATGACCCCCAGGCCGAGGGACTGGAGGGTGAGCAGGCGCTGGTCGAGGTTCCCCTGGTCGCAGAGGCTGATGGAGGTCTGCACGGAGCCGAAGCGGCCCGAGGAGATGGCGAAGTCCAGTTCGGCGTTGTCCCCGGAGTAGGCCACCACGCCCACGGTGCCGACCCGGGCGCAGGCTTCCAGTGCCTCGATGACCTCGCCCCGCTCGAGGATGGTCAGGGGGCAGGAGTGCAGGTGGACGATGTCCAGCCGCTCGCAGCGCAGGCGCCTGAGGGCGGCCTCCACGCCGGCTGTGATGCACGGGCTGGTCCAGTCAGGCACGTCGGGAATGCCATAGCCCACCTTGGTGGAGAGCAGGAACTCCTTCCGCCGGTGGGCCAGGTGCCGGCCGATCCGTTCCTCCGACAGGCCGTAGCCGCGCGCCGTGTCGATGAGGTTCACCCCCAGGTCCAGCACCGCATTCAGCAGGCGCTCTGCTTCCGACTCGGTGACGCGGCCATCGTTGAGGTGCATGGCGCCGAACCCCAGCGTCGTAACCTTGAGGCCCGTCCTTCCGAAATCTCTTAACGACATCGGATTCTCCAGGAAGCAGGGGGCCGGGAGGTGCTTTGGCAGACGCGTGTTCGCGACAGCCTAGGGTCGCGCCCCAGCCTGCAACTCATCCAGGCGGCGATCAGCCTCCTCGACGCTGTTGGCCTCCTCCGCATGGTAGCCGCCGGCCTGGGTGACGCGCTCGAACTGGATGCGGCTGAGGGGAATCCCCACCACCCGGATGATGGGCCCGGCGCCCCTGAGCTTCAGGGTGGCCTTGACCCGTAGGAGGTCCTTGAAGCCCTCCTCATTGGAGGCATGCAGGCCTGAGATATCGGTGACCACGCCAAAACCTTCACTCAGCTTGGAGGTTTCTGCGACCAACGCCTTGATGGCCGCGGCCCGCTCAGGGCCCTCCAGGTGACCGGCCAGGGTGATGTAGAGCCGGTTGCGCGCGAGGTCCGAGGTGACACCAAACACGGGCGGTTCCTCAGGCCCGGAAGGGCGGAGGCGGGTTCATGCTCCAAGCCCCCCCCAGGAGGGTGGTCCGCACGGGCACGCCTGGGGTCTTCACGCCGCGGTGGGCCATGCAGGTATGGATGGCCACCAGTTGGACACCCCAGGCCGCGGGTCGGAGGTGGGATTGCAGGGCATCGGCGATCTGCTGGGCCATGCGCTCCTGCACCTGGAGGCGCAAGGCGTAGGCTTGCACCACCCGCACGAGCTTGCTGAGACCTAGGGTGCCGCCCTCCCCGGGCAGGTAGCCGACGGTGGCATGGCCTTCGAAGGGGGCCAAGTGGTGCTCGCAGGTGCTCACGAAGGGGATGCGCTCGAGGATGACCGGCACCGGAGCCAGGTTTCCCGGCAGGGCTTTCAACTCGGAGGCGAGATCCACGCCATAGCCAGCCAGCCGTTCAGCCCAGAAGTCTGCCACCCGGGCGGGAGTGTCCTGGAGCTCCGGGGACCCTGGATTCTGGCCGAGACCGCGCAGAAGCGCCCGGACGGCCGTCTCGGTGGCAGAGCGATCAAACGGAACAATGGGCGGCTCGGACATGGTTCCGCCAGTCTACGCTTGCCCGACCCAGGTTCAGGCCAGCAGGTTCAAGCCCGAGGCCAGTTGTGACTGCTGGCCGGCCGCAGCGGCCTGGGCAGCGGTGTGGTTTGGATTCTGGCTCTGGTCGTAGGCATAGCGAGCCTGGGCTGCCCCGGCCATGGCTGGCTGCGCGGCGGCAGGTCGAGGCTGGGCGTTCTGTTCGATGGATGGACCGATCCCCTCGGAAGTGGGTGCGGGGGTGTAGAGCTTGGCAAGCGGCAGGCGGCTTGGACTTCTGTCCACAGCGGCCTCGGGATCTGTCGATCCCTCCCGACCAAGGAGGGTGACGACGTCTGCCACCTGGGACTGTCCGCTCGCGAGACTCTGGGCCATGGCCCGGCTGGAGCTACCGGACTGGTTCAGCGAGGATTGAAATGTGTAGGCGCTGAGTGAGCCGATCGCATTTGCTTCCATGGCTTCCTCCAGCAATGTCGCTTTTATCGGCAGATCGGCCCCAATAGTTGAGGCACCTCTTTGCAACTCATACAAATCGTTGAGGGGTGATCCCGCCGTTCAGGGGACACAGGAAGGTGAACTGGACCTCCCTCCGGGGCGATTTGAACCCGGTTGGCAAGGATTCGACTCGCCGGACCTTCAGGCGAAGAGGTCCACTCGGCTTGCATCCGAGGTGATGGCGGGCAACGGGTTGACCTCGTAGTTCCTCAGCACCCGGGCGGTGGAGGCCTGGGGCAGGGCAAAGGCCTCGGGCCCGGGGGCTCCGGCCTGACCCTGCAGGTTGCCCAGGCGCTGCACGGTGGCGGCGTCTCGGATCAGACCGGTACTCAAGTCCGCACTTGGGCCGGCGAGCGACCCCTGGCCGGCCACCCCGGCCCCGAAGCGCAGGGCCGCCTGCAGGGCGAACTCCAGGGTGGAGCTGTTGGCAAAGGCGTCCTGGGTGATGGGGGTATCCGTCAGGACGGCTGCCGGGGGCGTGGCACTGGGGGCGGTGGAAGGGGCGGCCTGGGAGATGGCCTGGGTGGTGGCGTTGGGAACGGGAGTGGCGCTGGCCGGGGACTGGGGAGCCGTCAGGGAGGCGAGAAGGGATGCCGTGGCCGCCTGGCCAAACCCTACATTGCCACCACCTGGTTCAGAGATCGGAAAGGCGGTGCTGGCCTGGAGGGTCCGCTGGAACAGGCCCTGGGCCAAGTCCTGGATGGCCAGGGCGCTGGATCCAGAGGCCTTGGCTTCCTGGATGGGCAGGGGCTGAAGGGGGCGGAGGGCGCTCAGGCCGCTGAGGGTGGCCGGACCGAGGGGGCTGAGGGAGAGGGCGTCCATACACCTTCAAAGATAGGCCTTTCCTGCGGGAAGGTTTGGCCTCGGAGGGAAAAGATCCCTGTGGGATCATGGTGGATTCGGGAGGGGCGATGAGCCAGAAGGTCAGTTACGCGTCCAGCGGCGTGGACATCAACCGCCAGGACGAGGCCCTGCGTCGCATCAAGCCCCATGTGAAGGCCACCAAGACCCCCGGTGTCCGCAGCGACATCGGGCTGTTTGGTGGGCTCTTCGACGCCCGGTTCCCCGAGGCCAAGCCCATTCTCGTCAGCAGCATGGATGGTGTCGGCACCAAGATGAAGGTGGCCCGCCGCGCCGGCATCTGGGACACCGTGGGCCAGGATCTGGTGAACCACTGCATCAACGACATCCTGGTGCAGGGCGCCCGGCCCCTCTTCTTCCTGGACTACATCGCGGCCCAGCAGCTGGAGCCCGAGGTCATCGAGCAGATCGTGAAGGGCATGGCCACCGCCTGCAAAAACTCGGCTTCGGCCCTCATCGGCGGCGAGCTGGCGGAGATGCCGGGCGTCTACGCCGAGGGGGAAGTGGATGTGGCGGGCACCATCGTGGGCGTGGTGGACGAGGCGGACCTGCTGCCGCGGCTCGACGCCATGGCCGCGGGCGACGTGCTCATCGGCCTGCCCAGCTCAGGCCTGCACACCAACGGCTATTCGCTGGCACGCAAGGTCTGCTTCGAGCTGGAAAAGCTCGGCGTGGACGACCCCCTGCCCGGCACCATGAAAACGGTCGCCCAGGCCCTCCTGGCCATCCACCGCAGCTACCTGAGCCAGGTCATGCCCCTGGTGAAGGCGCACAAGCTGGTGGCCATGGCCCACATCACGGGTGGCGGCCTCACGGACAACATCCCCCGCGTGTTGCCCGAAACGCTGGATGCCGAAATCGACACCGCCAGCTGGCAGATCCCGGCCCTGTTCACCTTCCTCATGGAGAAGGGGGCCCTTAGCCTCGACGATGCCCGGCAGGCCCTGAACCTGGGGGTAGGCATGGTGCTGGTGGTGAAGTCGGACCGGGCCCAGGAGGTGCTGGATGAGCTCCACGCCGCTGAGGAACCCGCCTGGGTGCTGGGGCGCCTGACCTCTGGTTCGGGCATTGTCCGGTACCGCTAGGCCCAAGGGCCGCCTCGGCTTCCTGGATCCCCTTCGAGGCATCCTGGCGCTCTGCGTGGCGGTCTACCACCTGAGCGTGTGGTACGACCTGACCCAGTCGGGTTCAGGCCAGAACATGGCCCTGGCGAAGCTGGGGAACTACGGCGTTTCAGCCTTCTTCGTGCTGAGCGGGTTCCTGCTGTTCCGCACCGCGACCTGGGAACGGATCCAGAAGGAGGGGGTCTGGCGCTTCTGGTTCAGGCGCTTCCTGCGGCTGGCACCAGTGTTCTACCTGGCCTGCGCGCTGAATGTGGCCTTCCGCCTGGGCATGGGCCCCGATCCGACGCCCCGCTTCCTGCTAGAGAACCTGACGCTCACCTTCGGCGCCTTCCACCCCAACCACGCCCTGGTGACCGGCGGCTGGTACGTGGGGCTGGTCTCACTGCTCTACTACGCCTACCCCGCCCTGGCCTGGCTCCGGGAGAAGGCTGGCCCCCGCGGCGGCCTGGTGTTCCTGGCAACGCTGGCGGTGGGGTTGTGGCTTTGGAGTCTGCCGTCCACGCTGCATGGCGTCATGGACCAGCCGCGCTGGAACCAGTTCCACACCTATGTTCAGGCACCCAACCAGGTCTTCCTGCTGGCCTGGGGTGGCCTGCTGGCGGGGTTGCACGCCCGCACGGAGGAGCGGCTGGATCCCAAGGTCGCCCTGCTCATCGCCCTGCCGCTGCTATGGCTGCTGCTACGGCCCACGCCGCAGTTCTTCGACCACCTGATGGCCCTGACTGGCTGGCTTCGGTATCGGTACCTGCTGATCATCACCGTCCTGGTGGGTCTGGCGGCCTTCACGCGGGACGGCAAGCCAGACTGGTTCGGCAAGGTCCTCACGCGCCTGGGCGCCTGGAGCTACGGACTGTATCTCCTCCACCCCTTCACCATGAAGCTGGTGGCGCCCCACCTGCAGGGGCGCCTGGGGTTCGCGCTGTCACTGGGCCTCGCCATCCTCGCGGCGGCGGCGGTCCATCGCTGGATCGAGGAACCGGCGGGAAGGCTCGCCAAAGGCTGATCAGGATCCTTCGATGCGGGCGTAGAAGCTGGTCCGGCGCAGGTTCTCCTCGACCTTGAAGGCCTGCTGCAGGGGCGGGAAGGCGCGCTGCTCGCAGTCCGTGCGCTCGCAAAGGCGGCAGGTGACGCCGATGGGCACGGGGGGCTGATCGAGGCGCAGGCCGTCGGCGTAGATGAGGTCCTTGGCGTGGCCCATCTCGCAGCCCAGGCCCACCGCCTGCATGGCGTGCTGGCCGCGGTAGCCGCCGGTGTCCTTCTGCAGGGTGCGGGCGATGCAGAAGTATTTGCGGCCATCGGGCATCTCGCTGATCTGGGTGCGGATGAGACCCGGCGTGAGGAAAGCCGCGTGAGCGTTCCAGCGGGGGCAGGCACCGGAGAAGCGCGCGAAACGGATGCCCGAGGCCGAAAAGCTCTTGGAGATGTTTCCCGCGATGTCGATGCGCAGGAAGTGGAAGGGCACGCCCTCCAGGCCGGGACGGCGCATGGTGGTGAGCCGATGGCACACCTGCTCGAAGCTAGCCTGGAACCGCTTGGCCAGGATGTCGATGTCGTAGCGTTCCGACCTGGCGGCCTTGAGGAAGCGCTCGTAGGGCATCAGCACGGCACTGGCGAAGTAGTTGGCCAGCGCGACCCGGGCCAGGGCCTTCGATGAAGGCGTGCGCAGCAGCGGGTGGGCGGTGAGGCGCTCCAGCAGCTCGCTGTGCTCGAGCAGGGCCAGCTGGTGGGCCAGCTGGAAGGTGCGGCTGCGCTGAGGCAACAGCTCAGACAGGCTGAGGGTGCGGCGGTCCGGATCGAAGCGGCGCAGCAGGCCCGGGCCGTCTGAGACCCGGTGGATGCGGACGGTGATGCCTCGCGCCTCGACCACGGCCACCAGCCCGGGGTAGGGGTGGTCCACATCCAGGTTGGCGCTCGCCCAGAGCGCTTCCGCCTCGGCCTCCAGCTCTGGGAAGTGGTTCATGGCCTGCTGGATGAAGTCGCCCACCTCCTCCGAAGGCAACCGCGTGGCTTCAGGATCGAAGCCCTGGCCGTCGCTCAGCTTGGAGGACAAGGTGCCGAGGCTGTCCTGGGCATGCTGAAAGGCACGGTAGAGCTCGAAGACGCCGCGGGCGAGATCGGGGCTGTTCTGCACCAGTTCGCGCACATCCTGGGCCTGGAGTCCCAGGGGCTCGAAGAGCGGGTCGCCAAAGACTTCCATGAGGTCATCCGACAGGCGCTGATCCTCCTCGGGGGCCAGAGCCTTCAGGTCCAGCTTGAACTGCTGGGCCAGGCGGATGAGGAGGGGGGCGGTGAGGGGGCGCTTGTTCCCCTCGATGAGGTTCAGGTAGCTGGGGCTGATGCCCAGGGCCTCGGCCAGCTGGACCTGGCTCAGGCCCTCCTGGCGGCGGAGGAGGCGGATCTTGGCGCCGAGGCGGGCGGCGGGCTTGGTGGGAGCGGCGGATGGCATGGGGACCTCGTTTACATCAATTTACAAAATCAATGGAGATAATTGACTGAAATTTTCAGTTCAACCCCTATCAAATCAGCTGTTCATTGACTCGAACCAGAATAGGTCAATCTTTGACATCACGCCACCCCCAACCCATTTCGAGGTGCCCCATGACCCCCCAGTTCCCCATCCCCCCCATCGAAGACGACTTCTCCGCCCACCGCTGGGAAGGCATCACCCGGCCCTACACGGCCGAGACCGTCAAGAAGCTCCGCGGCAGCCTCCGCATCGAGCACACGATTGCCAAGCTGGGGGCCCGCAAGCTCTGGAAGCTGCTCCAGAACGACGAGCCCACCCGAGCCCTCGGCGCCATGACGGGCGGGCAGGCGGTCCAGATGGCCAAGGCGGGCCTGAAGGCCATCTACTGCTCCGGCTGGCAGGTGGCGGCCGACGCCAACCTCTCGGGCCAGTCCTACCCGGATCAGAGCCTCTACCCGGCCAACTCGGTCCCGGCCCTGGTCAAGAGGCTCAACAACGCCCTCCAGCGCACGGACCAGGTCGAGCATGGCGAAGGTGGCATCACCCGCGACTGGTTCCTGCCCATCATCGCGGATGCCGAAGCGGGCTTCGGTGGACCCCTGAACGCCTTTGAGCTCATGAAGGGCATGATCGAGGCGGGTGCCGCGGGCGTCCACTTCGAGGACCAGCTCTCCAGCGAGAAGAAGTGCGGCCACCTGGGCGGCAAGGTGCTCATCCCCACGGGCCACTTCATCCGCACCCTCGTGGCGGCCCGCCTCGCAGCGGACGTCATGGACGTGCCCACCCTGGTCATCGCCCGCACGGACGCTGATTCCGCCCGCCTCATCACCTCGGACATCGACGAGCGCGACCAGCCCTTCCTCACGGGCGAGCGCACCCCCGAAGGCTTCCATCGCATCACCGGCGGCGTCCAGATGGCCATCGCCCGGGCCAAGGCCTATGCGCCCTACTGCGACATGATCTGGTGCGAGACCTCGACCCCGGACCTGAAGGAGGCGAAGGAATTCGCCGAGGGCGTGCACGCCGAGTTCCCCGGCAAGCTCCTGGCCTACAACTGCTCGCCCTCCTTCAACTGGAAGAAGAAGCTCTCGGATGAGGAGATCGCCTCCTTCCAACGCGAGTTGGGGGCCATGGGCTACAAGTTCCAGTTCATCACCCTGGCGGGATTCCACAGCCTCAACCACGGCATGTTCGAGCTGGCCAACGCCTACCGCACCGAGCACATGACCGCCTACTCCCGGCTGCAGGAGGCCGAGTTCGCGTCCGAAGCGAAGGGCTACACAGCCACCAAGCACCAGCGAGAAGTGGGCACCGGCTACTTCGACGAGGTGGCCCAGGCCATCAGCGGCGGCCTGGCCTCCACGCTGGCCTTGGCGGGTTCCACAGAGGCCCAGCAGTTCCACTAGGGCCGTGGCTACTTCACGCTGGTGAGCACCCGCCACACATCCACCATGACGTTCCCGCCCGGCAGGGTGTTCGGATAGACCACGGAAAAGGAGAGGCGCAGGCCTCCCGCTCCGACCAGGTCGAAACGCAAAGGGCGGTCCTGCTGGGACCAGCGATCGGGGGCGACCTTCCAACGGAGGGTCGCCCTTGGTTCGTTGGGAATCATGTCGAAGGTCTGGCCCTCCTCGGTTTCGACCTTCCAGTTCCCGGCGGGCAGCAGCAGCTCCACCTGCCAGCGGCCCTCGACCTTCCGGGCTTCGGCCCGCAGGTCCTCCATCGACCGACCGCCCAAGCGCGTCTCCAGCCGCCGAGGGCCGGAGCAGGCCAGGGGGCACAGCATGAGGATGCCACCCAGGAGGTGCACCACCCAGCGTCGAGTGGGGGTCATGGGACCTCCGGATCGAGCCTACTTGGGGGCTTGGGCCTTCTGGCTGGCCACGGTCTGGTCGTTGATGACGTTGCCTGGCGTGGTGGGCTTCTGCGGGGCGGCTGGGCCGTAGGCCTTGCCCGTGTGGTGGTAGGTGAGGTACTCGCCGAAGAAGACGGCCATGAGGTCGGCGCGGGTCTTGAAGTAGGCGAACCCGTGCTCGTCGCCCTCCTTGATGCTGAGGGAGACACCGGGCAGGTCCTTCAAAGCCAGAGCGTTCTCATAAGCATCCTTGTCGCCCATGGAGGCCAGCACGAGGGTGGAGGCCTTGCCCCGCAGGGCGGCGCCCTTGAGCCCCTCCCGGGCATCCGCTCCGAAGGCGCCGGTACCGGCGGCGCTCAGGCTGAGCACGGCCACGGGCTTCACCTCGGGGGCAGCCAGGAGCACAGAGAAAGCCCCCACGCTAGAGCCCGCGAGGCCGATGCGGCGGCCGTCCACACCGGGCTGCTTGCGGAGCCATGCGGCGGCCTGGGCCAGGTCGGCGGGGATCCGGTCGAAGCCCACGGCCTTGGCCGAGGCCATGAAGTCGCTGGTGACGGCCACATCGACGCCGTTCTTCTTGGTGCTGGCGCCATGCCCACGGAGGTCCAGGGCCAGGGTGCCGATGCCACGGGCCGCGAGGCGCTCGGCCAGGGGCGCCCAACCGGTGCGGTCAGCACCGAACTGGTGGGCGAGGATGACCACAGGCGCCTTGCCCTTGGTTCCGGGGAGGGTGAGGGTGCCCTTGAGGGCATAGCCATCCGCGCTGGTGAGTGCCAGATCGGAGGGGGCCGCGTTCAAGGCCAGGGCTGCCAAGGGGACCAGCAGGCGGAGCATGCGCATGGGGACCTCGGGAAAGTGCCACCACTCTAGCACGCATGGAACCGCTGGCTTCATGAGGTATAAAGGATGGATTCGCGATCTTTCGAGGTGCCCATGACCGCCCAGACCCCCGATGCCATCCTGCAGGAGACGAAGCGCCGCATGCATGCGTCCGTGGAGGCACTGAAGAAGGAGATGGCCACCATCCGCACCGGTCGGGCCAACGCCAGCCTGCTGGACAACGTCCACGTGGACTACTACGGCTCCGTGGTGCCCGTGAACCAGATGGCCACCATCTCCGTCCCCGAGGCTGGGATGCTGGTGATCCAGCCCTTCGACAAGAGCAGCATCAAGGCCATCGAGACTGCCATCCTCAAGTCCGAGCTGGGCATCAACCCAGGTAACGACGGCAACGTGATTCGCCTGCCCATCCCCATGCTCACCGAGGAGCGTCGGCGAGATCTCGTCAAGGTCCTCCACCGCCTAGGCGAAGAGATCAAGACCGGCGTGCGCAACATCCGCCGCGATGCCAACGAGGACGTGAAGAAGCTCGAGAAGGCCAAGGAGGCCCATATCTCCGAGGACGTGGCCAAGAAGTGCTTGGACGACATCCAGAAGCTGACGGACGCCCACATCAAGGAGATCGACGAGGCCATGAAGCACAAAGAAGCGGAGATCCTCAAAGTCTGAGCCCGTGCCCAGCCTCCCCGTCCTGCTTCTCCTCATGCTCGCCTCCCTGCTGGCGGGCTTCGTCGATGCCATCGTGGGCGGGGGCGGCCTGATCACGATTCCGGCGCTGATGATCGCCCTGCCTTCCGGCACGCCGCTGCCGACATTGCTCGGGACCAACAAGGTGGTGGCAGTCACCGGGGCCACCATGGCGGCGGGGAAATTTCTGCGCTCGGGGACACTCTCCTGGCGCGAGATGCTCGGCCCCGTGGCCGCCTCGGCCATCGGGGCCATCGGTGGCGTGTGGCTCACCTACCGAGTGCATGGGGATTTCCTGCGACCGGTGATGTTCGGCCTGCTGGTGGTGATGCTGGCCTTCACCCTGCTGAAGCCGGACATGGGGAACCTGCACGCCCCGCGCTTCGGCCTCAGCCACCAGAGGGGCCTGGCCGCGCTCATCGCCTTCTGCCTCGGCTTCTACGATGGCTTCTTCGGCCCAGGTGTGGGCTCTCTGCTGATCTTTCTTTTCGTAGCGATCCTGGGCTTCGACTTCCTGCGGGCCTCGGCCCTGGCAAAGAGCGTCAACTGGGCTTCAAACCTGACTGCCATGGGCCTGTTCGTCTGGCAGGGCAGCTGGCTTCCCTCCGTGGCCCTCGGCATGGCCGCTGCCAACGGGGTGGGCGGCTACTTGGGTGCCCATGTGGCGCTGAGCAAGGGCAGCCGGTGGGTCCGGGGTGTGTTCATTGGAGTCGTTGGGGCCCTGATCCTTCGCTTAGGGTGGCAAGTTTTGCACGGCTGAAGGCCCGAACAATTCAGAGCTAAAAGTAGGGAAACCCCTTATTGAGGATTGGTGCGTGCCCTACATACTTGTCTTACGAGGCATCTATGAATCTGGATGGTGGGCCGTCAGGGCAGGGAGGCGTTTTCGCGTCTCCGGGCCGGGCCACGCCGGCGAAGTTGAAGGTACAGGCCAACGTCTGCCTCGATGATGCGACGGTTCATGCGGTGTTGGAGGCCGTGGATAGCTATGCGGTGATCCTCAATTCCCAGCGCCAGATTCTCGCGGCCAATCCCGTGTTGCTGGATGCCCTGACTCTGGAGGGGTCAGCCCGATGCCAGGGCCTGAGGATCGGCGAGACCCTGGAGTGCGTCCACGCCTGCGAGGGACCCGATGGCTGTGGCAGTTCCCGGGCCTGTCGGCGCTGCGGGTCGCTGCTGGCGATCCTGGCGACCCAGGTCACCGGGCAGGTCTCCGAGGGCGAGTGTCTGATCAGTCTGAAGCGGGAAGGGCGCTGGGAGGCCCGGGAGTTCGGGGTGCGCTCTTCGCCCCTCGTGGTCGCCGGGCATGCCCTGACCCTGCTCACCCTCCGGGACATCAGCGCCCAAAAACGGCGGGAGACCCTGGAGCGCATCTTCATCCATGACCTCATGAACTCCCTGCAGGGCCTGAAGGGCTGGGCGGAGATCCTGCAGGGCGCCGGGGCTGATGCCGCGTCAGTGGCTGGACACGTGCTCGACATGGCCGGTCATCTGACCGCCGAGGTGGACGCCCAACGCCGGCTCCTCATGGCCGAGTGCGGCGAGTTGGTGCCCGACCTGCAAAGCGTGGCCGGCGAAGCCGTGCTGGATGCACTGGAGTTGGCCCTCGGCACGTCCCTGGTCACCCGGCTGGTCCGGATGCCGTCCGCACCGGATGCTGGATTCCTGCGCACCGACCCGGCGATCCTCTGCCGAGTGCTCAGCAACATGGTGGTGAACGCGGTGGAGGCCCTGCCACCAGGGGGACTCGCCCGGATCTGGTTTGAGCGCCACGCAGGGCGGCCTCGCTACGTCGTCGAGAACCCCGGGTGCATGGCCCCCGAGGTGGCGGACCGTGTGTTCCAGCGGTCCTTCAGCACCAAGGCGAACCGTGGCCGCGGCCTGGGCACCTACGGGATGAAGCTGCTGGGCGAGACGGTCCTGGGGGGGCAAGTGGGCTTCACCACCAACTGGACTGAAGGCACCCGCTTCTTCATCGAGCTTCCGGGGGATGACTGAACTGCAGGCCACGGTATGCTGATCCCTCCATGCCTGCCCCCCGACCCCGTCCCTTCGCCTGGGACGTCCTCTTCCGAGCGCTGAGGTTCTTCTACCTGCTGTGGGGCGGGATGCTCCTGTCGACCCTGGCCTTCTATGGCCGGCTGAGGCTGCCCTCCCTGTTCTGGCAGTGGCCGGACCTCTGCCGGGCGGTCATGGGGCCCTGGGGCCGGGCCCTCGCCCTGGGGGCAGGCCTCGTGATGTGCCTGGCGGCCCTGCTGGAAGTCTGGGAGCTGGTGGACCGCCTGCTGGTGCGCTTCATGGGTGAGTCCGAACGCTGAGGGCCGAGGAATGCACTTGGTGATTCGCCGCCTTTTGGCGATCCTGGAGTCTTGGGTTTGAACCCTTCCGGGGTTCGGGCCATTCAAGAAGCGTGTCTCGGGAGGCGTCGGGTATGGTCCAGCTGGTTCGTGGAAGTGTCGGGATTGGGCTGGTGGTGGGCTTGGCTGCCCTTCCGGTGGCTGCCCAGAGCATGGCCCTGCCGGCCGCAGACCCCGTGGGCATCTCGCGAAGCGGCGCCCAGGTGGCCTATGGCTACAGCCTGGAAGCGGCTACCACCAATCCGGCACTGCTCGCCTCCCTCAAGGAGAAGGGAGGGTTCTACCTGGCCATGGGCCTGGAGATGTCCTCCACCCAGCAGAGCCTGGAATCGGAGCAGACCTCGATCCGTACCACTTACTTCAGCTATGACCGCAACCGCACCCTCGGGGCCTTCGGCCTCGCGGCGCGGTTGTCACCGACGCTGACTTTGGGCCTGAAGCTGGATGAGCCTTACCTCCGCCACGGAAGGCTGCTGGACAACGCGCCTAGCCGCTACCTGGGCGACGGGATTGACCTGTCGGCCCGACGGCTGGAAGGCCAGTCGGCCTGGACCCTCAGCCCCAACCTCTCGGTGGGACTCGGCCTTGGCGTGGCCCGCCTCTCGTACGAATCCAGCAGTGTCATGCGCCTGAGCGTGCCCAACGACCCAACCCTCCCCGTCTCGGGTACCAACTCGGTGAATGGGCTAGTCGAACAGCGGGTCGGCCAGAGTGGGGACAAGGTGGTGCCCAGCTACTCCTTGGGGCTTCGCTGGGCCTTGAGCCCGCGCTGGACCCTGGGCTTCGTCCACCAGTCGGGCCTGAAGGGCGACCTCGGCATGAAGGCGGAGTTCCGCAACGCCCCGCTTGGTTTTTATGCGAACGACGGCCTGAGCACCGCACCGCTCGGCGCCAGCACCCGCGCGACCATCCTCCTGGCCGGTTCCAGCCCCAAGGCTGGTTCGGCGACGCTGGAGCTCCCTTCGCAGACCACCATCGGCGTGCGCCATCGCATCACGCCCATGATGACCTGGGAGGCCGACCTGAAGTGGACTTCAGCTGGTCTGCGGGTTCCCGGCTTCGCCACGGTGGCGACCCCTTCGGGCACCGTCTCTGCTCCGGCGGAACTGCCCCGCGGTAAGGGGCATCTGGGTCTGAACCTCTCCACGGAGGTGGAGCTCGGGAAGTCCTGGACCCTGCGTGGTGGCTTGGCCCTGGATCAGCGCAGCGTGGAGGAGGCCAGTGCCGAGCCCCTGCTCGGTGGCTCCCGCACGGCCGCCTTCTCCTTCGGCGTCGGCTACAAGGTCTGGGGCGGTGAACTGAACCTGGGCTATCAGTACCGGCAGAGCGAAGACCAGGACACCAGCCGGCTGAACGGCGTCTGGAGCTGGACGGGGTTCCGCTCGGTCGGCACCCGTGTCCGCATGGAGGGCATGGGTCACCTCCTGGCCCTCGGCTTCAAGAAGACGTTCTAGCCTTGCGCTACCTTGGCCCACATGCCTGCGAAGAGGCCCTGTCGCGGGGAGAGCTCCATTCCCTGTGGGTGGCCCCGGCCGCCTTCGGTCGAGTCGCAAAGCTGATTTCCGAGGCCCGTGCCGCCGGTGTGGTGATCCATCGCGATCCCATGGAGAGCCTGGATCGGCGGAGCCAGGGACAGCGCCACCAGGGGGTCCTGGGCGAGGGCACCGCCTTCGCCTATACGGATTTCGAAGACGTGGTGGCCCGTTTAAAGGTCAAGGGTGATGCAGCCCTGGTCCTCGCGCTGGACGGGGTGACGGATCCCCACAACCTGGGAGCGATCCTGCGCTCGGCGGCCGCAGTCGCCGTCGACGGGGTGCTCCTGCCTGAGCGGCGGTCGGCCCAGGTGAACGAGACCGTGATCCGTGCCAGCGCCGGCACGGCGGGGCGGGTGCCAGTATGCCGCGTAGTGAACCTCGGCCGGGCCCTGGATGACCTGAAGGAGGCCGGCGCCTGGATCTACGGCCTGGCGGCCGGCGAGGGCAGCCGCGACTACCTGGGGGAACCCTTCGACCGCGCCACGGTGCTGGTCCTGGGAGCCGAAGGGGAGGGCCTGCACCTGAAGATCCGGGAGCGCTGCGATGGCCTGCTGCATATCTCCATGCCGGGCGGCATCGAAAGCCTGAACGTATCGGCCGCCGCCGCGGTCACGCTCTTCCGCGTGCTAGCGCGCCGGGCTAACGGCAGTCGAGAAGTTTCCCCTTGAGGGGGTCCCGTTGCCGTGATACCTTTCGAGTTCCCTGTCAGGAAAGCCCTGCCTCGCAGTGACCCTGACGCGGTGCCCCGGTAGGGGTTCCGTGGGGAAATTTTGACAAGCCCCGGGAGGGGCACCGGACAAGCATGCCGAGATGGCCGAGTGGTTAATGGCAGCAGACTGTAAATCTGCCACGCAACGCGTTACGGAGGTTCGAATCCTTCTCTCGGCACCAGTCCAACGGAGTTCTCCGGAAGACTGGGTCCCGTTTCGGAGTTCCACCGCGGGAATAGCTCAGTTGGTAGAGCGTCAGCCTTCCAAGCTGAATGTCGCGGGTTCGAACCCCGTTTCCCGCTCCACCCTCCCCGTCCTCTGGTCCACTCCGGAAGACGGATCCGTCACCCGCCGCGCGGCGGGATCGTCCCAAGGCCCACATAGCTCAGTGGTAGAGCACTTCCTTGGTAAGGAAGAGGTCACCGGTTCAAGCCCGGTTGTGGGCTCCACTTCCAGCACAGTTCCCCTTCATCTTCTCTCCCACCTTTCAGGAGGCATTCGTGGCCAAAGAGAAATTCGATCGTTCAAAGACCCACGTCAACATCGGCACCATCGGCCATGTGGACCACGGTAAAACCACGCTGACGGCGGCGATCACTTACATCCTCGCCAAGAAGTTTGGTGGAGAGACGAAGTCCTACGACCAGATCGACTCCGCGCCCGAAGAGAAGGCCCGCGGGATCACGATCAACACCGCCCACGTCGAGTACCAGACCGAGAAGCGCCACTACGCGCACGTCGACTGCCCTGGTCACGCCGACTACATCAAGAACATGATCACCGGCGCGGCCCAGATGGACGGTGCGATCCTCGTGGTCGCCGCCACCGACGGCCCCATGCCCCAGACTCGTGAGCACATCCTGCTCGCCCGTCAGGTCGGCGTGCCCTACATCGTGGTCTTCATGAACAAGGTCGACATCGCCGACCCCGAGCTCACCGAGCTGGTCGAGATGGAAATCCGCGACCTGCTGTCCTCCTACCAGTACCCCGGCGACGATATCCCCATCATCAAGGGTTCCGCCCGTCTGGCCCTGGACCACGCCGAGACCCCGGACCATCCGGACTGCGCCTGCATCCTGGAGCTCATGGCTGCCGTCGACGCCTACATTCCTGATCCCGCCCGCGCCATCGACAAGCCCTTCATCATGCCCGTCGAGGACGTGTTCACCATCACCGGCCGCGGCACCGTGGTGACTGGCCGCATCGAGGCTGGCATCGTTCGTGTTGGCGAGGAAATCGAGATCATCGGTCTCAAGGACACCGTCAAGAAGGTCGTGACCGGCGTCGAGATGTTCCGCAAGTCCCTGGACCAGGGTCAGGCTGGCGACAACGCCGGCATCCTGCTCCGCGGCGTGGAGCGCAAGGACGTGGAGCGCGGTCAGGTGCTCGCCAAGCCCGGCAGCATCACCCCCCACACCAAGTTCAACGCCCAGGTGTACGTGCTGACCAAGGAAGAGGGCGGCCGCCACACCCCCTTCTTCAACAAGTACCGTCCCCAGTTCTACTTCCGCACCACCGACGTGACCGGCTCCATCGAGCTCGAGGCCGGCCGCGAAATGGTGATGCCCGGCGATAACGTGACCCTGACGGTTGAGCTGATCCAGCCCATCGCCATGGTCAAGGGCCTGAAGTTCGCCATCCGCGAGGGTGGACGCACTGTGGGCGCCGGCAACGTGGGCGAGATCCTGGCCTAGTGCCAGTCCGCCCTCCGACTTAGGAGGTCACCATGCGCGACATCGTTCACTTGCAGTGCACCGAGTGCAAACGCAAGAACTACAGCACCACCAAGAACAAGAAGACCACCACGGGCAAGCTCGAGTTCAACAAGTTCTGCCGTTTCTGTGGCGGTTACAAGATCCACCGCGAGTCGAAGTAGGGCTCGGGTTCCGAGGGTTCCCCGCCCGGCGCCACCAGTCGCCGGGCGGTCCCACAGGGGAGTAGCTCAGCTGGTAGAGCAGCGGACTCCAAATCCGCAGGTCGCGGGTTCGAACCCTGTCTCCCCTGCCACTTCCCGGCCCCGGCGCTCCCGCTCGGGGCCAGGTTTTTCTGATCGACGTCCATTCCACGGGGTCCATCGTGATCGGTGCCATCAAGCAGCAGGCCAAAGATCTCTTCGCGGAACTCGACCGCGTGGACTGGCCCACCAAGGAAAAGGTGATGACCTCCGCCTGGACGGTGGTGATCGTCTCGACGTTCGTGGGGCTCTATTTATGGTCCGTGGATTGGGTTCTCTCCAAGGGCTTCGCGTACTTCTTCCTGAAGACGCGCTGAAGCGGAGGCAGGCATGACCGATCTCTTGAGCATTCCCCAGGACACTCCGCAGGACGCCACGGCCCAACCCCAGGGCCGCGAACTGAAGTGGTTCATCATCCACACCTATTCCGGCTATGAAGCCAAGGTGATGGAGCATCTCCGTCAGCGCATCCAGATGGAAGAGCGCCAGGACAGCTTCGGGGACATCCAGATCCC
>Ga0268298_10002584_pt1 | contig 19627 bp, 18 predicted proteins | sample WWTPWeurt_MetaG_FD_194462 | JGI IMG/M metagenome (GOLD analysis project Ga0268298, IMG submission 194462) | Activated sludge microbial communities from WWTP in Nijmegen, Gelderland, Netherland - WWTP Weurt | ecosystem: Engineered > WWTP > Aerobic digester > Activated sludge | place...
GCACCCGGACGCGGCACCGTATTCCTTCGGCCGGTTCAACCTGTGGCGCATCGCCTGCGCGTGGCCCGGCAGCCCCGTCCCGCCCTGCGTGCATCGCGCTCCGACGACCGACACGCCGCGGTTGCTCCTGATTTGTTGAGCCGCGAACATTGACCGCCGTGGCTAGTGGCAGTTGCCAGACCCCGTCCGTTCTACGCTCTCTGCGGACAGATGAGCGGCTTGCTGAAAATACGCCTCTGGGTTTAGCGGTGGGCGAGAGCCCGGCGGGCAGGCTTCTGGGCGAAAAACTCCTCTGTGGTTCGGCGCAAGATATCCTGCTGCTGCTCGAAGCTCAGGCCGCGCAACTTGCGCCCTGTCGCGATCCGCCAGCGGCGGGATTCCGCCACCGCGTCAAAAGTCTTTTTCTTGGTCGTGGCCATGGATGAGGAAGGTTGGGGCTACGATGCGCAAGGTCGGGTAGCCTTGCAAGAGATTCACCGCATTAAATCCAGACTCTCGCCGGACATTCGCCAGATGCTTGAAGTTCCAACTCACGAGGTATTCGAGGCGGGCGATGGTGCAAATGGCGACATGCCGGGCGTCGTCGTCATAGGCGGCTGGCACGATTTTCTGAGCAAGATAGGCTTGCGCCAGTTCCTCGGCTTCGAAGCCACGCTCCAGCACGTCGTCCGGGGTGAAGGTATCGCGCATCAGGTTGCGAACCCGCTCCGGGGCATTGGCGATCTCCTGAAAAACCAGCTGGGAGGTCACGAATTTGAACCCGCCCGCCTCCTTGAGCCGCCATAGGGCGCGGGTGTCAGCCATGAATTCGGCGTCATAGTAACCGCCAATCACGGAGGTATCGAGGTAGAGGGAAAGGCCGTGCATCGCGCATTCATGACGCGGCGGGCTCGTCAGGTCGAGGTGTGAGTGAGGCACCCGGATGCTGGCACGGATGCCGGTTTTTCAACCGACCCCGCTCACTGCGGCTCAAAAACGACTACAAACTACAAAGCCAGACCTTATTTCTGTCCCTTGGAATATTTTGCTATAACCGACCGAATCGCGTCCCTCTTTCCCTTAAGCATAAGAAGAGTTCTTCCTTCTTTTCCTTCCTCGCCGTCCATAGCCGACTGAATCTTCTGTAGATGGACTATGTTCCCGGTTACAATAACCTGTCGCACTGTCATGTCGTTTAGCCAGCGCACATGAACCCATTCTTTTTCGCTCTCGGCCATGCCCATGCCAAAATAAGAGTCGATGTAGAGACGTGCCTCAGAGAAGGCCTCAAAATCGTCGGCCTGTAGCTTCTTTTTAAGCTCAGTAAATCTCGCTTCGATTTCATGCTGATTATGCACGCTGATTTTATCGTCTAATGACGCTGTTCCGCATCCGATCAGCGAAAATCCAAAACAAGCGAAAACAAGAATGCTTAGCCATTTCATGGTTTATAGTAGGAGAAATTGATATAGGAATCAGACCGCAATCTTTCAGGGTAGCGGGCCAGCAACATAGAATATATCCACGGCGCACATTCATCTGCAAATAATCATGCGCTCCTTCGTTCTGTTGCTGGTTGGCGTCCTCCCTCTCGGGGCGGCGGAAACAAAATCCTGCGTGTTCTGCGAGATCATCGCCAGCACGCGCCAGCAGGAGAGCCTGGTTTACCGTGACGACAAGGTCGTGGCCTTCCTGAGCATCGGCCCGCGCAATCCGGGCCACACGCTCATCGTGCCGGCGGCCCACGCGGAGAACTTTCTGGAAGTCCCGGCGGACACCATGCACGCGATGACAGATGCGGCCAAAAGGATTGCCGGAGCCATCAGGCGCACCGACCTCAGGATGGAGGGCTTTGTCCTGCAGATGAACAGCGGCAAGGCGGCGGGGCAGTCCGTCTTCCACGCCCACCTGCATCTCATCCCGCGCTACGCCGGGGAGCCTCCGGCCAAGACCCCGGAGGATCGCGTCGGCCCGGAGGTGCTGGCGCCGGTCGCGGCGAAAATCCGCGCGGCTCTGGAGTCGAAGTGAACAGGGATCTGTTTTAGACAGAATGAACAGAATGGGTAAAATGGATCCTGAGTAGTTCAGTTCATTTTGTTAATTCTGTCCCAAGCTCTGTTTTTTATGTCAGCTTGAAGCCCAGGGCTTCCAACTCGTTCAGGTGGAACGGCGCGCTGGCGAGGACTTCCTGCAATTTTTCAAGCGCGCCGGGAAGTTTCGGCGTGGAGTAGAGGCTTGCGCCGTCGTCGGCGTCGTGGACGTGGATCACCCACGAGCCGGTGGCCTCGTCGCCCACGTGAAACACGGCACCGTGCAGGTAGTTGCCGGGCAGGCCGGGGTGTGGCCCGGCGCCGGGCACGAGGAAGAGCGTGTGCAGGGGGTCGTGCGGGATGGCCTGGCCGTGCTTGGCGCGGTGGTGGATGGCCTTGCCGATGACCGGCACCCGGTGTTTTTCCGCCCGGGCGCGCTGATCGAGGGGCAGCGACTGCACATAGCGGTCGTAGATGCTGGCGTTGGTCTCGAGCGCGGTGTCGTCAATCGCGCCGGCAATGAACGCGTCGAGATTGTGTGCGTGGAAAAAGGAGAGCTGCGCGAGCGAGCGGGCGGTGACATGCCCGCCCTTGTGGTCGGCGGAGGCGTAGACCTGCCGGGCGGCGTAGAGCCGGCGGAGGGCATCCTGGTAGGCGGGCGTGGTCGGCACGGCGCCAGTCGGGCTGGCGTCAATCTTGTCGAGCACCGCGTGGTCGAATTCGGCGTTGGGGTCGGTCATGGGCGGGGCGAAGGAAAGGGCACTGGGGCCGGGAGTCATTGTTCAGGCTCCGGTGCCCATTGTCCAATGTTCATCCGCACAGAAGCAGACCCGCCGCCAGCCGCAATTGCCACCGAACCCGCCGTCGGTTGGAATCCCCATAGCGTCGCGAACCTGCCGCCACAAACGTCACCTATTAAGTGACGTTTGGACAAGCCGTCCTCCTCGGCGGGCTTGCGCCAACCAGCAGATGTCACTTAATAAGTGACATGTTCCAACGCCGAAATCACCCCAAACTTGATCTGCCGGTGGCCCTGGCGGACGTTATTGTTCTGGCTTCAGTCGCCATGGCTCGCCACACGGCCCAGTCCTTCCGGATAGAGCCACGACGGCGCTCCGTCCGGGGCGGGGCCACGCTCCGCCCCGGGCGGGAGACCCCGCTCTGGAATGAACTGCGCCGACAACTGCAGCCTTACCTGAGGAAATACGGATATCAGGCCAATCTCGGGAGGCTGCTCGGGCTGCCGCGCCAGCGCATCAACGCCTTCGTGACGGGTGGCGGCCAGATGCCCGACGCGGAGCGCACCCTGCAATTGCTCGCGTGGTTGCTGGCGGTGCGCGTAGATCGGCGACCGAACTGACTGCCGTTTTTCAATGTCACTTAATAGGTGACATTGTGCTGTCACGCCACAGCCGTGGACGGGATGGATAGGCGTAGTGCGATCAATCCCCGGAGTAGCCGGGGATTTTGGCGACATCCACGGCGTCGATCTGCGCGGGGTCGAGGAATTGCTGCGCATAGACCTCGTAAACGCGCCGCCGGACGAAGATGTCGAACAGGTCGGGATCGACATGGCCGTCGAGGCACATCTTGCCGAGGATGTGGAGGGATTCGGTGAGGGTCTTGCCCGGCTTGTAGGGGCGGTCGCGGGCGGTGAGCGCCTCGAAGATATCGGCAATGCCCATGATGCGCGCCTGCACCGACATCTGGTCACGGGTCAGGCCGCGCGGGTAGCCCTTGCCGTCCATCCGCTCGTGGTGGCCGCCGGCGAATTCGGGGACGTTCTGCAGGTGCCGCGGCCAGGGCAGCGCGCCGAGCATCTGGATGGTGACCTCGATGTGGTGGTTGATGATCTGCCGCTCCGCCGCCGTGAGCGTGCCGGCGCGAATGGTGAGGTTCTCGATCTCGTCGGCCGTGAGGAAATCGATCTCCTCCCCTGCGGGGTTGCGCCAGCGGTATTTGCCGGCGATGGCGCGCACGCGCTCCTGGTTGGCCGGGGACATGGCCTCGCCGCCGATGTTGCAGAGCCGGAGAAACTCGCGGTCTTCCTGGATTTCCCAGAGGCGGCCGCGCAGGGCCTGGTCCACCGCCTTGGCGTCGGCACCGGGGACCGCGCCGGCGCGGAGGGCCGCGATCTCGGCATCGCGCCGGAGGATCTCGAAGCGGGTGTCGATTAGCGCGATGCGGTCGAAGATCGTCGCGAGCTTGGTCGCCTTGTCCACGACGTGGACGGGCGTGGTGACCTTGCCGCAATCATGGAGGAGCGCGGCGATCTTGAGCTCGTAGCGGCCGGGGTCGGTCAGGTGCCACTCCGCGAGCGGCCCCGTCGCCGTGGCGTGCGCGGCCTCGGCAAGCATCATCGTGAGCACGGGGACGCGGTGGCAGTGCCCGCCGGTGTAGGGTGACTTCTCGTCGATCGCCTTGTTGAGGAGGCCGACGAAGGACTCGAAGAGCGTCTCCAACTGAACGATGAGCAGCCGGTTGGTGAGGGCGACCGCCGCCTGCGAGGCGAGCGACTCGGCGAGGCGCTGGTCGGTCTCGCTGAACGCGATGATGTCGCCGGTTTTCCGGTCCTGGGCGTTGATGAGCTGGAGGACGCCGATGATCTCGTCCTGGTGGTTCTTCATCGGCACCGTGAGGAAGGACTGGGAGCGGTAGCCGGTGTGGCGGTCAAAGGCCTTGGTGCCGGCGAAGTCGTAGCCCTGCTCCTGGTAGGCGTCGGCGATGGCGACGGTGCGGCCCTTCAGCACGGTGTTGGCCACGACCATCGAGGTGTTCTCGCGGCCCTGGGGATCGCGCAGCCGGATGGGCGGATAAGGAATCTTCACGCCCGTGGTGCCGCCCATGGCGATGCCGAGCGAGTCGGTGCGGATGATCTCGAAGGTCAGCGTATCCTGCCCGGGCGGGTGGCGGTAGAGCGTGCCGCCGTCGGCGTTGGTGATTTTTTTGGCGGCGAGCAGGATGGTCTCCAGCAACCGGTCGAGGTTCTTCTCCTGCGAGAGCGCGACGCCGATCTGGTTGAGCTCCGCCAGGCGCGTGCCGAGGGCGGCGGCGGACTCGGGGTTGGGCAGGCGAACCATGGCCCCAGCTTGGGGGGCTGGCCGGGCCGGTTCAATCCCCGCTTACAGCCGGTTGCGTTTAAGCTCGCGCAGGGGATAAAAAGTGCCGCGCCAGCAGATGCCCCCGGCCCAGAGCGTGACCGCCATCGAGCGGAGCGCGGCGCCGACGATCACCACGAGGCCGGCCGGCAGGAACAACCCGTGCCACCAGCGACCGCCGGTGAAGCGCGGCTGGACGCAGCCGAGGACGAGCATCACGGCCACGGTGCTGGCGTAACACCACCAAGCCGGGCCGGTGGTCGCGCACAGCGCCGCCAGCGGCCAGAGCACGCCCGCCGCCAGCGCCAGCACCCCGAGCGGCGGCAGCCACCAGCGGTAGTCCACGGCGGCGTAGGCGTTTTTCTCCAATCCGCGGACCAGTTCGCCCACCGACGCATACCAAGACACCGACAGGGCTCCGGCGCCGAACACGAACTCGCTGAAGCCGCCCGATTTCATGAGCTTGCCGAGCTTGATGTCGTCGTCCGGCCGCAGGCTGATCGGCACGTGGCCGCCGAGCTTCCGGTAGGTGGAGGCTCGCACCAGGTTGAAGGCGCCTACCCCGCCGTGGGCGCGGCTGCGCGGGTCGTGGATTTTCCAGGGGCGGAGGCCGGTGCAGAAGCCGAAACTGAAAGCGTTGATGCAGATGCCCAGCCAGTGCCCCGCGGCTTCGAGCGCAGGCACTGCGGCGAGGTGGTCGAGCGACTGCGCCCGGACGTGGGCGATGGCGCGCCGCAGCGCGTCCGGCCGGAAGTGAATGTCGGCGTCGGTGAACAGAATCCATTCGCCGGTGGCCGCCTCGGCGCCTTCGGCCAGGGCGTGGTTCTTTCCCAGCCAGCCTTCGGGCAGCGTCGTGACATGCCTGACCTGCAGCCGCGAGTCGGCGGCCGCCAGCCGGTCAAGGAGCGCGCCGGTCGCGTCCTCCGAGCGGTCGTTGACGGCGATGAGCTCCCAATCCGGGTAGTCGAGCGCGAGCATGGTCGGCACGGCGGCACCGAGCGTGGCGGCCTCGTTGCGGGCGGCGAAGATGACGGACACGCGCGGCCAGGTGCCGGTCGCCGGCAGCGGGAGCCGGGCGAGCCAGCGCACGCGGCGGTAACCCCGGAAGGCCTCCTGGCCGATGAACAGCCAGACGAGTAGAACCGCGGCGGCGATGAGGAGGGGATAATCCATGGGAAGCGCGACGGATCCGAAGAAAACCCGCCCGGGGGCCGGGCTCCACCCAATTCAGCGCGGCCCTCCGCCACTCACATCGGCGGGGTGGTGTCGCCGGTGGTGCGCTCGATCTTCACGCGGCGGCAGCGCTCGGCGTTGGCCTCGACTGCGGTCACGCGGTATTCGCCGACCGTGAGCTTGTCGTCGCGTTTCGGCACGCGGCCAAAGTGGCGCTGCGTCCACGTGGCGACGGTCTCGCGCGGTGTCCACTCGAGCGGCCAGCCGGTCTCGGCCTGCAGTTCGCGCATCGTGAGGGCGCCGCTGACGGTGATGCTGTGCGCGGAGCGGTCGAAGATCGGGCCGCTCTCGATGTCGAACTCGTCGCGGATGTCGCCGACGATCTCCTCGAGCACATCCTCGAAGGTGATGATGCCCGCCAGCGCCTTCTTGTCGTCGAGCACGACGGCGAGGTGGCTGCGCGAGTGGCGGAAGCGCTCGATCATCGTGTGCAGCTCGGTGGTGAGCTGGAACTCGACGACCTCGCGCACGAGCGGCTCGAAGGGCGTGTCGGGCCCCAGCACGCTGATCTGCCAGAGCCATTCGCGGACGAGGAGCAGGCCCTCGACCCTGTCGAGCGAGCCGGAGCAGACGGGGAAGCGGCTGTGGCCGCTGGTCTGGGCGATGCGGAGGTTCTCGGCGACCGGCCGGTCGGACCAGAGGGCGACGACCTGGTCGCGCGGGCGCATGATCTGCTGGGCCTGGGTGCGGCGGGCGCGCAGCGACTGCACCATGAGCTTGTTGATGAGGGCGTCGCCCGGGTGTGAGTGCCGGGCGTGGCTGAAGACATATTCGAGCTCCTCGGCGCTGAAACTGTGCTCCCCGCCCCCGCCGGCCTCGAGGCCAAACCAGCGGATCAGGTGGTTGGCCGTGGTGTTCAGCAGCCAGATGACGGGATAGAAGAGATAATAAAACACCATCAACGGGGCGGACACCCAAAGCGTGACCGGCTTGGCATGCTGGATGGCCACCATCTTTGGCGCCTGTTCGCCAAACACGATGTGCAGGAAAGTGATCAATCCGAACGCCGTCATGAAGGAGATCGAATGCACGACCGTCGGATCGGTGACACCCCAGCGGGCCAGCAGCGGCTCCAGGCGGTGGACCACGAAGGGTTCGCCCACCCAGCCGAGGCCAAGGCTGGTGAGCGTGATGCCAAGCTGCGAGGCTGAGAGCACCGCATCCAAGTGCTGGGTCGCCTTGAGCGCCATGCGGAGGCGCCAGCTGGCCTTGCCCTTCTTGGCCAGCGGGCGGAGCTGGCTGGCGCGGACCTTTACCAGGGCGAACTCGGCCGCCACGAAAAAGCCGTTGGCGAGCACGAGCGCGCCAATGATCAGCGTCTCAAAGGTTATGCCCCAAAATGCGTTCATGGTCTGCGGCCGGCCAACCTACGACCCGCCCCCCGGTGGGCAACTCATTTGGCCGGCTTATCAGATTAACCATCTAACAGAATGGTGTTTGCATAAGATGTTCGTGCCTCGGTTTGTCATTTTGGGGTAGTGAAGAATGACGATTTTACGGCGTCAAAATACCGGCTGGCCCCGCCCGTCCGCCGCCGACTTCACGTTCGACATGCGTGGCGCCTTTTTCATGCTCCGCGCCACCCCTCCTTATGGCCGGCTCCACTTCCGACAAATTGGCCAACCGCATCCTGCGCGGTCTGGTCATTGGCATCATCCTGGGTGTCGCCACCCTCTTTATCGGGCCGCACGTGCCCCTTCCCGAGTTTCTCCAGGGCTGGCTCACGCATGTGGGCATCAAGTCCTCCGGCACCGGGCTCGAGCTGATGCGCGGGGTCTCCACCGCGCTGCTCGATCCCTTCGGCCGCGTGTTCCTGCGCCTGCTGTTCTTCGTGGTCATGCCGCTGGTCTTCGCGTCGCTGGCCACCGGCGTCGTGCAACTCGGCAACCCCGCCAAGCTCGGGCCGCTGGCCGGCCGCACGTTCCTCTTCTTCTTCCTCAACATGGCCATCGGCGTCGCCCTCGGGCTCGTGATGATGAACACGCTCGAGCCGGGCCACCACATCGACATCGCCACCAAGGACCGCCTCATGGCCGAATATGGCGGCGCGGCCGCCCGACACGTCACGGCCTCCGAGAGCCAGACCGGCCTGTCCATCGCGGTGGTGGTCGAGATGTTCATGCCGGCCAACCTGCTGGCCTCCGTCGTCGGCAGCAGCACCGCCCGCATCGGCGATGTGCTGCCACTCATCCTCTTCGCCATCCTCGTCGGCATGGTGGGCACCAGTCTCTCCGCCGACAAGCGGCAGAAGCTCCAGGACTCGCTCGAGATGATCACGGAGCTGATGACCGGCATCGTGCACCTCGCGCTGCGGCTGGCGCCCTACGCCGTGCCCTGCCTCATCTACAGCGTGCTCGTGAAGTCGGGCCTCGACATCCTCGTGGCGCTCGGGGTGTTCGTGCTCGGCTGCGCGGGCGTGATGGCGATCCACCTCTTCGGCACGATGTCGGTCTGGCTCAAGCTCTGGACCACCTGGTCGCCGCGGGCGTATTTTGTCGCGATCAAGGATGTGCTCGTCACCGCCTTCTCCACCAGCTCGAGCAATGCCACGCTGCCGAGCGCGCTGGCCAACGCCACCGAGAAACTGAAGATCACCCCCAGCACCGCGGGCTTCGTGCTGCCGCTCGGCACCACGATGAACATGAGCGGCACCGCGCTCTACGAGGGCTGCGTCGTGCTCTTCGTCGCCCAGGTGTTCGGCGTGGACCTGTCGCTGGGCCAGCAAATCACCCTGCTGCTGCTCTCCGTGCTCAGCGCGGTGGCCGTGGCCGGCATCCCCGGCGGCTCGCTGCCGCTGATCGCGGGCCTGCTCATCACCTTCGGCATCCCGGCGGAAGGCATCGGCATCATCCTCGGCACCGACCGCATCCTCGACATGTGCCGCACCGCGACGAACGTCGGCTGCGACGTGACCACCGCCCTGGTCGTGGACGAGATCACCAAGAAGGCCGACGCGAAAGCCCGGCCATAGCTCAGGGCTGGCCGAGCGTCGTCACCTCGAGCACGAAGGTCGAGGCGGGCAGCGCCGAGCCGTTCACCAAATTGCCTTCGGGAAACGGCTGCCAGCCGTAGCGCACCTGCACCGGCACCCGGCCGGTCGGGCACGACAGCACGATGGTCGCGCCCTCGATTCTCGCCGTCACCGGCTCAAACCGGCTGTCGGCCCCCGCCGCCTCAAACCCGCGCGGCGGCCGCCCGTCGCTCGTGCCCAGGCCACCGGCCGCGTGGGTGAACGCGAGCACGATTTCGCTCCCGCGCACCACGGCGGACTGCGGTTCCGGGCCGCTGAATTCCAAATCACGGCCATAAACCTGCGCCAACGCGAGACGGGCCAGCCGCATGCCGATCGTGGCCTTGTCTCGCGGATGGACGTTGGTCCGGTCGCCAACATCCGCCGTGACCACCATGCCGGAGGAGGGGATGACCTCGAGCATGCGGCGCTGGCCGTCGCGGAACTCGGGCCAGAATTCGGAGCGGTAGGGGTTCGCCTCGATGCCCGAAAGCTGGCAGTAGAGGAACGGGAGATCCGCCCGGCCCCAGCGTTGGCGCCAGTCGCGCACGAAGAGCGGGAACAGGCTTTCGTGCTGCCGCACCCGCGCCAGACTCAGCGAGTTGCTCTCGCCCTGATACCACAGCACACCGCGCAACGCCAACGGCCGCAGCGGCTCGATGCCCGCCGACCAGAGGAAACCGGGCTTGAACGGGTGGTTCGGCCCGCCGCCCCCGGCCACACCGGGAAGCGGTGAGCCGGTGGCGATTGCCCGGTCGAGGTTCTCGTGACCGCGCTGCCGGCACCAGGGCTCGAGCGCGGGATTCGCGAGCCAGTCGCCCTCCGTCAACGCGTGCAGCGCCGGATCGGCGGCGAGCGTTTCCCGGCGCACCCAGGCCTCGGTCGGGCTGCCGCCCACCGCGAGTTGGATGATCCCGACCGGCACGCCGAGCGCCGCGTGCAACTCGCGGGCCGCATGATATCCGATGGCGGACATCCGCCCGGCGCTCGCCGGCACGCAGGCCTCCCACGCGCCGCGGTAGTAGTCTCCCGGGATGAGCCGGGCGATATCCCCGGCCGTGAATGGGTCGCCGCCCGCCTCCTTGCCCGCATAACCGGGATTGAAAAACCGGATGTCGGCGTAATTCGCGGCCGGGATCTCCGTCTCGGCGCGCAACGCCTTGGCCAGTGGCCACTCCATGTTTGACTGGCCGACGCAAAGCCAGACCTCGCCGACCAGCACATCGGTGAGCTCGCGCACCGCGCCAGCCGCGCTGATGCGCAGCACGCGAGGTGAAGCATTGGCTTCTTTCGGGCCGAGCCTGACCAGCCAGCCGCCGTCCGCGTCGGCGCGGACGGTCTGCGTTTCGCCCGCAAATTCGACGGTCACTGGCGCGCCCGGTGCGGCCCGGCCCCAGACCGGCAGCGGCTGGTCGCGCTGCAGCACCATGTGATCGGTGAACACCGGTGCAAGGGCCAGCTCCGCGCGCAGCGCGGCGGCCGGAAGCAACAACAGGAACAGGAGGCGCTTCACGGCAAGCGGACAAACCGGCCGGTGCGGGCGGAGGTTTCCGCCGCCTCGATGATGCGCGCGGTGCGCACGGCGTCGGCCAGCGTGGCGGGCGGCGCACCCCGCCCGCGCACGGCGGCGAGAAACTGGCGGACGAAAATCTCGCCGGCGGCTCCCGCATAGGAGGTCGTTTCCCGCAGCCGGAAACGGCGGGTGCGTTGCCCGGATGGCAGTTCGAGTTGCAGGCGCGGTGCCACGCCCGGCCACACGATCCGACCCGCGCGGCCGTTGAGCGCCAGGTAGGCGTCGTAGCCGCTGGCATTCAGATAGCCGCCGCCGCGGTGAGCCAGCGCGTAGCCGGCGTGAAAGGTGCCAATCGCGCCGGAGCGAAACTCGAGCGCGAGGGCCGCCGTGTCCTCGACGCCGATGCGTTCGCCCGATCGCCTGGCGAGGCGCGCGCCCACGCCGGTGATTTCATCGCCGGAAACATGCTGCAGCAGATCGAGGTAGTGGCAGCCCAGCCACAGCAGGATGCCGCCGCCGGACTCGCGGCGGCGGAACAGCCACGAGCGCGGATCGCGAAACCGCACCTGCGTGGCGAGGAAACGCGCCTCGAGCGACATGAGCGGTCCGGCCTCGGCGGCATACCGGCGCATCGCGACCGCGCAGGGATGGGCCCGCCGCGGATAGAGCACGGCCGCCACCAGCCCGGCCCGGGCGGCGGCGCGCTGCAAGGGGAGGATTTCGGCGGCGTTGAGCCCGACGGGTTTTTCCGCGAGCAGGTGCTTGCCCGCGGCGAAGACGCGCCGCGCAAGCGCCGCCGCCTCGGTGTGCCGCACGGCGACGATGGCGAAGTCGCAGTTGGCCAGCGTGCCGTCCAGGTCGGCGGTGACGGGTGCCGCCTTGCGGCTGCGCGGGAGGGCGGCATTTTTCGCCACCGCGCGCGGATCGGCATCCCAGACATAGACCCGGTGGATCTCGCGCAGGTTTTCCATCGCCGCGAGCAGGGCACCGGAATGCGGGTGGCGGAGGCCGAGGAGCGCGGCGTTCATCGGGCGCAGTTTAGCCGGATTCCAGTTCAGTGAACAGCCCCGGATCATTGAAAGCCAACGCGGCGAAGGCCTGGTCGATGTTGGCGGGCCCGCGACCTCCGATCAGCACGGTGCGGGCACCGGGCTGATGCATCGCCCAAGCGAGCGCGAGGTGCGACATGCTGTGGCCGGAGCGGGCGGCCACGGCAGCCAGTTTTTCCAGGCGGCGCTGCGCCTCCGGCTGGAAATAGATGTCCTGGTGTCCCGGTGAGAGGGCAAAGCGGGAGCCGGCTTGCACCCCGGCCCGGTGCTTGCCCGTCAGAAAACCCGCGCCGAGCGGGCTGTAGGTGACAATGCCGAGGCCGTGCCGGGCACACAGGTCGCGCAGCGGCGCGTCCACCTCGCGCACCGCCAGATTGTGGTTGTTCTGCAGCGCGCGGAACGGCGCGAATCCTTCCGCCTGCTGGCGCGCCAGCAGCGGCGCGAGCTGTGCGGCGGTGAAATTGCTGGCCCCGAGGGCGCGCATGCGGCCGGTCCGCACCAGCCCGTCGAGCGCGGCGAGGGCCCCGGGCGTGTCCACCGTGGCGTCCCATTTGTGCAGGTAGAAGAGGTCGATGACTTCGACGCCGAGGCGCGCGGCGCTCGCGGCGGCCGCCTGCCTGATGTTTTCCGGGGTGTAGGGCGGATAGAGCTTGGTGGCGACCGTCACCTGTTCACGCTGCCCGCGGTGCGCCGCCAGCCACTGGCCGAGGATGCGCTCGGATTCGCCCTGGCTGTAGGTCGCGGCGGTGTCGAAGAGGACGATGCCTGCGGCGAAGGCGTGATCCAGCAGCGCAAAAGCGGCCGCCGGACCAATCTCGCGACCGAAGGTGGCGCAACCGAGCCCGAGTCGGCCAAGCGGGAGGGGCGGCGGGGAGTGGTTCATAAAAAGGGCGGGCTGCGCAAACAGCCCGCCCGTCCTGAGGGTTGAGTCGGCGACCGCTTAGAAGCTGAATTTCGACGACAGGCTGATGGTGCGCGGCGTGGAAGGCTGGGCCGAGAACCGGCTGTTGCCGCCCGCGTAGTAATCCTTGTCGAAGACATTCATGACGCCGAGATTGAAATACCACTTGTTGCGCGTGTAGGTCACGAAGGCGTTATAGACGCCGTAGCCCGGGATGTTGGGCGCGCCGCTCTGGGTCAGCTCGCCCAGATGGAAATAATTGCCGCCGATGCCGAAGCCCTTGAGGGCGTCGTTCTGGAAGTCGTATTTGGCGAGCAGGCTGTAGGTGGACTTGTAGGTGCGGGGCAGACGGGCGCCGGTCTGATCCTTCGGGCCGCTGCCGTCGAACATGGTGGCGATGATGTTCAGGCCTTCGACGGGACGGAGATTCAGGTCGTATTCCATGCCCTTGGCCGTGGCGACGCCGGCGGCGACCGCGTAGACCTGCGGCGTGCCGAGGTTGAAGCGCACCGGGAGGTTGGAGGTGACATTCTCGAAGTAAACGATGCTGCCGGTGACCTTGCCGTTGAACGCGGTGGTCTTGACGCCGAACTCCGTGACCGTGCCGGTCGAGGGCGGGAGGGGCGCGCCGCTTTGGTCGCGGTCGTCGGCGCCGGAGGGCACGAAGTTGGTGGCCTTCGAGGCAAAGAAGGAGAGGTCGGCGCGCGGCTTGAAGACCAGGCCGAGGCGGTAGAGCGGCTTGTCGCCGACGCTTTCCTTGAAGACCGGGTTCAGGACATCAAGGTGCGAGGTGTTGCTGGCCCAGCTCCAGCTGCCGGCAGCGGTGGCGATGAGCTTGTCCTTCAGGAGATGCGCCTGGTGCAGCACATAGACGTTCGCAGCGTCGCGGCGCTGGACGGTGTTGACGCTACCGGGCAACGGGGCGTCCGGAATGTCGGGCCCGAAATTGGGGTTGATGATGGGGAAGGAGGTGGTGCCGGTCTGCGGCGAGATCATCGGGGTGAAGACGAGGGCCTGCTCGTCGTCCACGGAGCTGGCCGCCCAGCCGAAGTTGGTCTGCTGGTGATGGGTGCCGAAATCATACTCCACGATGAAGTCGTTCACCACGCTGGCCATCTTCTGCAGCTGGGCGAGCGTGAGCAGGTTGAAGCGCACGAAATCGGTGGCGTCCACGATGCCGTTGGAGCCGAGGATGGTGGTGTTATTGACGGCGATGCGGGTGTCGTGGTCGCGGCGATCCTCGGAGAAGTAGCCGACCTGAAGCTTGGATTCAAAATCCCGGGTGAAGCGGTGGATGACGGTCGCCTCAAACTCGTTCTTGTCGAAGGTCGAATAGCTCCACGGCGCGTTGTAGCCCTGCCGGCGGCCGCTGATGTAGGAGATCTCGTTGTTCTGATCCAGGAAGTTGTTCGGGAACAGGCCGCTCGTCTTGATGTGCGAGAACTCGTAGCGCAGGCGCACCGTCGTGTCCTTCCAGTCGAGCTGCAGCGAGGGGGCCAGCACCGTGCGGTTGTCGAACAGGTTGTCCTGATACTGGTCGCCTTCCTGCTGGGCTCCCACCACCCGGTAGGCCATGCGGGCGCCGGCCAGCTCGGTGCTGAGCGGGCCGGTCAGGTCGAATTCGCCGCGAATCAGGCCGTTGCTGTCCACGATGGCGCGGACGGAGCCCTTGCGGCTGTAGAGCGGGTTCTTGGTCGTGCGCAGCAGCATGCCCTGCGTGACCGGGCGCGTGCCGAAGAGCACGGCCTGCGCGCCCTTGACGACTTCCATCGTCTCGGTCGTGACGTCGTCATCGATCGAGGGAAAATACTCGATGCCGTTCTTGAAGGTGCGCGTGAGCCGCTCGCCGCGCATGTAGAAAAGGTTGTTGCCGCCGAACGAGGCCACGCCGCTGGACGCGTATTTGGCAAAATCGCTCGGATACGGGAAATTGCCGAGGTCCTCGATCAGGTTGCGCGGCACGATCTGGATGGCGCCCGGGATGTCGATCAGGTCCTGCCGGGTCTTCAGGCCGGCGGTGGCGCTGGAGATGTTGTAGGACTTGTCGGTCTTGGCCCGCACTTCGAAGCGGGACAGCTCGACGGTCTCCTCCGCGGGGGCGGTGGTCTGGGCGCTGCCCACGGAGGCGAGCAGCAGGGTGGCGGCAAAGGCCGCCACGGCGGAATTTCGAGGGGAACAGGGTGATGGTTTCATGGGGGTGATTGGCTGGTGCTGCCGACCGTTGGATATTAATAATTCCTAACAGTCAAAATTAATTTGATACTATTGGCTTTTTTACGACCGCCCGGCGCCCCTCCGGGCGCACCGATGCGAAAAACCCGCCGGGCAGGCGGGTGAGTGGAAACACCAAGCAGGGCCCCAAGGGGCTCAGACCTCGGCCAGTTCGACCGGCACCACAATGTGCCCCGGCGCCGTCTTGGGATCGGTGACTTGCGCGGCCAACAGTCGGCCGATCGCGGCGCCTATCTCTTCCGGGCGCGCGGTGGGAAACACGTAGGGATAGGGATGCTCCCCTGTCGGCCGCTGATAGAGGCCGCTGACAATCAGCCGCGGGCGGCGCCGGCCCTTGAGTCCCAGCCGATCGATGGCGGCGATCGCCGCCGCCGCTTTCGCCTCGGAGCGGCAGAGCAGGCAAAGGTCGGTCGGATGTCGCTGGATGAGCTCCGTGACCTCCGTCATGATCGCATGCCGGTCGTCCGGCAGATGGGAGATGGAATAGTTGCCCGCCGACTGCCCGGCGGCCCCGAGCAGGCGCCCCAGCTCGCGCAACACGACGTTGTCACCGGGAAACATCACCTCGCGGGTGAGCGCGCAGACATGGGTGCAACCGTGCGCCGTCGCGTAATCCGCGATCAGCCTGGCGATGCCCAGGTTGTCCTGCTCGACCCAGGCCAGCCGGTTGATCGACGGATAGAGCGAACCGTGCACCACCGCCGGCAGCCCGCTGTCCCGGATCGCCCGCTGGACCACAAATGGCACCTTGGTGACGACAATGCCGGCGGTCTCCTTGGCCCGGAGGATTTCCCCGATGAGCCCGTCCACATATTCCGTCGGGTCGGTCGCCGGCAAAAAATTGAACTGCACGTCAGCGCTCGGCAGCACGCCCTGGATGCCGACCAGGACGCCGTCCGCCACCAGGCCCTCCTGCCGCAGGTAACTGCGGTGCACCAGCATGAACACCCGCTTCAGCAACCCCGGGCTCGATTCCCGTTGCAGCGAGCCAATGAATGTCCCGCGCCGCTGCACCCGCTGCAGGATCTTGCGCTGGGCCAGCAATTGCAGCGCGCGGTTGGCGGTCGACGAGCTGACCCCCAACATGCGGGCCGCCTGGGTGAGCGACAGGTAGGGATCACCGGCCTTGAGCTGGCGGTGGCGGATGTCCGCCTCCAACTGCTGGGCTAATTCCATGATCCGGGGGGTTTGCGAATATCCTGCGCTCATGTTCTCGTCTGAATAGGGTGGAAGGCCGGGCTTAAAGCGGGTTCAAGCCACGATAAAAGTCACTCCATTGCCATATAATTCTTGTCTTTTAGTATTTTTAATTATTCATCGCCGCCATGTCCTCCAAAAAACTTCCCTCGGAATCCCTCCCCTTGCGCGGCTTGGTGGCGGCCACCTTCACCCCCTTCCGTGCCGATGGCACCATCAATCTTCCCCGCATCAAGCCCGTGATCGACGCGGTCATCGCCCAGGGCGCCACCGGACTCTATGTTTGCGGCAGCACCGGGGAGGGTCCGCTGCTTTCGACGGCCGAGCGGATGCTCGTCGCCGAGGCCACCGTCAAGGCCGCGGCCGGCCGCGTGCCGGTGGTGATACAGGTGGGGCACAACAGCATCGTCGAGGCCCGCGGGCTGGCCGTCCATGCGCAGCGCATCGGTGCCGACGCCATCTCGGCCACCCCGCCGGGCTATTTCAAACCGGACTCGCTCGACAATTTCATCGCGTGCATCGCGCACATCACCTCGGGCGCCCCGAAGCTGCCCTTTTATTACTACAACATCCCGATCCTCTCCGGCGTGCGGTTCGACATGGTTGATTTCCTGCGCAAGGGGAGCGCGCGCATCCCGACCCTGCGCGGCATCAAGTTCTCCGATTCCCACCTGCACGAGATGCTGGCCTGCGTCGAATTCGACGGCGGGCGCTACGACATCCTGTTCGGCGTGGACGAGATGCTCCTCGGCGGCCTGGCCTTCGGTGCGCGCGGTGCGGTCGGCTCGACCTACAATTTCGCGGCCCCGCTCTATCTCAAGATCATCGCCGCTTTCGACCGCGGTGACCTCGCCGAGGCCCGCCGGCTCCAATCGCTTTCCGTCGCCATGGTGCGCATCATCGTTGGCGTCGGCGGCCGCGGTGGTCTCAAGGCCGCGATGGCCCTCGTCGGCGCGGAGTGCGGCTTCAGCCGCCTGCCGACCGTGACCTGCACGCCGGGACAACGCGCCCAGATGAAAAAAGAGCTGGCCGCCCTCGGCTTCTTCGACTGGGCCCGCCCGTGATGACTCGGTCCGATGAAAGGAATCTCGCTGCTGCTGCTGGCTGGCCTCGCCCCGGGCATGAGCGCGGTTGAGCCCGGCTCCCCGCCCGCGGTCAGCGCGCTGGCGTCGCTGCCCGACGCCCACGGCCTGGCCGGCATGTTCGCCGGCGTTTCCGGCAGGGCGCTGCTTTGCGCCGGCGGCGCCAATTTCCCCGACAAACCACTCGCCCAAGGCGGTAAAAAAGTCTGGTCCGACCGCGTCTTCGTGCTCCCGACGCCGGACGGCACCTGGCGCGAGGCCGGCCGCCTGCCCCAGCCCAACGGCTACGGCGTGTCCGCCACCTGGCGCGACGCGGTCGTGATCGCCGGCGGCGGTGACGCCGAGGCCAATTTCCGCACGGCCGCGCTCCTGCGCTGGGATGGCACGCAGCTTTCCCGCACCCCGCTGCCCGATCTGCCCGTGCCCCTCGCCAACGGCTGCGGCACCGTCGTCGGCGACGTTCTATATGTCGCCGGCGGACAGGAAACCCCTTCCGCGACCTCCACGCTCCGCCGTTGCTTCGCCCTCGATCTGGCCGCGGCCGAAGGAAAATGGCACGAGATTCCGTGGCCCGCGGGGGCGGCGGGACGGATCCTCGCCGTGGCGGCGACGCACGACGGCTGGTTTTATCTCTTCAGCGGCGCGGACCTTTATCCCAACGCCCAGGGTCAGGCCGAACGCCATTACCTCACCGATGCCTGGCGCTACCGCCCCGCGGACGGCTGGCAACACCTCGCCGATCTGCCCCATGCGGTGGCCGCGGCCCCCTCCCCGGCCATGGTGAGTGGCGCGCATCTCGTCATCGCGGGCGGCGTCTCGCCGGAGTTCCTCGCCACCCTGCCGAAGAATTCCCCGCATCCCGGCTTCCCGCGCGATCTGCTCGCCTACGATACCGCCGCCAACACCTGGCGCGCCGTCACCCCGCCGGCCGGCGGCCCGCCGCCCCGCGTAACCGCGCCGTTGACCCGGTGGCAGGATATCTTCGTCATCCCCAGCGGCGAAGTCGCCCCGGGCATCCGCACGCCGACCGTCCTCTCCTTCCGCTTCGCCCCATGAGCCTGACCGCTGCCCGCCTCGCCGCCCTGCGCGACACCTACCGTGACGGCCTGCTGCAAAGCGTCATTCCATTCTGGCTGCGGCACGGGTTGGATCGCGAGCAAGGCGGCCTCCTCACCGGCCTCGGCGAGGACGGCGCGGTCATCGACACCGACAAGGCCGTCTGGCTGCAAGGCCGGGCGGCATGGACGTTCGCCACGCTCCATAACACCGTCGAAAACAACCCCGCCTGGCTCGCGGCCTCGAAACACTGCCTTGATTTCATCCGCGACCACTGCCGCGGGCCCGGCGGCAAGCTCTACTTCACCGTCACCCGCGACGGGCGGCCGCTCCGGATGCGGCGCTACGTCTATAGCGAGTGCTTCGCCGCCATCGGCAGCGCCGCCTACGCCAAGGCCACCGGCGACACCCGCGCCGCCACCGAGGCCCTCCAGTATTTCGACACCTACCTGCACCACAGCTTCACGCCCGGCGTGATGCCGCCGAAGACCGATCCCGCGACGCGGCCCATGCAGGGCGTGGCGCCTCACATGATTGCCATCGTCACGGCGCAGGAAATCCGCGCCCTGCTGGGGGACGTCACGGTGCGGGGTGCCACCTGCACCCAGTGGATCGACCGCTCCCTCGCCGCGATCGAGCGCGATTTCTACAAGCCCGACCTGGGCGCGCTCCTGGAGGTCGTCGGCGCCGATGGTGCCGTGCTCGATCACTTCGACGGCCGCACGCTCAATCCCGGCCACGCCCTCGAGTGCGCGTGGTTCATCCTGCATGAGGCGAAACACCGCGGCCGCGACCCGCGCCTCCTGCGCCTCGGCCTCGGCATCCTCGATTGCATGTGGGCGCGCGGCTGGGACCGGGAATTCGGCGGCCTGCTCTACTTCACCGACCTGCACGGCCGGCCCGTGCAGGAATACTGGGCCGAGATGAAGTTCTGGTGGCCGCACAACGAGGCCGAGATCGCCACGCTCCTCGCCTACCAGCTCACCGGCGAGGCCAAATACGCCGCCTGGCACACCCTCGTGCACGACTGGTCGCACCGCGTGTTTGCCGACCCGGTCCACGGCGAGTGGTTTGGCTACGCCCACCGCGACGGCCGCCTCTCCACCCGACTCAAGGGCAACCTGTGGAAAGGCCCCTTCCACCTGCCGCGCATGCAATGGTATTGCCGCCGCCTCATCGACGAGCTCATTTCCGCCCCATGAGGCCCTCCGCCGAGAACGAACAGCGCGAACGCCTCAAGTGTGTCG
>Ga0268298_10002585_pt1 | contig 19624 bp, 18 predicted proteins | sample WWTPWeurt_MetaG_FD_194462 | JGI IMG/M metagenome (GOLD analysis project Ga0268298, IMG submission 194462) | Activated sludge microbial communities from WWTP in Nijmegen, Gelderland, Netherland - WWTP Weurt | ecosystem: Engineered > WWTP > Aerobic digester > Activated sludge | place...
CAGTTCGAGAGCTGCTACTTCAGCTACAGCGATTACCTGCGCAACCTCTCCCGCGTGGTGCTGACCATCGCCGAGCAGGAGCGCGCGGTGATCGTCGGACGCGGCGCGCACTTGATGCTGCGGCCGGAGCGCACGCTGCGGGTGCGGATCCTGGCCCCCCTCGAGCTGCGCATCCAGCGCCTGGTCACCGAGCGCGGGCTGAGCGAGCGCGAGGCGCGCGCGGAGGTGCTGCGGGTCGACGCCGAGCGCGCCGCGTTCGTGCGCCGGCACTTCGCCCAGGATGTCGCCCTCAGTGATCACTATGACTTGCTGCTCAACACCGCCGCGCTGGACGATGACCTCTGCGCCGACCTGGTGGCCGAGGCCTTCCGGCGCCGCTTCGGTAGCTGAGCGACCCTGAAGTACTGCGAAGCCGACCGCGACCAACCCCCACGCTTGCAACACGGCGCGCGTCCCGCGCCGAGGATGGCTGATGGCTCAACCCTACGTCTTCACCGTGCAGGATCTGACCAAGATCGTGCCCCCCAAGCAGCAGATTCTCAGCAACATCTCGCTCTCCTTCCTCCCGGGCGCGAAGATCGGCGTGATCGGTGCCAACGGCTCGGGCAAGAGCACGCTGTTGCGCATCATCGCGGGCGTGGACAAGGAGTTCAACGGCGAGGCCTGGCCGGCCAAGGGCATCACGATCGGCTTCTTGCAGCAGGAGCCGCAGCTCGACCCGAAGAAGGACGTGCGCGGCAACGTCGAGGAGGCGGTCAGCACCGTCCGCGAGCTGCTCGACCGCTTCGAGGCGGTCAGCACCCAGCTGGGCGAGATCAGCGACGCCGCTGCGCTCGACAAGCTGCTGGCGGAACAAGGCAGGCTGCAGGACGCGATCGAGGCCAGCGACGGCTGGGAGCTCGACCGCCGGGTCGAGATCGCGATGGACGCGTTGCGGCTGCCGCCGGGCGACGCGGACGTGACCACGCTCTCGGGCGGTGAGCGGCGGCGCGTGGCTCTCTGCCGCATCCTGCTCAGCCGCCCCGACCTGCTGCTGCTCGACGAGCCGACCAACCACCTCGACGCCGAGTCGGTGGCGTGGCTGGTCCGGCACCTCGGCGAGTACGCGGGCACGGTGATCGCGGTGACGCACGACCGCTACTTCCTCGACGACGTGGCGGGCTGGATTCTCGAGCTCGACCGCGGGCGCGGCTATCCCTTCAAGGGCAACTACACCGCCTGGCTCGAGCAGAAGGAGAAGCGGCTGGCGCAGGAGGAGAAGCAGCAGCAGGGCCGGCAGCGGGTGCTGGCTCGCGAGCTCGAGTGGGTGCGCGCCAGCCCGCGCGCTCGGCAGGCCAAGAGCAAGGCCCGCCTGGCGCAATACGAGGATCTGCGCCGTGAGGCCGAGAACTTCGAGGGCCGTGACCCGGCGGTGGAGATCAGCTTCCCGCCCGGCCAGCGCCTGGGCGAGGAGGTGCTGGTCACCACGGGCCTACGCAAGGGCTATGGCGATCGGCTGCTGATCGACGACCTGAGCATCCGCCTGCCGCGCGGCGCGATCGTCGGCGTGGTGGGGCCCAACGGCGCCGGCAAGACGACGCTCTTCAAGCTGATCGCCGGTCAGGAGCAGCCCGACGCGGGCAAGCTCAAGCTGGGCGAGACGGTGCAGCTGGCCTACGTCGATCAGTCGCGCGACGCGCTCGACGGCGACAAGACGGTCTGGGAGGAGATCGCGGACGGCCAGGAGGTGATCGAGCTGGGCAAGCGCCAGATCAGCTCGCGGGCCTACGCCAGCGGCTTCAACTTCCGCGGCACCGACCAGCAGAAGCGCGTGCGCGAGCTCTCCGGCGGTGAGCGCAACCGCGTGCACCTGGCGAAGCTGCTGCGGCGGGGCGCCAACTTCCTGCTGCTCGACGAGCCGAGCAACGACCTCGACGTCGAGACGCTGCGCGCGCTCGAGGACGCGGTGCTGCGCTTCCCCGGCTGCGTGATGGTGATCAGCCACGACCGCTGGTTCCTCGACCGGGTCGCGACCCACATCCTGGCCTTCGAGGACGACGGGCAGGTCGTGTTCCTGACGGGCAACTACCAGGACTACGACGCCGACCGCCACGCCCGCCTGGGCACCGATGCGGATCAGCCGCACCGACTACGCTATCGGCGCCTCACCCGTTAATAGGCTGGTAGTAGGCTGGCGGTGGGGTCAAAGGCGCGCGCTGCCGCCGAGCGGATCACAGCCGCCCGTGAAGCCCTTGGCGCTGAAGGGCACCGTGGCCTGGCCGGTGAGGTTGCGCCAGCGCGCGACGATCGTCAGGTTGTGGACCCCTGCGCGCTTGGGGCTGCAGTAGGAGAGCGTGTAGTAGCTGGAGGCCGCGCGCGCCAGGCGCTGCCCGATCGCGCGGAAGGCGCCGCCGAGCTGCGCCCCCTCCAGCGCCGTGGCGAAGCCGTCGGGACCCAGGGCGCTCAACTCCGCGCTGTTGATCTCCGAGCCCAGACCGATGGTGAAGAACGCGTAGCCCGGCGGCATGCGCCGCATCGTAGCGACAGCCTGGCGGGCTTGCGGGCCGGTCTTGAGCCCCGCGTGGTCGGTGCCGTCGGTGAAGAGCACCATGAAGCCGGCGCTCTCGACCGGGGTGGTGGCGAGTTGTCGCCGCGCATCGAGGACCTCGATCCCCTGCAGCACCGCGCCGTAGAGGTTGGTGGAGGGGTCGACGACCCGATAGCCGCTCAGCCGCGTCACGGCCCCGCGCAGGCTCTCCTTGCTGAAGGTGAAGTCCTGCCGGCGCTGCAGCGTGGTCCGACCGTCGAAGGAGTAGATCGCCGCCTCGCTCTCCTCGGGCAGCTCGTCGATCAGCGCCTGCGCGGCGTCCTGCAGCGCGTCGATCTGGGTCACGACACTGCCGCTGAGGTCGAGCAGCAGCGCGGTGAAGAAGTCGAACTGCCGCGGCGCGGCGACCAGCCGGTGATCGCTCTCGGTGGCCGAGAGCGGCTGGCCGTCCTCGCTGAGCGTGAAGTCGAGCTCGTCGAGGCCATCGACCGGCTCGCCGGCGGTGGTCTGCACCTGGAACTTCACGACCACCCGGCTCGGGTTCTCGCTGACGGGCTTGCCCGAGAAGCGCAACGTCAGCCCGCTACCGGCGGCGCCGTCGCGCATCCCACCGTCGAGGGACGAGAGCGAGAACCCGTGAAACGGGTTCTCACCGCAGGCGGTCAGCCCCGCGAGGGCGATCCCGAGCGCGAGAGACGACAGGGCGCCACGCCTTGGATCGCGGGCGGCGGTAAGGGCCCGCCGAACGATTCCGCGTGCCGCGTGGCAGGCGCAGTCGCCAGCGAGAGCAGCGTGCGCGGAGAGCGCAACCGGGCGCACAACTGGACGGGACATCATGGAGATCTCCTCGACGACGGCCTCGAACCGCACCCCCCGGCGCCGTGCCGAAGGGCGGGTAGAAGCAGAGGCCGCGAGGCGCACCATGCAACTTGCGGGCCTGCCCGAACGCGCGCTGATGGCGGCGCGTACGCGAACTCATGCGGGGCGCATCGCCGCACCCGGTGCAGACACGCTCCAGCGCGAGCGGTGGCCCTTGGGGCCGAGCGAGGGCCGCCACTCGGGCGGCGCCTCAGTCGCTGCGGGTGGCCAGGAAGTGGCGGAAGAGCTGCTCGCCGGCCTCGAGCAGGGCGATCGAGGTCGACTCGTTGGGCTGGTGGGCCTGGGCGTTTTCGCCGGAGCCCCAGTTGACGGCGTCGATGCCGGCGGCGGTGAGGCGGGCGACGTCGGTCCAGGCCTGCTTGGGGGCCGGCGGCGTGTCGCAGACGCGGCGGAAGGCCGCCAGCACGGGGTTGTCCAGCGGGATGGCCCCCGAGGGGCAGCAATCGACGAAGGCGAGGCTGGCGCGCTCGTCGTCGACCAGCTCGCAGACGCGCCGCTCGGCCGACTCGAGCGAGCGCCCCGGCGCGAAGCGGTAGTTGAGGTTGAGCGTGAAGCGATCGGGGACGACGTTGCGCGCGGTGCCCCCGTGGGCCAGCGTGGCCGAGATCACCTCGCGGTAGGTCAGCTCGCCGAAGCTCACCGGCTCGGGCTGCAGCGCGGCGAGCCGCGTCAGCAGCGTGCCGGCGCGATGAATGGCGTTGTCGCCCTGCCAGGGCCGCGCGCTGTGGGCCGGGCGCCCGGCGAAGGTGACCTCGGCCTGCAGCGAGCCGAGGCAGCCGAGCTGCAGCACGTTGTCGCTGGGCTCCAGGCAGAAGGCCAGGTCGATCTCGGCCAGCCAGTCGAGCTGCTCGAGCAGCGGGCCGAGGCCGCTCTGCGCGTAGGCGCCCTCCTCGCCGTCGTAGAACAGAAAGGCCAGGTCGTAGGCGGCATCGGGCACGGGCTCGGCGAGGAGCTGCCACATCAGGGCCAGGCCGCTCTTCATGTCGGAGGCGCCGAGGCCCCAGACGCGGCCCTCGGCCACGCGCGGCGGGTTGTCCGCCGAGGGCGGCACCGTGTCGAGGTGGCCGACCAGCGCCACCAGCCGCTCGTGGCGCCGCGCGCGCGGGAAGAGCGCGAAGGCGTTGCCCACGCGCTCGAGCCCGTGCGTGCCGCTGTGGCTCAGCTCGGCGACCAGGAAGTCGCAGAGCGCGCGCTCGTGGCCGGTGACGCTGTCGAGGCGCACGAGCGTGAGCAGGCGTTCGACGAGGTCCATCGCCATCACACTGCCACCGCGAAGTCGCGCAGCACCTGGTTGAGCGAGGTCTTCTGATCGGTCGAGGCCTTGCGCTGGCCGATGATCAGCGCGCAGGGCGTGTCGTAGCTGCCGGCCGGGAACTGCCGCGGCCGCATGCCGGGGATCACCACCGAGCGCGCCGGGACGCGGCCCTTGTACACCACCTCGCTCGGGCCGCTGACGTCGATGATCGGCGTCGAGGCGGTGAGCGTGACGTTGGCGCCGAGCACGGCCTCCTGCTCGACGCGCACGCCCTCGACCACGATGCAGCGCGAGCCGAGGAAGGCGCCGTCCTCGATGATCACCGGCTGGGCGCTCGGTGGCTCGAGCACGCCGCCGATGCCGACGCCGCCCGAGAGGTGCACGTTGCGGCCGATCTGCGCGCAGGAGCCGACGGTGGCCCAGGTATCGACCATCGTGCCGCTGTCGACGTAGGCGCCGATGTTGACGTAGCCCGGCATCAGCACCACTCCGCGCGCCAAGAAGCTGCCGTAGCGCGCGGTGCCGGGCGGCACGACGCGCACGCCGAGCCGGTCCAGCCCACGCTTGAGCGGGATCTTGTCGTGGAACTCGAAGGGCCCGACCTCCAGCACGCGCATCGGCGCCAGGCGGAAGTAGAGCAGGATGGCCTGTTTGACCCAGACGTTGACGACCCAGCTCCCCTCGCGCGGCTCGGCCACTCGCAGCTGCCCGGCGTCGAGCGCGGCGATCGTCGCGTGGACCGGCTCGGCGCGGCCGGGCAAGTCGAGCAGCTCGGGCTTCAGCGCCAGCTCGGTGACGGCTTGCTCGAGCGCGGCACGGTCGAGCGCGGCCCGCTCGAGCGCGGCGGGGTCGATACGATCGGTGAGGCTTGCGTCACTCATGGGCAGGCTCTCCTGGGGATCAGCTCGCGCCAGCAGGCGATGGCGCGCGCGCAGTCGGCCTCGGTCGGCACGAGGGCCAAGCGCACATAGGGTTGCTCGACGCCGAGGTTCGACGCCGGGCTGACGAGGATGCCCGCGCGCTCGGCCAGCTCGGCGGCGTAGCGGCGCGGGTCGGCGGCGCCGGGCGTACGCAGCCAAAGATAGAAGGTCGCGCTGCAGGGCGCGCAGGCGAGGCCGACCTCGGCGAAGAAGCGCGTGAAGAGCTCGCGCTTGCGGCGGAAGACGGCGCGGCGCGCGGCCGCGTGCGCATCGTCGCGCCAGGCCCAGGCGGCCGCGGCCTGCACCATCGTCGAGCTGGCGACGCCGAAGTTGGCGCGCGCCCGCCGCAGCGCCCCGATCAGCTGCGCATCGCCGGCGATGAAGCCCGCGCGGTAGCCGGTCATGCCCGATCGCTTGGACAGCGAATGGAAGACCAACACGCCCTCACGCGCGACCTCGAGCAGCGAGGGCGGCGGCTCGCCGTCGAGGTAGAGATCGACGTAGCACTCATCGCTGCAGAGCAGGATGTCGTGGCGCCGGCAGAGCTCCGCCAGCCGCGCGAGGTAGTCGCGATCGACGGTCGCGCCGGTCGGGTTGTGCGGATAGTTGATCCACAGCACCGCCGTCTCGGCGAGCTGCCCCGCGGGCAGCTCCCAGGGCTCGAGGCGATAGCCCTGCTCGGCGCGCAGCTCGACCGCCCAGGGCTCGCCGCACGCGAAGCGCGTACCGCGCTCGTAGACCGGATAGGCCGGCGTACCGAAGAGCACGCGGCGGCGCGGGCCGCGCGGGTCGAGGAAGGCCAGCGGCAGGTGGAAGATCGCTTCCTTCGAGCCCGCGCTCGGCAGGATCTCGCGCGCCGGATCGAGCGTGACGCCGAAGCGCCGCGCGACCCACTCGGCGCAGGCCGCGCGCCCGTCGTCCTCGCCGGCGATCGTCGGGTACTGGCTGACCGCGGGCACCGCGCCCTGGAAGGCCGCCACGATCCGCGGGTCCGTCGGCTCGAGCGGATCGCCGACCGAGAAGTCGAAGACCTCGCGCCCCGCCGCCAAGAGCGCGCGCTTCTCGGCGTGCAGCGCCTCGGCCGGATAGGCCCCCAGGGTGCTCAGCAGCGGGTTGAGCGTCGGCATCGCCCGCGGAAGATAGCCGAGGAGGCGCCGCGCGCGCCAGGCGCATGGTTGACTCCGCCCGAGCGCTCGACCCTGCCGATGGCGGCTCAGACCTCGCCCCACCAACCTTGCAGGTCGAGCTCTACCGCTTCGAAGGGCTCAGCGCGGATGCGCTCGGTGCCGGCGTGAGTGGCCACGAGCAACCAGTGGCCATCGCTCCGACGAAAGACCTCGAGGGTCTGTGGCTTCGGATCGATAATCCACACGTGCCCGACGGACTCGCGCGCGTAGATCGGCAGCTTGAGGATGCGATCGAGGCGTCGCGTCGCGGGCGAGACCACCTCGCAGACCCAATCGGGTGCCAGCTCGAGGGCCGCGCTGTGCGGCCAACTCGGCAGCCGTTGGCGGCGCCAACCCGCGAGGTCGGGAACGAGCACGTCGCCCCCGAGATGCAGCTCCGGCTCGTCGATAATCCACCATCCGCCTGGCCCACCGCGGCCGCGATGAAAGGGCCCGCTGAGATCGCCACCCAGCACCGAAGAGACGAGTGCGTGCTCAGACGCCGGTCGCGGCGAGGTGTGCAACTCACCGTCGACGAGTTCGGCGATGAGGTGGTCGGGAACCGCCTGCAGGTCCTCGTAGGTGGCGCGCTTGCGAGCGATCCCGGCCATGGCGTATCACCTCCCACCAAACTCACGCTTGACGGCGTCGCCCCCGCCGATGGGGCCCCGGACGCTCCGTCGGCGACGGCTCGGCAGCGCAGCGTAACACGGTCTTCGCGCGGCGCCCGCCCGCACGCGGTGGCTCGCCAGGAGGACTGTGACCCATCAGGGACCCATCAGGCTGCCATCGAGGCTGCCAAACGGGGAGAAGGGGTCGGCGCTTGCGCCACCGCGCGGGGTGACATAGCTTTCGTGGCGTTACCGCACCGGACCGGCAAGGGCGGCGAAGGCGCTCGTCCCGTGGACGGGCTCACGGCGCAGTTTGGAGCCGCTGCGTTTGGCGCTCCGTCGGAGAGGATCGACGACGCTCGTGATCACGTCCTGCACGCTCCACAACTTCAGAGGCGTTCGGCAGGGCGAGCTGACCGGGCTGACCAGGCTGGTGGTGCTCGTCGGTCCCAACGGCTGCGGCAAGAGCACCGTATTGGATGCGCTCGACGTCGCGGCCAGTCCGACCCCGGGGCACGCCGTCGGGCGCGCCGTCACCCGGCGGCGCTTCTCCGGGCCCGCCCACCGCTGGCTGCTTTGGCGCGGCAGCGAGCCGGCCCTGATCGTCATTGGAACCGCCAACGGGGGAGCGCGCAGGGTCGACCTCACCGTTGAGGGGCAGAATTGTCGCCTCGACATCGGCAGCTCGCGCGACAATGCCTCAGCTCGCGATGAGGGCGAGGTCCGCTTCGATGCGCGCAGCAACTGGGAGCAGACGCTGCGCGGCGGACTACCCCCCTTCCTCGGTATCCCCTTCTTCCGCCTGATCGACTGCGGCGGGCTGCCCGTCGAGCTCCACGAACTCTATTCTCGCGCCGTGGAGCGGGGACAGCGCGATCTGGCCCGGAGCTTGGTGAGTGGGCTCCTGGCCGGTGTCGAGTCGGTAGAGATCCTGACCGAGAACGACGAGCCCGTGCTGCACGTTGTCTTTGCGCACCACAGCGTCCCGGCCCGGTTGACGGGCGACGGGGTCCACGCTGCCCTGCGGACGGTGCTCGAACTCGTGGGTCCCCGCGAGAGCGTCTTCGCGCTTGAGGAGCCAGAGACCCACCAGCATCCTGCTGCCATCTTGCAGACGGCCAGGGCGATCGTGGCGGCTGTGCGGCAGAGCATGCAGGTCGTGCTCACGACGCACAGCTTGGAGATGATCGACGCCCTGCTGGCTGAGGCGCAGCGCGAACCGTGCGTGTTGGATGAACTGACCGTGGCGCGGCTCGCGCTGGTCGACGGGGTGCTGCGGGTCAGCCCGAGCCGTGGGGTCGACGTCGAGATCGCGCGCACGGACATCGGCAGCGACTTGCGATGAGCTCGGAGTCCATGCTGCTGTGCGAGGGCTACAGTGACCGCTCCTTTCTCGCGGGGTGGCTGAGCCACCTCGGCTGCAGCGAGGCCCGCCACGATCCCTGGGGCAAGAGCGTCAGCGGTGGGCACTACGGCTATCGCGCCCCGGGCGGGCGTTTCATCCGTGTCGTCCCCGCCCACGGCCGTGACAAACTGCTCTCGTTCCTGAAGACGCGCCTTGACCGTCGTAGCACCGAGACCGTCGAGCACCTCGCCATCGTCTGCGATCGAGACGACTGCGGGCGCGGAGGCCAGCCAGACCCGCACCGACTAACGGCCGAGTGCGTGTCTGGCGCGCTGCACGCCATCGGTGCCCAGGGCGTCGATACGCGGTGCGCGCAGCAGCCCAGGCAGTGGCAGCTCGATCAGGGGCAACGTGACCAGGTGACGGTCACGCTGCTCCAGTGGTCGGCCGCGGTTGAAGCCGAGGTTGAGCTGCCGAGCAAGCAGACCCTCGAGCGCCTGGCCTGTGGGGCCATCCACGCGGTCTATCCCGACCGGACGCGCTCAGTTCGTGCCTGGCTCGACGGGCGCGCTGGAAACCCGCCGGCCGCGGGGCCCAAGGAGCACCTCTGGTCGCACATGGCGGGCTGGTACGCCGACTACGGCTGCGATGCCTTCTGGCGGGCCCTCTGGCAGGATCCGCTGCTCGCGGCTGCGCTCCGTCGCTTGCTCGAGGCCGCTGGGCTGTGGCCCGTGGTCGAGGCCCTGGTGACCTGAGGCTGGGCCCCGTGGATTGTCGGCCCGGGTGCGTGGCACTGCGTACCGCCTACGGCCCGCAGCGTCCGCCTTGACGGCGCCTTCCTCGCCACGGGTACGGCTCTCGGTCGGCGCGAGCCGTGGTATATCCTGCCCGCTATGGTGACGGCGAGCGAGCAACGGCAGGCGGTGGCGCGGGCGCAGCGCGTGGTGATCAAGGTCGGCACGCGGGTGCTGGTGCAGCGCTCGGGTCGGCCGGACGAGCGACGGATCGGGGCGTTGGTCGAGCAGATCGCGGGGCTGCGGGCCGCGGGGCGCCAGGTCATCTTGGTGTCGTCGGGGGCGATCGGCGCCGGCATCGAGGCGCTGCGCTTGCCGGGACGGCCGCGCGCCGTGCCCGAGCTACAGATGGCGGCGGCGGTCGGGCAGAGCCGGCTGATGGCCCGCTACGACCGGCTCTTCGCCGCCCGCGGTTGCCTGGTCGGGCAGGTGCTGCTGACCCACGACGATCTGCGACACCGCCAGCGCCACCTCAACGCCCGCAACACGATGATGACGCTCCTGCGCCACGGCATCGTGCCGGTGGTCAACGAGAACGACGTGGTCGCCGTCGACGAGATCAAGCTCGGAGACAACGATCAGCTCGCTGCGCTGGTGACGATGCTGGTCGATGCCTCGCTGCTCGTGCTGCTGAGCTCGACCGACGGCCTGCGCGCGCCGCTGGGGCCCGCCGGCGGGCGCACGCGCCGCGTGCCCTATCTGTCGCGCGTCTCCGAGCAAGAGCTGGCGCTGGCCTGGGGCAAGGGCAGCCCGCTCTCGACCGGCGGCATGGCGACCAAGCTCGCCGCGGCGCAGGCGGTGGTCGACGTGGGTGCGTCGGCGGTGATCGCCGACGGGCGCCGCGCCGACACGCTGCTGCGGCTCTTTCGCGGCGAGGACGTGGGCACGCTGATCGGCACGCCCGCCGCGACGGCCGAGGGGCGCCGGCGCGGCCTGGCCAGCAAGAAGCGCTGGATCGCCTTCTTCCAGCGCTCGCAGGGCACGCTGGTGGTCGACGACGGGGCCGCGCGGGCGATGCTCGAGCGCGGCAAGAGCCTGCTGCCGATCGGCGTGCGCGCGGTCGAGGGCCACTTCGAGGCCGGCGCGATGGTCACGGTCAAGACGCTCGCCGGGCGCGCGATCGCCCGCGGGCTGGTCGAGTACGCCAGCGCCGAGCTGGCGCAGATCCAGGGACGGCGCACGGCCGAGATCGGCGGCCTGCTCGGCGCGCGGCCCACGGACGAGGTGATCCACCGCGACAACCTGGTGGTTGGCACCGGGGGCGCGACGGGCACCGGGGCGTGACGGGGTAGCCATGAGCTTGCATGACGAAATGGTCGCCTTGGGCGATCGCGCGCTGGCGGGAGCGCGGGCCTTGGCCACGCTCTCGAGCGCCGCCAAGAACGCCTTGCTCGAAGGGATGGCCGTGGCGCTGGGGACGCACCGGGCCGCGCTGCTCGCCGCCAACGCGCGCGATCTCGCCGCCGGCCGCGAGCGCGGGCTCAGCGGCGCGCTGCTCGATCGGCTGGCGCTCACCGACGCGCGCATCGACGCGATGATCGCCGGCATCCGCCAGGTGATCGCGCTGCCGGACCCCGTCGGCGAGCTGCTCGCGCAGCAGGTGCGCCCGGACGGGCTGCAGATCGACAAGCTGCGCGTGCCGATCGGGGTGATCGGCATCATCTACGAGGCGCGCCCCAACGTCACCGCCGACGCCGCCGTGCTCTGCCTCAAGGCGGGCAACGCCGTGATCCTGCGCGGGGGCTCGGAGGCGCAGCACTCCAATCGCGCGATCGGCGCGGCGCTGGTGGCCGGGGGTGAGGCGGCGGGCCTGCCGGCCGGGGCGCTGCAGCTGGTCGAGACGACCGATCGCGACGCGGTGCGCGAGCTGGTGCAGCTCGTCGGTCGCGTCGACCTGGTGATCCCGCGCGGCGGCGAGGGACTGATTCGCGCCGTCACCGAGCAGGCGCGCGTGCCGGTGATCAAGCACTACAAGGGCGTCTGCCACGTCTACGTCGACGCCAGCGCCGATCTGGCGATGGCGCTGGCGATCGTCGAGAACGCCAAGTGCCAGCGCCCCGGCACCTGCAACGCGCTGGAGACCTTGCTGGTGCATCGCGAGGTCGCGGCGGCCTTCCTACCCGAGCTCGCCGCGCGGCTCTTCGCGCTGGGGGTCGAGCTGCGGGGCGACGAGCAGGCGCGCGCGCTGGTGCCGGCGATGAAGGTCGCCAGCGAGCAGGACTGGTACGACGAGTATCTCGAGCTGATCCTCGCGGTGCGCGTCGTCCCCGACCTCGACGCCGCGATCGCCCACATCACCCGCTACGGCTCGCAGCACTCCGACGCGATCGTCGCCCAGGCCGAGCTGGCGCAGCAGCGCTTCGTGCGCGAGGTCGACTCCGCGGCGGTCTACATCAACGCCTCGACGCGCTTCACCGACGGCGGCGAGTTCGGCATGGGCGCCGAGATCGGCATCAGCACCGACAAGCTGCACGCCCGCGGCCCGATGGGCCTGCCCGAGCTGACGACCTACAAATACATCGTCCGCGGCACCGGCCACCTCCGCCGCTGAGCGCGGCGCCGTCTTGGCGGGTCCCGGACTCGAGATGATGCTGCGTGGAGCCGGTCCCGGGGCCGGTCCCGTGCGGAGGTGGCAGTCGTCTTTGGCCGGCTCGCCGGCCAGGCACACACACCTGGGCAAGACGTCGCTTCCGTTCGTGGAGCGGGCCACGGGTCGTAACGTCGTGCGGATCACGCGCGCGCTCGCCGTTGGCCCGGTGCGGCTCGTCTCCGGCGCCGATCCGCTCGAGGGCTGCGTCTTCGATGCGCTCCTGCTGCAGACGGGCGCGGAGCAGTTCCAGTTGCTCGGGCACTGGGGGCGAGAGCAGAGCGAACGGGTCCCACCGGCCTGCCGGGTCGCGGCGTTTGAATCGGACCCTTGAGCAGGGGGGGCGGACGCCGGTAGACGCGCCACGGGTGCAGCCCGCCTGGCTCAGCGCGGCGTCTGGGTTGCCGCCCTTCGCCACGCCGAGCCCACGGGTGTGCTAGCATGCGCCGCGGTCGCGCGCTGCGGCCGTGCTGTATGCAGGACACCAAGAAACCGGCAATCCAGGGAGGCATACGATGAGAGTCAGAAGCGTGGTCGTGGCGGCGTTGTATCTGGGCGTGCTCGTTGCGTGCGGCGACGACGAGGGCGGCGTGCCGTCCGGCACCAAGGTCAGCGAGCTGACGCCGGCGCAGTGGACGAGCTGGTGCGAGGCCAACGCGGGCGCCTTCGCGAAGGATGTGAAGCAGGCGAGCTGCACGATGGCGGGCTTGTCGGTCAAGCAGTCGGGGCAAGGCACCTGTGAGGCTGCGCGCGACGCTTGCCTCGCCAAGGACGTGGACGACGGCATCGACTGCAAGAGCGCACCCGTCGCGCGCGATGGCGGCGTGGGGACCTGCAGCGCCACCGTGGGTGAGATGCAGAAGTGCTACGACGATCTCGTGGCGGCGATCAAGCCGGTGCTCTCGGGACTGAGCTGCTCGTCGAACCTGATCGACCTGGCCAGCAAGCTGCAGAACCTCGGCAGTCTCGAGCCGGCCTCGTGCAAGGCGGTGGCCACCAAGTGCTCGGAGTTGAACGTGGGCTTCGGCGGTGATGATTCATCGCAGATGTAATAAGTGACATAGGACTCATAAATAGATTGACATGTAGAGGCCCCAGCGCGTAGGCTGAGTTCACATCGTCGGTTCGACGCGGCTTCGTTGAAGCGGCTTCGTTGAAACAGGGCAAACCCCGGGCGACCGGGGGACGCAAAGCCAGGAGACTCAGCGACCCTGAGTTCGTCCGGCTACCAACGGGGGCGACATGTCGCGCTTCTCTCGCACGCGGCCCGCGCGCCGCTCTCTCTCTCTCTCTCTCTCTCTCGCTGCGCTGCTCCTTGGCCTGCTGCTGAGCACAGTCCCCAGCCCCGCCTCGGCGCAGGAGCCGGACCGCGCGCTCGCCGCCAGCGTGCGCGGGGCGCCCAGCGCCAGCGGCTGGCAGCTCGGGGCGCTGGTCGACGTCGGCGTCCCCGACCTGCTCGGCGTATCGCTGGTCGTCCGCCCCTGGTACTGGCTGCGGCTGCACGGCGGCGCGACGACCAACGCGGTCAGCTTCGGGCTGCGCGGCGGCGCGACGCTGGTGCCCTTCCACGCCTGGATCAGCCCCTCGCTGACGGTCGAGGGCGGCTACGTCTTCGAGGGCGACGCCAACAGCCTGACCGAGAGCTTCGGCCTGACCTCGCCGATGCTGGAGCAGGTCGGCTACAGCTACGGCAACGCCCACCTCGGCCTCGAGCTCGGCTCTCCCGACAGCGTGGTGTTCTTCGCGCACGCCGGCTTCAGCGCGCTGCACACCACGCTCCATCAGGCGGACGAGGTGTTGCGCGAGCGGCTGGAGCAGCCCTCGCTCTCGTTTGCCGATCCGAAGGTCTCGGCGCTGGTGCCCTCGGCCAAGCTCGGCCTGCTGGTGTACTTCTGAGGGCAAGCGCCCGCGTGCCGGCCCGCGTCGCGCGGCCGGCGAAGGAGCGACCGTGATGCGAGTTTCCCTTCACCTCCAGAGAGCCCGGCGCTACGCCCTCCTGCTGGCGCTGGCGCCGCTGGCGGCCCCAGGCTGTGTCTCCGTCTCCGCGGAGGTCGAGCAGGTGCGCCACAGCGTGCAGACGCAGCAGCTCAGCTTCGCCGGTGCGGGGCCGCTGGCGGGCCAGGCGACGAGCGAGACGCGCGTCTTCGACGCCAGCCTCGACAGCGAGCTGATGGACTATGTCGTCAACGCCAAACTCACCGAGCTGCGCGTCGTGCCCGCCAGCGGGGTCAGCAGCCTCGACTTCGTGCGTGAGGTGCGGATTCGCCTGCTCTCGGCCGGCGGTAACCCCGAGGTCGTGCTCGCCGAGTTCTCGCGGGAAGGAGGCGATGCGTCGGCCCCCGACGGCTCGTTGACCCTGCGCGTACACGACGACTTCGACCACACGCGCTACGTGCGCGCCCGCGTCCCCTTCGAGCTGCAGCTCGGGATGGAGGCGCCCGCCGAACCCTGGAGCGTCGCCGTCGACCTCGGCCTCGACCTCGAGCTCGGCTACGAGCTGCGCCTGTAGGACACCGCTGCCAGGCGCTGTCGCACCGGGCCTTTGGACCCGCTCGGAAATAACTCATCCACCTGGCCGTCGATCCATCCCGCCGGGCTGCGTTTCAGCTCCTCGCAATACCAACAATATTCCTTCGTCGCTGCGCCTTGCCCGGCGGGCGCCTCAACGCCCAGTTGATCGAGCTATTTTCGAGCGGGTCCTTTCTCCGCCAGCGATGCTATGAGATCGTGCACCGGCGCGCGAGATGACGCGCGCCATTACCTCAGGAGCTGGCGATGCTGACGATGCGACGAACGACGACGACCTTGGCCCTGGCGCTGTTGCTGGTCGGGGGCGCCGCGACCCCGACCCTGGCCAAGCGCACCGCTGCGGCGGCCCCGATGTCCGCGCACCAGCGCGACGCGCGCAAGCTGCTCGAGCTCAGCGGCGCCCAGCAGATGGGCAAGCAGATGATCAGTCAGATGCTCGGCATGATGCGCCAGAACGCGACCGACGTGCCCGACGACTTCTGGCGGACGATCGAGAAGAAGCTCGACTTCAGCGCGCTGCTCGACGAGCTCGCCGGGCTCTACGCCCGCCACCTGAGCCACGATGACATCACCCAACTGATCGCCTTTTTCAGCAGCCCGGTCGGGCGCCGCTTCGTCCTCGTGCAGCCCAAGGTGATGCAGGACTCGGTCGCGATCAGCCAGAAGTGGGGCCAGCAGTTCATGCAGCAGGTGATGCAGGAGCTGGAGCGCGCGAAGAAGCGCGGCAGCAAGTAAGGGGCTCCAAGGAGCGTGTCGGAGAATGTCGCGAGCCGGTTGAGCGCAAGGCGCGGCTAGCACCGGAGCGGAGCGTACGGGCCGGTACGTGAGCACCGGAGCGCAGCCGCAACGCCGCGATCGACCGGCGCAGCAATTCTCCGACACGCTCCTAGCCCGCCCAGTCGCCCGCGCCGATCTTGCCCCACAGCGCGGCGTCCAGCCCGACGTAGCTCTGCTGCTCGGGGTCGCGCAGATAGAGCCGTTCCCCCTCGCCCAGCCGTGCCGGGTCGAAGCCCTGCTCGCGCAGCTCGCGCTTGCGGGGCTTGAGGCTGCCCGTCATGGGGAGCTGCGCCACCAGCCGCAGGAAGCGCGGCTGCGCGTAGGCCGGCAGCGCGCGGCTGAGGTACTCGTAGCAGTGCTCGGCGCTGAAGGCGGCGTCGGTGACGAGCGCGGCCATGCCCGCGCGCCCCTCCATGCCCGGCACGGCCACGCCGTAGACGGCGCACTGCGTCACGCCGGGGGCCTGCAGCAGCACCTGCTCGACCTGCTGTGCCGAGACGTTGTGGCCCTGCCAGCGAAACGAGTCGCCCAGGCGATCGACGAAGTAGAGCCGGTGCAGGCGGTCGCGGCGCAGCAGGTCGCCGCTGTCGAACCAACGGTCGCCGGGCGCGAACACGTCGTGTAGCACCCGCTGCTCGCTGGCCGCGCCGTCGACGTAGCCGTCGAAGCTGTTGCGGGCGCTGATCGCCCCGAGCAGCAGCGCGGGCTCGTCGGGCGGCGCGGGGATGGCGAAGCCGCGCGCATCGCGCAGCAGGGCCTCGCGCTCGAGGTCGTAGCGCGCCAGCGCCATGCGCCCCGGCACCAGCACGCCGCAGCTCCCGGGGGTGTTGAGCAGGTTGAGCGTCTCGGCGTTGCCCTCGGTCGAGGCATAGAACTCGAGCACCTGACGCAGGCCGAAGCGTTGGCGCAGCGGCGGCCAGAGCTCCGCGCGCAGGCCGTTGCCGAAGACGCGGGTCACCGGGTGGTCACGCTCGTCCGCGCGGGCCGGTTGCTGCACCAGGTAGCGGCACAGCTCGCCGACGTAGCTGAAGATCGTCGCCCCGCTGGCGCGGCACTCGTCCCAGAACTGGCGCGCCGAGAAGCGGCGGCCGAGCGCCAGGCGGCAGCGCTGCGTGAGCGCGATCGGCACGGCGATGATCGTCGCCGTGCCGTGGCACAAGGGCAGGCAGTTGTAGACGCAGTCCGCGGGCCCCACGCGCAGCGCGGCGCCGAAGACCATCCCCGCGCGCCACAGCCGGTGGTGCTTGACCACGGCGGCGCGGGGCAGCCCGGTGGTGCCGCTGGTGTAGACGTAGGCCACGACATCGTCGAGTCGGCGGCTGGCGGTCTGCGGCGGATCGCTCGTGGCGCGCTGGGCCAGCACGCGCGCCCAGGCGTATTGCGCGGGCAAGCTGTCGGTCTCGTCATCGATCAGGATCTGGCCGCTGCCGAGCGCCACGGCGTCGCGGATCGCCTCGAGCGCGCCGCGCTGCGCGCCGGAGGCGACCAGCAGCTGCGGCTGGCAGGCGTCGATCGCCTGCGCCAGCGGGGCGCCGACCAGTTGCGGGTCGATCAGCGCGGCGATCACGCCGAGCTTGGCCAGCGCGTAGCAGTGGAACAGGTAGGCCGGGCGATTGTCGCAGAGCAACGCCACCACGTCGCCCCGGCCAAGGCCGAGCGCCTGGTAGGCGTGGGCGTGTTGGTTGACTGCGGCGTTGAAGGCGGACACCGACCAGCTACGGCCCTCGAACCAGAGCAGCGGATCGGCCGGCTGCGTGTGCGCCCACTGCTCGAGCTGCAGCGCCAGCGTCTGGTTCGAGTCGGGATCCCAGGTGAGCTGCGCGCCGATGGCTTGGGCCGTGCTCCAGAGCTGACGGGGAAGGCCACGCATCGCCGGGGCACCTGTGGCGCTACTCGAGGCCGCGCAGCGGTCGGCGCAGCCAGCGCGCACCGACGAGCAGCAGGGCGCCGACGGCGAGGGCCAGGTAGCCGAGGCGGGTGAAGACCGAGACATAGAGGCGCAGGGCGGCGGCGGCGGCGAAGGGGGCGGGGGCGCTGCCAGCGCTGGCGGGCAGCGCCGTCATGCTGGCGATCAGCCCGCCGAAGTGGTGCGAGTAGGCGCTGGCGAGGAACCACGCGCCCATCACCGTGCTGGCGAGCCGCGGCGGAGCCAGGCGCGTCATCGCCGAGAGGCCGATCGGCGAGAGGCAGAGCTCGCCCGTCGTGTGCAATAGGTAGAGCGCCAGCAGCCAGTGCAGTGGCACGCGGGCCTGCGCGTCGGCCCAGCCGGTGCCGGCCACCAGCACGAGGAAGCCGAGGCCGAGCTGCAGCAGGGCCAGGCCGAACTTGGTGGGCGCCGAGGGGTCGGCGGCGCGGCGCTTGAGCGCGGTCCAGAGCGCGGCGACGGGCAGCGCCAGCACGATGATGAAGAGCGGGTTGGTGGCCTGCAGCGCCGAGGCCGGCAGCTCGGTCGGCCGCGCGCCCGGCGCCAGCGTGGACAGCAGCGCGCCGAGCGGGCCGTGGGCCAGCGAGCGGTCGATGTGGCGCTCGGCGAAGAGCGTGAGCGAGCTCCCCGCTTGCTCGAAGAGCGCCCAGAACACGCTCGAACAGGCCATCAGCACCAGCGCGAGCAGCAGCCGCCCGCGCGTCGTGGCGTCGGCCCGCAACGCGGCCCAGCTCAACCCGCCGTAGACCGCAGCACCGGCGCCGTAGAGCAGCCATCCCAGGAGCTGGGGCCGTTGCAGCGCCAGCGCCACCAGCGGCACGGCGACCACACTGCCGAGCAGGGTGAGCTGCAGCGCGTCGAGCCCGAGCCAGCGCCGGGCCGTCAGCGCCTCGAGGCTGGGCGGCTCGCCGTGGCCCTCGAGCGCGGCACGGCCGCGGCCGAACCCGAGCAGGGCGATCAGCATCCCGACCCCCGCCAGGCCGAAGCCCCAGTGCCAGTCGACGCGCTCGCCCAGGCTGCCGCAGACCAGCGGCGCGAGGAAGGCGCCGGTGTTGATGCCCATATAGAAGATCGTGAAGCCCGCATCGCGGCGCGGATCGCCCGGCGCGTAGAGCCGGCCAACGAGGCTCGAGATGTTGGGCTTGAACAGACCGTTGCCGAGGCAGAGCAGCGCCAGCGCCGCGTAGAGTGCCAGCTCGTGGCGGATCGCCATCACGAAGTGGCCGAGCGCCATCAGCACGGCGCCGAGCAGCACGGCCACGCGATAGCCGAGCAGCCGGTCGGCCAAGACGCCGCCGGCCAGCGGACAGGCGTAGACCAGCGCCCCGTAGGCGCCATAGACGCCGTAGGCGCGGCGGTCGGAGTAGCGCAGCACCCGCGTCATGTAGAGCGTCAAGAGCGAGCGCATGCCGTAGAAGCTGAAGCGCTCCCACAGCTCGGTGACGAAGAGCACGGCCAGCCCCCGCGGATGGCGCGCGCGTCCCTGAGCCTGGCCGCCGACGACGATCGGGGGCGGCGGGGTCGGCTTGGCATCGGGCTCGGACATCGGCGCTCCGGGCGTGGGCGGCGCAGTGTAACTCAGCCGGGGTCGTGGAGGGCCGTGTTATCGTCGGCGTGCCAGCGGTCGCGGGGAGTGCGCAGAGCGATGCCAGCACGCAGTCATGGGACGGGGCAGTTCCGCGCGGAGGACTTCGCTCGCCTGGGGCAGGGCGTCGTCTTCGAGCCAGGGGTGCTGGTCTTCCACCCCGAGCAGATCGAGATCGGCGACGACGTCTACGTCGGGCACCAGACGATCCTCAAGGGCTACTACCGCGGGCGCCTGGTGATCGGCGCGGGGACGTGGATCGGGCAGCAGTGCTTTCTGCACGCCGGCGGCGACCTCACGATTGGTTGCGACGTCGGCGTCGGTCCCGGCGTCAGGGTCGTCACCTCGACGCACCGCCTGACCTCCCCCGAGCTGCCGATCTTGCGCGCGCCGCTCGACTTCGCGCCGGTGGTGATCGAAGACGGCGCGGATCTCGGCGTTGGCGCGATCGTGTTACCCGGTGTGACGATCGGTCGCGGGGCGCAGGTGGGCGCCGGCGCCGTCGTCACGCGCGACGTGCCGCCGCTGGCGATCGTCGCCGGCAACCCGGCGCGCGTCTTACGCCGGCGCGGCGAGCGCTGAGCCCGCGAGCCCCTGAAGCCGAGGTGTCCGATGCGTTGGCTGCATGTGATCTATATCCCGCTCTGTCTGCTGATCGGCGCGGTCGTTGGCTGGATGCTCGCCGCGAGCCGGCAGGAGGCCGAGCTGGCGCGGCTGTGCGAGCG
>Ga0268298_10002586_pt1 | contig 19619 bp, 23 predicted proteins | sample WWTPWeurt_MetaG_FD_194462 | JGI IMG/M metagenome (GOLD analysis project Ga0268298, IMG submission 194462) | Activated sludge microbial communities from WWTP in Nijmegen, Gelderland, Netherland - WWTP Weurt | ecosystem: Engineered > WWTP > Aerobic digester > Activated sludge | place...
CGCGAAAGCACAACATGCGAATCGCGCAGAACAGTGCACCCGATGCTTGTCACCTTTTGTGTCCATTCTTCAATGTCGTCGTACCAGTCGTGATTTCCTTTTTACCCCTCGACATCCTGGTCTTTCCACATTTCCCTATCCTCGGCGCAATCCAGCGTGCTTCGATGCGCTTACAATTACTTGCGCGAGGCATTCCCGACAGTTATTTTGCCACGGGGCGAACCAAAGAATGATAAAGAAAACCATCTTGCCAATCGTACTTGCATCTGCCTGGATCTCGATTTCTGAATTCGTCAGGAACACTTTCTTGCTGCATTCATACTGGTTAGATCATTACAAAAACCTGGGAATCACCTTCCCTGAACAGCCAATGAACGGAGCAATCTGGGGACTATGGTCACTGGTTTTTGCAAGTGTCATTTTCATTCTTGCGAAGAAATTCACTCTGGTTCACACGACGATTCTATCATGGATCATTGGGTTTGGTTTGATGTGGCTGGTGATCGGCAATCTGGGAGTTCTACCGACTGGCATTCTGATTCTTGCTTTCCCGCTGAGTGTACTCGAGTCCTTCCTGGCCAGCCTGATCATAAAGAAGTTGTCCGCGGATTCCTGAAAATGCCCGCACATTCGTATCAGCGCGGGCATTCTAAATTAAATCTCAGGCTGCTTTTGTTTCGCAGAGCTTGAGAAATTCTTCCGTGCTCTCAATCGTTTTGCCACGAAGGTTTGCATTCAAGATGCGAACATCTTTCAGGTTCACGTTCTTGATCACAGTGTCATCCAGGTTGCAATCACTGAAAAGAACCTTCTCCATGGAAACAATTTCAAAGGTAACATGCTTGAATCCGCTCTTTCTCCATTTCTCTCCGCCGGAGAAAAGTACGTCTGACATTTTGCATTTCAAAAACGACGTGCCTGTCATTTTCAACATGCGAATCAGCACCTGCATCCCTTCCGTTTCCTCAAATCGCACTTGAGAAACTTGCGAGGCCAGCACTTCAAAATCGGCCATTTGTGATTTCTTAAGCGTCAGGCTTGAAATCTGAGACTTGTCAAAAACACCACTCCAGGAGGAATTCTCTGCAAAGCTCAAATCTTTCAGAGCAGACGCAACCATCCTTGCCTGTGTGATTTCAGAATCCTGAATACGGATTTTTTTCAAGCTGGAGCTGCTGATCTCCAGGCTCTTCGCATTGGCCTTGTCGAGCTCCGTATTCTCCATAGAAGTAGCAGTCAGGCTTGTTCCGCTGAATTTTGAAGATTTCAATACCAGATCCTGAATACTGCTGGAATGGATTTCGTTTCCTGAGAACTCCGCATCTTCAAGATGCAGGCCTCCAAGAGAAGACATCCGAATTGAATTTCCTTCGAATACAAAAGATTTTCCCGCGGGCGCTTGAACCCGAGACATGGAAAAATCATTCTCTTTGAGAGAGCTTGCATAGAGTCCGCCGACGGAACTGGATAGCGCTCCAACATCTGCCCCAATATTTCTTAGCATCGATCCAAGGGAACCATCGTTCTTTTCTGAACGTGTTTCCTTTGACTGTATCTCAGTCATGAGTCTAGCAGCCTGATCATCTGTAAGGCGGCCGGCTCTGACCATTTCAAAAATTTGTTTAACTTCCTGTTTCATTCTGGTTACTCCTTTTTCGGGGGCAGAGCTTTGATCTCTTTCATGGCCTGTTCGAAATTGATTTTGCCTTCAGACAGGCGAGACAGGATTTCTTCTGTTGGAGAATTCACACTCTTCGCGGGCGCGTCATCCGACAGTCGATCCTTGAGCGCACTGAGGCGCGCACGAACGGTCGGATAACTCAGGCCCAGGGCGGCTTGCATTTCACGAACACGCCCTTCGCTTTTTACGAAGACGCGCAAGAAGTGTAAATCCTCCGGACTGAGAGTGGCGAACTCATTCAAAACAAATGGGCCCTCCACTTTGATGCCACAAACGTCACAACCAAGGATCCGCGGCCGCAGAGGCCCCCGGCAGGACGGGCAGGCAAGACTCGAATCGATCCCTTCGCTCATTTTACCCTCAACTTAAGACTCAATTTCGGCGCAATATTTTAATATGTCAAATATATTTTTAATATTTTAAAACAAGACTTGAATGACTGAAAAGAGTGTTCCTTTTTTTGCGGAAATGTGACATAATCCGGTCTATGCCCGCCTCCCGGGCCGGGTGGGCAGTCTGGTGACCACGACGCGGAAGGAAGAGCGTTTCGCGCCCGAGGTTTTGACAAACTCAGGGTTTTGTTCAGAATCAAGACATGATGCGGCACATGGGGAGATTGATTTGGACTCTTTCGCTCTGGATAGTTTGCGCGAGCGCCGGTACATGCGGCCAGTATCCTTCTTCCATGCCATGGCTCGGCCTTCTCGTGGCTAAAAACAATTCGTCTGCGAGTACATCGCCGCCTATCGTTGCCACGCCACAGTGGAAGATATTTGTTACGGCGGGCGTTTCCTCTCCTTACATAGGAGTCTCCGGATTCGACGCAGATTGCATGGGGGATACGAACAAACCTGCAGACAGTTCGGTTTACAAGGCGATGATCGTCGAAGGCACCACGCGCCGTGCCTGCTCAACGCCGATGTGCGGCGGCGGCGCTGCGGAGGGAATTGACTGGGTTCTTAAGCCTTCGCACCGCTATGTGCGCGCATCCGATTCCGCGGATTTGTTCACTGCAGGATCTGCGGCTGTCTTTTCGTTCGGCACCTGGAGCAATCCTCCGGATGCGGCCGCCCTCTCCTTCTGGACGGGTCTGACGGCTTCCTGGACGAATTCACCATCCAATTGCTTGAGCTGGGCGAACAACCTGGGTGGTACGTTCGGCGCCACGGGCAATTCAAGTTCTACGAATTCTTCCGTGATTTCCGCGACGGCCCTGGACTGCACCGGAAGCTATCATCTGCTCTGCGTGGAACAATAAGCCACCACCCTTTTTTTTACCGCAAAATTCGACCGGGATTCAGAGATTGGTCGCACGTCGACTTTTACCAATCGAATCAAATGGAAACACTTCCGAACTACGGCCTGGCAAACACAATCACAGGCTTTGCCACACTGTTTTCTGGTCTTTTGCCGCTCTGCATCTGCTATCTCGTAGAGCGTCATCCCGGACGATGGATGTTCGTCTACTGGCTGATTGTCATCACCGGAATTTTCACGATTACACTGCATGGCTTCGGAGAAACAAACCCCATGATTCTTGAAAGATGGGTGTGGTCTTTTCTGGACACAGGCTCAAACATCGTTGTTGTATGGGGGATCGTTCTTGCTGTGCTCGAGGATGGTTACAGTGAACGGATCAGAATTCGGGCACGGCCTGCGGCGACTGTGTTGATGCTCGTCGGGATTGTGTGGCATTTCTTTGATCGAATGACGTCAGGCGGCTACCTCATTAGTTTTGGCAATTGGGGCGGGTTTCGCCCGGGGCAAACCTGGTTGATCTTGTTCTCTTTCGCGGCAACTGCACTTTTCTATGCGAAGAGAGAAACCATTCCTCAGAAAGCGCGACCCCTGTTGAGTCTGACCACTGTGATCTTTGTTGCGGGCCTTTTGATGGCCACAGCCCGCAACGATACGATTGTTTTCCCCTTCCTGAGCCTGCATGCACTGTGGCACTTGACCGCAGCATTCGGATTTATCTCCCTCTGGGCGTTCAATGACGTTCGCTTTCGCGCGACCCCTCGGAATAGAGACGTTAGCCGGCATTCGAACCAGGACCTACAGTGACATGTCTCGTCTGCAAATTCTCTAGTTTCTCACGGACCGGTCCTTCGTTTGCGCGAAACTCCGTTTCGTATGCAGGATCGATTGTACCAAAACCAGCGGTCCCACCAGTAAAACCACAGACCGTAATTCACTCGAAACTTCTTGTGATGTTGATTGTGCAGAGTCGCGGTGATAACCCAGCGTCCAATTGGGTGACTGGCAAACGCTCGCGGTAAGAATTCGTATCCAAGGTGCGCATAGACATTAAGCAACAACATGATCGAAGGGTATGTGTGGGTAATGCTAATGTGCAAGGGCAAGATCATAATCATTGGAATAAAGAATGCATACTCAACCACTGCCTCGAGCGGATGAAACGCAAAAGCGGCCAGTGGCGAAGGATTCGTCGACCTGTGATGAACAGCATGCACATAGCGAAAGATAGGCTTCCAGTGCATAAAGCGATGAGCCCAATAAAAGTAGGCATCGTGTGCCAGGATAAAAAGAATCCAGGAGAGTAAGTAGTACCCCCAGCCGTAATCAGAGATGCTGTTGTATCGTCTGGTTAGACCCGCTCGCATCAGTAGAACTACAAGGATCGCCATGAGCGCAAACACGAACAAAGTGCTGACGGACCAGCCTACTTCTTTCCACAGTCGATCCCTGGATGGATTTGTTTTCTGAATGGCACGTGATCCGAATTTTTGCCTCGCAATAAAATACACGAATGCAAACGCAAGCGCGGCGAATACTGCATAGCGCACCAACCAGAAAGTGAAATCAAACAGAAAGACGGCCTTCGCCATTTCCAGGGGAGTGAGATTTGTTAAGTCCAAAGTAAGTCCTCCTTTCATTTGGATGGACTCAGTATCGCACGCTTTTGCGTGCGCGTCGCCCTCGCGTATACGCAAGGAGCTCCTGGATTATACGCACGGACCAGGCATGATGGGCTTATGCTTGCCTGGTTAAATTCTTCCTATAATCAGATGGAGATTGTCCCGTTGCCTTGACGAATTCTGCATTGAAAGACGATTTAGATCCGAACCCAACCGCCCCCATGATCGAAAGCACCGCGCGATCGGGCTCCTGGACCAGGAGTTCGCATGCAGCGCGAACCCTGTACCCATTTACGTAGTTCTTGAATGTCAGACCAATCTTATCGTTTAGGATTTCAGAAAGCTTGTGGGGAGTCAGATCCAGGATAGCGGCCAGACGAGCGAGATCCAGATCTTCATCTGAGTAGAGTGCTTCGATTTCCATAAGTTCCGTTAAACGACGAATCAAAGCATCTGAATCCAGGCCCCCGAGTCTCGAACGTTCGTATCTCGCTCTCGAGGCTTCCTTCTTCATTCGATCCAGATACTGAGGAAAACGCTGCGCTCCCCAGAACATGAGCACGGGCAAGAATCCAAGTCCCAAGAATCCCAGGGTGGTTGCCATTTGACTCCTCTGGATCTGATTCCAGACGAGGAGTGAAACGAACACCGCTCCCAGGAAAACAAACACTGCTGTTAATTTGTACTCCGGAGGCAACTGTCCATTCCTGTTTTGAAGGAGCGAAAAGAAATCGCGCAACACCAGTGCCAGAAAGATCAAAGTATAAACTGAAATGCCAACAAAGATGAGATCCAGATACCATTGAAACGTGCACCGGCCGTGAGCCATCCTGTCCAGTTCCGCGTCGGAAAGAAAGTAGAGCGGCAAAAGTGCAATTTGCACGATCGCAAAGGGAACCAAATGCAATAGTTGATGCTTTTTCTGAACAGGGCGAAACCCGGGCTCAATGACTTGATGGAAATAGAAATACGCAAGTGGACCGAAGAACACATAAAAGGGTACGTGAGGAAAAAGAGCGCGCGGATAAATGAAAAACAAGCCCAATCGTTCGAATGCAATGGAAAGTTGCGGAAAAGAGAGGAGAATGAACAAGACACCGAGAATTCGATCCGATTGAGTCGACGGATGTTTCAGAAGGCGCGCCATCCCGATTACGATCGCGAGGGTCGCGCCAATCAGAGTGCCGGCGATAAAGAAATCTATACTGGTCCAGCGAAGCATTTGGAATTCCGGCGATCGAGGCTTGAGCGCTCTGTCGCTCAAATGTTTACTCTGGTAAGAAATCCTCGCGTGCATAGTAGGATTCTCAGCTATGTAAAAGAAAAAGGCTATTTTAGTAGAAAGCCTTCTAGTTCCCTGTGATCAAGCATTGGCCGCCTAACGTTAGGCCAAACTACGAGGCAGGAGGTAGCGCGGGAGACGCATGGAATCTTTGTTGCGATCTGTCGCGGACCGGTGAGCGTCGCCTTGTGAGCGCGGCCAATGAAATTCTCAAGCTGCTTGAGAAGCAGGCCGGAGAGATCCCGGAGTCAGTGCGAAAGTCCTTTGTCGCAGGCGCGCGCGAGCTTGTGGTTCCATCCGGCGCGCAAATTGCGTTTGAAAACGAAGCCTGCGCGCGGCTGCCTTTTGTGCTCAGCGGAGGGCTTCGGGTCTACAAGGCGGCACCCGACGGCAGGTCCATCACTCTATACGACATCGATCCTGGGGAAACCTGCGTCCTTACGATGAGCTGCATTCTGGGTGGAGAACCATTCCCTGCGGGCGCTGAGGCCCTCGGAGAAACGCGAGTCCTGGTAGTCTCGTCCGAAGACTGGCTGCGCTGGGTGGAGAGCTCTCCCTCTCTGCGTCGTTATTCGCACCAGATTGCGGCACGACGATTGAGCGCCGTCATCGAAACACTCAGCGAGGTTGCTTTTCATCGGGTCAACCAGCGCGTGGCCCGCTTGATTGTTCGCCGCTCCACAGGCAGCGGTATGCAGGCAACACATCAGCAGATCGCAGATGAGCTCGGCACAGCCCGCGAAGTGGTCAGTCGCATCCTGAAGGAATTTGAACGCAATGGATGGATCCGCATGTCCCGGCATGAAATTGTCCTGCTAGACAAATCGGCCCTGGTGAAGCTTGCAGAAGATGCCGACGCTGTGTGATCTATGTCACAGACAGGTCTAGCGTTTCGTGCTATGTTCCTACATGTTCAACAAGATTGAACGGAGGAATATATGAAAAAGAATATGGGAACCATAGACCGCGCTTTGCGTGTTGTGGCTGCACTGGCAGTAGGCGTGCTCTGGTATCTGGGCGTGATTTCTGGCACAGTTGCCATCGTGCTCGGCGTCCTGGCAGTTGTATTCGTGCTTACGAGCCTGATCAGCTTCTGCCCTCTCTACCTTCCCTTTGGCCTCTCCACTCGCGGCAAAGAATAATTGCGAGAGCATGACTGCCACGCGCATCGCCGGCGTGGCAGTCATGCCGCCGCGCGGCATACCGTTAGGCGATTTATATTGGACCACGCACTCTTCACTACGCGCATGAATGAATTCATTTTCGCAAGATCTGTCCGTAACTCGTACCTCTCACAACGGGAACATCTCCTTTAAAGAGGTTACATTCCATTTCGATTTTCTTTCGCAGACGCTTATCAATCACTCCAGTCAGGGTGATCCTGCCAGTCACCTCTTCGCCCTCGTAAACGGGTGCTTCAAATCGCAGTAGCATTTCCTGGGATATATAGTTCAAATCACCACCGATCTTTGTCACGATACTCGCCACCAGAAGTCCATGCGCCATCAACCGATCTCCATGAACATGATGTTCCCCGTGATCGCCCGAAAGGTCTGCAAACGCCAGTATTTCTGCGCGTGAGAAAGCTCGCCGGTATTCAAAAACAGCTCCCTGAACCACAAGATCCAGAGGAATTTTGTCATCATGTTCCGATTGCATTGGCGGCTCCAATAGTTTTGTACAAAACCATTTTCCGTGAGTCACGCTCGTCAACAAGCTTTCTTCGTTTCTATTCCAGTTCCGCGAGATTGGTATCCATACGCCGCAGAAGCTCTTCCAGAAACTTGCGTTCCTGCCTGGAAATACCGGTCAGAAGACGGGCGTTGAAACCCCTTGAAATGGCAAGCATCCGTGGCGTAATCCGCCGCGCGAGCGGAGTAAGGCGAATGATTGCACGCCGGGCATCCCCTGGATCGCGCGCCCTGGCCAGATACCCGTGCGCTTCCAATTGAGAAACGATGGAACTGACGGTGGACTTATCCTTTCCAAGGGCCGCCGCGATCTCCTGAACTTCTAGAGCTTTTGCGCGCGCCACAACAAACAATACATCGCCGTGCGCGACGGAAATCTCGGACAATCCCGCTTCCTCCAGATGCTTTTCAAGATAGCGGAAAGCTGCGGATCGAACCCGGCTCAGGAGGTGCAGTAAAGAAGTTTTCAAATGGTAGCTCGATCAGTGAACAAAAACAAAGAACAAGACGAGGGCTGTCAGCTTCTGGTCATCCAGGAATCGCTCTGCATTCAAGCTCGCCACTGCGAAGCTCCGCGCAATCAAAAAAGATCCGCTCCATGACGATATCAAGGATGTTGCTTTGAAAGAGATAGTCCACCTCCCGAGGTCGCGAGATGAATGCACTAACATTCGAATGAAAGCTACGTAAAGCGTAATGAACAACACAAAGATCGTGTGCAGAACGAATCAGTTAAAGAAAATCAAGTATACGCGCAGGAGGATCGAGTCTCTTCAAAAAATGATTGACCGCATTGGCGCCTAACGGTCCTTTATGCCGCGGGAGAACCAGCCAATGAACTTCAAACGAACGCTTCTTTCCGGGCTATGCCTGCTTCTACTCGGCTGCGCCACTACAGCAACGCAGCAGGTCGACATTCCCGTCTATTTCGGACCACGCCCCGGTGCGCCCGCATCCAAAGACTTCAACAACATCGCCGCCAGAGATTCTTTTCTATTGGTAGGCGTGCGAAATTCAGCCGGAGCAGACCAGAAAAGCGAAGTTGAAAAAGTACTGATCAACAATACGAAATCTACAAAAGACTGGGCCACCATTCAAGAGGTGGATGTCTCCGGTTACACAATTATCATCTTACCGTGGATGTTTGGTACTGCGGAAAATTCTGTGAAAGGAAAGGTAGAGCATGCGCAATAGAATTTCATTTTTTGTATTCGTCGCGATATTCGCGTCGGTTTGCACTTCCTGCATGGTCGGCGGGCGAGGTACCGCGACTTTCGATCAGGTTCGCTATCCGATTTCTGGCACTACAACCTTACTGAAAAAGGACGGTACCACCTTGAACGCGGCCTCCGCCGGCAAGCCACTCGGGCATGTACAGGCACACAAGTTTTACTGGGCCATGTTGTACGGATCCGTTTCGCTGACCGGCAAATATGACCTCAGCCAGGATATGAATGCGGCGGTAGAAGAAGTGGGCGGCAATGCAGTGATCAACGCCAAACTCACGAACACACAGTGCCCTACCAATTATGTACTGGTAGTGCTCGGAATTCTCCCGTTTATTCCGGGTTGTGTTTCCGTCACGCTGGAAGGCGACGCAGTAAAGCTTGACCTTTGATTGCAGACGGTGCATGCTCGTTTTGCTGCTCGCGAGCTGCGCAACCCCGCAGGCGCCCGTTCTAACTGAAGAAGAGAAGAAGATTGTAGTCCTTCAGGCGACGGGCGTAAAATTCCTGGAAATGAACTGCAAACCGCTCAGCGGAGTGGAGGACTATGCATTTCGGGAAAGCGCAATCCAGGCTGCGCATCGACGTCGCGCCACGCATGTGCAGCTCCTACCTCTGGCAAGCGGAATGAGTTCGACCGGCGGCTTCGCCACATCCTATCAGTCGTTTTCATACCGCGCATGGTCCTGTATTTCGCCCTGACTTCTGTTCCTGGTTGCCCGCAGGGGTTTCAAGTGTTCAATTTCAATGTCAGCTTCACTTTGCAGGAAGGACACTCGCTGACTGTAAAGAAGCGACCCAGCCACGCCCTGCAAGCGGGACAGCGCCAGTTCACCAGATGAACCCAGACCGCCGCAGCAAGTGCGGGAAGAATGGAAACGAACAGAATCTCCGGTTGTTTAAACAGGTCTTTCTGGTAAATTGCAAATGCGAAAAATGGAAAGACCAGCGGAACAAACCCCGCGAAGAGATTTCTCCTTTTGATTCTATCGAACGCGGCGCGGATTTCTTCAGGGTTCATCTGACTCAAGGTCCGCGATTGACGGCCGCGGGCAACTGCATTATGAACTTAAATATCGCACGAATTAAATGCGGACCAGAGTATCACTCGCCTACCATCGAGGGAATTGCTCCGCTTTCGCGCTGTTCGCGGCGAATTTCCGCGCCTCAAAAAAGATTGCGAGGTGCCGCGAGAAACTAATTATCGGAGTCAAACATGGGCATGTCTGGAAAGGCGCTATAAATTGAGTCGAAAGCCAGGGCCAATCGCATATCCATGAAACATTTCATTCGCCTAACATTGCTGTTGTATTTCGTATCTGCTTTGCCAGCCGCGCCTGTGCACATGACTGATGAAGAAGTGCCGGTATCAGGAACAAGTCTTCAGATCATCGAAGACAAACTGGCTGCTCTGGACCTGACCAACTTGCCGGAGGGCCTCTGGAAATCCTCCCACAACGGAGACTTTGGAGCCGGCTTCACAGAAGCAGTCTACTGGCTGAAGTTTTCGGCTGTGAATATGCGACCGGAGGAGAATTGGACACTTCATATTGAGAACGCACTCGTAGACGAGCTTGAGATCTGGAAAACGGGCGGCGAATCGGCGCACATCCAAACCGGAACCAAAATCCCTTACAAAGACCGAGAGCTTGCAGGCCGGCTCTTCCATTTGCCGGTCAAAATCAAGAAAGGTGAAACTGCAAATTTTCTCATTCGCGCCAAAATGCGGGCGTCAATGAATCTTCCGATCCGTCTTCGCACGGACAGGGTGACTGCTTCGTGGAACAACCGGGAGAATTTAATACTCGGGCTTTTCCACGGCGCCGTTCTCATCATGATCGTTTACCATGCATTCATATGGTTGTCGGTGAGAGATAGGATCTATGCCTACTTCATTCTAGTATTGCTCTTCGGGTCCACTTTCATGGCTGCGCAAAACGGCCTCGCATTTCAGTATCTCTGGCCTGGCATCGGCGAAAGAGGCGTTCAGATAAATCTCACGTTCGGAGTGCTGACGCTGCTCACGAGCAGTCTCTTCATTAGAGAAATGCTCAATCTACGTGCACGCTGGCTTCCGGGTTTTTTCGCGGCCAACGGACTCATCATTTTGAGCGCAATCTGTCTTGCTGCAGTCTGGATCGTATCATACAAAATTGCCGCTTCGACCATGACTACCTTGACCTTGATGCAAGCCATGGTGGCCATGAGTGTGGGGCTGCGCTTCGCGCTCCGGCGCGACAGGATTGCAGCCTGGTTTGCCTCTGCCTATTTCGTTGTCATCGCCAGCTCTGATCTTTTTGCGCTCCGAAGTGTCGGCGTGATTCCACCATCCCAATGGATCACTCATTCACTCATGATTGGCATTCTCATGCAGAACATTCTACTATCATTGTCTCTGGCCGAGCGGATCAATGTGCTGCACCTCGAGGCCGAAGTCTCAAAGCAAGCCAGTGAACTCAAGACTAAGTTCATGGCAACTATGAGCCACGAAATTCGCACTCCGATGCACGGTGTGATTGGACTGACGAACCTCTTGCTCGATACACAGCTCGACGCAGAACAACGGATGCTCGCAACGCAAACATCGCGAAGCGCTCAAGCATTGCTCGAGATCATCAATGACGTTCTAGATTTTTCGAAGATCGAAGCTGGCAGACTTGAACTGCATCCAGAGACTACCCGGATCACGGATCCTGTCGCCTCCGTCGTCAACCTCATGCAGCCTCTCGCACAGAAGAAGGGCCTGCACATACGCACGAGCCTCAGTCGCGAAATTCCACCATTTGTGAGCGTCGACGCTGGACGGCTCCGGCAGATTTTATTGAATCTTGTGGCGAACGCAGTGAAGTTCACCTCTGAAGGCGAAATCAGTCTGACCGGAGGTTACGAGCAGGGAAATATCTTCTTCAGCGTTCGTGACACGGGGATTGGGATTGATTCGGAATACTTGCCGCACTTGTTCGACCCATTCTACCAGGTAGATTCGCGGCTGACCCGACAATTTCAGGGCACCGGCCTGGGTCTGGCCATCACCAAACATCTTGTGACCCTCATGGGAGGCACAATCCGAGTGGAAAGCGAACCAAACGTGGGCTCAGTTTTTGAATTCCGTCTGCCTGCGCCTGCGGTGGCTGCGCCAACAGAAATCAGAAAACCAGATGAATCTATGGTTGGTAATCTTCGCGTTCTCGTCGCTGACGACGACGAAGTGGGCAGACTCGTAGGCGGACAGTATCTCCGGAAGCTGGGCTGCACTGTGGATCTTGCAGAAGACGGGCCAGCCGTGCTCAGGTGCATGCAGAGTCAAAAGTACGCTGCCATATTTCTGGACATGCAAATGCCGCATCTTGACGGTCCCGATACTGCGCGCGAGATCCGAAAACTATACGGGGATACGCCATTTCTAATCGCCTTGACAGCAAACGCATTTCCCGCGCATGCGAAACTGTGTTTCGATGCAGGAATGAATGATTTCATGACCAAACCAATCGATCAGGGCGAACTCAGACGAGTTCTTTCTGCTGTGATGGCAAGCCGCCTTACGGAACGTTATACGAAATTTACCATTGACAAATGATCAAACGAATTCACACTCCTGGTCATGAGCGCAAATCCCCTGCCCGTCAGTAAACGAATCATTCAAGTCTGCCTTTTCCTCGTAGCCGCAATCGCGCTGTTCGGCGGCACCTTGCAAATGTTTCTTGGTGAGCCAACGATATCTCCTCGCCTGGACAACGTGCATCGCTTCATGGCGGGCGTATACTTTTCCATGGGGCTCATCAGCTTCTGGGCTGCCTGGACCATCCGATCGCAGGGAACTTTGATCTATCTGATCGCCTTCGGAGTGTTCATGGGTGCAGTTGGCAGACTTGTTTCCATGTCGATTGTTGGAATTCCTGAACCTCAAGGGCTGTGGCTGGGCTATCTTACACCGGAACTTGTGGTCCCGGTAATCATACTCATCGCGCAACTTGCCGGGCGCAAAGCAATCAAAGACGCTTAACGTTAGGATAAGCCCGGGGCCCTTTCGCCGTCGTTATAGATGCATTGTTCTCCGAAACGAAAACAAAGCGCGAACGCGCGTCAATGGCCACAGGCAATGGCGTATTGAATCCACTGTGATTCAGACTGTACGCGTACACGGGAAGCCCGGAGATGTGACCGGACACACGGATGGTTTCCTACGCTATTTGCTGGAGCACCAGTTCGCCGTCGTTCGCATACCATGCGATGATCCTGTCAGCGAGATGCGCGACGAGGTGTCGAGTGCTTACGGTAAAAGGCTAAATTGGATTCGGCTTGCTGATGTCGTCCTTATGCCAGGCTACGGTACCGCGGGCGACGCGCAGGCACGGAAGGTCCTTGAGTCCGCTGGCTTGAGGGTTGAGATTGCGCGGGAAGACCTGACCGAGATTTCACATCATGGTGGGATATTGCACTGCATCACCTGTGAAGTGTGAAGCCCGTCGGGACCGTGAGTTCCGAAACACGGGCTTGTGGAATGGGCAAGAGGCGTTGTCTCGGAACCAGATGCTCGCTTTCCTATCCTTGTATTAGACGTCGGCGCGTCGCGTAAGAGACTGGGTACAGCATTCTCTTGATTTGAACCAGGTCGGCAATCGCCATCTTGAAGACGGCGTCCAGAACTCTGCGATCAGCATTCTCAAGTGGATTGGACTTGTTAAGCTCCTGCAATTCCGCGTAAAGCGCGCGCGCCTGTTCTTCAATATCCTTCATATAACTTGAACAAGGCTTGGATTTGGGAAAGTCGCCGCGGCGCGAAGGCAGATACTCGCCTCCTCCGCCTTCAACTTGGATGTCATTTCCAGAAAGCTTCTCTGGAATGTTGCGAACGTGAGAAGAAAACTCTTGATTTGCCGTTCGCTCATGTGCGGCAGAATCTCATCCCAAAGCGGATCGAGTTGATCCCAAAGGGGTGGTCTGTAGTCTGCAAAAGCCTGCTGAACAAACTGGTTAAACTCAACGTCTGTCATCGTGGGCTTCGGTGACTGGTTGTGAGACCGCTCGCCGCCCGGCGTCGCGGATGCGGGTCTGGTAGTACTCGCAACAACCATTGGTCCGCGTGTTCCTGTAGTAATGGCACGGACGACGTGTGTCTGATCGCCCCTTTCCGTTGCCTCTGTCCTGGCTCTTTGTTCCACCGTTTCCGGCTGGATCGTCGTTTCGTCCGGAAGCGTGGCAGGTACTGTCACGATGGGCGGCTCATGTGCGGGCATGGAGATGATTTCCCGTGGGCCTTCCATTTGGAGAAGCGCGAAACCCTCAGCCATTCGGTTCAGCTCCAAGACCCACAGGATTGGCTTATCCACAATCAGATACAGCGGCTTTTGTGCCGCTTGCCAGTCTTGAGCTAACCTGTGGACGGTTCCCAGTGAGTGTTCCGGATTTGTCGGCGCGGTCAAGATGATTCCTGCCGCGCTGATTTCCCTGTCGTCTTTCCACTGGTGGATTACTTCCTTCATCCCCGTTAGGTCTGGAACTCCGGAGCGATATGTGAAGCGATAGAATCCTACCAGGCTTGTGCCCGACTCATAAACGGCAACTTTCCCTGGCCCCAGCTCCGCCCAAACCAAATCATGCAGAGCAATCTCCGAGTGAGGTGTCTCCATTAGTTCACGCGCATCATCGCGCCGGGACCGCGCGCAAGCAGGTCGTACAACTCGGCGTCAGTTGCCGCATAGGCGCGCAGCTGTTTACGCACTGTCCCAGAGAACGCCTCTTGAAGGGTCGACTCGATGCGAAATCCAGGAGACAGCTTCGCGCGCTCCACCACCACCGAATAGAGATAGTCGGCATTCCTCAGATCGCCAAAATCTTTCTGTTGCTCCGCGAGGCCAGTCTGAGAGAAACCTGCTTCGGCAATCGAAGAATTGCGTGCCTGCGCCGTCACCACCTCTACGTTCAGAGCTGTGAGAGAACTCAGTGACATCTTATGGAGTGCGTCAGTCAGAGCTTGATCGAAATTGGTGGAAGTGCGAAGAAGAATGACAGGTCGTGGATGTCCTTCCAGAACCTGGTTTAGGCTAATCGCTCGTTCGCCATTTTGCCACGCGTCATTCCCCTGCTTATAGGCGGAATTGAGATTGTCTTCGCTGAACAGTCCAAAGACTTCCGTGCGGAGGTCTTGAGCCCTGATCGCAAGCTCCTGCATGCGTGCGAGCAGAACTGACGCAAGCTGGCTTTGCAGGTAGGCCGGAACCTCACTCATCGCTAAAGGTGTCGCCGGCCTGGCGAAGAATCCAAGGTAGCACATACCGAGCAGAAATACACCGCGCATTACAAGGCCGAACTTCTTCTTGTCAACGGTCGCGAGAATCTTTCGCGCGAGCAGTAGCGATGCCACGACAACCAGCAGAGCGTTTCGAAGCGGAGCGTTCCAGAGGAGGCCTACGAGGAGTGCCGAGGCGAGAGACAGCCAGAAGAGGACGCGTTGCAAAGCCGGAATCATTGATCGTAGTGTTGCCATGAATTCATCTCCGCGGTGCGCCGAATGCCAAGACGCAAATGATGCTGATCAGGTCAGTAACTGAAGGCAAGGAGAAAAACAGGTTCGCACCGCCCGCGGGCAACTATATGCTTCTCAACTTAGATGTGCGACAACAAGCAGGACACAGTGTATCGATTGGCTTTTCGGGCCTAAGCGGATCGAAAAAACTTGTGGTCCGTCCCGAGCGCAGAATACACTTTTTCGACATAGGTTTGGATTTGTGGACCAGTCGGTCGTTTTGAGTGATTCACGAACACCACTGTATCGTGAATTGCCCGTGTCAGAGCGATGTATGCCAGCTTCTTGGGGTCGCAATTCGTGTGTGAGGCCACTTCCTCAATGTGCTCCAAGCCGAGGACCAGGGAAAAATGGGCCTCAAGGCCACGCGCGCTGTGAAATGTGCAGATCCGCACTTGGCTATCTGAACCTTCCAGTCGCCGCAAATCGTCGTTTGTATAGTCGATGAAATCAATCTGCATCTCTGCCAGCGCATGCACCGCAAGATTTCTGTATGCATTGTTCTCTTTGTTGCGACTCAAGCCGAAAGGGACCAGGATCAGCAGGCCGTAATGCGGCAATTTTTCGGTGGTCAGCAACCGGTGGAAATGCTTCAACGCCCTGCGAAAATGCTGACTTGCATCGCCTGTATGGAAACGAAAGTAAGGGAAGCTACCACTCTTGGTAAACGTGAAGTCATCATCCGAATTCTCCTCCTTCCCCAGGTACCGTGCTATGAACTGGCCCGCCGTTTTATCGTTTGGGAAATGATCATGCATGGATTGCGCGAACAGGAAAGTGGCCGAACTATTCTTGAAAACCCGGTTGCGACGTTTGTGGTTGTCCCTTGCTTCCGGTAGCTCGGAGGATTTCTTGGCGAGATTTGCATGCCGAACCAAGAATGGGGACGGAGCATCGCGATAGAGATTTTGCTCACGCCCATAAATGGACATGATTGTATTCCAGCCGTCCACCGAAAGGTGTTCAAGCAACCGCCATGCATAGTCGTTGAGGTCCTGTCCTTCATCGATCACGATGTAATCGTAGACACCTCGATAACCACCATCGGCAATCACCGTAGCGACAACTCGCTCAAAGTGCGCCTGAAAATCATCTTTGCTAAACAGATCGCGCGGTTCCTCATGACGTTGGACCCTCAGCTGGAATGGTTCAAGTTCAGTGATGATCTGGTGGATGTCCTTAAAGTCAATCTGAGACAGGTATTTATACTCGATGACCCCCGCGCATCGATTCCAGCGTCTAAAGTCGCTGGCCAGAACTTTGTTGAAGCATGTATATAGCACCCGTTTCCCCCCTAGCGCGAGGTTGCGGAGCAAGGCAAGACCGATGACTGTCTTGCCGGTGCCTGCATAGCCATAACGGTGGGCCGGATGTTTGAGGGACAAATGTCTCAGGTCTGCTTGGATTTCAGTGTTTTCCAGTCTATTGAGTCTCTCCCAATCATACTTGGACTGCTGAGCTTCCTCGGGGGCGAACCGGAAGACTTTGCGTTTGTACTCGTTAATAACGCGGAGTGCCTCAGCATGGTCTCCACCGCCCTTCTTCTTATCACCCGGCGCGAGAGCATGGGCGATTGCTTCGAGCTTGGATCGTAACGGACTGTCCTTGAAAATGAGTATTTTTTCCAGAACCGGATATGTTTGCGGGAAGCGGTCTCGGAATTCTTCCTCCCGAATGAACGGGAAGAAAACTGCAAAGGAGATATAAGGAATGTGCAGGTCTTTGAATTGCGCCCGCGGTTCAGGGGCCTCCGGAAAAATCCTCCGTCCGAAGTACAGCGAATCGAAATACGATGCAAGTTTGCGCGCCGTCGCCTTCGCGCCCTTCCACGGTGGCGGTTTGTGTCCATACTTGCGCCGGTGATTCTCCCTAGCATAGTTTATTGCGACGAGCGAAATTGCTTTAAAGTCCTCAATTTGGAATCCCTTCGTCTCCAAGAGAAAGAAACCCAGTGTTGGGCTCCACACTATCCCGTCCACTTCGCGGATTTCTGGCGTGTCTAAGTTGAACAGGGCGATGCCCGCCTCGTCCTTGAGGTCAGTTTTGATCCGGTTTGCCAGTTCTTGTTCAGCTAAGTCCGACGGGATAGGTGATATTATGTCCAAAACGTAACCTCGGGGCCTCATTATCAGGATATCTGTCGCAATCGCTTTCAAGACTTTTTTGCCCGCAGCCGAATAGTTCACGGGTGTGCGATCATTGTGCGCGGCACCGGAATGGGCGCGTCCGTTTGAGAATCGGAGTGGGTTCCGTCCGCCTGTGGCTACACCCGGACTCTCCCCAGGTTCCAAAACACGGCATTGTGGAATGTGCAGGAAACCTCAGCCGACCGTTACTTCGCGTTTGCCGTCACCAATGACAAGACGAGCCCCCAGCGGCTTCAAGAGGCGAGTGAATACTTCGATGCCCGGGTTCTTCTTTTTCCCATCGCGCAATTCCTGGATCATGGACTTGGCCACGCGGGATTTTGTAGCCAGCGACCGCGTGGCTCCGGTTGATATCTGCAGGCCGCTGCAGTTACCGTTACTTTGCCGAAATTACGACCTGAGAGAAGTTCAGGAAATTATTCGTCGGGCCATTTGTACCCTTCTTGCATGGCCTAGTCTAAACGCCGCCTATCGTTGCGTTAGACCGTGAGCGGTCAGTCTTTCTTCCATGGCACTACGAACATGATGCACCAGAATGCTGTCCTGACCTGGAACATCCTGAAATGCGTTGTACATCACAGGTTCGCAGAATATGATTTTGACTTTTTTATACACGACGCGATGAGGAATCTTACACACCTCTTCCGGCAAACCGAACAGAGAACGCACGTAGCCAGGCACTGGAATTGTTTCCAGGTCCTCTTCAATAGGAATGATCACAAAAGGAATGATAGGCGCTTTTCCGCGTGCCGCGAACGTAGCAAAGCCTTGATGAAAATCTACCATGGGAGATGAAAACTGATTCTTCACCATGTAATCGTGGCCTTCCGGAAATATACCCAGGATCTCTCCCGATTTTAAAACGCTCATGGTCTTCTTGATGCTGGCAACAGATACATTGCCGTCTATCTGCATGGGAATGACTCCGGTTTCTCTCACCAGATTCTTGAACACTGGAATTCTCTGAGTGTACTCAGCTGCGATCCAGGAAATGAATCGTGGCACAACAGACGCGACGATGAAAGGATCCATATCGGAACGATGGTTGCCGACAAGAATGCAGCCGCCTTCCCGGGGCACATACTCGAGCCCTTCATGCTGGATGTCTACCATCCAGTCCAGAAATGGCTTTGCAATCGCCTTGATTTTGTGAAAGGATTCCTTTTCTTGCTCAAACACACCTTGATTCTGAAACGCCGGACATTCATGTCAATCATGTATCCAGGACTTCTCCTGGCTTTCGTATCTACCTTCGCTCGGGTCAAGGATCACTACGGCCGCGTGTTCGTCCTGGGTCGCAACGCAGAAGTAACCATGGATGTGAAGCACGGAGGCTGGAAACCAGTTCTGCCTGTGGTAGAAGATGCGATCCTTCATCTCGCAGAAGCGGATGCACTTCGCCGCGAAGGAAATCTAGAAGAGGCAGTCTGTCTTTTGCGTGCGATCGAAGTGATGGGCACAGGTCCTTCTAAAGACGCAACGCGACGGCTGGAAAACATTGACCGCTCCCGCGCAGTCAAAGATCTACTCGCGCAGTGCGATCCAATCGTATATTTCCGCAAACAAACAGGGAGAACCACGGTTCAAAGCGATACCGCCGGACTCAAAGTATCTTTCCTCGGCGAATTTAGAATCATGAAGGCAAAATCTGTCGATTCGCCCACTCTCACTCAAAAGATCATTTACCTGGGGCATGATGCAGAATCCATTCTCATCGCATACGATCTGTGGCCGCGGTCCGTCTCTGTAGAAGACTATCGCCGAATCTGGGACAAAAGACGAGGAATCACTTCCACAAGCACGCTGAGCGATCTGAACGCAGGAATCTGCTGGCCGGGAAGAATCGAGGCAGGTGGACCAACTACCGCTCAGTGTGCGATTTACGAAATGGTTGAAGGCAAACAGGGCATTGAATACTACGAAACTGGCAGACTGAAAGGCATCTTTCTTGCGTTTTCCGGCAAGGATCGCGCACGGGATGCACTGCGAGAACTTAGAATTACAAAATGAGAACTTCTCTTCGCATCCTTCGCTTTCTCAGACGTTATTCGACCGCGTTCCTTCATCCGGATCATCCTTTTCTGCGTGACTATCAGGAAAGAAGACGCCTGCAGATCATCATGGTCACCGGAGGATTGCTTGGCGTCTTTATGCTCATCCGCGGCATCCTCGTCATCCGGGACACCC
>Ga0268298_10002587_pt1 | contig 19616 bp, 18 predicted proteins | sample WWTPWeurt_MetaG_FD_194462 | JGI IMG/M metagenome (GOLD analysis project Ga0268298, IMG submission 194462) | Activated sludge microbial communities from WWTP in Nijmegen, Gelderland, Netherland - WWTP Weurt | ecosystem: Engineered > WWTP > Aerobic digester > Activated sludge | place...
GCAGGCTTCGCTATTTGACCAGCGGGTTGTATGCTGATCCGGATTCATTACAATCCTTTGAGTACAATTACGATTCCGGCGGTAATTTCAACTGGATAAAGGATTACAATACGGGTGGAATGCAAACTCAGACGTTCACCTACGACAACCTCAACCGGTTGATCAGCGGCGCAGCCAGCGGTGGAACCGGTGGAACCTACAATTCCGAAACTTATGACTATTCCAATTCCACCGGCAACCTGGCTTCCAAAGCTGGGAGCAGCTACGCCTACGGGGCGCAGAGCGCAAGCTGCCCGGGCGGTCCCTTGAGCAAAGCGCATGCCGTGGTTAGTGTAGGCACAAACAACACCTACTGCTATGACCTGAACGGCAACATGGTCAAGCGGGTGGTTGGCGCACAGACGTTTACCCTGGGGTATGACGCCGAAAACCAGATGACCAGTGTCAGCGGGGCAGCCAGCGCGACGTTTACCTACGATGGAACTGGTGCACGGGTCAAGGGCGTTGTGGGCAGCGTAACAACCGTTTACATCAGCAACTATTTTGAATGGACGGGCAGCACGGCAACGATGATCAAGTACTACTACGCCGGAGCGGCGCGGGTCGCCATGCGCACGGGGAACACCACGCAGCAGACCGTCAACCTGAACTACCTCCTTGCGGATCACCTGGGGAGCACCGGCAAGACCGCCGACGCGGCTGGCGCAGCGATTGGCGAGCAGCGCTACAAAGCCTGGGGAGAAACCCGTTTTAGTTCAGGAACGATTGCCACAACCTTCCAGTATACCGGTCAGCGCAATCAGGTGGAAATTGGGTTATATTTCTATGGAGCAAGATGGTGGGACCCGGCGCTTGGACGTTTCACGCAACCTGACACGATCATTCCGCTTGCCAGCCAGGGTGTGCAAGCCTGGGACCGCTATGCCGGGATGAATAACAATGCGGTACGGTATAACGATCCGTCGGGGCATTGGGTTTGCAGCAAGCCAGTTTCTACAAAAAACTCAACAGAAGAAGATTGTCCACCTGAGGCAATTGATTATGGAAATAGTAATGATCCTTTTGTTTGGCATATAACAACGCCGACTGATAACGGAAAAGTTTCCACTAAATTTGGCGCTCCAAACACACTTGTTACGCAACCAAAAGAGGATATAACTGCTGATGAAAAAACGAAATTCTTGGAAGATAATGGTATTCATGCGGCAGTGGACTTTGGCGATCCTAAATCATATGATATTTTTGCAGTTTACGCTGGGGTAGTCGTTTATGTGCAAGTAGGAGAAACTAATGGTGGCAATGTAATTGTTTTAGAACACCATTACCATGGCCAAACTTACTATTCCGTTTATTTTCATCTAGCCAATAAGCCTAACGCCAATCTACTTGGAATACGTTATTCACAAGGAGCCAAGATTGGAACAATGGGAAATTCTGGAACTGGATCAATCCATCTTCATTTTGAAATTCGAACTTCAGCTGGTGTTAACAAAACATATGGGCCAAAAGATTATTGGGCCAAAAGCGCTGGAGAAATGCGCTTAAAATGGGTGGATATATCGATACTCTCAGATGGATACGATGCATTTCTACCTGATTCATGGAAGTAAATACGAAAATGTATAAACACCTAAAGAGATTTACTGCAATCTCATCAAGAGTTTCCTTGATACTCTTGGTATGTTTGATAATTTCAATTGCTTGTACATCGCCAGATTTACGAATGCCTCAAACAATAACTCAGCTGCCTATTATATCCACTCAATCCGAACCATTTTCCAATCCTCAACAATTTTCTACAAAAACGCCGTTTTCAACATCGGTGCCAAAGGCAACAAATACATCTTTTTCAACCTCAGCGCCAAAGGCAATAAATACGTTACTGCCCTCTCCTCAACCAACCTCTACACTCCCATTAGGAAAAGTAAAATATATCATACGCGGTCGTGATTCGATGGAGGCTGCAGCCTCAATCCTAACAAGGTTTTTAGATAAAAATTTTTCTATTATTGCTGACTTCCACGATCTCATGGGTTATTTATCCCTTTCACAGGATGGCAACTCCTTAAGAGAGGTAACATACAATACTTCAAAAGGATTTAATATCACAGAAATAAGTTTTCTAACATTACATCCTGAAAGATTTATTGCATTGGTAAGCTCTGATCTGACACCTGAAGACCAATCTTTCGACTATCAATTATCACCCGACAAAAAATGGATTGCATATAAAAAGATTTCTACTGAAGAAAAGTTTGCACCTTGGGATGCAGAAGTTCAGGATGTAATGTTACTAAAGGTGGATTTTACTGTTCCACAAACGCCCATACAGCTATCAAAGCATGGTTGGGCAAAGCCTGCATTTTTGGTCTGGTCACCAAATGGAAGATACCTGATTTTCACAGACTTAGATAGCTTGGGAAGAATCCAGATTTTTCTTTACGATGTACAAATGCAACAAAAAATTCAGGTCAGTAATTTCACAGAAACTAACAATCAGGTTGAAGTGGGTGAATTTTCATGGAGACAAGACGGAGAAAGTGTTGCATTCTATCGAAGTATATATAATGATTCGCAAATTCAAATGAATCCAAACGAGAGAATAGGAGTTATCTCACTTTCCGATTATTCAACAAAATGGATAAGTGTATCAGGTCTTCAAAATCTTTATTCACATAATAGTATAGTTTGGGATAATTCCGGAGAGCAATTTACCTTACTTGTTAATGACTTTGCGAATACACCGCAATATTCGCAATCATTACTATGGATAAAACCGGACCAGAATACATGGAAAATATCAACAATTCCACAGAACTTCATTAAGGATTTGGATCTTCGACCACTACAAATGTGCAAACCTTTTTCGATTGATAAGATGGTTGTTGGATTTGTAACAAATGGTGCATTGGTGTTTTACAATTATCAAAATGAATTTTATACGTTATTTTCTTTAGCGCCTATATTGAATTGCGCCGAAATATTAATTACACCATAAATTCTATCGTGGATTAGCGAAATATCAGTCTTGATCAACATATTACTTAATAACAACACCTCGAAGGTTTTTGCGAATAAAAATAAATCTTTCACTTTAAATAACTATTAACACATAAACTCCGAGGCTGGTGGTTTTGATGATGTCATATTAAAAGTTCTTAATGGACAAGGGAACCTGGTGACGACCCCCGGCTTTGAAAGCAGCGGCAACTGGACGGAGGTGCGTGAAGTTGGCTTCCCCGGCACCAGCTTCAGCCGCTGTACACAGTTGGAAGGCTGCCCCCCGAACAACGGCGACTATACCTATGTGATTGGCAACCTGGCCAGTGGGAGGCTGCAATGCGCCAGTATCGCTGTCAGCCCGAATAAGGAGTATGATTTGTCCGCATGGGTAAGCGGCCTGCTGGATGATGCTGACTGTAATGGAACCGGTCAGGTGCGAGTGGTTTATTACGATGGCAGCCAGGTGGAGATCAGTTCGGAAAACCTCTATACAACCACCCCCAGTCAGACCAGCACGACCTGGCAGCAGGTGGGAAAACGGATCTTGACGCCCACCGGTACGGCCACTGTGCGCATCCAACTGCGCCTGACACAGGTTTCGGGTTGGCTGGACTTCGATGATGTCAGCTTACAAGAAGTAATGACGTATAATTTGTACTATGATGGTGAGAACCGGATGGTGAAAGTGATGAAAGGGACAACGCCAATTGCTGCTTATAGCTATGATGGAGATGGGCTGCGGGTGCGGCAGGTGCTGACGGCCACGGGCGCTACAACCACGGCATTTGTGAAGAATTACTATGAGCAAAGCGGCACGACCATCACGAAGTATTACTATGCGGGCAGCCAGCGCGTGGCGGTGCGCACGGGCACGGATGTGCGCTATTTGTTTGGCGATCACCTTGGGAGCACCAGTGTCAGCGCAGATGTGAGCGGTGGGAGTGTTACCCGGCAGTTGTACAAGGCCTGGGGTGAAACACGCTACAGCTCTGGTCTGCCGACGAAGTATCAATATACTGGGCAATATTCGAACACCAGTGATTTTGGATTAATGTTTTACAATGCCAGGTGGTATGACCCCTATCTTAACCGCTGGACCTCGCCGGATAGTATTATACCTGATCAGTATAATCCTCAAAGTTGGGATAGATACGCCTATGTCCGAAACAACCCTATTAATCGGGTTGATCCATCTGGACATGTTGATTTCTCATGCCTAATGGAGGGCTGTCCAGAAAGCCTCCCAACTGTAACCGTGGTTTTGGGTGGCACATATGGTCAAAGCAACGGAACCGATTTTGAAGGGCCAGATCCCCAAGAAAATCTTTCTATGTGGATAGACAGAAATACTATCACGGTGAAATTTCCTGGTAACTCTTCCCCTGGATCAGGTGATGGGAAATACTTGCAGGCTGAGGCTGCAAACGAACAAATAATATGGTTTATCGATTACAACATTGTAATAATCGGCTATAGTTCGGGAGCAGATGCTGCTCCAATGTTAGGAGAAATTTATTACGACACAAAAATTGGGGGGGCGGGTAATGTAACCGATATAGCTATGCTAGGCCCAACTTTTTCGGGGGATACCGGGCATGGCGATCTTGGGCAGGAGTGGAGTGGTTTGTTTGATAAACTTTCTAGAAAAGGGACTGATATACTGGTAATCAATGATTCAGCCTGGGGAGGAGATGATGCAACTAATTATCAACCACCAGATGGGGCAACTGGTTTTGTTCAAACACAATCCCATCCAACTTGGAACCATGCTACTGATGTTAGAAATTACTCAGAAATAAAATATCATGTACTCAACTGGTTTCTAGAGTACTAAGAACCTATCCGAAAATTATATTGAGTAAGATTTGAGCACCAGCCATATGAACAAATGCGAGCCAGTTCTCTGATTTCTTGCACCAACGAGTTGCAATGCTGCGGCGTTTTGCCAGCCACCCCAAAGTTCTTTCAACAACCCAGCGTCGTGCCGGAAAGCTCTTCTCACCAGGCACAGGACAGTCATCTTTGGGCTCGTTTCGCCTACGGCGATGCTTTATGTGCTCAATGTAGTTGTGGAGTCCAACAAATTGGTGAACGTCTTCATAGTCATAGCCTTTGTCTGCGCAAAAGTGCTGCTCGCTATTGGGACGTTTCGCAACGATATGAATGATCAAGTCATCCGCAGACCATTTGTCATGTTCATTAGCGCCAGTGACAAAAATTGCTAACGGCGCACCTCTTTCATCTACCAAAATGTGGACTTTACTGCCCAGTTTGGCTCGATCTGTTGGGTTTTTGCCAGTTTGTGCGCCTCCTAATGGCGCTGGGCTCATCATGCTATCAATCGATTGCCATTTCCAACCAATCTTGCACTCCCGGGCATAGTATTTGACCATCTTTTTGAAGAGCAGTTCGAACAGACCATTTGCTCGCCAGGTCTGAAATCTTTCATGGAGCACACTGCTGGAAACTTTGAACCATTCTTTTTCGATTGACTTCCACTGGCATCCAGTCCACAGTACATGCCAGATGCCATCCAGGATATCTCGATTGTTGGCCGGTGGACGCCCTGGCTTCTTCACCTTCGGTTTTTTGGGCAGGTGCTTTTTCAAAAATTTCCATAACTTGCCCGGCATGCGATATATACTTTTCGATTTTGTGTTATTCTTTGACATGGAGACGCTGACCTCATAAAAGGATTGTAGAGAATCCCATTTTTACCAGATCGCGTCTCCACTTTCAAATATTTTTCGGATAGGTTCTAAGAACGGATCGCTTTTGTTATTATCATGGAGATGGGCAGAGATGCAAAACTTATGAATATGAGAAGATCGTTATTAGGGATAGCGCTTTTGGTGTTCTTGGCTGTATCCTGTACTAATTCAAAAGCCACAAAATTTGATCCTACATCTACAAAAGCGATACTTTCTATATCCTCGCCTACTATAACTATTACACCAATTCCACAAGGTGAAAAAGCAGGGACAGAATGTATTTCTTCTTTTGAAAACTTCGCTTTCGAAAACCCAGAAGATAGGAAGGCTATATCAGAAGACATCTTTCCTCTTTACCCTTGGAAGTTAGAGACATCTTTGCTAAATATATCTGATACTTTCATGGCATCTTTCTGGCCTGTAGCTAGTCGTTACAAAGGGGAACAAAGCGAATTATGGATTTCATCTCTTCTTCGTATGAAAATAAACGATGTATCTCCGAACACCAAACCTTTTGAAGAGACCCGAGAGTTTTTAGTTTATTTTCCTGCTACTGGGGATTGGCAAACTATTCCAAACGAGATTGACGAAACTGGCTTCTATGTGGGTGATTTGTTTGTGACAAAAGATGGCACGATTTGGGGACAAAACTTGTGGGGGCAAGCATTTTCCGATCCTGATAGCATGCCCGAGAGCATTCCCACCCTCAGCATTTTTAATGAAAAAACGAGAAAATTTGAAATCGTTGGCGACATGATGGGGCTGTCTCGTAATCGTAATGAAGATACGGTTTTCAAGTTTCCGAAAATCCTGAAAGACGATCAGGATGTATTTTGGTTCTTCATCATCGATGATGGGATTTACAGGTTCGATCCGGCAGCTCCAAAAGCTGTAAAGTACGCTGACCTACCTTTTTCTGGACTACTGAATCTAGAGGTCGCCCTGAGCAAAGACGGCAGTATATTTCTCCAAACAGATATTTATGATCCGTCTGGGGCAACCCATGAAGTCGAACTATATCAATTTGACCCCAAAACAAAGGATATTGTCAAACAAGAAATTCCAGAACAACTTCGTTCTCATCCCACAAGCATGTTCGTTGATCACCTTGGGCGACTGTGGTTCGGGGCAGTAAGCTACCGGGAACCAGACGGTGCATGGAATTTTGTACCTGCTCAACCCGATGAATACTTTTCGCGCCCAAAATACATCTTTGGATGGGGGCCAGGCATCATGATGGAAAGTTCAAACGGATTTCTATGGTTCTATCGCTCAACTGACGCTATGCTAGTGGATGGTACTGCCTGGTATGATCCGAATACAAATACAGGTTGTCAGTTTACAACCATCCCCGGCAACATCATCGAAGATTCTGAAAATGTTCTATGGATGATGGCCAATGAGAAACTCTATAAATATGAACTCAATCCATAGTTCTTTTTTTTATGCAAAACTCGCAACAAGGAAGCTTTTTTTACTTCTTTACACTGGATCTATCGAAATCCTTGAAATGCTTTCAGAAGAGCTGCCATGAGTTTATCGCTTGCCCTTCCATCGACAGTACAGCAAAGATAGAGCAGGAAGCGGCCTGACCACCTCCTGACAGGCCCTTGCAAAATGAAAACACCTGCGGCGCAAAATACGCCCGGAGCAGCACCTTAAAAACTAAAAACTTCCACCCGGCTGTGGATAAGTGGACAGAGTACTGCCCACTTATCCACAACCACTACGACTACGGCGACACGGCGCTGACCATCACCAGGACGGGCTGCGTGCTCACAAGCATCGCCGCCGGAGGCACAGGCGTTGGAATGACGCCCGGTCGCGCCAGCAGCGCCCGAATCTTCTCAAACAGTGACTGCCTTTTCTCCGGCTCAACCTCCGGATTCGCCATCTCCTCGGCCAGGGTCAGGATTTCCACCCTGTCCTCCTCCGAAACAGGCGGTTCCTCGGCCTTTTCCGGCTCCGGCCCAACCTGCAGGCGCTGCTCCACCCGCTGCATGGCGGTAAAATAGTCCGCTTCCACGGTCTGGTCGTGAACCCTGGCGTAGATCATGGTCGTATTCAGCTTTTTGTGGCCCAAAAACTTCTGAATGGAAGTGATCCGGCAGCCCGCATTGAGCAGTTGAGTGGCTGTAGTGTATAAAGGAAAATGTAGATTCGGCAAACCAAATGCCCCGAGAGACCCACGCAGAGAAGCATCTAAGGGCTTGTAAAAGAATAAGTCCGCACTTTAAAAACATCAGATACTCGCCAAGCGCGGTTTGATCGTATAGTTCCATCTGGGGCAGACAGAGTGCATCTCGATGGACAGGGTTTCCATTGTGGTTTTTGTTACCTGAATGCCTTTTTGATAAACGCTCTCCACCAGGAAAGCTTTCACCTGGAGGCAGGTAGTGGTCACCGTGCCGCGGATAGAAGCTAACATGAACTCGAAAGTGCATAAGGGTTTGCCCGCCCAGTTAGTGCTAATTGGTCCAAATAGGCGATGTTCAATCGGGTTCCATTTCGATGATCCAGTTGGGTAATGAGCCACAGTGACTTCCAGGCCGAGACTATCAGCAAGCAGTATTTGAAGTTGCTGCTTCCACAGACGTGGTCGACAACCATTTCTGCCACCAGCGTCTGCCAGGATCAAGATCTTATCGGCATTGGGATACAGTTTTTGCCTTCGGTTGTCCACCAGCGGGCAATCATTTCCACAGCAAACTGGGGAGTATCAGCAGACTTCCCAACATAAACGTAACCTCTGTTGTGCTGCAGGTCGTAGACGCCATATGGAACAGCCTTACCCAATGCATCTTGTTCAAAGTCGTGATCATTCACAGCCGTCGCTTCTTGGCACCAGACTTGTCCAGGGTTCTTGAAATTGCCGATCAATTCCTTTTTCTTGGTATCTACACTGATCACTGGCAAGCCTGCGGCCAAAAAGGCTCGCTTTTGGCTGTTCAGGTATGTGAATTGTTGCTCACGATCTGGGTGTGCAGACCCAGACAAACGTTTGACATTCGCTTTGAGCGAATAGTCCATCTGCCTCAACAGGCGCCCAACAGTGGTGTGGCTGATCCAAAGACCTGCCTGCGCAAGTTCATCCGCCAATTGGCGCAAACTATTCCGTTGCCATTTCTGCTCACTCATTGGATCACCGGCTGTTTCATCTTTCAGTAATTCACCTAACGCCGAAGCGATCTCCGGGGCTTTTTTTTAACTGCTGGCTGCCCACCACCTGCCTCACGAATTTGCTCGGCTGAGCGGTTTGCCAAATCTTCATCCAACTCTTGCCGCCCTCGGCGGATCGTCTCAACATCCATCCCTGTAATGACCGAAAGCTGTTTATCACCACCACGACCAATTTTCTTCGATTCGAGTGCCACGTACCAGCGGCGTTGTTGTTCGTTCAGACGGCTCAGAAAAACATTCATTTGATGGTGAAGTTCCAATTCGGTTTGTTCCTTGGTTTCCAGGCATGCTGCACATTGGCATTCGTGAATTTTGGTCGGCATTTGATCTGTCCCTGCGGTAGAATTTGAGTGTTGGTCAATTCTACCCCATGACAAATGTTAAAAAATCGAAATGCGGACTTATACTTTTACAGGTACTAAGTACCGTCTGAGCATGAAAACGGCAGCGTCAATCTATTTCCGTTATTGAGTTGGTTGGTCTCTCTTTTTCCTGAGTTGAATTTCGATCTTCAGCTCAATCCTCTCTCCCAAACACATTTACTAAAAAACAATTAAACGCAATATCAACAATTTTAACCACCTTACAAATCCCATAGGTGAGGAAGTTATGCTTAAGGATAACTTCCCCAGAAGTGGGGAAGTTATTGGTATTTCCAAAAAACGCCTTTAAAAAGTATGTATAATAAAAACGTGGAGTACTCAAGGCCCCCTTCTGTGGGGCGGGTGCTCCATTTTTGTTTCCAAAGATAATCATCAAAATTCTGTTTTGGAGGATAACCATGTACTCGATCGCTGTGAAAACCTATCTCAAAGTCACCAATGTTGTCAACGACCGGAAGGCCGAACTTGACGAAAAAGCCCTGCTGATTGGCCTATTCGTTATCGCCGCTATTGCTGGTCTGACCACGCTGGCAACTGCCGTTTCTGGCCGCTTCACCAACCTGGCTGGATCGCTGTAATCAATTTCTCAAACAAAACTGGAGACCCAATCAATGCTTACAAATCGTTTTATCAAATTTACCGCAGATAATAAGGCCGAACTCGATGAGAAGGCTCTGCTTATCGGTCTGTTCGTTATTGCAGCGATCGCCGGCTTGACAACCCTTGCCACAGCCGTTTCTGGTCGCTTCACCAACCTGGCCGCCACTCTGTAATTCGCCACCTCTTTTTTGGCTGTTCTCCTGCGGCCTGGGATTGGAGGAGAACAGCCAAGAGGAAAAATCGTGAATGATCAAAAACCCGTGGAGAGATCAGCGAGCGGAACTGGATGAAAAGGTATTTTTAATTGGCCTGTTTGTTGTGGCAGCTGCATTAGGATTGGCAGCTATCGCACAGGCAGTGAGTAGTATCTGGACGAATGCTCTATCTGTATTTTGAGGAGTACGATGTTGAAAAAGATCTTCAAATTTTTCCGAGACAAGCGCGCAGAGCTGGATGAAGCGGCAATCGTTTTGCCTGTTTTGCTGCTTGTAACTTTCGGTCTGATCAACCTGTCCATGCTTGGTTACGCCGCAATGGCAGCCAATAATGCCGCAAATTACGGAGCCCGCATGGCCTCTGTTGCTCAAACCAACCAGGCTGGAATGGCGCAGTCTTCTGCCGATTCGATGCTCAACGGCATTACAGTGGGCACGTACACCGTATCCGTTCTGGGCGGAGGATCACCCGGCAGTATCGTGCGCGTGCATGTTCAGTACACCGTTCCGAATTACTTCCAGGGACTGGCAGGTATGTTTGGAGTATCAACTCCAACAAACTTTGTCGGTACAGCGCGAGCAGATTTCAGACAGGAAGGCTGGTAATGGCACTCAAGCGCAATCGGACAGAATATGGCTCCTCGATGGCCTGGACAGCCCTGGTGTTGTCCCTGATCCTGGTTCCTTTTCTGACCCTTGTCACCGATGGCGGCCGCATCCTCTTTGTCCGCAATCGCCTCCAGACCGCTACTGATGCAGCTTGTGAAGATGCTGCCTGGTCGGCGGCTGACTTTCGGGCATGGCGCGATAGCAATACAACGACCTTTGAAACGAATTACTACTGGCTGGCTCGAGCCCAGTCAACGTTTTATCAAAGCCTGAGCGATCAGGGAACTGTTCAGTACAGCGCGTATGTGTCGATCTTTCCAGATTATGCCGGCGCATATATGAACTGCTCTTCGAGTGCTCAGTTCCCCTTACTCTCCGGCGCTGGAATGGTTGCGTCCCCGGTCACGATCAACGCAACATCTTCCTCGCGCATTCGCTTTCGCAACGTGCCTTAGTCGCTCTTTGACCAGCCATTCGCTTTTTGTTATGCAATTTTGGGAGAAAGTCGGCAGCAATGGAAATCGAGATTACGGGATTCGATAAAATATCAGTTAAGGCAATCATCGCCCTTTTAGTCAGCGTTCTGTTGGCAGTTTTGGGCATGATTGGACGCGCTTATACCCCGGTCTCAAAAGCTGGCGATTCGCAGGTTCTTTTCTGGACCGAATGGGAAATCATCAAAGCGGAAAAAGTCTATCAAGCCGAGCTGAATTCGTTACGTGGTGAAGCCGATATTCTGACCGTCTTATTCAATGAAGATCCCGATCCGGTGCGGACACAGATCACCGTTGATCGCATTATTCGCCAATATACTTCAGGGCAGCCTGCTCTGACTTATCAACGTGAACTGCTGATCAAAACTTCCAAGACTGTTAGCGACTGGTCCGTGGGCGCCGCTTCCTTCGAGGAAACAAAAGCAACCCTGGAAGACCTTGTCGCCGCTTTGCGCCTCCAGGCTAACGAAGATGGCAACAGTTCTGTTACGCGTCAATATGGTAGTTTTGTACCGTACATGATCAATGAAGCCAATCCGGCTCCAGTAGGAGTACCGTACCCATGACGTGGGGAACAACACCTCCTCCCGATGGCGGCAATACCGCTCTCGTGCGCGACCGCATGTTCTCAGACATGCTCGCCACAGAGCGCAAGCTGCGCGAAAGTTCGATGGATATCGTCGAAAAACTGCGCAAGATACTGTACGATGTTGCCTCCCGGCTGGACGGCCAGCGAGTGCAGGATATGCAGCGCAACGATCCAGCGGCATTCCTGGTTTTTACGCCTGATCAGTGGAAAGATTTCTTTGCCCGGGCGCCGATAGCCCCGACTTATTCCCGTTCCGTGGAAGGATCTGAGATTGAACGTCTGACGAACGATTTGGCAAAAGCCCAGCAGGAGATATCCAACCTGCGCGGACAGATTATTTCTCTCAGGGCGGCCAATACAGCTGCGGCACCCGCCGTCATTATCGACGCTGTCGCTAGAACACCCGAGCCTGACCCAGTTTTCCAGCCTCGACAGGATTATAGGCAACAAGCGGCTCAAGCTAAATCTACTGGAAAGGCTCAGCAGTTGTCAGGCGGGCAGTCTGCCCAGAAGCCAAAGACAAAACAGCAATCGGTTCAGGCTCAAATGCCAATCTCTCGCCCTTCCCCCAACGGAAAAGCGGCTGGAACATATATCGATATCGTGCGCGATCTGCTCAACTGGCGGGCTCCAGCCTGCCCAAGTATCTATAAGCACCAGGCTACCACCGATACTTTACGCTGGCGGCGGCAGAGTATGGCGCTGTACATTATGGCGGTGTATGGGCTCAGCAATAAGATAGAGCTGGATTACATTATCGCCCGCGCCGAGTCCGTGAAGAGCAATACCAGTGCGCTGCGTACCGCAATCTCCGAGCTGGCCAATAACAACCTGGCAATTGACCTGACCCATATGGTCAAATCTGGCGAGTTCAGCACATCTCTAACCCTGATGCGGCTCTCCGAAGATGGCCACTCTTTGTGCAAGATGCTCGGCTGGCAGCCAATCGAATCAGAGTGGGGACGGTTAATCAGAACGCATGAAGCCGATCAGTATCCCGACCATACATTCAGCCTGATGGTTTTTGCCCTGCAGTCAAGGTTGAGAGAATGGCATGTGGACCTGGTTCCAGAAGTTAGCGGATCGGCAAAACCAGATGCTTTGATTCAGAAGGGCAGTGAGAGTTATTATGTGGAAGTGGAGACGGGCAATCGGGACAAGCCCGATAAGTGGCGTAACCTGGCTGGAACACAGGGTGGTAAGGTCGCAATCTGCACCGTACTGGCCGACCAGCGCAAGCAGTTGGTTTCTGACTGCAAAAATATGGGACTGCAGGGTGTTGCCGTAGACCTGGAATCAATTGTCAAAGCCAAACTGGACACAATTGGCCCCGACCTGCAGCTCTGGAATGATGTCTGGCTGTGATGAGCAAGCGGCTGTGAGCGATTGAGGAAACTCGACCTCTCACAGCTTCCGGCTGACCGCCGAAGCCACAGGGCACCTTAATAACCGAATAGACTGACGGAAACTCCGTCGCATCTACCTACACAGGGTGTCTTGAACAACGCCCTGCGATGGGCGAGCCTAAATATTTTATTTAGACCGCCCTTGGAAGGGCGGATTCACGGAGGTAAATTTCATGAACGGTTTCACAACGCTAGCCGGCATTTCTTTCGCAGACCTGCCGGCGATCCTCGATCGCGAATTGCCCGCGGATGCGTACAGCCCGGTTCCTGGCGGCGTCGACCTGACAGACATCGATCCCGGTTACATGCGAAAGGTCTTGAATGAGACCTTCGGTATGTGCGGCCTGGGTTGGGGTTACGGCTACAATGCCAATGACCTGGCGTTCCACTCCGAAGTGCGCGAAGCCAAGTATGGTGATCGCACGGTTATCGTGGCTACGCTTTCGCATCTCGAGTTTTGGTACGTGGCAGTCGCCATCGATGGTTCTCAGCAGCGCTGCACGGTTCACGCCAGCGGATCGAGCGAAAACTCGAACCACGCTTACGCCATGAAGGGTGCCATCACCAGCGCTCTGGGTAATGCGGCCAGCAACATCGGTTTCCAGGAGAGTGTCTACCTGGGCCACCGGTCTCATAAGACGGTTGGTAAGGGTAAAGCCCCAACTCCTGCAGCCAGTGCAAGCAAGCCTGCCGCGGCTCCTGCAGCGAAGGCAGAAGATCCGCTGAAGGCCCCAATTGCGCCAGCTCCCGCAAAACCATCTGGTAACGGCAACGGACACAAGCCCGCTGTCGCTGCCACTTCAGCGCCTGCAGCCACCGCTGTTGCAGAAATCGAGGACCTGGACGAACCGGGTGATGAACCAGCCGCTGACCTCGGCGCTTATGTTATCCCGCTGGGCAAGAATGCCGGCAAGAAGCTCTCTGAAGTTTCCAAAGCCTGGGTCGAGTGGGCTGCAAACGAAATGCAGGCTGCTACCGATCAGGCCAAAACACTTCAGGCCGCTGCCAAAACGTACCTGACTATCCTGAAGTAGCCGTCAGTCTTCGCTAACCGCCCTGGCAAGAGAGGGCCACAACGCCCTCTCTTCAAAGAAAGTTTCAGGGAGGCGGCAAACCGCCAACCTGTTTCTCAGTGAGCAAAAATGCTCATGCTCGATGTGGTTACATCGGTAGAACTTTAACAACTTAACTATAACGAAATTTTACGGTGTGTAAAAGCACCGTTATTTGAAGAACCATTTTGGTCCGCCTTGCAAATGCAAGGCCTAAAACGATAATGATTTTTACGGAGGAATTTCACATGAGCACTCAAGCTCCCACTATCACTAAACAATCGCCAAAGCGCGAAAAGTTTGATTTAAACTCGGTGCGTGTTTCGGGCAACGTACGCCGCATCTGGCCGTCAGGGGATGATATTCTCCTTCGTCTGGCTGCCGGCGATGAAGATGCTCCTACCACACCGAGACTAACAGTTTTGATCCCGGGTGGCTGTGTGAATGGAGAACCAGTAACCCTCATGAAAGAGGACTGGATCTCTGTCACCGGCCACCTGGTTGAAGCGCCCTACACCGAGACAGGCCGCCAGTTTGCCGAACGCAGCCGCAAGGAAAGCCTTCTGCAAGATGTCCCTGGTCTGTCGAATGTGAGCACGGAAAGGATGGCTACATACATCGTAGTCGAGACACTGGAGTACTGTGGTAAGCCCGCTGCCCCGGTCTTGAATGAGGCCAAGGTTGAGGGGATCGTCTCAAGCGTTACGCAGGTGGAAAATCAAATCTACGTGCGGCTTGCGATCTACGACGAACACACCTCGGTAAGAGATGGCAAGACAGGCAAAGATGGACGTCCCTGGCGAAAGGCGCATTACATCTCCGTTCATTTTGTGGACGGGCGGGTAAATGGGCGCACCATCAGCTTGAAGGAAAAAGATCGGGTGCGGGTCTCTGGGCAGCTGAGCGAACGTCGATATAGCGAAACACTGGCGGCGTTCCTGATGCGGGCCAAGCAAATCGGCCTCCTTTCAAAAGCTATCAACGCTGATGATGTGCGTGTGGTCCGGACGCCAAGAACCTCCACCTATGTGCAGGCCAGTGCCATGCTCCAGTTTACGAAGTAGACTCTGGTAAACAGAATTTCCCCTGCAGGAAAGCAGTGCAATCTCAATGATTGATCGTGCTGGACCTGGTGGCGGGTCACTCCCGCCCAGGGGCCTGTCGGGGCCACAAGCCTCCGGCTTTCTCCCAAACCCCCGCTGGACTGCGGCCACGCTGGATGGCGGACCTCCGACCTGTATGGGCGGGCTAAAAATACACCTTCTCCTTTTCTTCTCCTTGTTTAAGCCCGGACCCGGGGCGCTGGCAAAAAAGCCGGCAATGGGAGTATTCACGCTCACTACGAGCGTTATTGTTTACTCCCAAGTCGCGCAGTCGCGCTTTTGTCTTTGCTTATACAGGCGAGGCATTGGGAGTAGTCCTAAGTGAGGGGTCTGTTAGACCCCTCACTTACTTTTCGTAAATTGTTGCCAATGTATTTTCAAGTTCGGCCAAAGAAACCATCCGGACGCCTAATTCCTGGGCAGCAGAATGCGTTGCCTGGGTGAAACCTTCACGCCCAAACAAGGCATACTGCACCTTCCAACCTTCGGTTACCTGTGGCATCCGTTGACTGCGTTTGATGAGATCGGTTAATACATTCCGGCTGATCGGCTCTCTGCCCCATAATTATTTGTGGCGGGGACTGTCGCCTTTAGGCGTCAGAGATCGTCACTTACATTCACCAATCAGCAGTCTCTTTTCTCGGCGGTTAACTGCGACCACACCCAATTGAACCCCCTGTCCCCGATATTGGCGCCAATAACTGCCAACGATTTCAGGTTCAAAATCCAGCTGGCCTAATGCGCCAGCAGATAAAGTCCATTCGCGGCACAAATCTTCAAAAACACAGGTCCCAATAAACGATCTCAGTTCTTCGTAAATTTGAGTGACGGCCAATAAATTTCACAGTACACTTCTGTTCAATAACATTGTGTATACAATAATTGCATACACAATGTTATTGAACATCCTTTCAGAGATTATTTAATTGGTGATTTACAGTGCTGCCCACTCATGCAAATCGGTATCCACATCATCCAGGGTGAGAAGACGCATTCCCTGGACTTGCCAATTTGTTTCGGCTGGATTTACTTGCGCCATATTTTGTGCATATGCAACTGCTTTCTCGTTCCAACCTTCTCGCGAGAACCCCAGAAAAAATACCTGCCAGTTCCCAGAAGATGGCACAATCTTAGCAGCCTTTTGCTCAACTAATTCCTGCAAGACAATCGCTTTTCCCCGCTCTTTGATCCACTTACACTCTCCTAAAATCAGGTGCTTTTTCATCGTATTGATTCCGACAACATCCACCTGAAAGTCTTTTCCCCAGTCGCTCTCAACACGATCGGGATAAAGAGGCAAAATGCCGCGGTTGCTCGCTCGGATTGTCCATTCACGACAAATCTCCTCCCAGGTATAGACGCCAATGTAATCCACCATATGTTTTTGGAGTTCCTCCATGGTCTGGTCGATTTCGCCCATTTCCAATTGGGTTAGCCTTGACTGAATAAAACGATAATAAAAACGTAAAAAGGGGTCGGTGATGGAATGCCGGCCGGCTCTGGATGAAGGTGAAGCTGTGACCGGCGTTTTTTTGACTACATAACCGGTATCGGCTAAATTGGAAATATACTGGGATAAATGTACATTCGGAATCCCCGTAAAATTCTCTATTTCCTTCGGAGTTGCGTACCCATTGGCAATTGCTCGCAGAATCGCAATATAATTATTGGGGTCGCTGATGTAATCGTTCAAAAGAATACGCGGCTCATCTTTTAAGTTCCCCCCTGGGGATAACACCAGGCGCTTAATATTGTCCGAAACAGATTTGTTCTGGTCAATCAGCCGCCAGTAATGTGGGATGCCGCCAAAAACCGAGTAAAGCATCACTCTTTCGGAAGCTGAATAGCGTCCAAAATAGAATTTTGTGACTCCAAAAGGCAGCGGCTTCAATTCCATTTTTGCAGTGGTTCTTCCATATAAAGGAGCAGTTCCAGATAGAATCCCCCGAATCATCATCCCCAGATGCGAACCAGAAATACACAGGAAAATGTTGGTGTTTTCCAACACGGCATCCCAGATTTTTTGCAGATTACTGGCCAGGGTTGGGTCAGCTGCCATCATATATGTAAATTCGTCGATAAACACGACCAATCTTTCTTTTGTGGCAAGCTCACCAATCTGGGTCCAGACCTGATCCCAATTCGCAAACGAAAATGTGTCCGGGATGGGTAAAGTTGGAAATGCTTTTTTGTAAACAACCTGCGAAAACTGGCGCAGCAGTGAATCTTTTGAATCCTGTTCAGACACAAAGAAGATTGGCTTGATCTTTCTGGTCCTGAGCCACTCGGTCAATAACCTGGTTTTTCCCACCCTGCGCCGACCGTATAAAACCAGAAACTCTGACTTGCTGCTGGCATAAAGTTCGTCCAGCAGATGCAATTCGGAAGTTCTGCCTACGAAGGATTGTATTAAATTATTGTGGGATGTTTGATTGTCCATAACAAATCGCCTATTATTATAATCTCAATTATTATAACATAAATTACAATGAATAGGGAGCATGAAAGATTTACAGTATCACCGTGTAAAGTCTCAGATTTATTGAGACAAACCAAAGAGGGCAAAGGTGTACATTTTTGAGCAAGATCTCCTTCATTATTGCTCTGGCGCTAACCCACCTGCATCTAATTGAAGTACTGGAACGCTGGTTATTTTGTCTCAATATATCTGCGCGATTTTTGAATTTATCTCAATAACTCCGAGTGATTTTTCAATTTGTCTCAATATATTTGGTTCTTCCGCAATTGTCGTGATGCTATCACGACAATTGCGGAAGAACCATTATAGGGCGTTTAGTGACAACGCGCACGCCAGCGGCGTAGTAATACTTTTTCATCGCCGTGGCGTCGCTGGCCGACCATTCGAAATAGTTACCAATAAAGGCTGTGGTCACACCGGCTTCGCTGCTCCCCACACGACTGCCACGCCAGCCATCGAACAGGAGTTCCGCCACCGGCCCGCCGTGGTAGGCGTCGATGTACAGCTTGCCGCCTGCCCCACCAAAGTTGGAGACCAGCGCCGTTGGAGACCAGCGCCGCGCCGAGGCGGATACTCTCGATGCGCTGGTCAGAGTTGTCGTACCCGCTCAAGCACCCCATCCCAACCCCATCAAGGCGCAGCACCAGCGAACCCGCCAGGCTGGCATGCCAGTCGATCTCAAGGCCAAGATTTCATCAAACGTACCCAATAGTCTTTTATAGCATTCTTATCAAGTTTTGCCTGTTTCATAAACTATTTGACCTAATTTCTCTCTTTTAAGTAAGGCGCTAGAAATTGATCGCGCTTTAGCTTCAGATTCTGCATCTACACCCACAAGATTATCAGAATACCACTCAAATAGGCAACCTATACGTTCAATATCTCTCAATATATCTAAGCGAACCTGGTTATCTGAAGTGCTACCCAACCATATTCGAAAAGTATAATGGCCAGAAGGCTTAATGACGCTGGTAATCATATAGTTATTGTCAGTTTCTACCTCATCTCCGAGAGCAAGATTATAGGCAAAAAAGGGGATGCAGCAAATTTCAAAATGCCGATCTAAAATCTGTTTACTCCACAATTGCTCCCACGCATCAGAATCACCTCTTCCTTTTACAACAATTGGAATCCCAATAATAAAATTAGCCTTTTCGCTCCAAACAGGGTTCGAGTGGGTAAAAATTTTTATTGTCATGACTAATTCATGCCTTTCTTATGGTCTCCAAGTCGGGGGCCAAGGGCCCCTATATCCAGCTGGAGGGGTTTTGGGAAATGTTCCTGCACCTTTCGATGCATTGCAGTGAGGGCATGCAAGTTGAGCATTATCTAGAGTTGCATCACCGCCTAATGATCTGGGGATAGCATGGTCAACCTGAGTTCCAATACCTGGTTGCCTACAGAAAACACAAGTCTTTGAAGGGTTTTCATCAAATGCAGCTTGCCTCACACTCTCCGGGAAATTCTTTCCAGCTGTAGGGCCGCCAGATGTTCCCGTTTTAATAAGAGGAGCACCTTCCTGGAAAATTCCTGCAAAATCGCCGCTTGTTGATAATCCGTATAAGCCTACACTGAAAGCCGCGTCAACAGCCATAGCTCCGGGCTGGAAAAGGCCAGACCCTATGTCATTTCCAGTTAATACATTTGTTGTTGCTCGCGATGCTTGCCCTGCCAGTATACCTGAAACAGCAACAGCTGATACACCATGTCAATAGACACACGTAAATGCTCCACTCGTATTCACCCACACTGCGCCAGTAATCTTCGGCAACACCGCGCCACTTTCGCGCCG
>Ga0268298_10002588_pt1 | contig 19613 bp, 15 predicted proteins | sample WWTPWeurt_MetaG_FD_194462 | JGI IMG/M metagenome (GOLD analysis project Ga0268298, IMG submission 194462) | Activated sludge microbial communities from WWTP in Nijmegen, Gelderland, Netherland - WWTP Weurt | ecosystem: Engineered > WWTP > Aerobic digester > Activated sludge | place...
AAATACGGAAATGAATATTTTCTAGATCACTTCAAGCTTGATCAAAATAAAGTATTGGAAACCCTATCGATATACGGAAATTGCATTTCTGCTTCCATTCCACTTGGTTTGGAACAATTGATAAACAGTAAACTATCACTCGTGAACAAAAAAATATTGCTACTTGGTTCAGGAGCCGGATTGAGCTTAGGGACAATAGTTTTAGAATTTTGACAAATTTAAATTTCCAAATTGATAAACTAGGATATAAAAACATGACGCTGGAAAGAATAATGGAATGGCCACCGGAACGAAAAAAAACTCAATAAAAAATGGTTGGATTATACTATTATAACTTCCTGTTTGGCCATAAAGAAATGGTTGGATGCTAACCCTTAATTTAGAAATAGTATGGTATTTTATATTGAAAAAATTAAAATCGAACTAAGTGAAAACATTCATGGCATTCATTTAACTACAGAATTCCAGAATTATCCTCTCCCTGGTCAAACCATTGAGGAAACCATAAAGACCGTAACTCAAAATTTTAAGATTGTTCATGATCATTTTTCAAAATCAGCAAAAGATAAGATTGATGCTGATGATTTCAACGAAGTCTGTTTAAGAATTGTACTTTATTATTTTTATTTACATAATTCCTGGAGAACAACGAATAGCAAATTTGAAAAAATAGATTTAACATTTCAGACTAAATATTATAGCCATCCAAATACTTATGACATCCTTATTCAATTTTTCAAAAACAGGAACCCAAATGAATATATAGAAAAATGCAGTACCATACTTGATGTAACCATCGAATATTTAAAAAAATATGAATATGATCGGGATTATTTTTATAATTTATTCCGATAAAATAGGTCTTACCTGAATCCGAATGCAGCGCCAGAATTAGTCACATTCATAGGCTATAATTTTGATATCTTGAAGAAAAAATATTTCGCTTATTTGAAATTACACTAAATTTTTCCCATTTTTACCTTTTACTTTGACAAAATTGATCGTATATTTTAATAATTATTAAATGAAAAAAATCTACATTTTATTGGCATTATTTATGGGACTTAACACCTCTAATTATGGACAAAACCAAATAACTGAAGATTTTATCTATCCTCCAGTGGACAGTCTTGAAAATTCAGGAAATTGGTACAAATCCGGCATTGATTCCAAATACAATATTAAAGTTGTGGGTCCGGGACTTGAATACAAGGATTATGTGGGTTCAGGCAGAGGAAACTGTTGTCTTCTTACTAACTCCGGCAACGGAGATGTGCTTTATCATAATTTTAGCAAAGCTATTACCACGGGGTCAGCCTACTTATCTTTTATGTTTCGTATGGACAATTTACCGTCTTCGGTCACAAAAGGATATTGTATAGGATATAACCCCAACACCGGCGGCACGAATATTAATACTTCCCTGCACATCAACCGGCTTTCTGATACGACATTTAGCCTTGGTGTGCAGAAAACAATTAATGAAGATATTGACTATGTTAGCACTCTATTTAAAATCCAAAAAACTTACCTTATTGTACTCAAATACAGCTTTATTCCAGGCAGTGATAACGATGTATCCTCCTTATATGTATTTGACAAAGAGGTTCCCGCTACTGAACCAAATATACCTATGGCTTCTACTGTGGATGGAGGCGATTATACAGGTCAAGGCAGTGTGGTCTTACTCAACAATTACGCTCAATCCGGACTTAATGGATGCTACATCCTACTGGATGGTATCAGGGTGGGTAACTCCTGGGCAAGTAGTGTGTTAAATCCAATAAGTTCAACACAATCTGTAGCCGAACCATCCAAACTCACAAGTTCGCATTACCCAAATCCCTTTCAAAGAATGACCACCATTAGCTATCAGATTCCATCAAAAGGTAATGTGCAAATTAATATTTATAATGAAACAGGTGAGTTATGTGCTGCTCTTCTCAATGAGGAACAAGAAAGCGGCACTCATGAAATAGAATGGAACGCGGATGGTTTTGTGGCTGGGATCTATCTATGTAAAATCAAATTCAACAGTATAGAAACCGTCCAAAAACTCTTTCTGGTAAAATAGAAATCAAGTCTGATAATTTAATTCTGAGTAGGCAGGCTAATATATCTGGGATTAAAATCAAAGATTTTAACAATCAATTTATTCTAATTCAATATATTATTACATGTTTGATCTATCCATTGATAAAATTTTTCGCTTAGAAATTATAAAGACGGTATTAACCGAGCGACAATAATAAACAAATTATCAGAATATTGAGATTTCCCAAATACGCGAAATAACCACGACAGGATTGGAGTTTCACCATAGTATTGGCTTTCTACAATGGAAAAATTTAATCTTTTTAACTTACTTTCCATATCCTTCAATGTACAAACATTTCTGACATATCTGTAATACTTAGGTCGTCCAATACATTGAAATGTTAGCGCCTCTATTTTCCTGTAAATACTTTGTTTGTTTGGTAATGAAAACAAAAAAAGACCATCCCTATTCATTATTTGCTTAATTAGGTCTAATGATGAGTCTAAATCTTCAATGTATTCCAGTACACTTGAGCAAATCACCATATCCGCTTTCTGATCCAGGTTCTTTCCTAAGGACTCAATATTACAATTCAGGAATTGTACATTTTTTGCACCTGTTTTCTCCATCTTTTCCTGGCATATTCTCAACATCTCTTTGCTTGCATCAATACCAATAACCTTATTATTCTTTTCCGCTGAATAGAAAGTGAATACCCCACTTCCACAACCTATGTCCAAAACACTTAAGCTAAGATTGCTATACTTATCAATAACATTAGTCCAAATTGCATACCGCTCTGTAAAATTCCTACTGGTTGAATATTTCTGATCAAAATTTCTGGCAATTTGTGTATGCCATTCAATTGCATTTTTTGCAGCCATATATAATTTCTCTATTTCGATGCCTAACTACTTAACAGACTACATGATGCAACCGGTTTTTCGTCAAACTTTTGTTTATCGTGCTTTAAACTTATAAATTCCTGAAGACACAAGATAAATCTGAAAGAAAGAATGAAAGCTCCTTATGTTCATGAATGAAAAGAATTCCTCCAACCATCTTATATTTTCAGATGTGTAAAATTAGAACATTTTCTCAAATGAGCCTTCAGAAAGAATAATAATGATAACTTTGAATGAGACCAGTAGGTTTAAATCTGAGTTAACAATAATATTTAGAGATTAATCTCCAAACTACCCAACTCCTAAATAACAAACAAGACCTCCTTACAATGTATGTGATTTATTCAGAACAAAGATGTTGGTTCAAATTTTCAAAAATATTTAACTTTGTTTAAACAATACATAAATCTAAATCTAATGAAAATCTTAAAAACAGTTTTACTTATCCTTGTAATAATTATCGCATTGCCGCTGATTGTTGCCATATTTATACCAAGACAATACACAGTATCGGTGAGTGAAACCATCAACAAACCAAAAAAAGAAGTTTATGATTATTTAGTCATGTTAAAGAATCAGGAAGAGTTCAGCGAATGGGTAAAAGCAGATCCTAATCTTCACCCGGTAATCACAGGAGTTGATGGCACGGTCGGAGCCAAACAAAGTTGGAACAGCAAAGATGATAATGTGGGCGAAGGTGAACAAACCATTACTAAACTAACAGACGACAGAATAGATGTGGACATAAAATTCATCAGACCATTTGAAGGAAATGCAAAGGCTGCTAATATCTTTAAGGTCATTAATGAAAATCAAACCGAAGTAATTAGTGAGTTTTATGCCGATGAAAAATATCCATTGAACTTAATGTCGTATTTGTTTGGGCGGGGCATGATAAAAAATACGGAAATCAAAAATTTAAAGAACGTCAAACAGATTTTAGAAAAATAGAGCCACAATTATAATCAACAAACCATCCTGAATTTTAAGATCAATATGGTATAAATTGTGTACTGCACCGATGCAACAAAATAAGGTGATCTGCAGTCAGATTGCAATACGGTCCGGCATTCATTTTGTCTTACCGGACATCTTGATGATTAAATAATATTTAGCTTTGGACATGAAAGTAATCAGAAACCTGCATTTCATTCTTTGCTTTGTACTAGGGTATGGTAGTGCACAAAATGTGTACGATGCCAGACAATCCGTAATTCTGCAAGCAACCGTTCAGGAAAACCCTCCGGTGATTAGGCTCGATTGGGTTTTGGATACTGCTAATGGAGGTTACACTATTTGGCGCAAAGCCAAGGAAGAAAACTATTGGCGGGACAGCCTTGCTGTGCTTGGCTCTGGCAGCACTACCTGGTCTGACAGCACAGTGAGTCCGGAAAAAGGATATGAATACCAGGTCATCAAAAGTCTTCCAGCTTTTCCTTATGGAGATGGCAGTGCAAATTCAGGTGCTGGATACATCTATGCCGGAATTAAAATTCCACCTACTCACTTTTCTGGTATTTGTCTGATTGTAGTGGACGATACTTATAAAAATCTACTCACCGCTGAGATTAACCGCTTGCAGGATGATTTGGAAGCGGATGGCTGGAAGCCACAAGTAATTTTTGTCAATCGAAAAGATTCGGTCAGCATAGTAAAGTCAAGAATAAAATCATGGGCAATAAGTAATCCGGCTGATAACCAGGCACTCTTTCTGTTGGGACGCGTACCTGTACCCTATTCCGGCGAAATTGCTCCGGATGGTCACCACAGTGACCATAGAGGTGCCTGGCCTTGTGATGGCTATTATGCCGATCTGGATGGCCTCTGGACCGATCAGACGGTGAATATATCGAGTGCTGCCAGTTCCCGAAACTATAACAAGCCTGGAGATGGAAAATTTGATCAAAATGTAATTCCTTCTAGTGTTCGATTGCAAGTAGGTCGTGTTGATTTTTCCAACATGAGCAAATTTCCGGAATCAGAAGAGCAACTCTTGAGACGTTATTTGGACAAAGATCACGCCTGGCGAAGAGGAAAAATCAGTATCGAGGAAAGGGGGCTGGTAGACAATAATTTTCGGGACATTGAAGGCTTAGGACAGAGTGGCTGGATGAATTTCGCGCCTATGTTTGGGTTAGCAAATGTCAAAGACCTGCCTTATCATAAGACCCTTTCCAACCAATCTTACTTATGGTCTTATGGGTGTGGCGGTGGTGGACCAGAAAGTGCCTCTGACATCTCCAGCACAAGCAGTTTCGCAAAGGATTCTTTACTGAATATTTTCACTATGATGTTTGGTTCTTATTTTGGAGACTGGGATTATCCAAATAACTTTTTAAGAGCTGCCATTGCCTCGAGAACCTGCCTGGCCAGCACATGGGGTAATCGCCCGGTTTGGTTCTTACACCACATGGCAATGGGGGCACACATAGGATATTCTACACAAATGACGATGAACAATCGCGGCATTTACAAACCCAGATATTATGGCGGCTATGTGTCTACTGCACTCATGGGTGACCCCACCATCAAAATGCATGTCCATAGACCTGTAGAAAGCCTTACTGCAAGCCAGGATGGACTCAACATTCGTTTGGAGTGGGTGGATCCGGCCGGTTCGTCAGGTTATTTTATTTATAAGAAAACTGCCAATGACAGCACGTATAAATTACTAAATCCAATTCCGGTGAATGGTAATAACTACATAGACGCTTGCGCAGAAAAAGGATATGTTACCTACATGGTGCGCAGTACTTCCATCAAGACCAGTGGCAGTGGCAGTTATTCTATTTTAAGTGCAGGGGAAAGGGTTAGCATTAATAGTGAGCCTACCCCATTTTTTGCACAATCACAAATTGTCCATTCAGACCCCGCAAGGAATAATGGATCTATAAAAATATTTCCAAAGGGTGGATGTACTCCGTATCAATACATTTGGAACACCGGCCAAACTACAGAAGAAATTAAATCACTGGCTCCAGGAACATATTGTGTAACCATAACAGATTGCATGGGATGTTCAATTATACATTGTGCCACAGTAGACCTCAGTAGCAGTCTGGAATTATTACCTGGTATGGTGCATGCCATACTTTACCCAAATCCTGCACGTGATCATTTTGTTTTGCAATTGACATTTAGTGAATTACAGGACGTTCATTTATACCTTACCAATCTTCAAGGTAAAAAAATAGATGATCGTCATGAATCCGGAAAAGAAATAAATTTAAAGTGGAACACGCAAGCGCTTTCTCCTGGTCTTTACTGGTTGAACATTGTGAGCGCAAAGGGACATGTAACCATACCTTTTATCCATTTTTTGTAACCATTAATTTAATGATGTATTTATGAATCGTCAGGAATTAATCAATCAGTTTACCAAAAATCATCAGGAGTTCGTGGAATACGTACAGGACCTTTCCGATGAAAAACTGATGTTCAGCCCCTCAGAGAAGTGGAATGCAGGTCAACAATTAAACCATATTTATTTATGTCTGCTGCCCATAGAACAGGCATTGGCTTCCAAAGAATATATCCTAAATAAATTTGGTTTATCGGATCATTCCAGTCTCCCTTACGAGGAGATCGTAAAACATTATATAAATGCTTTGAACAAAGGAGGTAAAGCTCCGGATAGATTCGTACCGGAGACTTTTGATCTGCTCAACAGGCCATTATTGACCAGTAAACTATACGATCTTCTGCTTAAGATTGGACAACACTTTGAAAATTATTCTGAAGAGGAATTGGATTCTCTGGTTTTACCCCACCCATTACTTGGCAGGCTGACCATCAGAGAATTGTTTTATGTAATGACCGATCACGCTGTTCATCACCACAAACAAGTGATTAGAAATCTTGAGGAATTTCACGGTTAAGCTTTTACCCAATTGAGAAAAAAATATACTGTGCAAATTATTTTTATTCATCATGCTAAATAGGTCCATTAGCAGGCAGGTTTTCCTAACCCAATACCTTAAACAAGAAATCTTCTATAAACTGGCAGGTAAATTCTGATTTGTTCTTAGCTGTAGCATCCGTGAGTTTTGGTAAATTGATACTAAAATATTGCTGTTGGTGTGAGGTTTCAATCAATGTAGTGCTCAAAGACCTTGGGTATTTGTATTTTGGATTATAAATGCTGATCACTGATGCGATCTTTGCACATAGATCCTTGTAGGGCTTAAATACCTCATTTTTATTGATTTCGGACACCTCTTTCACCAAATAAACCTTACTGCTTTCTGCAATGACAATATGATTTAAATACTTTTTGTTGTAATCAAACTGATTGGTACTTTCCGAAAATTCATGGGTCAAAAGATTAACTATAATTCTTAATTTTTCTTTTTTGTCGGCTACATTTTCCAGTTTGAATATTACCAGAAATTCCATATAACACCAATACCAATTCAAAATGTATAATAACAACCGATGTTTGTTTTCAAAATATCTATACACGGTAGCTTCTGTACTATTTATCTCATGGGCCAATTTTTTAAAAGTAAACTGCTCAAATCCCAATTCGTAGATAAGGTCAATTGCCTTTTTTACGATTTGTTTGCCAATCTCGCTGATTTCGGGATTACGGAGATAAATCTTTTCATTGATGTTAAACTTTACCTGAAAATCCATGACCACTATTATTTTAGCAAAAATAATACACTTACCTAAACAAAAGTAAAATCATTATACAATAAATTTTAACACTTACTTAAGATAGTGTTACTATCTTTTAATCCAGCTGTTTTATCTTTGTAACCATAAAACTTTAAATCATGCGAACCCAATCTAAAGAAACACAAAGTAGCCTTACTCCGGATAACGCTCTACAAATTCTAAAAGAAGGAAACCAAAGGTTTATGAACAACTTAAAAGCAAACCGGAATCTACTCCAACAAGTCAATGAAACTTCTTCCGGCCAATTCCCTTTTGCCACCATCCTCAGCTGTATTGATAGTCGCACATCAGCTGAACTTATTTTCGATCAGGGGTTGGGAGACATTTTTAGTGTCCGCATTGCCGGAAATATTCTTAACGAGGATATTCTTGGCAGCATGGAATTCGCTACAAAAGTAGTTGGTACTAAAATCATCGTCGTCCTCGGACATACCAAATGTGGCGCAGTAGTGGGCGCTTGCAATCATGTAGAAATGGGTAATTTGACTACCCTATTGAATAAAATCCAACCCGCAATATTTCAGGAAAAAACGGTTGTAGAAAACCGAAATGGATCCAATGAAGAATTTGTCCAAAAAGTAACAGAGCTAAATATTCATCTGACGATTGAACGGATCCGTCGCGAAAGTCCAATTATTGCTGAATTGGAAGAAAATGGAAAGATCAAAATTGTGGGAGGACTATATGATGTATCCACCGGAATGGTGCGCTTTTATGAATGAAAATGCATTTGTTATAAACTATTTCAAAAGTTGAAAGAATAGAAATATTCTCTTTTTGTAAGAATAGCAAAAAGGCAAATAATTATAACCGGCAAGTAAGCTGTGCCAATTTATAAATGAAAGGATGGATATTAGAATGATACTCCGTTCATTAAAAATCATTTTGGTGGCTTTACTTGCCGGTAATAGTTTTAGCATTTGGATCGGATTTAGTCCTCATCATTATTCCGTACAAACTTATATTGAATAACAACAAAATCCGGTAATTTCACTGCATACTCTTATGGTTTCCAGGGTGATCATAAAAACATTCTAACCCTTTACCTTGCTTTTGTACCTAGGAATCAAAAACCGATTTTGCTCTCCCTTCTTTCGGCAGCTGGTTTTCTGATCTCCTGCTTTTTTATTTCAAGAATTGGAAAGTTCCCTTTGAAAAAAAAATGTTCAGCTGGAGACCAGATTCCTATCCGGAAAACTGGATGATCTTACACAATCAGTGGTGGCAGTTAGACATCTAACGTACCATTGCCGAATTGTTTGCGCTTTTTCTGATTACCCTTACATTTGTACAAAAAAACTAAAGTGCAACTCAATTCACAAATTGCCAAACACTTCAGAGATATTCACTTTGGAGGAAACTGGACATCTATAAATCTTAAGGATACTGTTTCTGATCTTTCCTGACAAAAGGCTACAACACAAGTGCATGCCTTCCATACCATTGCTACGCTGGTGTATCACATAAACTATTTCGTGGACGCTGTCCTTAAGGTATTTCAAAGGGAAATTTTGGATGCAAAAGATCTATACAGCTTCACTCATCCACCAATCTCTTCGGAAGAATAATGGCGAACTTATCTAAACAAAGTTTGGTCTGATGCAGAAAGTTTTGCCCGATTGGTTGAAGAGTTCCCGGAACACAAATGGATGGAAGATTTCATAGACCCGAAACATGGAAATTACTACAGAAACGTACATGGCATAATAGAACACATGCATTATCATCTGGGACAAATTGTTTTGATAAAAAAATTAGTCTTATAATCCGATATTCGTTTATAAATTAAGGCCTTCAACTCCCCAAATCTTCATGCACCAATAATTGGATGGTTTTATCTCACCACCATCCATTTTCTGGTCTGAACTCCTTTATCGGTTTTTAGTACAACCAGATATAATCCCTGTTCCAAAGTCGAAACATCCAAAGAAATATCAGTCCGATTCGCATTCATGTGCCACTTATTAAATACTTTTCCCACAGCATCAGTTACACTTAAATCAAAGTCTGTTTTTTGATCAAATGCAATGGTAATTCTTCCTTGTCCCTGTACCGGATTTGGCACCAGGTCAAAATTTTCTAAACCAAAAACATCCTTGGTGGCTGTAACATCTCTTACTTCAAATGGCCCAAACAACTTCTCACAGCCATTGGCGTCTTTCACCTGAAGACTGTAAATTCCCAATGCAAGCCCTTGAATTTGCTCAGTGGTCAAACCATTGGACCATAGAAATTGGTAGGCAGGGACTCCTCCTGAAACATCCAGACTAATACTTCCATTGGGTAAACCATCTTTCGCACCTTTGATGGTAAGTTTGTCATAAATTATTTCAGTCGCCTGGTTAATAGTAAACGACTTTTGAATTATTGCCCCCAAAGCATCCTTTATTTCTACTGAATAATTTCCTTTAGCAAGGTTTTTTATTTCAGATTGAGCAGATCCGTCACTCCACAGATATTGATAAGGTGGTGTCCCCCCCTGTACATTCAATTTGATAAAACCATCTTTACCACCAAAGCAACTAACAGGTCTGATTTCCCAGCCGCTCAATGCAAGAACACTTGAACTTGCAAGAACTATGTTCTGACAACTTTCTGCTATGCCGCATTCATTTTCAATTTTCAAACATACTTTATACTCCCCTTCTTTTGCATATTGGTGTACAGGGTTTTGTTCTGAACTTGAAGTCTGATCTCCAAAATCCCAATGCCATGATTTGGCAATTCCTTTTGAAATATCCTTAAAATTCAGGGTGAGTAATTCTCTGGCATAGCCAAACTCCGAGACCGGAGTGGTTTGTTCCAGGACATTATACTTTCCTGATGAACTACAAGTATTTTCCTTATTTTTTAATAGCAACTCATAAGTACCACCTTTATTGATGGTTAACTGATCCGAGGTTACTCCAGATATTATACGCCCATCAGCTGTAGTCCATTGATATGCTAGTTTACCGGCAGGTAATGACTGTGTTGCGTCAAGTATAATTTCCTGATGCATACAACTAACATCGTTAATGTTTCCTAACACAATGGTCGGCGGAGTGATATCTTCCTCAATTTTAATGGACTCGACACTCAGACAACCGTTGACATTATTTAATATTTCGAGTACATAAGTCCCGGGTTTATCGACAAAAGGTTTTAATCCATTTACCCCAGAAAGGATGTGTCCATCGTTAGTGATCCAACTGATGGTAAAATCACTCCCCGAATCTGAATTCAAAGCATTTATTTCCAGATTCCTTATGGTACAATTTAGATTACCATTGGATTCGATCTGAATTTGTGGATGCATCTTGTTTTCCGTAATGGATACGGTATCTTTTGACAGACATTGATTAATCGTGTCTTGTACATTGAATACAAAATCTCCACCGGAACTTACCAAAATTGCTTTGGATGTGTCCTTGAATCCTGAATTCAGTTTTGTCCAAAAGTATTTGGTATTTGTGCTGATCGTTGCACCGGAGATTGTCCTGTCAGGCGTCTTACAATCCACCAACCCATCTCCTGAAGCTTTAACATCCGGGTAAACACGAATATCTTTAACTTCTACAGAATCAGAATTTTCACAACCGTTGATAAGGTTTTTAACTTTAAGCACATATACCCCGGCTTTATTTAAAGCTATCTGTAAAGTATTGTTGTCCCCCAGAATTTTTCCTTTCCTGGTCGACCAGGTATAGGTAAAATCTGATCCCTGATCTGTCCCGAAACCATCTAAAAACACTGTGTCTCGCCCACAATATAAATTTGTGTTTGCACCGGCTTCTGTAATCGGTTTATGGGTAGCATCTACGGTAATCTGGTCGGTAAATAAACAATTTTTTAAATCGGTAACCTTGATATTGTAAGTTCCACCTGACAAATTATTAAAAACCGAAGTAGTTCTTTTACCAAATCCAATATCATATGAATAGGGTTTGGTTCCACCACTTGCAGTGATGGCAATAAATCCATTCTTGTTATCACAGGTTTCATCTCCTTTTACTGGAACAGCCGTCAATAACGGTGGTTCAGAAATACTGTAGGTCTTCGTAATAGTACAATTTGCTGCATCGGTTACGGTCACTGTATATAAACCAGCTGCCAGGCCGACAATTGAATTTGAAGTGCCTCCATTGCTCCAGTTATAGACATATCCTGGTGTTCCGTATGCAACCTGAATACTGATATCCCCTTTTGATTCACCAAAGCAAATATTATTCGTTTGTTTTTGACTGGTAATGGCTACCCTTTTGGCTGGTCCATCCACTGTCCATGGGCCGTAAGATTCAAAGTAACCATTTTGATCTGTAACTGTGACGGAATATACACCCCCCGGTATGTTGATTAAATCTTCAGAGGTAGCACCATTACTCCATTTAAATTTCAATGCACCGTAACCACCTGTTGGATTAAGGTTGACTTTTCCATTGTCTCCGCAAGTAGAATGGTTGACACTGGCGCTGGCATCCAGCGTAAAGCTGTGCACGATCCAGTTATAATATTCAATGTAACTCCTGTTTTCAATTTCCCATGTCCTAAAATCAGGTGAGATAACATAAAGTGTAGGAAAATAATTGATGTTGTAATCGTTCATCACAGTACCGCCGTTGCTGGCAGTTAGATTTGCGATCTGGTAAGGAGTGCCAGAAACCCAATTCCCCCAGGTGCCACTCCCGGTACACCCTGAGGGGCCATAAAGACAATTGGTGTTGGTGGCAAAATCACCTTCCAGCATGTAAACATTGGTCAATGAACTTAAATTCGCATGGACACTTTCCAGTACCCCACTGTTGTGAAAAGACCAACATGGCCCGCACCAGGTCGCCATAATATCCAGACAAGCTGATTTTCCTCCTGCCATGGAAGCATGTAAACTGATGGTGTTACCATTGATGTCTTGCACCGTAATATCCGGCGCAGGACTGCCATTTGCCAATTGACAAAATGAAATATTTAAAAAAGATAAACTAAAAAAAGAAAACAGAATAATATTCTTCATGACCGCATTTTACGGTCACAATATAAGAAGAAAACAGTGGATGTAGACAAAACAAGCAAGCTAGCGCCTACTCAAAACATACCAAAACCAGGGATGGATTATGAATTAATAACGACGCATGTTTTGCATTTGCTTCATCATGTTCCCCATGCCATTGCCTTTGCTCATCATAAACATCATCTTCCTCATTTCTTCAAACTGCTTCATGAAAGCATTCACTTCATGGATTGTCTTACCACAACCTTTGGCGATGCGTGTTTTTCTGGACATATTCAGCAAATCAGGATTAGCTCTTTCTTTAGGGGTCATGGACTGTATAATGGATTCTACTTTTTTAAAGGCATTATCGTCTATATCTATGTCCTTTACCATTTTTCCGACACCCGGGATCATGCCAAGCACACTCTTGATGTCTCCCATTTTTTTGATTTGGTTCAGCTGAACTAAAAAGTCATTGAAGTCAAACTTGTTTTGTTTGATTTTACTTTCAATTTTTTTGGCTTCCTTTTCATCAAATTGCTCCTGGGCTTTTTCCACGAGGGATACAATATCCCCCATGCCAAGGATTCTTTGCGCCATACGATCCGGATAAAAAATATCCAGCGTATCCATTTTTTCTCCAGCGGAAACAAATTTAATTGGTTTCCCTATAGTATACTTTATGGATAAAGCAGCTCCACCTCGGGTATCTCCATCCAATTTAGTAAGTACCACACCATCATAGTTGATTCTTTCATGAAAAGCCAGAGCAGTATTTACTGCATCTTGTCCAGTCATGGAATCGACCACAAATAAAGTTTCAGAAGGCTGAATGGTATTTTTGATTTGTTCAATTTCAGCCATCATTTCCTCATCTACAGAAGTCCGTCCTGCAGTATCTATAATGACAACCTCCAAACCGTTTGCTTTGGCATGGGCAATTGCTCTTTGGGAAATGGATACCGGTTCTTTACTTTCCGGATCTTTAAAAATTTCCACCCCTACTTGTTCCGCAACCACAGTCAATTGGTCCACGGCAGCAGGACGATATACGTCACAAGCCGTGAGCAATACCTTTTTATTCTTTTTCGTCTTTAAATAAAGTGCAAGTTTTCCTGAAAAGGTCGTCTTACCAGAACCTTGTAACCCCGATATCAGAATTACAGCCGGAGAACCATTGAGATTTAGACCCGCAGCCTGCCCACCCATGAGTTCCGTGAGCTCATCCATAACGATCTTCACCATGAGTTCCCCTGGTTTGACTGAGGTCAAAATGTTACGGGTCCCCATAGCCTGTTCCTTCACCTTATCCGTAAATTCCTTGGCAATCTTGTAATTGACATCCGCCCCTACAAGCGCCCGGCGAATTTCCTTGATGGATTCTGCGACGTTGAGCTCTGTCAATTTTCCTTCCCCTTTAAGGCTTTTAAAGGCTAATTCGAGTTTTTCATTAAGATTTTCAAACATGATCTTTCAATTGAAGCTGCAAATATAATGGAACTAGCGGCAACAATTATCAATAGAAAGCCACTTAGACCAATTCAAGCCCTTTACCTGTAATCTGATAGACTTTACGGTTATCTGGACTAAAAGGACTCAAACTTAACCCGGTCAGCAGGACACCGGTTCCCTCTTTCTGATGAAGATCTGTCAGCTGGGACTTCACGAGCTTGATGGAAGATTCATCCAATGCAGAAAATGGGTTATCCAACATCAATAACCTGGGCTTATGGATAACTGCTCTTGCCAGACCTAATCGAACTTTTTCTCCCGAAGACAATCGGGAAACCTCCTCTAGCGTTTTATCGGCGAGACCAAATTTCTCCAGTATGTCCGTGATGTATTGATCGGTATTTAGGTCACGGATTTTGTCCGCAGCATTGAGCGCTATAGCCAGATTTGCCCTTAGTGTTTTGTCTTCAATCAAAGGAACTTTGGCACTATAAATTCCGATTTTCCTCCTTGCAGCTGCAAAATCGGGGGTCGCAGGGTTCAAACTGTAGTCCAAAACTTTTAGTATCCCCGACTGAACCGATAAAAGCCCATAAAAAGCATGGATAAGAGATGATTTTCCACTTCCATTACCTCCAATCAGCTCCACCCATTCTTTTTCCTGCTGTTCAAATTGAAGGTCCTTAAATAAAACTTGATCTCCGTAAACGAGATTCAATCTTTGAGCTTGAATTAAAAAGTAAGACATTGTATGAATTAGTGCGCAAAGATATCATAGTTTGATTTACAGTTTTAACTTAAGAATGGCCCGGCTAAACAAATAAAAAAGGGGAAGATCTCTCCTCCCCCCATCAGATTTAATTTTTACCTGCTAATGAATTTCAATAAATTTTGGTTTTGGCTCTTCGACCATTTTCTTTGCCATCATTATGGTCAGCATACCATCCTCATATTTGGCATCAACCTTGTTTTTTTCAGCTAAATCCGGCACATAGAAACTGCGGCAGAAAGAACTGTAATTAAACTCTCTTCGAGTGAAATCGCCCCTCTTCTCTTCCTTCTCATCCTTTCTCTCTGCAGAGATTGTTAACATATCATTTTTCATTTCTACCTTAAAATCTTCTTTTTTCAATCCCGGAGCAGCCAACTCTATAAAATACTCTTTATCGGTTTCTCTTACGTTTACAGAAGGAAGTGTACCCCCATTTGCTGCGAAATTTTTATCGTCCCAATTGAAGAACTCCTTTGTAAAAGCTTCATCAAAGAAGTTACTGAAATTAGGCAAGAACCTGTTAACTTTCATTAAATTTCCCATGATATAAATTTTAATTGTTCGGATAAATAATTTTTACTCAGCTAATTTGATTCAATCTTCATAAAAACTCAATGACAAATATCATTTCCAGTCATAACTTTAATCAATTAAATCCCACTGGCAAACTAACAGAATTCCGCCTTTCTGTAAACAGATAATTATTTTGCACTTAGTGCTTAAGGACAGTTAAAATTTAAAAGGAGATAGGTTTATTTTCCTTAAAGGATTCAATAGCCATTATGCTGGCATAACTTATGTTCCACAAAGATTCAAATGGAATAGGTGCACTTCCACCATTAGAAATGAAATTCAACCAGGTTTTAAATTGGGCACTATGTCCTTTGTCCTGAACAGAAGAATTGCTGCGTTTTTTAAAACCATAATAGTCAATTCTTTTAAAGTTGTCTATAACGGCTGTACGGTTTAGTTGATGTACTTCTATCCGCTCTTTGGGATAATCTTTAGCCCCATTGGTGAAATAGTTGATGACAGCAGAACTTCCATTTTGCATTCTTAAAATTATGCTGGCGTGATCCGTATCTAACCCTGCATTTAACCCTAAAGATTGCATGTATACCTCTACAATTGGACTATTGCATAAAAATGAAGTCAGGTCAAAATAGTGGCATGCTTCCCCAATAATTCGGCCGCCTTGATCAACGGATTTGGTCCAATGTTCCATAGGTAATGACCCGGCATTCATTGTGGCAACAATCTGGATAGGAGCTTCACTGTTTGATAATTCATTTTTCAATTGCTGTATCATTGGTGCAAACCTTCTGTTAAATCCAACTGTGAGACTTCCTTTATTGGTTACGACGGCCTGGGCTATTTCGTTAAGTTCTTTTAGATTTATTGCAAGAGGTTTTTCTACATAAACATTTTTTCCGGCATTCAATCCGGCGAGAACTAATGATGCATGACTGTTGTGTCTGGTCGTAATCATGACCGTGTTTACATTTTCATCTTGAAGTATTTCAATGAAGGAAGATGCACAATGCGGAATTTTAAATTGCTTTGCAAGCTGGCCGGCTGTCCATCCCTTATTTCCACAAATGACATGGATGGGTGCATTTAATTTGGTTAGGATAGGTAGAATCGTAGACGAGGTAAAATTTCCAGCGCCAATTATTCCTATGCCATTCTGGCTTGACGAATATTTCTTTTCAACGAATGCCGTTTGTATTTTCTTTTCCTCCTTATGGATATCATATCGAATGAGTGAAGTTATATCTCTGTTGCCACCAATGTTTTGATAAATGGAATCAAACTCATCCAATCCAACAATTTTTCCAATTAAAGATTTGACTTCAATTTTATTTAAAGACAAAGCAAGAAGTATTGCCTCAAAATTTCTCTTTTCTGTCCACCTTACATAAGGAAGTGGATAGTCATTTCCTTTCTGTTCGTAATTTTCATCATACCGTCCAGGACCATAAGAACAAGATACCTGAAAACTTAATTCCTTTTCATAAAAATCTGCCCTTTGCAGGTGTAATCCAACCACCCCAACCAAAACTATCCTTCCTCTCTTTCTGGACATTTGAGCTGCTTGATGAATAATTTCCTGAGAAGAAGAAGTTGCTGTGATGATAACAGCATCTGCACCATATTCATTACTGAGTTGTTTAACTTTCAAATCATCTTGATCGTTTCCTTCAGATAAATACGCGTGGGCGCCATATTTTTTGGCTAAATCAACTCGACTTTCGTCCAGATCAAAAGCAATTACCTTGCAACCATTACTGGCAAGCAATTGGACTGTAATGAGTCCTATTAATCCCAATCCAATAACCACAACAGTTTCGCCAAATCCGGGATGTACCAATCTAATACCCTGTAGCGCTATAGCAGAAATCACGGTAAAACTTGCTTCTTCATAGCTTAGGTCTGAAGGTATTTTTGCTACAAGATTTTTAGGTACACAGACATATTCTGCATGTGGTCCATTTGAAATCACACGGTCGCCAATACGAAATTCTGTCACCCCCTCGCCTACTTCAACTACTTCGCCAGCGTTACAATACCCAAGGGAAATTGGTGTATCCAGCTTGCGCATCACTGCTTCATATGTAGGTTTGAAGCCATCGGTTTTCAACTTACTGATGACTTGTTTTACTCTTTCCGGCTGATCCAAGGCTTTTTGAATAAGATTTTTTTTACCAAATTCAACCAACATCCTTTCTGTCCCCGGTGAAACCAGACTAAAATGACTTTTAATTAATACCATCCCCTTACCGGCAACAGGAACAGGAGCCTCTGCAAGGATCGTTTCACCATTCTTAAGATCTTGAATTATTTGCAACATATTTCAGGTATTAATTTTTAATTAAAAAATATCTGCAGATCCATTAAATTGAAGTCCGTTAAAGAACAAATCACCAATTGTTAAACTTTGACAAAAAAAAATAAAAGTGTCCTGAAATCCTATTCCAAAAACTTCAGTTTCCAAATGAGATAAAGATTGACTGATTCGTTTTGTATTTAGCAAAATCTCCTGCCTGATTGTTTCAAATATACTGCACATAATAATTTAAATATATGGACTCTTTAGTTCTTGATCAAATATCTCATTCATTTTTGATGCATAAGCCTCCGGTGAAAAATTATTTTTGGCAAATTCAATATTGCCTTGCTTTACACTTTCATATTTTACAATATTTCCAAGATACCTCTTTAAATTAACCCTAAGGGATTCTACGGAACCTGCAGTTGCACAGCTACCCTGATCTGGGCCAACCAAAAATGGGAGGTAATGATGGTCGCTGGTAATAATGACACAACCACAACGCATCGCTTCTATAATTGAAATAGGCATGGCTTCCGAACTATAAAAACTAGGCAAGCAAAAAATATCCATATTAATCAAAAAGTTCTTTTTTTGCTCACCATAGAGGGGACCATGGTAAAATATCCGACTTGATTTATTTTGACTCAAAACACTTATCTTCTTTCTAACTTCATCTGCTGTCATATAGGAATCAGAAAGATATTGACCAGCAAGATGCAATTCAATATTGTTATATTCCTTCTTCAATTCAATAAATGCTTCTACTAAAATAAAAATTCCTTTACTGAAAAGTAAGTTGGACAAATATCCAATTTTGATTACATCACTTGCCGGTTTATCTTTTAAACTAACTGAATCCAAAACGGAATCGTAAAAATTATGCACTACACTTATCTGAGAATTGGCCTGAAAATCTTTATATTCTTCAGTCATGCATTCGTGCAAGACAATAAATCGATCTACCTTATGATAAGCCAACCTAAAAAATGGCTTTAAATAAATTGGGAGTGAATGAATAAATCGATCAAAGAAAGCAGCATGGAGATGCATTACCACTCTACTACCTGTATAATGAAATAAAAGAATGGAAAAGAAATCTTTAATTGCCCCACCAATGGACCTCGATCCTGCCAAATACATAACTTTATATCGTTTGCTTACCGCAAGAAAAAAATATCGAAAAATCAATAAAATCCCAAAATAAATTTTTTTGTAAATTGGTAATTGTTCCAGATTTTGAGAGCATAAATATTTTGATCCATTATATTTGTCGTATGCCATTTTAAAAGCCACAGACTGCCCATTGACTGGAGGAGGATAGGGTCCAAGAAATATTACCTCAACTGATCTTTTCATTAGTGTTGAATCTGAAGTACAACCAATATGGTATCCATAAAAAAACAAGGTGATCAACAAACTGAGGAAAATATCCCCTTGTATACCACTGAAATAATGCCATACATAAAATCACTAAAAATATCTTTTGTTTGGGATGATGATAATTTCTATTGACCGTTGTTAATCTGAGAATCAAGCCTGTTAAAAATGTACCTATAATTAAAAACCAAAATCCTCCGGCAATTATAAAATAAGCATAATGCAGAGGTGCCTCCCCTGTTGCAGACCACGCCAGTGGCAGATTGTAGGCTTCATCCACAATTGGAAATGCAGGCGGAGGATATAATTTATTCTTGTAATCTCCTATTAAAGCCCTTGGAAGAGCGCGAACAATGAAATAGAAAAAAGTTATGCCATTATCGTGTTTAGGATTAGGATGGGTGTGATAGTACTTGATGATGTTGATGTCGTCCAAAGCCCCCCTGGTTTGCTCTGCAAGTGTACTTCCAATCTCATATTCTATAGGGTTGTATACTAGATTTTTTAAATCGCCAACAATTAAATTGTAACGATTAATTGTTAAAAATAAAATCATATAAAGTATCACCAAAAAAAGAGCAAGAGGC
>Ga0268298_10002589_pt1 | contig 19612 bp, 15 predicted proteins | sample WWTPWeurt_MetaG_FD_194462 | JGI IMG/M metagenome (GOLD analysis project Ga0268298, IMG submission 194462) | Activated sludge microbial communities from WWTP in Nijmegen, Gelderland, Netherland - WWTP Weurt | ecosystem: Engineered > WWTP > Aerobic digester > Activated sludge | place...
TTACCTCTTGCCGCGCATGAAGCAGCTGCATGCCGGAGACAGCCCGCTGGTGATCCGGCTCAAGCGCTGGGATGCGCAGCTGCTGCACTGGTCCTTCGGCCATGCGCGGGCCCTGCTGGCCGGCGCCCTGGTACTGGTGGTGATCGTCGCGGCGAGCGTGCCCTTTTTCCCGCGCTCCTTCCTGCCGCCCTTCAACGAGGGCACGCTGACGGTGAATGTGCTGCTCAATCCCGGTACCTCGCTCGCCGAATCCAACCGCATCGGCACGCTGGCGGAGCAACTGGCGATGGAGGTGCCCGAGGTGACCAAGGTCGGCCGCCGCACCGGCCGCGCCGAGCTCGACGAACATGCCGAGGGCGTGCATTACACCGAGATGGACGTGGACCTGAAGGCGTCGGAACGCAGCCGCGAGGAGATCATTGCCGACATCCGGCAACGCCTGGCCAGCCTGCCGGTCGCTTCCAGCGTCGGCCAGCCGATTTCCCATCGCCTCGACCACCTGCTGTCCGGCGTGCGCGCGCAGATTGCGCTGAAAATCTACGGCGACGACCTCGATACCCTGCGCGGTCTGGCGACGGACATGCGCGAGCGGCTGGCGCGGATACCCGGCGTCACCGACCTGCAGATCGAAAAGCAGGTGCTGATCCCGCAGATCAAGATCCGCCTCGACTACGAGCAGGCCGCGCGCTACGGCGTCGCACCGGGCAACCTGCTGCGCAGCCTGGAACAGATGATCGAGGGCGAACGCATCACCCAGATCATCGAGGGCAATCGGCGCTTCGACCTGCTGGTGCGCCTGCCGGAAAGCGCGCGCAGTTCGCAGGCGCTGGCCGACCTGCTGATCGAAACGCCGGGCGGCCATGTGCCGCTGTCGAAGATCGCCAGCGTCGAGGAAAGCGACGGCCCGAACCAGGTCAGCCGCGAGAATTCCCGGCGCCGCATCGTGCTTTCGGCGAATACTGACAACAGCGCCGCCGGCCGCGACATGTCGCGGGTGATCGCCGACGTCCGCGCCGAACTCGCCGCGAAGCCATTGCCTGAAGGCTACTTCACCGCGCTGGAAGGCCAGTTCCAGGCGCAGGAGCAGGCGGCGCGGCTGATTACGCTGCTCGCCGTGGTGTCGCTGACCATGATCTTCATGGTGCTCTACAGCCGTTACCGTTCGACGGCGCTGACCCTGATCATCATGGGCAACATTCCGCTGGCCCTGGTCGGCAGCGTGATCGCGCTGTGGATTTCCGGGCAGCCGCTGTCGGTCGCCGCCCTGGTCGGCTTCATCACCCTGACCGGCATCGCTACGCGCAACGGCATCCTCAAGATCAGCCACTACATCAACCTGTGCGCCTTCGAGGGCGAGACCTTCGGCCAGCACATGATCGTGCGCGGCTCGCTGGAACGCCTGACGCCGGTGCTGATGACCGCGCTGGTGGCGGCCTTCGCGCTTATGCCGCTGCTGCTCTCCGCCGACGCCCCGGGCAAGGAAGTGCTGCATCCGGTGGCGGTGGTGATCTTCGGCGGCCTGATCAGTTCGACGCTGCTCGATACACTGCTCACACCACTGATGTTCTGGCTTTGGGGCAAGCCCGCACTGGAGCGGTTGCTTGCCGCCAAAGAGAGTGAAAGTTTTTGATCCCGTTTCCGACAACCAAGGAGGTTCCCATGAAGCAATTCAAGTCCCTGATGTTCTCGGCCGCCGCCAGTGTGTTGATGCTGGCAGGTTCGACCGCGCTCGCACATACCGATGATTTCCTTGCTACCCAGAAGGCCCCCAACGGCGGCCAGCAGCGAATGGCCGGGGCCTACCACATCGAACTGGTGGTGGCCATGGATGCAAAGGAGGCAACTGAAAGCCCGGTGGTGGTGTACGTGACCGACCACGCCGGCGCCAAAATTCCGACAGTCGGCGCCGGCGGCACGGCGACCATCCTCGCCGGTAAGCAGAAGGCCAGCATCAAGCTGCTTCCCGATGGCGACAACCGCCTCAAGGGGGTCGGCAAGTACGCCGCGACGGCTGACATGAAGGTGGTGGTTTCGATTACGCTGGCGGGCAAGGCGGCCGAGCAGGCGCGCTTTACGCCATTGGCGCCGGTTGCCGTGGCCAAGGACGGCCACACCGACCACAAGCATTGAGGACACGGATCATCAATCCGGACCGGCAGGGTCCGTCACGTCATGAAGGAGGTATCACGAATGAATCGCCAGATGTTTTCCGCGCTCTGCGCAAGCCTGATTTTCTCTGCCGCAACGGCGATCGCCGCGCCTGAAACGGCGGCGATGACCGATGGCGTGATCAGGAAGCTGGACCTGGCTTCCGGCACCGTCACCATCAAACATGGTGAACTGCCGAGTCTCAACATGGGCCCCATGACCATGAGCTTCAAGGCCAAGACGCCGGCCATGTTGAAGCCGTTCAAGGAAGGCGACAAGATTCGCTTCCGTGCGGCCGAGGTCAAGGGCGAGCTGACGGTCACCAGCATCGAAGCCGCGAAGTAGCGACATGGTTCCACGTCTTGCCGTGCTTGCGGCGGCCCTGCTGCTTGCCGCCGCGGGCGCCAGCGCCCAGCCGGCCGGGCAGGTGATCGGCGGCGATGTCGACAGCCTGCTCGAGTTCGCCCGCGCCCGCCACCCGGAGTTCGCCGCCCTGCGCGCCGAGGCGGCCGCCGCAGAGGAACGCATCGAGCCGGCCGGCGCCTTGCCCGACCCGATGTTCCGTACCGAGTTGCGCGACATCACCAACGACGGCAAGGACGCCGATTCCAACCTGCTGCCGCCGCGGATCGGCAGCACGCGCTACATCTTCAGCCAGGCCGTGCCCTGGTTCGGCAAGCGCGACCTGCGCCGCGAGGTGGCCGGCGCCGGTGCCGGCGAGGCACAGGCGCGCGCGCGCGGCGGCTGGATCGACCTGGCCACCCGCATCAAGCTGGCCTATGTCCAGCACCACGTGCAACTGGCCAGCACCCGCTATGCGCGGGAAAACCTCGACCTGATGCGGCGCGTCGCCGAGATCGCGCGTACCCGCTACGGCAGCGGCTTTGGCGGCCAGCAGGACGCCCTGCGCGCGCAATCCGAGATCATCGCCATGGAGACGGACCTGGTCATGCTCGAAGGCGAAAGCCGGCAGACCGAAGCGCGCCTGCGGGCCCTGCTGGGCCGTCCGGAAAACCTCAGGCTGCGCCCGCCGGAAAAGTTGCGCCCCCTGCCGTCGCCGGCGAAGCTGGAAATCGCCGCGCTCGAAATCCGGCTCAAGGCCAACAACCCGCAACTGGCGATGGATGACGCACGCATCACCGGAGCCGAGAAGGGGCGCGAGCTGGTCGAGCGCAACCGCTATCCCGACCTGACCCTCGGCGTCTCGCCGACCCAGGTCGGCAAGCGCGTCGCCGAGTGGGAACTGATGTTCGAGATCAACATTCCGCTGCAGCAGGAAAGTCGCCGCGCCCAGGAACGCGAGGCGGAACTCAACCTGGAAGCGGCGCGCCTGCGGCGCCAGGGCAACTTCAACCAGGCCCTGGCCGAGCTCAGCGAGAGCCTGGCCGGCCTCGATGTCGCACGGCAAGTGGAATCGCTGTTGAGCAGCGGCCTGCTGCCGCAGGCCGAACTGAATCTGAACGCTGCGCTGGCCGGATATGAAAACGGCCGCATTGAATTTACCGCGGTACTCGATGCACACCGCCAGTTGCGCCGTGCCCGCACCGAGCTGACCAAGGCACGTGGCGACCAGCAGATCCGCGTCGCGGAGATCGAGAAGATGGTAGGAGAAGAACTATGAAATCCCAAACGCTGGGCGTGATGGTGGCCCTGATGCTGGCGCTGGGTGCCGGCTACTGGGCCGGCGCACGCGGAAAAGTCGGCGCTGGCGACACGGCGATGGTCAATGCTCCGGCCACCGCGGGTGCTCTATCCGCGGCACCAGCGCGCAAGCTGCTCTACTACCGCAACCCGATGGGCCTGCCCGACACTTCGCCGGTGCCGAAGAAGGACTCGATGGGCATGGACTACATCGCCGTCTATGAGGGCGAGGAAGAGTCATCCGCCGCCGGCGAGATCAAGATCAGCACGGAGAAGGTGCAGAAGCTCGGCGTCAAGACCGAAGCCGCCGCCGTGCGCGAACTGGCGCGCCGGGTCACCGCCGCCGGCCGCGTCGAAATCGACGAACGCCGCCTGCACAACGTGGCGCCCAAGTTCGAGGGCTGGATCGAGCGCCTGCACGTGAATGCCACCGGCCAGCCGGTGGCCAGGGGCCAGACCTTGTTCGAGGTCTACAGCCCCGAACTGGTCTCGGTCCAGCGCGAGTATGCGGTCGCGGCCAGGGGCGTCGTGGCGCTCAAGGACGCCAGCGCCGAAATGCAGGCCGGCATGCAGCAACTGGCCGAGGCCAGCCTGGCGCGGCTGCGCAACTGGGATATTTCCGAAGAGCAGATCAAGGCGCTCGCCGCCGGCGGCGAACCGAAACGGACGCTGACTTTCCGCTCCCCGGCCGGCGGCGTGGTGCTGGACAGGAAGGCCGTCGCCGGCATGCGCTTCATGCCCGGCGAGATGCTGTACCAGATCGCGGACATTTCGGCGGTCTGGGTCCTGGCCGACGTTTTCGAGCGCGACATCGGCGCCGTGAAAGTCGGCGCCGGCGCCACGGTGAAAATCAATGCCTATCCCGCCAAGGGCTTTACCGGTACCGTCGCCTACGTCTACCCGACCTTGAATGCCGAGACGCGGACCATTCCGGTGCGCGTCGAGCTGGCGAACCCCGGCGGCCTGCTCAAGCCGGCGATGTATGCCAATGTCGATCTGGCGGTGGGCGGTGCGCAGAAGGTGCTCACCGTACCGACTTCGGCGGTGATCGACAGCGGCACGCGGCAGATCGTGCTGCTGCAGAAAGGCGCCGGCCGCTTCGCCCCGCGCGAGGTCAGGCTCGGCCAGCGCAGCGACGAGTATGTCGAGGTGCGCGAGGGCCTGGCCGAGGGCGATGCCGTCGTGGTGGCGGCCAACTTCCTGATCGACGCAGAAAGCAACCTCAAGGCGGCGCTTTCCGGCCTGACGGCGGCGCCGGCCCAGGCCGCGAAAGGCTCGGTCAGCCACCAGGCCAGCGGCACGCTGGACGCGATCGATGCGAAGAACGGTACGGTGACGGTCACCCACGGTCCGGTGGCCAGCCTCGCCTGGCCGGCGATGACCATGGACTTCATCCTCGCCAACCCCGGCTTGGTCGACAAGCTCAAGGCCGGCGCGCCGGTGGACCTCGAATTCGTCGAGCGCGGGCCGGGCGAGTGGGTGATCACGAAGATGCAGGCCAGGGGCGCCGCCGCGGCCGCCGCTGCGCCGGCCGCCGCGCACAAAGGTCACTGACATGCTGAACGCCCTGATCGACTGGTCGGCGCGCAACAAGTTTCTCGTCGTCATCCTGACGCTGTTCATCACCCTGGCCGGCATCTACGCCGTAGTGAAGACGCCGCTCGACGCGCTGCCCGATCTCTCCGACGTGCAGGTGATCATCTACACCGAGGTGCCGGGCCAGGCGCCGCAGGTGGTTGAGGACCAGGTCACCTATCCACTGACCACGGCCATGCTCTCGGTGCCGAAGTCGAAAGTGGTGCGCGGCTTTTCCTTCTTCGGCGCTTCCTTCGTCTATGTGATCTTCGAGGACGGCACCGACATATACTGGGCGCGTTCGCGGGTGCTCGAATACCTCAACTTCGCCGCCGGACGTTTGCCGAAAGGCGTGACGCCTCAGCTCGGGCCGGATGCCACCGGCGTCGGCTGGGTGTACCAGTACGTGCTGCAGGCCAAGGACAAGTCGCTGGCCGAACTACGCACCATCCAGGACTGGTTCGTGCGTTACCAGCTGACCAAGGCGCCGGGCGTGGCCGAGGTCGCCAGCATCGGCGGCTTCGTCCAGCAGTACCAGGTCGTGGTCGATCCGGTCAAGCTGCGTGCCTTCGGCGTGCCGCTGATGACGGTGGTGCAGGCGATCCGCGATTCCAACCGCGACGTCGGCGGCCGCGTGGTCGAGATGGCCGAAACCGAGTACATGGTGCGCGGCCGCGGCTACCTGCGCGGCAAGGCCGACATCGAGGGTCTGGTGGTAAAAGCCGAGCGCGGCACGCCGGTGCTGGTGCGCGACATCGCGCGCGTCGAACTGGGTCCGGACGAACGGCGCGGCATCACCGAGCTCAACGGCGAGGGCGAGGTGGTGTCCGGCATCGCCATGGCACGCTACGGGCAGAACGCGCTCGACGTGATCCACGGCGTCAAGGAGAAGCTGGCCGAGATCGCCCCCGGCCTGCCGGCCGGCGTCACCATCGAGACGGTGTATGACCGCTCCGAGCTGATCCACCGCGCGATCCAGACCCTGAAGACCACGCTGATCGAGGAAAGCATCATCGTCGTGCTGGTTTGCCTGGTGTTCCTGCTGCATGTCCGGAGTGCGCTGGTGGCGATCATCATGCTGCCGGTGGGCGTGCTGATCGCCTTCATCGCCATGCGCGCGCTGGGCATGAACTCCAACATCATGAGCCTGGGCGGGGTGGCGATCGCCATCGGCGCCATGGTCGATGCGGCGATCGTGATGATCGAGAATGCGCACAAGCACATCGAGCGCCTGAAGGATGGCCACTCCAACGCCGAGCGAGCCGCAGCCATCATCGATGCCTGCAAGGAGGTGGGTCCGGCGCTGTTCTTCTCGCTGCTGATCATTACCGTGTCCTTCCTGCCGGTGTTCACGCTCGAGGCACAGGAGGGCCGGCTGTTCTCGCCGCTGGCCTATACCAAGACCTTCGCCATGGCCGGCGCGGCCATGTTGTCGGTGACGCTGGTGCCGGTACTGATGATGTTCTTCATCCGCGGCAGGATCATGCCCGAGGCGAAGAACCCGGTGAATCGTGTGTTGATCTGGCTCTACCGGCCGGTCATCGCCGCCGTCATGCGCTGGAAGGTCAGCACCATCGTGCTGGCCCTCGTCGCCATGGCGGCCACGGTGTATCCGGCCTCGAAGCTGGGCAGCGAGTTCATGCCCACGCTCAACGAAGGCACGCTGTTCTACATGCCGACTTCGCTGCCCGGCATGTCGATCACCAAGGCCGGCGAACTGCTGCAGACGCAGAACAAGATCATCAAGAGCTTCCCCGAGGTCGCCTCGGTGATCGGCAAGGCCGGACGTGCCAACACGGCGACCGATCCGGCGCCGACCGAGATGTTCGAGACCGTGATCAACCTGAAGCCCGAGTCGGATTGGCGGCCGGGCATGACCACCGACAAGCTGATCGCCGAACTGGACAAGGCGCTGCAGTTCCCCGGCGTGGCGAATTCCTGGACCATGCCGATCAAGGCGCGCATCGACATGCTGTCCACCGGCATCCGCACCCCGATCGGGATCAAGGTGTTCGGCAAGGACCTGGCCGAGATGGAGCGCCTGGCGCGCGAGATCGAGGGCGTGGTCAAGGAGGTGCCGGGCACCACCAGCGCCTACGCCGAGCGCATCACCGGCGGCTTCTACCTCGACATCGAACCGGACCGCGCCGCCCTGGCGCGCTACGGGCTTTCGGTCGGAGAACTGCAGGACATCATAGGCACGGCCCTGGGCGGCGAGATGGTGACCACCACGGTCGAAGGCCGCGAGCGCTTCGGCGTCATCGTGCGCTATCCGCGCGAGCTGCGCTCCGACCCGCAGGCCATCGCGCGCGAGGTGCTGGTGCCGATCGGAAGTGAAATGGGCGGTCCGCCGGCGATGGTGCCGCTCGGCCAGGTGGCGAAGATTTCCATCGTCAAGGGCGCACCGGCGATCCGCACCGAAAACGCGCTGCTCTCGGCCTACATCTTCGTCGACATCCGCGAGCGCGACATCGGCGGCTATGTCGCCGAAGCGCGCCAGGCGGTCAATGACAAGGTCAAGTTTCCGCCCGGCTATTACATCGCCTGGAGCGGCCAGTTCGAGTACATGGAGCGCGCCATCGAGAAGCTGAAAGTGGTAGTGCCGCTGACGCTGCTGATCATCTTCCTGCTGCTCTACCTCAACTTCCGGCGCATGACCGAGACGCTGATCGTCATGCTCTCGGTGCCCTTTGCGCTGGTCGGCGGCGTCTGGCTGATGTGGCTGCTCGGCTACAACCTGTCGGTCGCCGTGGCGGTCGGCTTCATCGCCCTGGCCGGGGTGGCGGCGGAAACCGGCGTGGTGATGCTGATCTACCTCGACCACGCCTGGGAAGCCGCACAGCAAAAGTCGGCGCTGGCGGGACGGCGAGCCGACGTCAAAGACCTTTATGGCGCGGTGATGGAAGGCGCCGTGGAGCGGGTGCGGCCCAAACTGATGACGGTCGTCGCCATCATGGCCGGCCTCTTGCCCATCATGTGGAGCAGCGGCGCCGGTTCGGAAGTCATGCGCCGCATCGCTGCGCCGATGGTCGGCGGCATGATCTCGTCGACCGTGTTGACCCTGATCGTGATCCCGGCGATTTACGCGCTGGTGAAGGGGTGGCGGCTGGAGCCGGTCCGCGACTGACGGAGGAGGCCGTGTCGGGCGCCGGCCGCAGTCTCAGGCGGACGGCGGCTTGCGCGTCACGGGCGATGCGTGCGGATCGACACCCTTGTCGAGAAAATGCCCGACGAATTCGCGGTCGAAATTGTTGACATGGTCGACCAGCCAGGTCTGGATGAAACTCGTCAGGCCGTCGGCCACCTCGAAGTCCTGCGCCTTCTTCCTTAGTTTCTCGAGCTGCTCCGTCAGCTTGCGGTGCTCCTCGACATGGACTTCCGTGTCGGGAAACGAAAGCAGCCGCATCATGCTTTCTTCCACCGCGAAATGGATCCGGGTCTGCACCACCATTTCCGTGAGTATGGCGTCCGCCGCAAAACCGTAGCACTTGTCGGTCGACTGCTTCAGGCGGTCCAGCAGCGCCTGTAGCTGGCGGTGCTGGGAGTCGATTTCGGCGATGCCGATGTCCAGTGCAACGGGAATTTCGTGGGGCAGGTTTTTGTTCACGATCGGATCCCTCCATTAGCGCTGCATCAGGATGAAATCGATGAAGGCAACAATACCCGTCATCCCGGCTTTCGCCGTAATGACGACCCTGTCCATCGGTTTCCGCTTGATTGACTACCAGCCAGCCAACCGATTCATATTACAACAGCACTGGAAATTTTGTGGCGGCCAAGCCCGAGCTTGGCCGAACGGGGGGCGCATTGCAGTTGTTCAGGCGGATCGCCCGGATGCCGTGCCGGGGCTCCCGTGTTGTTGGCGGTAGTCGCGCGGGCCGCTGCCGGTCCAGGCGGTGAAGGCGCGGTAGAAAGCGGCGGCGTCGGCGAAGCCGAGGTCGGCGCTGATGCTGCCCAGTGGCCGTCTTGTCTTGGTCAGCCATTCGGTGGCGAGTTCGCGGCGCAGGCCGTCCTTGATGGCGCGGAAGCTGGTGCCTTCATCTTCCAGCCGGCGGTGCAGGGTTCGCGGCGAAAGGAACAGGCGACGCGCGATAGCCGGCAGGCCCGGCTGGTCGGGCAGGGCGGCGCGCAAGTGCTCGCGCACGCGCAAGGCCAGCGCCCGGTCGCGGCGGTAGAGCGTGGTGATGCTGGCCGGCGCGTCGATCAGGAAGGCCTGCAGCGCGGCCTCGTCGCGGCGCACCGGCAGCGCCAGCCACTCGGTGGGAAAACGGGCTTCGAGGCGCGGTGCATCGAAGGTATGGCGCGGGGCGAAGACCAGCTCGTAGTCTGCGACGTGCAGCGGCGGCGGGTAGGGGAAACTGACCTCGTCCAGCGGCAGCGGGTGGGCCACCAGCCAGGCGGCAAGGCCGTGGATCATGCGCAGCAGCCATTCGTAGGCAAACACGCGCCCGGCGGGGCCGACCGGCAGCGCCTGCTCTTCGCTGATGATGATGACGGCGGCACGGCCGCTTTGTTCGATCTCGACGGCCAGGTCATCGAGCACGACGTGGAGGTAGCGTGCGATGCGTTCCAGGGCAAGCCCGAGAGTCGGCGCCGACAGCACGGCGCGGCAGAGGAACTCGAAGCTGCCGCGGCGCAGCGGGCGCGAGAACAGCGAGAAGCCCTCGTCGTCGAGGCTATCGTTGATCAGGCGGTAGAGGGCGGCATAACGCGCCACGGGGATGCGGGCGGCGCGGTCATGGAGCAGATCGTTGGCAATTCCTGCATGTTCCAGGAGCTGTGCCGGACTCAGCCCGACGCGCCCTGTTCCCGACAGAATGCCGGTTACAAAGCCAATGGCAACCGTTGGCGAACTGCCGGCGAGGACTTGGCGAGGGTGTCCGGTATTGACCATGATGGCAAATTATGCATAGTTATAGTCGTTTTGTGTCATGGCACGATCAACAGGCATTGCCTATGATGCAAAAACTGTCGCAATCACCGGAGCCGTTGCCATGACCGATCTGAGCATTGCCGCCAAACTGGTGCCGTACAAGCCGAAGCACAAGGTGCGTTTCGTCACCGCTACTTCGCTGTTCGACGGCCATGACGCCTCGATCAACATCATGCGGCGCATCCTGCAGGCCACCGGCGCCGAGGTGATCCATCTCGGCCACAACCGCTCGGTCGAGGAGATCGTCAACGCGGCCTTGCAGGAAGACGTGCAGGGGATCGCCGTGTCCTCCTACCAGGGCGGGCACGTCGAGTTCTTCAAGTACATGATCGACCTGCTCAGGCAACGCGGCGGCGAGAACATCCAGGTCTTCGGCGGCGGCGGCGGCGTGATCGTGCCGGCCGAGATGAAGGAGCTGCACGACTACGGCGTGGCCCATCTGTATTCGGTCGAGGACGGCCAGAAGATGGGCCTGCAGGGCATGATCAACGACATGGTGCAGCGCTGCGACCACGACCTGAGCAAACGCGCGCCGCAGGAACTCAAGGCGCTGGAAGTCGCCGACCGCGCCGAGCGCCTGAGGAATCTCGCCCAGATCATCACCGCGCTGGAAAACGATGCCTGGCCGGAGAAGACGAAGAAGGCCTTGCTTGAAAAAGTCGGCGCTGGCGGGACGGCGATACCCGTGGTCGGCATCACGGGCACCGGCGGCGCCGGCAAGTCCTCGCTGACCGACGAACTGATCCGCCGCTTCCGCCTCGACCAGGACGACAGCCAGAAGATCGCGGTGATTTCCATCGACCCCTCGCGCAAGCGCACCGGTGGCGCGCTGCTGGGCGACCGCATCCGCATGAACGCCATACAGCATCCCAACATCTACATGCGCTCGCTGGCGACGCGCGACACCGGCAGCGAAATCTCCAAGGCCCTGCCCGACGTGATCGCCGCCTGCAAGGTGGCCGGCTTCGACCTGATCGTGGTCGAAACTTCCGGCATCGGCCAGGGCGACGCGGCCATCGTGCCGCTGGTCGACGTTTCGCTCTACGTGATGACACCCGAGTTCGGCGCCGCCAGCCAGCTGGAGAAGATCGACATGCTCGACTTCGCCGATTTCGTCGCCATCAATAAGTTCGACCGCAAGGGCGCGGAGGACGCGCTGCGCGACGTACGCAAGCAGTACCAGCGGAACCGCGAGCGTTTCGGCGAGAAGCCGGACGACATGCCCGTGTTCGGCACCATGGCGGCACGCTTCAACGACGACGGCGTCACCGCGCTCTACCAGGCGCTGGCGCCGAAGTTGGCCGAGCGCGGGCTGAAGTTCGTCAAGCGCCGCCTGCCGGCCGTCAGCGTCAAGGCCTCGTCAGCCGGCCGCGCCATCGTGCCGGCTGACCGCGTCCGGTATCTGGCCGAAATCGCGGACACCCTGCGCGGCTACCACAAGCACATCGGCGAGCAGGCCTTGCTGGCGCGCGAGCGGCAGTCGCTGAAGACTGCGAAGGCGATTTTCGAGGGCTGCAAGAAGAATGCGAACGATTTCGACGAATTGATCGCCTGGAAGGACGGCCAACTCACGCCGCATGCCCGCAAGCTGCTGGCGATGTGGCCCGACATGAAGAAGGCCTATGCCGGCGACGAGTACGTGGTCAAGATCCGCGACAAGGAAATCCGCACCGGCCTGGTGCACGAGACGCTTTCCGGCACCAAGATCCGCAAGGTGGTGTTGCCGCGCTTCGACGACGAGGGCGAACTGCTCAAGTTCCTGATGCGGGAGAACGTGCCGGGTTCCTTCCCCTACACCGCCGGCGTGTTCGCCTTCAAGCGCGAGAACGAGGATCCGACGCGCATGTTCGCCGGCGAGGGCGACGCCTTCCGCACCAACAAGCGCTTCCTCAAGGTCTCCGAAGGCATGCCGGCCAAGCGTTTGTCGACGGCCTTCGATTCGGTCACGCTGTATGGCTGCGATCCCGATCCGCGCCCGGACATCTACGGCAAGATCGGCAACTCGGGCGTTTCGATCGCCACGCTGGACGACCTCAAGGTGCTCTACTCGGGCTTCGACCTGTGCGATCCGGCAACCTCGGTGTCGATGACCATCAACGGCCCGGCGCCGATGATCCTGGCCATGTTCCTCAATGCCGCGATCGACCAGCAGCTCGGCAAGTTCGTCAGCGACAACGGCCGCCAGCCGACCGAGGACGAAGCCGAGAAGATCCGCGAATGGACGCTCTCGTCCGTGCGCGGCACGGTGCAGGCCGACATCCTCAAGGAGGACCAGGGCCAGAACACCTGCATTTTCTCCACCGAATTCGCGCTGAAGATGATGGGCGACATCGCCGAGTTCTTCGTGCACAACCAGATCCGCAATTTCTACTCGGTGTCGATCTCCGGCTACCACATCGCCGAAGCCGGCGCCAACCCGATCAGCCAGCTCGCCTTCACCCTGGCCAACGGCTTCACCTACGTCGAAACCTACCTTGCGCGCGGCATGCACATCGACGATTTCGCGCCCAACCTCAGCTTCTTCTTCAGCAACGGCATGGACCCCGAGTACTCCGTGATCGGCCGCGTCGCGCGCCGCATCTGGGCCGTGGCGATGAAGAACAAGTACGGCGCCAACGAGCGTTCGCAAAAGCTGAAATACCACATCCAGACTTCCGGGCGCTCTCTCCACGCCCAGGAGATGGATTTCAACGACATCCGTACCACGCTGCAGGCGCTGATCGCGATCTACGACAACTGCAACAGCCTGCACACCAACGCCTACGACGAGGCCATCACCACGCCGACCGAGGAATCCGTGCGCCGCGCCATGGCCATCCAGCTGATCATCAATCGCGAGTGGGGCGTGGCCAAGAACGAGAACCCGAACCAGGGCGCCTTCGTCATGGAAGAGCTGACGGATCTCGTCGAGGAAGCCGTGCTCAAGGAGTTCGAGGCCATCGCTTCACGTGGCGGCGTGCTCGGCGCGATGGAAACCGGCTACCAGCGCGGCAAGATCCAGGAAGAGTCGATGCACTACGAGCACAAGAAGCACGACGGCTCCTACCCGATCATCGGCGTCAATACCTTCCTTAACCCGCATGGATCGGGCGTGGCCAGCGAAATCGAACTGGCGCGCTCGACCGAGGACGAAAAGCAGTCGCAGTTGAAGCGCCTCGCTGATTTCCAGAAGCGCAATGCAGGCCAGGCCGATGCCTCGCTGGCGAAGCTGCGCCAGGCCGTGATCGACAACACCAATGTTTTCTCGGTGATGATGGAAGCGGTGCGCCACTGCTCGCTGGGGCAGATATCGAACGCGCTGTACATGGTGGGCGGACAGTATCGGCGGTCGATGTAATAGCCGGCGCTGATGAAGAAAAGCGCAACAAGTCGGTCGAGCAAGAGATGCTCGCCGCCCTGGTGCCGCCGCCGCGTGCGCATCGCCTCGCAACCATGGCGGCCCGTTGGTCAGGATGTCAGGTCGAACTCGAGCGTCAAGGTATTGCGCCCGTTCTCCCTTGTGTAACTGGCGCTTCGCGGCAGCGTCCTGATCAGCACGCGACCGACGCCGCCGACTTGTTCGCCATGCGGCAGGCACGCGCCCTGCAGCGGATCGAACGGCGGAGCCTGGTCCTGATACACAAGTCGCAGCCCATCGGGTAGCATGGTTGTCCCAAGCCATGCCGGGTTGTCGCTTTCTCCGCCGTAACCGTGGCGAATGCTGTTGCTGAAGGCTTCTTCGAGCACCAATTCCACACGGTGGCTCGCCGGGACGTTCATTCCGGCGGCAGTGCAGGCAGCAGTTGCAACGGCCAGCAGTTCGGGCAGGCTTGCGAAACGAGCGCTGAATTGGCGCGATGGTGATGCGGCAGACATGCCGCGGATTAGATCATGGGGGCGATGGATGAGCAAATTGCTGCGAGTGCTGGGCGCGGGTCTCGCGCTGGCGTGGATAACCGGTCAGGCGAACGCCGCCGACGAGGCGGGCACCATCAAGGTTGTCCGCGGCAGCGTATCCGTCGAACGTGCGGGCAAGCGTGCCCCGGCCATTGTCGGCGACCGCGTGATGAGCGCCGATCGGGTCATCACCGGCGCCGATAGTGCGGTGGGCATCACGCTGCGAGACAACACGCGACTGTCCGCCGGGCCCAACTCGGTGCTGAGTCTCGACAAGTTTTCATTCGATTCCACCACCCATGCCGGCGAACTGGATGCATCGGTTCGAAAGGGCACGCTTGCGGTGGTATCTGGCAAGCTCGCCGCCGCTGCGCCCGAGAAAGTCAGCTTTCGCACACCGACGGCAACATTGGGGGTGCGCGGAACCGACTTCGTGATCGAGGTGGCGAACGCGGAGACGGACTGATGTCGCCGCTGCTCGGTGTTGCCGCGGTAGTCCTCGTCGCGTGGCTCGGTCAGCACGAGGCGCCGACGGATCGGGTGGTTCTTCTGCAGGATGAGAACGGCAAGGTCGGCAAGGTGCTGGTCAAGTCGGCGACGGCCGAGCAGACCCTGGCAACGGCCTATGCGGGCGCTCGGGTCGACACGACCGGCCGGATCGACCTGCGCACGGAAGATCCGGCGGAAATTGCCCGGCGCTATGCACTGGTGCTCGACGCAAGGCCGCCACAGGCAAAGTCCTACACGGTCAATTTCGTCAGCGGTAGTGATCAATTGACCGCCGAATCAACCTCGGTCCTGAACGAACTGAAAGCCGAACTGGCGCGTCGTCCCGCCCCGGAAATCGTGGTGATCGGCCATACCGACAGCGTCGGCACGTCCCAAGCCAACGATGCGCTCTCGCTGTTGCGCGCGGAGGCGGTGCGCGCGCTGCTGGTCGGCCAGGGCGTTCCGGCGGCGTCGATCGAGGTGGCCGGGCGCGGTGAACGCGAGCCGCTGGTGCCGGTCGGCGACGAGGTCGCGGAGCCGAGAAACCGGCGGGTCGAGATCAACGTTCGCTGACGGTCGCTGAGGGCGCGGCAAGCCGTCGGTCGGGGCCGGTGGCAGAACGGCCTCAGCGGCGCTGCAAACTCAACAAGGTCAGGTCGTCGGCGGGTTCGGCGGCGCCGACGAAGTTGCTCATGTCGTCGCGCAAAGTCGCAACAACGCTGTCCGCGGTGCATCCGGACGGCAGCGCCTGCATTGCCGCCAGCAGGCGCTCCGCCCCGTAAAGTTCGCCGGCGGAATTGCGGGCTTCGGTGAGACCATCGGTGAACAGCAGCACCACGTCGCCGGGCGCCAGTGCCGACTCCTCGGCCACGTAGGAAAACTCGTCCAGCACGCAAAGCGGCGGGCCGCTCGCTCCGGCGAGCCGATCGATGCGGCCGTCGGCGCGCCGGCAAAGTGGCGCATCGTGTCCGGCATTGCACAGCAGCAGCGTGCCGGTTGCAGTATCGAAAATCCCTGCCACCGCCGTCACGAACAGCGACTCGGGATTCTCGGCGCCAATCTCGCGGCTAGCGGTTTCCATGATTGTCGACAGCTGCGGATTGCCGCGCCGCGCCGCGCTTTTGGCGAGCGCCTTGGTAATGGCCATGAACAGGCTGGCCGGCACGCCCTTGCCGGAAACATCGCCGATCACGAAGAACAGATGGTGGTCGTCGAGCATGAAGAAGTCGTAGAGGTCACCGCCGACCTCGCGTGCGGGTTCAAGCAGGGCGGCGACGGCAAAGCGGGTTTCGCCCGCAAACAGCTTGGCCGCCGAGGGCAGCGAGTTGAGCTGGATCAGCCGTGCCGCCGCCAGTTCGCCGGCGACGCGGGCGGCCTCCTCCCGCATACGCTGCTGCTCTTCGGCCAGCCGCTTGTTCTCGCGCTCGATCTCGATCATCGCACTGGATACCAGGCTTGCCAGGACGCTTGAAAAGCCGATGAAGAGTCCTGCCGCATCGAACAGCAGGCCGGCGTACCTGAACAAAAGGAAGCCGGCGCCCAGGCAAGCCACGTTGAGGCCGGTGACGAACCAGGTTGGCGCACTCTGGCTGCTGGTCAGCGCCGCGGCCAGCTTTCCCCGACGGCGCGGGATCAGCCAGATCATCAGGATACCGGTGGCGGCCAGCAGCAGCACTTCCGTCGTCTTCAGCCAGGCCGGTCGATGCAGGAAGGCGCGGTCGAACAGGCTTTCGATGACCTGCGCCTGAATTTCGATGCCGGGCACCAGCTCGCGCAGCGGCGTCGTGCGCATGTCCTGCAGGCCCGAGCCGGTGAGGCCGATCAGGACCAGCTTGTTCTCGATCAGTTCGGGTGCCACCTTCCCGTCGAGCACGGCAGCCGCGGATACCTGCCGCGGCGCGGATTTGGCGCGTTCCGCGAAATGCAGCCAGATTTCCGCGCCGGACTGCACAGGGATTTCAAGGTCGGCGACGGCGACACTCTCGATTCCGAGCGGGCCGACCCGCGCTTCGATGGCCGCGGAATTTGTCCCGACACGCAGCATTTCCAGCGCCAGTGACGGCACCACCCGGTCGCCGACGGCCATCAGCAGCGGGATCCGGCGCACGATCGAATCTTCCAGGCTGACCGACAGCAGCGCCTGGCCGCGCGCCGCCGCCTGCAGTTCCGGCAGACTGGCGAGCACCCATGGGAAGCGCCGAAGATGCGGCGCGGCATCGTCGGCGCGGCTCAACACAGGTACCGTCTTCAAGGTGCCGGTCGTGGTTTGCGCGGCGAAGTCGAATCCGGCCGCACCGAGCACGCTGGGCGCGGCGCGCAGCGACTCGGCAAGACGGGATTCGTGGCTGGGCAGGGATCTCAGTTCCGCCGCGAGCTGCTTGCGCTCAGGCGGCAGATTGGCGGCAACTTGTGCCGGCGAGGTGGCGTCCGGCTCGGGCATGTACATGTCGAGCCCGATCGCCGCGGGCTGCAGGAAGTTGATCGCATCGACCAGTTCGGCCAGGCGGTTGCGCGGCCAGGGCCATTGACCGACCTGCTTGAGGCTGGCTTCGTCGATCTCGACGATGGTCACCGGTTGTGAAACGCGGCTCCGCGGCGACCACTGCTGGTAGCGATCGAAGAGGAATTCCCGACCGCCGCGAAAGGGCTGGGTCAGGGCGCCAAGCAGGCGCTCACTCCATGATCCTGTGTCGGCAAGGGGGCGCGGCGCCTCGCTCAGCAAACTCAGCGCAGTCAGCACCGCCAGGATCAGCAGTGCAACCGGCCGCCCGCCGCCCGCAAGAAAAGCGTTGCGCAGCAGCTCGATGGTGCGATTCACAGGTCGATCGCCAGTCCGTCGTAGGCGCTGAAAATCTCCAGTGCTTCACCCTCTCGGGTCAGCGCCTCGAAGCGGCGTGTTTCGGCGAGCACGCGATCGATCTGTGTGTCATCCGAGGCCGGTTCGTGATGAAACAGGGCAAGGCGCCGGGCGCCGGCAAGCTGGCACAGTTCAACACCGACAATGTTCGACGAGTGCCCCCAGTCGGCCTTGACCGAGATTGCATCCGCCAGCGAGTACATCGAGTCGAAAACCACCAGATCGGCGCCCGCGAAAAACCGGCCGAAGGCGAGGCGCTCGTCGGCGTCTTCGAGTCGATGTTCGGAGTCGGTCGAATAGACGAATACCCGGTCGTCGCATTCCAGCCGCCAGCCGTAGGAATCGCCGCCGTGACGCTGCTTCTTGGCGGTGACGAAAAAGTCGGCGATGGCGACACGGCGGCCGGGCTCGATTACCTCGAATTCGATCCGCGCACCCAGGTGATCGAAGCCGACGGGGAATTCCGGATGCTCCTGCTGAGCGGCAAAGGCCGTCGCTACTTCCGCGTGCCCGCCATGAATGACAATGCGATTGCCGGGAATGTAGGCCGGAGCAAAAAACGGAAAGCCCATGATGTGGTCCCAGTGCAGGTGGGACATGAATACGTGGTAGGTCTGCGGGGTCGTGCCGTGTCGGGCGAGCATGGCCTGGCCCAGGGCCCGCGCGCCGCTGCCGAAATCGAACAGGATGTGGCTGTTGCCTGCCGCTTCGCTGCCGCGCTCGACTTCAAGGCAGCTCGAGTGCCCGCCGTAGGTTCCGCGCACCGCAAACGGCAGGCGATCGACGAAATCTTCAATGGCGGGAATGGTTTCAAGGGACAAGCCGCGCGCTTCGATCAGGGCCGATACCAGCTTGCCGCGGATGGTGTCGCTGGTCAGCGCTACCGGAATCGAACCGCGGGTACCCCAGAAGCGAATCTTCATGCCGTCAGCGCCGCGGCCGCGGCATCGACACTCTCGTGGAGACTGAACACCATGTTGAAGCGGCTGATCTCGAACACTTCCCGAACCACCGGCTGCAAGGCGGCCAGCGCCAGGCGACCTTTCTGCGCGGTGACCTGCCGCCCGGCCAGCATCAGCACGCGCAGGCCGACACTGCTGATGTAGGGCACTCCGGAAAGGTCCAGGATCAATGCCGGAGCATTTTCAGTACACGCAGCGAGGTGGGGCTCGAGGCCCAGGCGCAATCCGTCGGCCGTGGCCTGATCCACCCTGCCCTGGGGAGTCACCACGCATGCATTCTCGAGTTGTCGAACCAGAATATCCATCGCCAATCCAGTCAGGTCAGCAAAATGACAGACACCAAGTTCCCCGATTATAGGGCCGGCAACTTCCGGCGGCTGGTCGCCAGGCACAATGGCGGGCAGCACCGGCGCAGCATGTAATAGTTATGTCTCGGGCGGAGCCGGAGACGGTATCCCTTGCGGACGGCGCTGGCGGGACGGCGATTTCGGGTAGGCTCCGGGTGTGGACTTACTTGAACTTTTGGGCCTGGTGTTGCTGGCTGGCATGGGCTGGCTGTGGTTCGACAGCCTCAGCGCGCGCGAGGCGGCGGTCGCGGCCGCGAGGGCCGCCTGCAGGGCGGAGGATTTGCTGCTGCTCGACGACACCGTTGCCATTGCCAGGCTGCGCTTGGCCCGAGACAGTGACGGAGTCATGCGTATCCAGCGCGTCTATGGCTTCGAGTACAGCGATACCGGAAACGATCGTCACCCGGGGAGCGTCGTCATGCTGGGCAGTCGCATCGTGGTCATCAACGTCAGACGGCGACAAGGCCCGTCGTTGAGGGTCGTTCACTGAGTCCGCCGTCGCGGGTTCGGCGGCAGGATAAAATCAAACCTATCGTTCACGTTTTTTCAAAGGAGCAGGCAATGACAATCAAAACCGTAGGCATCATCGGCGCGGGCACCATGGGCAACGGCATCGCGCAGGCCTGCGCGGTGGTCGGCATCGATGCGGTGATGCTGGACATCAACGACGCGGCAGTGCAGAAGGGCGTCGCCGCGGTTTCCGGCAGCCTCGACCGCCTGGTCAAGAAGGAGAAGATGACGGCCGAGCAGAAGGCGGCGGCGATGGCGCGCATCAAGCCGACGA
>Ga0268298_10002590_pt1 | contig 19610 bp, 16 predicted proteins | sample WWTPWeurt_MetaG_FD_194462 | JGI IMG/M metagenome (GOLD analysis project Ga0268298, IMG submission 194462) | Activated sludge microbial communities from WWTP in Nijmegen, Gelderland, Netherland - WWTP Weurt | ecosystem: Engineered > WWTP > Aerobic digester > Activated sludge | place...
TCCGCCCCGGCTCCACCGAAACCGCCGCAGGCACCGTCGCAGACGTGCCCGGCGCCACCCCGATGCTCTCGGTCGTCGATCCGACAGGCGCCGTCGCTGCCTCCACACTGGCACTCTGCACAGGCGCCCCTGACCCGGCCGGCACGGGGACGTCCGCTGGCGGCGATGCGCTGCATCCAGAGGACGTCGCGACGATCAGGGCAAGGAGGGCTCGTTCCGAGGACCGCATCGGCGTCATCATGCCCCATCCGGGCGCGAAGAAAGGAACAAAAAAGGCGCCTTCCACTCCCTCCAGATCGTGCTATGGGGCAGGGCATGGCCCTCGACCCGAAGAAGATCGCCGCCCTCAAGCGCAAGCTCATCGAGGCCACGGATTTCACCGAGATCGCCGAGCTGTTCATCGAGGATCTCGGCAACGACATGGGCTTCATCACGTCCGGCAAGCCTTACCTGGACAAGCGCTTCATCACGACGGTCGCGCAGGCCGCCGCGACGGCCGTCGGCACCAACGAGGGTGTCTATCAAGGCACGCCGAGCCGCGTGGCGGAGCACGGTCTCATCCACGGCGCCTTCACGTTCGGCGAGTGGACAGGGATGATGTTCTTCTTCGAGGACATCGAGCAGGGCTTCCTCGCCCTCGGCGACGACTCGGGCCCGAGCCGCTTCTGTCGGTTCACGTTCGTTGTCAAGCCCAAGGGCAAGAACGTCGTCCTCCACTGACGCCCTCCGAATGAGCCTCAAAACAAGCCTCCTCGCGGCGCTCGCCCTGATCGCGCTCCTGCCAAGGTCCGCTCTGGCCGAAGCCTGAGGCGCCTGAAGCAACCCCAACCTGCCGGTCGGCGGGTCCGTTACACAGGCTGTCACCCCCGGGAGGCTCGATCTGCGCCTCGGGGGCTCGCTCTCCTATGGCACGTCCGAGCACCTCGCCACATGCCCGGATCTGGGCCCGGAGTGCAACGGCCCTGTCGCGCCCACTCCCTATTATCACCACGTGGAGCTCGTGGCGTCCGACGTGAGCCTGGATGGGTCCTATGGAGTCACTCCATGGCTCGCCGTGGAGGCGCGCCTCGTGCTGCGCGTCGTGGACACGACACCCACCTATTTTGAGCAGGACGGGACGCCGAAGCTGGTCCCGAACGACATCCATCATCATGACGAGACCCTCGTCGGGCCGGGCGATCCGTGGCTCTCTGTGCGCCTGGGGGGTTCCTTTGGCAAGCTCACCACGGCCGCTCGATTCGGCCTCTCCTTGCCCCTCGGCACCACCTCGCCGGATCCGTACGCGCTCGGCGCTCAGGGAAAATGGCACGAGCACACCCAGCTCGGGACAGGCACTGTCCTGCCGATCGTGGGGCTCGGTCTGTCCTACGACACAGGCCTCGTCGATCTCTCGCTCTCGGCCCTGGGGCTCTTCAGCCTCTACGAGAACGAGCATGGTTATCGCGCGCCCGCTCGCTATTTTGCAGGCTTTCGCGCGGGGCTGCCGCTGCTCGACAGGAGGCTCACCCCCTTTGCGACCCTGGACATGGCCCACGAGACCGATGAGATCTGGCACGGGGCCATCGGCGACGAGGGCAGCACGCGCCGCACGGATCTCCTCGTGGGGGCGGGGTTGAGCTTTGAATTCGTGCGCGACTGGAGCCTGGAGGCCTCGGCCCGAGGCCGGGTGTTGAAGCTCTCCGACGCTCCCGGGTTCGACTCTCCCGGTGTCGTTCAACTGGCGCTCTCCACGCACATCGACGGCCTCCGCCCGAAGTGAACGGCGTCGTCGTCGCCGTCGCCGCTGCCGTCGCCGCCGCTGCCGTTGCCGCCGCCGTTGCCGTCGCCGTCGCGGATGTCGCCGTCGCCGCCGCCGTTGCCGGTCACCTGGCATGCGGCGAAAAGAGCCGCTGGAGAACCTGCCGGGACGGCGCTAGCATGCATTCATGAACAGCACACCTCTTCCCTTCTTCGCCATCACAGCAAGCATCCTCCTCGCGGCCGCAGGCTGCGGAGGCAACGACACGACGAGCGGCGGCGGCTCCGGCGGCACCACCGCCACGGGCGGCTCCGGGGGTGAGACGACGACGACGAGCGGGGGCACGGGCGGCTCCGGCGGAAGCACCGGGGGCGCCACGACAGGCGGGGGCGGCGCTGTCGATCCGTGCGCGGGCTACGTGGGGCAGGCCACCCCGGCGGAGCTCGCCGTGTCCCCCTTCTTCGACGCAGAGTCCGAGCAACTGGCCCTGGAGGCGTCGGGAAAGATCGTCGCCCCCCAGAAGATCTACGACCGCGTCGTCTTCGATCTCTCGGCGATCCGGGCCACCACGCCGGCCGTCCAGAACATCCACGCGATGCCGAGCTGGTCCATGACCGACCTCTTCGTCGGCTTCGATGACGTCGGCTATGCGGCCGTCCAGGCGGGCACGTACAGCGATTGGAACTGCGCCAACGCGTGGTACGGGTTCCAGAGCGCGGACACGTCCTCGCCCAACGTCCTGGTCAAGTTCGCACATCGCATGAACCCCGAGCTGCTTGGACAGGAATACGAGATGTTCCCTCACATCAGCCTGGCGGGTGCGAACGGCCTCGTGGGGGACGGCGACGACATCTGCGTCTCGATCGAAGGGGACAAGACATACCACTACGTGTTCGACCACGGCGAGGGCGACTGCCAGGCCGGGTGCATCACGCACACCTATTGGGGCTTCACGACGGACGGCACGAGCGTCACGCCGCTCGGCACCTTTGGCAACCAGGACCCGACGCCGGCCTGGTTCTCGAACCTCCCCGCCTGCACCAAGTGGCTTTGATCCTCAGCGTCAGCGCTTGAGACCGAGCTCCTTCATGGCCTCTTCGATCTGAGGGATCGCCCCGCGGATGTCCTCCGTGTGGATGGGCCGGCTGAGCGGCGTCAGCAGCACGTGCTCTCGCCCCTTGTGGGCGTCGACCCGCCATTGCCCGAGCCTGTCCCGCTCCACCAGCCAGTTGTAGATGACCTTGCGAATCGGCAGGGAAGACTGCGTGCCGAGGCGCTGAAGGATGACGAACGTTGTCTGGAGCTGCTCCTGCGGCTGTGCCGTCAGGTGGACGTGGGGAGCCCAACCGCTGTTCGAAGGGGAAATCCTCCCGAAGTTCTGAGCGACCGTGAGGATGATCCGATAGGTAGGGACGTCGAGGAATTCGGGGTGCTCCAGCTCCACGAAGACCGCCGGCAGCGGCGGCATCGTCGCCTTGAGAGATGGGCGTCCTGCGTCGTGGACGCTCGAAGAAGTCGCAGAGATCGTCGCATCGAGCTTGCCGTTCACGACCTTCACCCCCAGCCCCGCGATGCCAAACCTCGCCACCCGCATCGGCAAAGGCCGAAGATCGACAGCCATGGCGTGCAGCGATCGCCCGACAGCATTGGGTCCGGGCGCCGCTCGACTGACAGGCTCCCACTCGAAGATCTCATCACACAGGACGAGGAGCGCCGCAGCAGGGTCCGTCGCGACATCGATGGATTCGCAGACGGCTCCGTGGAGCAGCACGGCGCGCTTCGCTTCACGAAGGAGGGCCGGCTGATCGGATGACTCGGCGTCCAGGTTGGCGCACAGGCGCGACAGATACCACGCGCCCAGGAGCGAATGGTTAGGCTGGCAGTTGGCCTTCTGTGCCGCGATCCATCTCTGCCACCAGGCCGCCTTTCCATCGACCACCTTGTCCTTGACGAGGTACTCGGAACATCGCTCCACGAGCGTGACCGCGGCGCTTCGAATGTCCTCATGGGCCTTGCCGAGCACGTCGAGCAGCTCGGGGTCGTTCCGACAGATCTTCTCCGGCTTCTCTCCCAAGATCGGAAAGAGGATCATCCCGAGATCGTGGGAGAGTGCCGCGATGCTGAAGCTCTGCAAGAGATCGTTCACATGGTCGGGGTGGGGTGGATCGCTGGCGGAGCGCTGGCCCTTTGCGGCGAGGATCTCGCCGAGGGTCCAGCCGCGCTTCGCGTGCGCCGGGTCCTCCACGCGAATCGAGCACAAGAAATGCCCGGCAATGTACACCTCCAGGACGTGCTTGAGGTGACCTGTCGCGAAGTAGTAGTTCTCCATGGCCCGCACCTCGCCGATCTCCTGCAGGAGCCAGCGAACGTCGAACTGCTCATCGATGTGGCCGCACCAGTGGCAGTGTTGCTCGACGAGGGTGCGCAGCGCCGCCGTGTAGGCGGCGGGCTGGTACCGATAGTCTGGTCGCTTCCGATAAAGATGAAACCGAAGGCTCTCACGGATCACGTACGCGATGCTCTTGCGAAACTCCCATCGATCGAGGACGCCTCCGCGGAGCTCTTCTTCGGCGCACCAACGGGTGAGGAGGGTGTGGCAGAACCAGACGCAGAGCCAGTTGCGGACACCAGCCGCTTCCAGCATGGGAGTCGTGAACGTTTGCCCCGACGCGTCGATGCTCCCGGGCGACGTCGCTGCCTCGCGAATGCGAGGATCTGCGAGAAATGCCGCGAGGGGGCCGAGCTGCTTCTCCGCAAGCTCGTCCCACGCCCGCTCGTCCGCGCGCGCCTCGTCGGTGTCGTGCTCCTGCGCGCTCTCGGCGAGCGAAAAGGCTCGCTCGTGGAGCAAGCTGGACGCGCGGAGGAGGCGAAGCGCGGGCTTTGCGCGGCTCTCCGCGTCGTCCGCCTCCACGTGCCTTCTCCAGTCCTCCGAGGATGCAAAGACTTCGGCGGCGAACATGTGAATGAGCTCTTCGACCTCGGTGATCACGGCCAGCTCGGCGTCGCTCGCACCCTTCCTGTGCCTGGAGAGCACTTCACGCAGACCTTGCTTGAACGAAAGGAGCACACCCCTCGATTTCTCTCCGTCGAGACGACGGACACCCCACCCCGTGCCGAGCTGCTCCTGAACGGCCCACGTCGCGAGGCGCCGAATGAGCTCGAGGTGCTCCGGGACCATCCGGCACGCCGCCAGATCCACGAGGAGCTGAGTACCGGACTCGAGCCGCTGCGCCAGCGACTGACGATCATTGTTCACCACCTGATCGTCGAGCCGCCGGTTCCAGCGAACGATATCCTGGGCGCCGCGAAGCGCCGTGACGACGCGGTGAAGCTGCAAGAGCCCCTTGACGTATTGCTCGAAGAAGCGCCGGTTGCGCTCCGGCGTGGGTCGCTCGACGACGATGAGCACCCGAGAGTCGCCGTCGCGATCGTTCAATTGAAAGGCCCAGTCCGGAGGAGGCTGCTCTCCCTCCCCAGGCGCTGGAGCCGAGAAGCGCGCCGACCAGCGGGGCGCGAGGCACATGCCGTCGACCACCTCCAGGAGATCCTCCGGCCTGGGCGCCCGCGCCAGGACGATCTCTTGAATCTCTCGCACCGAGAGCGCCTCGGCGTCAAAGTCCTTCGATCGAGCGCCTTCACCGGTGGGGTCCGCGTGCGAGCGGCAAATGACGGTGATCGCTCCGCTCTCGTGGGTGAAGAGCCTGCGAAGCGCCCGAGCGACGTTGCTGGAGATATGGCGTTGTCCCGACGCGGATCGGCACAGCACGTCGGCGACGACGTCGTCGAAGATCGCCGAGAGCATGGGGTCTTCGTCGCCGCGTTCCGTCGCGTCCATCAGGTCAAGAACTCCAAGATACGACTTGTATCTGTTGGCTTCGACAGCAGCGAGATGTGCCGGTCTTGCTCGCTGGCCTCCTGCATGGCCGAGAGCACATCCGGATTGTGGAACGCCGACGCGACCTTGACGCGGACCCGACGGTTCTCTTCGAGCGGCGTCCGGCTCCAGAGATCGCGCTCGATCCCCTCCGGCGCGCGAGCCGGCCGCCCCTTACCGCGGAGCCAGCGGAGGACCAGGCAGCCGCTCCAGACTAGCCGGTGCGCCTCGCCCTCCGCGAACGGGAGCATCTGATCGAGCAAGACGGCGTCCACCCGGATCGTCGATAGCTTCGTGGCCGCTTCATCAATGGAGCGCGCCCAGATGACCTCCCACCCTCTCTGCCGAATGCAATACTCATCGTATTCAAAACGAACTGGGCCGTCGTCGTCTGCCCAGAGGAGCGTACCCTTATTGCTCATGTCGCACCCGACTCTCTTTCCAATAATGTGGCAGCTCGATCGTGAACCGAACCCGGTGCGGCGTGGTCGGGAGCCCCGCGAGCTCGCCCTCTTGCTTGCAAGTGTGGGACAGGCGCCCTCCGTGGGCTGCGACGACGGCGCTGACCATGGCGAGCCCCAGCCCCTCCCCACGGATGATGCGGAACGGATCGGTCAAGTTGGATCGCTTGCCCGCCTGGTAGAGCTCCTTTCCCTCCGGAATCGGGTGACCGACGTCCTCGACCCAGATCTGAACGAAAGGTCCCCGAACGGCGACACCCACCGTCACTGGGCGGTTGTAGAACACGTATTTTCGGGCGTTGTCCAGGAGGTTCGAGAGCGCCAGATCCAGGGCGTCGGCGTCGAAGGGGAAGATCACGGTGCCGCGCAGCTTCCAGTCGGTGATCGCGTTGTTGTTTCGCGCGCTGAGCACGGAGAGGTACCGCTCGACACACCGCTCCACGACCGGGCGCAGCGGCTGCGAGCGGGGCCGAGCCTCCACGTGTCCCCCCATGTAGAGTCGCTGATTCTCGCGCCAAAGGCTGATGATCTCCGCTTCTTCATCGATGCGTGCGCGCAGCCGCTCGACGTCCTTGGCCCCGGCAGATGCAGCGGAGATTGCCAGCATCCTCGCCGCCTGCGTGAGCCCCTGCACGGGTCCGATGAGGGCGTGGCGGAAGAGCCCTGCGCTCAGCGTGAACTCTTGCCGGTAGCGCTCACCGTTCAGCACGACCGACATTTCGCGCGCCGCCTCTCGAAGGATCTCCATGTCTCCTTCGCGGAAACGACACGGGTGAAACACGAAAAGATGGCCCCCGAGAGGGCTCTGGGGTAGGCGAATAGGGGCCGCCGCGTAGGCGTCGTCGAGCTGTAGGGACGGGTGCTGCGCCGGCTCGTGCACCTCCTGCTCGGCTAGCTCGATGGACAGCTTTTCGAGGCGTGGCATGAGGTCCTCGTCGACGTCGCTGCTCCGTCCAGAGAGCAAGGCGCGCTCATCGCGAAGTCGCGCGATCACCGCGACCTCGCAGCCCGGTCGCAGGAACCGGCTCGTCCAGCCGCGGAGAGCGAGGGGCATCGCCGCCCGGAGGTCGTCACCGCTCAGGCTCGCGAGCTCCGTGGCGAGCCGGTTCAGGTCTTCGAGCAAGAAACGCCGCCCCAGACGGGCGATCGTGGTCGCGGCGCGCTCGATAAGGCTCTTGCCGAGCCCGGCATGCTGGGGTCCGAGGACATCTCCACCGCTGCGGGTGAGGATGAGGATCGCCCCGAGGCGCCTGTCGCCAAAGACAATGCGCCAGCAGATCGACGACTGGGCTCCTGGCCAACCGAGCGCCCTCACCACCCTGGCGAGATCCGAGAGGTCGGCCGCCGCGGTCCTCCCAGACAGGATATCCTCCGCGTATGAAACGCGGAATACTCGCTTTTTTTCGATGGACCGAAACATCGGCGACTCAGAGCGAAGGACGACGCTGGGGACTGGTCCGCTCTCGCTCCAGGACCAGAGCCTCCAGCCATCCCAGTCCTCCAGGAACACGAGGGCGACGTCGCCGTTCATGGCCTCGTTGACCTGCGTGGCGAGGACCTGCAACATCCCCGGCACGTCCTTGGACCCACATTGAAAGTCAGTGGCGCCCGCGAGGCTCTCCGCGTGAACCTCGGTGTGTGCCTGTAGAGCATGAGCAACGTAGTGCAAGAGCGACTTCAGCGGTTGTTCATTGTCGCTCGGCAAGAGCGCGGGTGCGTGCTCCGGCGTCGTGAGGATGGCGACCGCCGCCCCAGCGCCCTTGCTCCTTCCGTCCCAGCAGGGTAAGAGATGCTGGAGTCGAAAAAAGGCTCCGCAGGCGTCCGAGCGCCTCTCGATCTCGCCGTCGATGGCGCGACTCCATCCCTCAAGATCGGAGCCAGCGTCCAGGTGGAGGTCACGAAACAGGGCCACGACTCCGCTGTTCGGGTGGCCGAGCACGCGCGTTGCACCGACGTGTCCTGGCCGATCAGGATCTTCGTGAAAGAGGACGGCGGCCGGCGCCCCGGTGACGCGAACAGCGGCTTCGAGGACCGCGTCGTGGACCTCATGGAGCCTTGTCGAGGGCGTGAGTCTCTCGGCGAGCTCGTTCATCGCCGCGAGCTCTTTTCGCACCACTTCGAGCCTCGCGGCGGCGACGCAGGCCGACACAGCATGCGAGGAGAGCTGCATGAGCGCCGGCACGTCGCGAGCGTGATCGTAGGCGCGTCCCTGGTAGCGCCAAACGGCAAGGACGCCAGCAACTTTGTCTCTGCGGTGCATCGGCACGAAGAGGAGGCTCTGCTCGCTGTCGTCTGGCCCCGAGGGCGGCCCACCCGACGGAGGCGTCGTGGGCCGGGCCATGACGTGGACCACCCCATGATTGCCAGTCTGCGCCAGCTCGGCGTCCAAACCTGTACGATCCGCAGGGACTCCTTGATGCACCAAGAGCCAGTCGTCGTTGCGAAAGACCCAATCGCTAAGGCCGGAGTCACCGACTGTGACGGCCCTCTCCCACCGCGCTTGAAAGTTCGTGCGGTGGACAGGGATGAGCGCCGCCCCATACCGCCCGGCCGCGTTGGGGACGGCAAGGTAGACCTTGGCGCCGTCCGAGCCCGTCCGCGCGCGGACGATCTCGCACACCTCCGCGAGCGCCGCGTGAGGATCCGACTCGTCCGCCAGCACCCGCGCCAGCTCGACCAGCGCCTCCTCTGGCGTGTTGATGGCGGACCGTGGGGGCGAAAGCGTCACATGCCCCATTTCCGGAGCCTCTCTTCTGCCTTGCTGTGCTCCTCGAGCCTCGCCTCCGCACCGAAGAGCTCTTTTTGCAGCCAGACAGACAGCTTCGGATCGCGCACCATCGCCTCGGCCTCCGTGTCCAAAGGCGCGCCCTTGTCGCCTCGGAGAGCTGATTGAATACGGTCCCAGTAGTCCGCTTTCTTGCGCAGGATCAGCGGGCGGAGCCGCGGCCAGCGCTCTGTCGCGACGATCCACTTGGCGAGCGTGCGATCGGAGAGCGCTCTCTCCTTCGCAGCCTTGGCGTCATTGGGCGCCGGACTGCCCTGTTCGAAATAGGTCACTAGACGAAATCGGTTGATGCATCTCTTCATGAGACGAGGGTTCGCGAACAAGGGATCCTTCAGCGCCTCGCCCAGGGCGTCGCGCATGTCTCGCAGGGCTTCGTCGAGATCCGGAGATTTCTCTGATTTCGTTCGGCGCTTACCTGTCAGGAACAGGTTCACGAGATCGCGAGCGTCCTCGTCGAAGGGCGCCGGCACCGCGAAGGAGACTGGAAAGAGCTTTTCGAGGTATCGATTCCCATCGTAGTCTGCCATTCCGTGGAATTTACGCGTGATCGCGTCCACCACGACCCCCCTGTCGAGCGCCACGACGAAGCTCAATCGGACGGACTCGGCCCTTCCACTGCCAGAGCCTCCCTTCGATTCGCCTCCATCCACAGCACCGCTCGCAGAGGACTGGGGCGGCGGCGCGCCGGTCACGAGCAATCGAATGCCATCGAGCAGCGCGACAGCCCCCTCAGGGTGACACCGATCGAGGTCATCGACCAGGACAAGGGGCCTCTTTCCCGGCCACGCCTTTCGCACGAGCTCCGCCATGTCGTTCCAGAGCTCGGCGGTCGCATCTTCCTGCGGCGTTCGGGTCTTCTCCTCCATCGCCGCCAAGTTGTCGCTCACCGTCTTGGGTCCGGTGTCCACGAGAGGCGCGAACGGCACGCCGAACGCCGACAGGAGGGCAGGGACCAGACTCAGCCCGATGGTGACGGCGGCCCTCCAAATTTTTCCGTAGAGGGCCTCATTTTCCTTGCTTTTCCGGAACTCCTCGGGCGTTGACTCCCAGATCCGGCGCAAGAGGGCCGGCAGGAGGGTGGTCTCGCGCTCGTAGCGCCACGCGTGGAACCAGATGACGGGCCGCGGGCTCGCGTGTCGCTCGATCGCGTGAAGGAGCGACGTCTTCCCGATCCCCCAGTCCCCGTGGATCAGGACCGGGGAGGATGCGGGCAGAGCGTCGAGCACACGGGCGAGGCGCCGCGCGAACCGATCGATTCCATCGCGGAGCTCGCCCGAGTCGGTGACGGGATCATCCGCCAGGATGAGCGGTGGGAGCGTGCCTTTCTCCGTGTCCAGTTCCGTCTTGGGAGCAGCCATGGGAACCCCTTTCGCGCGCTGGGGTCCTTTCCTCGAAAGGACCGAGGCCTACCAGTATCGCCCACGTTCGTCCTTTCCACAAGCTCACTGTGCGCTCCCTGAGCACGACGCGAACCCGCCGTGAGAGGATTTCGAGCGGCGCCAGGCAGCCGCCGCAGCCCGCTTCCAGTCGTCGTTCCGACAGGCGTACGATGCCGCCATGGCCCCGCGCTTCACCCCCATGGAACGGCCCTCTCCCTTTCGACGCATCGCCGCGGCGATGTGGCGATCGCCCGAGGACCCGACGATCTACGGCTCGGTCGACATCGACGCGACCAAGCTGCGCGCCTACATCGACGAGGAGCGGCGCAAGCACGGGGTGAAGATCACGGTCACGCACGCCGTGGCGAGGGCCGTGGGGATCGTGTACGGGAGACACCCTGACTTCAACGCCAAGGTGCGGCTCTGGGGCAAGCTGGAGCGGCGGCACTCCGTCGATATCTTCGTGACCGTGATGTCGGACGGGGGAAAGGACCTGTCCGGGGCGCGCATCGACGCGGCCGACAAGAAGTCGATCTCCGAGATCGCCGGGGAGCTCGTGCACAAGGCGGCGCGGGTGCGCGACGGGAGCGACACGGGGTACGAGCAGAGTCGGCAGCTCTTCCACAAACTGCCATGGTGGCTCGCGCGGGCCGCGATCTCGGCCAGCGACATCATCACCAACGAGCTGCACTGGGATCTTCCTCAGCACGGGATGCCCGTCGATCCGTTCGGGACGGCCATCGTGACCAACGTGGGGATGTTCGGGGTGGACACGGCCTTCGCTGCCTTTTTGCCGATCTCGCGAGCCCCGGCGCTCATCCTCGTGACCGAGGTGAAGGACCGGCCGTGGGTCGAGGACGGGCAGCTCGTGGTGAGGCCCGTGCTGCGGCTCTGCGGCACCTTCGATCACCGGATCATCGATGGATTCGCCGCGGGCGTCCTCTCGCGCGAGGTGAGCGAGCTGCTCACCGATCCGGCGAAGATGGATGCCAGTCCCTGACGAAGGCGTGATGGGTGAGGGTGCGGGGGCCTCAGCGTTTTGTGATCTTGGGCCCCATGTAGACGACGTACAGCGGGTCTTCCCTCGTGATCGGGTGGGAGAAGTGAACCCGCATCTGCTGGATCTTCACCTTGCCGTGCCAGGGGCAGAAGAGCCGCTGGCCCGGGATGTCCGGGTGGGGGAACCTCATCTCGCTCCTGAAGGCGATCTTTTCGCCCTCGGAGGAGTCCGAGAACCAGGCCTTTTCGCCGACGAAATGATCCTGGTAGGTCCGCATTCCGGAGGGCGTGAGCTTGCCGTCCACGTCGAAGGAGCGCTTCACCTGATCCAGCGTGGCGAGGAGCTCCTCGAAGCGACGCGCCGCACCCGGGACAAACGGGGTTCGCGAGAGCGGCGCGATGACGTCGTCCGCCAGGACAAGGTTGGGACAAGCGCGCCTCGCCCAGTCGCAGAGCTCCGCCCAGGACGCGACCTCGGTTCGAGCCAGCTTGAGCCTGCGAGCGAGCTGCTCGTCGTGCCACACGTTCTCCAGGGAGACAGCTTGCCTGTCGGTGTCCGAGCGAATCCAGTCGATGAGCAACGGTGAACGCTCCCACGACGAGGGCGCGACGCTCACCACCTCGCGCTCCTGGCCCCGCGCGACGGCGAAGGCCGCCTCGGCGATCCCCGAGCCGGTGATCACCTCGTTTGCGTGCTCCAGGTGATCATCGGGGCCGTGGAGCGGCTCTTGGTCCCAAAAGGGGCCGTCCTTCGCGAGCCAGGCCAGAGACCGCACGCGCAGCGTTTGATCGCGACAGGTCTTGATCACGTCGCGGACCGCGTCCTTCGAGGTGAACGGGCGATCGAGGAGCGTCCGCGTGTGGCGCAGGACCATCCCCTCTCGACGTATTCTATCACGAAGGCTGAGCAGCGCCCGCAATGACCCTTGCGCCTCGACGCTGCTCGGGAACTGACCGTGAATCGACAGCTCGTTGAAGAGGAATTCCACGATTCACACGCCCGCCAGGTAGCCCAGATCGGTCTCGATCTGATCAAAGAACCCTTCGGGCCAATGGTCGATGGTCCCGTCCGCGAGGAGCGTGGGCGAGACGACTTGAGGGAGCCCTCCTTCGGTGCCCCGCCCGCGAGGCCGAAAGAAGTGAATCGCCACTCGCTCCGATTCAACGATGGAGTCGCGCACGGCTCGGCGCACCCCGTTCAGGACATGATCGGAGTGGGTCTCCACGATGATCTGGACTCCGGCGGCGGCCGCGCGGGCGAGGAGCTGCCCGATCCCGGCCTGCGCCCGCGGGTGCAGATGGACCTCGGGGTTCTCCACCAAGATCACGTCTCCCGGTCGGGCGTGAAGGACAGCCACGATGATGGGAAACAGGTGGCTCAGGCCGAAGCCGACGTTCTGCGGACGGTGGTAGTCCTCCTCGGGGCTCGTCCGCAGTCCGAGGGTCACGAGGTTGGCGCCGCGGACCGGCTGCACCACGTAGCTGGCTCCCGGAAAGAAATGGTCGAGCCAGATCTCCGTCTGTCGGGCCACCGTGGGAGGGCCTGCCTGTCGCAGCCCTTCGCTGACGTGATCGTCGCCGAACCAGTGGATGAGCCCCGGTGCGAGCTCTCCGCGTATCCCAACCGCTCTGTGGCGCCCGGGGTCGCTCAGAGGGTAGACCTCACGCGGCCCCGTTCGCTCGGCGCTGACGTAGCTCAGCCCCTCGAGCAAGCCCTCGAGCCCGGCGCCCGCGCGGGTCTTGCGAGCGGCCGGCGTCAGCAAGCCACCGTCTCCTTCGCCCAGCGGCAACCTTCCCTCCTCCGTCACGAGGTGCCCCTTGTGGAGCTTCACGGAGATGTCGCGTCGACTCGCCCCTTCCCCCCCGAAGTCCCAGCGCACAGCGAACGCCTCGCTTCGAAGGCCGATCGAGAACGAGCTCCGGCCGTGGACCTGATCGACCACGTCCGCCAGCGTGCCGAGCGAGACCACCGATCCGTCGAGGATCAAGGCGGGGTGCAGGATGCTCACATCGACCACCGTCTGGTGGAGCAATGTCAGCGCCTGGATCACGGTCGACTTTCCGGACCCGTTCACGCCGGTGAGCACGGTGAGAGGACGCAGGGGGAGCGTGACCTCGCGAAAGCACTTGAAGTGGTCCAGCTCGATATCAAGGAGCACCGAGCACCCCCACGATCATTTCATTGAACTTCGAGAATCGGGCGAGCACCCGCGCGCGATCGCTGGTGCCGAGTGAAATGGCCTCGATGAACTGCCTGTCCGCCATGAGGCGAAAGAAGCCGTCGCGGAGAGCCTCCCTCTTCTCCGTCACTCGTCCTTCGGCGTAGTGGGCGAGGCAGACCGAAGCGACGTCGAACAAGGACATGTTGATGACGCTCCGGCGCGCCTGCTCGCGCTGGTGTCTCCGGAAGGCGTGCTCGCCGAAGACAAGGACGTTGTTCGACATCGACCGGAGGAAGGAGTCCCCGATCGCGGCCACCTCCGCGTCGCTCAGTCGGTTGATGAACCGCAGCGCCTTGGCGAGGAAATCGTCCATTTCGTCCTGGTACTGCGCGACGCCGAGCACGTGGAACGCGCAGAACCGGTTGATCGCCTCTCGATCCCGCATCGTCTTTCGGTCGAGCCCCGCCTTCGTCGCGTCCAGGAAGCGAGCGCTCTCCGACAGCTCCCGGATCAGCGCGGTCGCCTTCCCCTGGTAGAGCGAGTTCCTCATTTGCTGCCTTGTGAGCGGGACGCCGCTGTTGACGCGCTCGAAGATGTCGAGCCTCGCGCGTTCGGGGACCTTGGAGTCAATGAAATAGATGATGAGCTGGGCGTCCTCGATCCGGTTCTGCAGCTTGGCCGGCAGATCATTGAACTGCCTGCCGTTCAGGTCCGGGTTCTCCAGCCTCAAGCGAAACTGGTTCGCGAGGTAGTTCTTGAAGGTGGTGAGTCGCTGGAGCCCGTCGACGACGACCAGCTTCCCGTCGGTGTCCTCTGCCAGGTAGAATACGGGCAATGGAATCCGCATGAGGACCGATTCGATGAGGCGCGATTGACGCTCGGCGTCCCAGAGGAACTCGCGCTGAAAATCGGGGTCCAGCACGTAGACGCCCTGCCCGATCCGGCGAACCACGTCGTGCACGGTCCGCTGTTCGCTGCGAATGAGGACAGAGTCGATCGGGTAGTTCGTCAGGTCGTGCGACTCGTCGAAGCCCTCCAAGGATGGCTCTGCTGCGCCGCTGTCCTGGGGAGGCGCCGGCCCGGCGTCCTCGTCCTTCGGGGCTTTGAAGCCCGCCTGGACCTCGCGAAAGAGCGAAAGCGCGCCTTCTTCGTCGAGGCGCGTGGCCTTTCCCTTCTCGGTCAGGCTCCAGACTCCCCTTCGCGACGGATCAATGAGATCGCCCTTCACCAGATAAAAGCGCGCCCAGGCGATCTGGTCGTCGAACCGGGGCTGCCCGTTGGCTGTCTTCTCGGCGCGGACGTCCTCTCCGATGCTCAGCTTCGTCGCCACCCAGTCACGCACCACCTCGGGCGTGCCCTCCCCGCCAAGCTCGCGGAGCACGTCCAGCACCGGGCCGAAATACTGCACGAATTGGGGACCTTGAGCCATTGATGTCCTCGATGGCAAACGTCTTCGCGAATGTCAAGCCTTTTCCCCGGGGAAATGGCCTCCGTCAGCCCCCTCGTCCCCTCAGAAGTCCTTCTGCTCGAAGAGGTGTATGCCGAGCGCGAGCGCCGAGAGGCCGAAGACGAGGAGGCCTGTCACCTGGCTCGCGAGGACGTCAAAGCGGACCGCCGCCGACGCCGCGATGTCCGCCGAGGCGTCGGCCAACGCCGAGACGCGCGGCAAGACAAAGGTCACGGCGCGGAAGGACTCGCGGGCAGGCCCGTCCTCGAAGAAGGTGTCGAGTCGGTCGCGGTAGCCCGCGATGATGCCGAGGATGAACAGCACCACGCCGACAGCCGCAGAGAGCGCCGCGCTCCGGAGGGCCACCGAGGCGGTGAGCATCGCGCCGTAGATCCCAGCAAAGGTGACCGAAGCGAGGAGCGCGCCGGCGATGGGGCGCGCCGTCCAGACTCCCGTCTTGATGGCGAAGATGAGGGTGAATCCGCCCGCCCCGTAGACAGCCCCGATCATCGACAGGACAAGGACGCCCAGGAAGGTGCCGAGGAGGAGCTCGTAGCGGCGAACAGGCAAGGACAACAGGTGCTCGATGCGGCCGGGGGCGAGGAGGCTCGGGCCGAAGTCGGCGCACGCGACGATGCCGAAGGCGAGCCCTCCATAAAACAGCACGTATGCAGCCGCGCGATAGACATACCGCAGGGCCACGTCGACAGAGCGGATGTCGCCCCCCACCGTCTTTCCGAAGAGCTTGGTGGCGGCGAGCGCGCCGTCGACGACCTCGAGCCGCAGCGCGAAGCCGAGGACGAGGAGCGCGGTGGTGATGCCGATCCCGAGGGCCAAAAACCACTTTCGAGAGGACGCCTCGCGCAAGAGGTCCGCGGCGACGGTGAAGGCGGCCCTCACGCGGGCTCCTTTTGCTGCAAGGCCTCGGTCAACACGTCCTCCAAATCCTTCAGATCGCGGGAGAGCTCGATGAGCAAGGCCCCCTTCGCGCGGGCGGCGTCGAGGCGCTCGTTCAAGGCCACCGCGTCCGCCGCCTCCACGCGATAAGCCCCTTCCACGTCGGTGGAGCGGAACCCGAGCTCCGACAAGACCGCCGGATCATGGCCTGTCGCGAACCGGACACGATAGGCTGTCTCGCTGCCGCAGAGGTCCAGGAGGGCCCCTTCGCGCACGAGCCTCCCGGCGGCGAGGATGCCTATCCGATCGCACACGCGCTCCGTCTCGGACAGGAGGTGAGAGTTCAGGAACAGGGTGGTTCCACGGGCGCGCTCCTCGGCGAGGAGCCTCCGGATCTCCGCGCGGCCGAGGGGGTCGACTCCGTCGGTGGGCTCGTCCAGGATCAGGAGATCCGGCTGGCCCAGAAAGGCCGCTGCGAGGCCCAGGCGCTGTCGCATCCCCTTCGAAAACCCGCCGATCTTGCGGCCGGCGTCCGCGCCCAGGCCCACGCGCTCGATCTGCGTCTGGAGGGCGCCGTCCTCCATGCGGAGGCCCTTCATCCGGGCGACGCTCGCGAGGAATTGCCGCGGAGTGAAGGCGTTCGTGAGAAACAGCCTCTCTGGCAGATAGCCAATCCGGGCGCGGATGGCCGGGTCCTCCGGGTCGCCGCCGAGCACCTTGACGGTGCCGCTCGTGGGGCGCACGACGCCGAGGAGCGTCTTGATGAAGGTCGTCTTGCCTGCGCCGTTCAACCCGATGAGGCCAAAGGCGCTGCCGCGCGGGATCTGGATGTCAAGGCCCGCGAGGGCGACCTGTCCGCCCGTCCGACGAAAGAGGCCTCGATAGACCTTCTGGACCGAAGCGGCCTCGATGGCGAGCACGCGCCGAACATCGCACGGGCATGCGCGAAGGCCAACCGCGACGCGGACACGACGCGCCGCGTCGAGACAATCCTGCGCGGGGCCCCCGCTGGGGGACGCAGTCCCGACGCTGCGCGCGTCGGAGAAATCCGCCATTGCGAGCGGTCGTGGTAGCGTGGCGCCGTGGGCCTTCACCCCGGCGCCCTCGTGGGCGCGAACGTGCGCCTGATCCGACCGCTGTCGCGGGGCGGCATGGGGAGCGTTTGGCGCGCGGAGCACCTGACGCTGCACACCGAGGTGGCCGTCAAGTTCGTCTCGGACGCGCTCATCGGGGACGCGGGGTTCCTCGCGCGCTTCAATCGCGAGGCCGTCTCCTCGGCGCGGATCAAGAGCCCGCACGCCGTGCAGATCTTCGATCACGGGGTCACGGCGGACGGCGTGCCGTACATCGTGATGGAGCTGCTCGAGGGCGAGGACCTCCGGACGCGCCTCCTCCGCGAGAAGAAGCTGTCGCTCGAGACGACGGTGAAGGTGGTCACGCAGGTGGCCCGCGGGCTCGCGCGATCGCACGCGCAAGAGGTCGTTCACAGGGACATCAAGCCGGGGAACATCTTCCTCCAAGATCAGGACGGCGAGCTGTTCATCAAGATCCTCGACTTCGGGATCGCGAAGCGCATCGGCGACGTGGAGCAGCAGGTCACGATGACAGGGCAGATCATCGGCACGCCGCACTACGTGAGCCCCGAGCAGATCCAGAGGCCGCGCGACGCGAACCCGCAGAACGATCTGTGGTCGCTCGCCGTCGTCGCTTACCGATGCCTCACGAGCGAGCTGCCGTTCGAGGGAGAGAGCGTCGGGGCCGTCGCGATCGCGATCGACAAGGCGGCGTACGTGCCCGTCACGACGCGCGAGCCGTCGCTGCCGAAGATGCTGGATGTGTGGTTCGGGCGAGCCTTCTCGCGATCGCAGTCGGGGCGCTTCGGATCGGCGAAGGAGATGGCCGTGGCGTTCGAGGCCGCCGCCAAGGACGAGCCGCTCCCGAGCCTGCCGCCCGAGAGCATCTCGGTGACTTCGAAGCCGTCGGCCGGCCTCTCGGCGATCGCGAGGCTCTCTGCCGCGGCGCCGGACATCACGCCGGGCGCCGTGAACCTTCGATCGGCGGAGACGCGCGCCGACGACGCCGCTCGCAAGCCCGAAGGGGAGGCAGCGGCGTCGCCCGAGGGCCGCGCGACGAAGCCGGAAGATCGAACGACGCGACCCGACGTGGACAGGCCGGCGGACGCGATGCCACCGCAGCTCGCGATCGAGACGCCTCGCACGCACGCGCCGCTCACGATGGGCGAGCCGACGCTCTCGCACGGGACGGTCACGCACATCGAGGCGACGCTCCCGCGACGAACGAAGCTGTATGGCGGGCTCATCGCGGCCGTCGCGATCGGCGGAGCGCTCACGGTGGGCCTGCTGTCGCGCGGCGAAGACGGGAAAGATCCGAGCGGCGTGCGGCCCGCGATCAACGCGACAAATGACCCCGCGCCCTCGGTGACGCGACCGACGGACAACGTCCCGACGACGTCGCCCGCGAACGGCGCGGTCGCGCCGACAGGGGCCACCGCCCCGAGCACCACGTCGACAGCAACGAACAGCGCGCCCTCCGCCGCGCAGACGAAGACAGCCACCCCGGCCGCGAGCGGCAGCGCGCCGAAGAAGAAAGGTCGAGGCTTTTGATCGGCTTCCGTCTCCGGGCCCTCGTGCTGTTGCTTGGGATCCCAACGATCGTCACCGCGGCATCGGCTCAGCCGTCGCCGGCCCCCGCGCCCCCCTCGGCGCAGCCTTCGACGCAGTCCTCCGCGCTCCCCTCGACGCAACCTTCGACGCAGCCCTCCGCGCTCCCCTCGACGCAGCCCTCCGCGCAGCCCGCGCCGATCGCAGCGTCCAAGGAAGATCGAAAGCGCGCGAACGATCTGATGGACGAGGCCGACGAGGACGTGAAGAAGGGCGACCTCGCCGCGGCGCTCGACCTCTACCAGAAGGCCCACGCGATCATGCACGTGCCGAGCACGGGCATCGAGGTGGCGCGCACGCTCGACAAGATGGGCAAGCTCATGGAGGCGCTCGCCGCCGCGCGCGAGGTCGTCGCGATCCCTGTGGCGCCGAACGAGCCGGAGCCGTTCATCGAGGCGCGCACCGACGCGAAGGCGCTCGTCGCGGCGCTCGAGGCCCGCGTGCCCACGATCAAGATCCTCGTGACGGGCGTGGGATCGAGCACGCCGCTCGAGGTGACGCTCGACGGGCGCAAGCTGTCGCGCGACGAGCTCGCGGCGCCCCTCGCGCTGCCTCCGGGCAAGTACAAGATCCGCGCGACGGCCGAAGATCACACGCCCGCCTTCGTGGACATCGAGCTCCACGAGCGTGACCGCGCGCAGGCCGCGCTCGCCCTCGCGCGCGTGCTCGTCGTGCCGCCGGATCCGACGAAGACGGCGCCGCCGCCGCCACCGCCGCCGCCCGCGGGCGTCTCGCCGCTCGTGCCGGCGGGCTTCGCGATCGCTGGCGCCGGCGTGCTCGCGGGCGTCATCACAGGCGCCGTCGCCATCTCCGCGGCCAACGAGGCGAACAACCTGTGTCCCGCGGGCGCGTGCCCGGACGAGACGACGCGAGAGCGCGCACAGAGCCGCTACAACACGGCGGACGCGCTCGCGATCGCCGCGGACGTCTCGTTCATCCTGGCGCTCGGCGGGACGGCGCTCGGCATCTACGGGGTCGCTTCGCCGCCGAAGCCCGCAGCCACGTCGCCGACGCAGACGACCTCGGTGATCGTGGGCCCGGGCCGCGTGGGCGTGCGATTTCGCTTCTGATCGAGCCCTTTCGCGGCGGCCGTTCACGGACGTGCATGAAGCCGTTCACGGACGTGCATGAAGCCGTTCACGGACGTGCATGAAGCCGTTCACGGACGTGCATGAAGCCGTTCACGG
>Ga0268298_10002592_pt1 | contig 19604 bp, 16 predicted proteins | sample WWTPWeurt_MetaG_FD_194462 | JGI IMG/M metagenome (GOLD analysis project Ga0268298, IMG submission 194462) | Activated sludge microbial communities from WWTP in Nijmegen, Gelderland, Netherland - WWTP Weurt | ecosystem: Engineered > WWTP > Aerobic digester > Activated sludge | place...
TCTTGGCGATGAGCTCCTTCGCCTTGTCCTTGTCGCCCTTCTGCACGAGGAGCCGAGCTTGGTGGTAGAGGCCGAGGCTGGAAAAGCCCGGTTCGTCGCTCTTCTCGAGGTCCTGGAAGGCCTTGTTGGCGCCATCCATGTCCGCCTTGGCTTCGAGGCACAGGCCCAACCCCTCGATGGAGCGCAAGCGGACGTCGGCGTCGTGCCGAGCGAGCTCCGAGCTCTGCACCTTCTCGTATAGCGACTTGGCCTCGTCGTACTTGCCCTCGTCGTACAGCACGCCGGCACGGCCGAGGCTCGCGAGGATGCTGGTCCCCGAACCGGGCTTGTTCTGCTCGGCCTGATCGAAGGCCTTCTTCGCAGCCTCGATCCGGGCCTCTTCAGTGGGGAAAGCGGGCCGGGGGGAAAGCGCAGCCTCGTCCCCCGCGGGTTCGGTGCCCACGCGCGCGAGCTCGGCGTCGACCCCCGTCATGAGGCCGTCGGACGCCTTGCCCGACGCCTTGTTGGTCTTCCAAGAGTAGATCTGGAACCCGATGCCGCCAGCGATGGCGAGCACGATGACCCACTGAATCGCGCTGGAGTTCTTGCGAATGAACTGGGTCGTGGCGTGCGTCCCACGTGCCAGCGCGTCGTCGACCATCTCGGAGGCGTCGAGGCCGCGGGCGACCGCCGCCCTGCGTTCCTTCTCGCGCTCACGCTTCGAGCGGCGCTTCTCGGTCCCGAGCTCGCGCAAGCGGCGATTGCGGTCCCGAACGGTCGCGGTCGCGCTCTTGGCTTCCTGCTTGGCGCGCTTCTTCTCGCTCTTGCTGAGCTTCTTCGGCGCGTCGTCTTCGTCCGCGCTCGGGTCGCTCTCCGTTCGAGCCTCTTCTTCTGCGTCCGCGTCCGCCGACGCGTCCTCGTCCGCATCCGCGTCCGAATCTGCGTCCGCCGACTCACCGCCGGCGTCTACTTCACGTTCCTCGTCACTATCGCGTGTCTCTGCCTCGGCCTCGGCTTGCGCCCGGCGCCGCGCCCTGCGAGAGAGCTGCTTGTCGTCCTGCTCTTCAGCCACCGGCGCCTCTATACCACCAAGGGCGGCGCTGGAAAGCGTTCCGCGCGGCCGATCACGGGGCCTTGTCTTCCGGTCGCCAGGGTTCTGGCGGCGGAGGCGGCAATTCATCCGAAAGCGGGACGACGGCCAGCGACTCGACCGCCACGTTCTCGTCGGCGAACACCACCAGCCGGAGCAGCCGGCCGGGCTTGGCGCCGAGGGACGATGGCAGCTCGACGTTTCGCTCCGAGGTGGCGCCAGCGGCGAACTCCAAAGCTACGCGATTTTGCGGGTGAATTTGTGGTAATTTTCGCTCCTTTACCGGCATGCCTTTACGGTCGTACTTGAGCGCTTCGAACGGCGCACCGACCCGCACGACCCCTGCCCTCTGCGCGGCGCCTGCGCGCACGATCAGCCGAGCGCCCTGGCCGTTGCCTGCCCGAGGCACCACCACGTCGACCTCGACTCCAATGCTGCTCTGTTTCGCGAGCCGAGCGAGCTCTTTCCCGTCGGGGCCGCCCACCTGCTCCAGGATACCCGCGCGTCGAGCCACCAGCAGCCCCTCCGGCAGCGGATCGGGCACGCCCAAGAACCGCACCAGCGGTTCGGCCATCTCGGCTTCGGCGCCGAGCGTGACCAGCGCCTCCGCGATGGCGACACGTGCGCTCTGATAGCGCTCCTTGGCGAGGGCACGTGCCAGCGGGACGCGCGCGGCGTCGTCGCCGATGCGCGCGAGCGCGCCGGCGATGAAGGGGCGCAGACGCACGTCGTCCAGGCTCTGGACCAGCGGCCAGACCGCGTCCTTGCTCCGGATCTTCGCCAGTGCTTCGAGGAGCTCCCGCGACCGCGAGTAGTCGCGCGCAGACGAGTCTTTCCACCAGGCCACGAGCGCCGCCTCCCCGCGTTTGTCCCCTGCCTCGGCCAGCGCCAGCGAAGCGAGCCGCTTCCAACGTGGGTCGTCGCTGCGCTCGAGCTCGAAGACGAGCGGCGCCCCCTGGTCGAGCCGGGTCAGTGCCAGGGCGGCCCATCGCTTCACCTCCACGTCTTCGTCGCGGCCGAGCGCCAGACGAAGACCGGCGGCGGTTTCGGGGCGGCGGAGATCGAACAGCACCTCGGCCGCCTTGCGGCGGATCGCGACGTCGGCGTCGTCGAGGAGTTGGACCAGATCTTCCGCGGCGTCGCCGTCCCCGCTCACCCCCCTCAGGATCGCGGCGGGCCAGCCCTTGCCTTCGGCCCTGAGGCCTTGGACCTCGAAGCGTCCGTGGGAGGCACCGAGCTCCCGAAGCCGGCCCCGGAGCTCGCGAAAGCGCGCGGCTTCTTCGCCCGAGCGGTCCTGCGTCTGGCCCGGGTCCCTGTCGACGTCGAACATCTGGCAAGCGCCGAGCTTGCGCTGGCAGACGACGCGCAGCGGGCCCTCGGCCAACAGCGCTTGCTCTTCGGTCTCGGCGAGCGCGAGCCCCGGTCCGCTCGGCGTCTGGCCTGACAGCAGAGGGCCGAGGTCGCGGCCGCGCACGCGCGGAGGTCGAGGGATGCCGAGCGCCGCCAGCACCGTCGGCAGGAGATCGATGGTCTGAACGACCTCGGTGATGCGCCGCGCTTCGATGGCGCCGGGCGCCGAAACCACCAGCGGCACGCGCACCTGTTCTTCGTACACGCTCGTCCCGTGGTAGCGGCCGCCGTGCTCGCCGAACTCTTCCCCGTGGTCGGCGGTGACGATCACGATGCCGCGTGGCCTGAGCGCGCGGAATCGCTTCACCAACTCGCCCAGGGTGGCGTCGGCATGAGCGATCTCGGAGTCGTAGCGATCGACGTCCCGGCTGCCGAAGTCGTGTTCGGGGTGGAGCTCGTAGGGTTCGTGGGGTGAAAACAGGTGGACCCAAGCGAACACGCGCTCGGTCGGCGCGCGCTCAGCGAGGTAGGCCGACACCTGCTCGACCCGCCCCTGCCCTTCCATGAACTCGACCTTCTGGTACTCGAACCCGAGGTGTTGGTCGCGGAACGACGTGAAGCGGTCGGGGTCGATGAAGAACACGGCGGGCGGGTAGAACGCCGCCGTCTTGTAGCCGTAGGTCCGGAGCCAGGTGGCCCAAGTATCGGAATCGCTGCCCGCGCCTTGGAGCAGCAACGGCCGCATGTACTTCCCGGTCATCATCGAGGTGACCGAATACGAAGTGTGCGGCGTCGCCGCGTAGGCATGGGTGAAGACGGCCCCGTTCGCGGCGAGTGCGTCGAGGCTCGGGGTGGTCCGGCGAGCGTAGCCGTAGGCGCCCACGTGGTCTGCGCGGAGCGCGTCGATGCTCACGAGGAGCAGGTCGCGACCCGAAAGCTCGACCCGTCCCGTTCCCGCGGGGCTCGGGGCGTTCGCGACGTCCAGCTCGTCCTTGATGGGCGGAGGCGGCGCGAGCAGCGCAGCGACGCGCACCGCCTGCCCTGCCACGGGTGCACGGTCGAGCAGGACCATGCGGAAGTTGTCGAAGTGCGCCAAGCGCTCGGCGGCCGGGCGAGCGGCCGCGACGCCACCGAGGACCAACGCCAGAGCCAGCGCGAGCCGGAGCCGGCCCCCTCGAGCTTCGCTCGACCCAGGGTCCACCAACGGTGCGAGCACGAGCGCGAGAGCGGCGAGTGCGAGGTGGAAGGCTGGGTATAGGCGAACCCAGAGAAAACGATTGGCGAGCTCCGCGGTCACGATGGCCGCCAGTGCCGTGAGCGCCAAGAGCCTGGGGCGGGCGACGGCGAAGCGGGCGACGGCCGGCGCGGTCAAGAACGCCAGCACGCCCGACGCCGCGCCGAGCAGGGCGGCGAGCCCCGGGCGGCCTCCGAGCGCGGCGATCAGCCGACCGCCGCCGAGGCCGTAGCCGAGGAGCGCACCGGCGGTCAGCGCCAGAAGCGCGAACGCGATGCGGGCGTCGCGCCGCGCCGAGCGCGTCACGAGCTCGCGGAGCACGAACCCGACGCACCCCGCCGCTCCGGCCAGGACGAGCAGGAGCGGGGCGACGTAGAGCGCGCCCCAGCTGATCTCCCACACGCCCGCGAACCATCGACCGTCGAACAGGATGACGGAGAAGAGCTCGCTGCCCGCGACCAGCGCCGCCAGGCCGATCGCTCGCCACACTCGCTCGACCATCGGAAGCATGCGCCGCGCGGAGCTCGCGGACGGTGTTCAGCGAAACTCGACGCCGACGACCTCGTAGTGCCGCGTGCCGCCCGGGAGCTGCACCTTCACCTCGTCGCCCATTTCTTTGCCGATCAATGCGCGGGCCAAAGGGGCCGAGATCGAGATGGTCCCCTGGCTGAGGTCCGCCTCGTCGGCTCCCACGATCTGGTAGGTCGTTTCTTCCTCGCTCTCCACGTTGAGCAAAGTGACGGTGGCGCCGAAGCGGACTTTGGAGCCGCTGAGGCTCGTCGGATCGATGAGCTCGGCCCGGCTGAGCTTGTCCTCGATGTCCTTGATGCGGGCCTCCACCAGACCCTGCCGCTCTTTGGCCGCGTGATACTCGGCGTTTTCGCTGAGGTCGCCGTGCTCGCGAGCGATGCCGATCTCCCGGGAGATCTTGGGGCGCTCTTCTTTGAGGCGAACCAGCTCTTCTCGGAGTTTTTCCGCCCCGCGGGGCGTCATGGGAACCTTGTCGACCATGGAGGATCCCGATTTACCTGAGGCCCCGCGCTAATCAAGCCAGAACGGTCCCGCACCCGAACCCTTGCCCCCGACCCGCCGAGCCGCTACTCAAGCGGCGCCCATGCGGCTCTCGCCGAAGCTCCTCTGCCTGGTCGCCCTCGCCGCCGTCGCTCCCGCGTGCGGCGCGAAGAAGCCCGCGGCAAGTCCCCTCGAATACGCCGAGAACGCCAAGCTCGAGTACGAAGCCGCCCTCAAGGCCTACTTCGACAAGGACTGGGAAGAGGCAGCTCTCCTGTTCAAGGAGGTGAAGCGGAAATACGGCTACAGCCGTTACGCCCGCTTGGCCGACCTGCGGCTCGCCGACATCGAATACAAGCAAGAGAAGTTCGCCGAGGCCATCACGGCCTACAAGGGCTTCGTCCACGACTACCCGAACGATCCCGAGGTGCCCTACGCGCGCTTCCGCGTGGCCAAGGCCCTGTTCGAGCAGTCGAGCCCGACCTTGCTCCTGCCGCCGCTCGAAGAGCGCGACCTCGCCAGCGTGCACGAGGCGTACGACGCCATTCGGGCCTTCCTCGGCGACTACCCGAACTACAAGCGCGCACGCGAGCTCGACTACATGCTCGAGATGGTCTCGGGGCTCCTCGCGCGCCACGAGCTCTACGTCGCGCGATTCTACCTCACTCGTGGCAACTTCCAGGCCGCAGTGGCTCGCTGCCAATACGCCCTTCGCACCTACGAAGGCTCGGGCCTCGAGGCCGAGGCCATGGTGCTGCTCGGTGAGACCTACCTGAAGATGAAGAAGCGCAAGAAGGCGCGCGCGGTCCTGCGCCAAATGCTCTCGCTCTACCCCGACAGCCCGTTCGGGATCCCGGCCAAGAACTTCTTGCGCCTGCTCCAAGACGAAACCCCCGTGCCGGCAGCGCCGCTCCTGGATTGACCGCCATGGCCGAACCGTCGCCCCTGTCCACGGTTTCTCCCACCGTTCTCATCGTCGACGACGAAAAGAACATCCGGCGCACCGTGGAGATGGTGCTCTCGGGCGAAGGCTACCGGGTGCTCGAGGCGGGCAGCGCCGAAGAGGCCCTCGAGAAGCTGAACAACCCAGCTCAGCCCGTGGACCTCGCCATCCTCGACCTCAAGCTCCCGGGCATGAGCGGACTCGAGGCCCTCGAGAAGCTGCGCCAAGACGACGCCACGCGAGACCTGCCGGTCATCGTCATCAGCGGGCACGCCACCGTCCACGACGCGGTCAACGCCATCAAGCTCGGTGCCAGCGACTTCTTCGAGAAGCCGCTGAACCGCGAGCGCGTGCTGGTCAGCGTCGAAAACTGCATCAAGACCGCCCGGCTCTCGCGCACGGTGGAGCAGATGCGGAGCGAGCTCGAGGCTCGCTACGAGATGATCGGCACGAGCGTGCCGATGCAGGAGCTCTACGGCAAGATCGACAAGGTCGCGCCGACCAAGGCCAGCGTGCTCATCACCGGCGAGAGCGGCACCGGCAAGGAGCTCGTGAGCCGCGCCATCCACCGGCTCTCGCCGCGCAAGGACGCGCCTTTCATCAAAGTGAACTGCGCCGCCATCCCCCGCGAGCTCATCGAGAGCGAGCTCTTCGGCCACGAACGGGGTTCGTTCACGGGCGCCCAGGCGAGAAAGCGCGGCTTTTTCGAGCAGGCCCACGGCGGCACGCTGTTCCTCGACGAGATCGGCGACATGGATCTCACCGCCCAGGCCAAGGTGCTGCGCGCCCTGCAGAACGGTGAAGTCGTCCGCGTCGGCAGCGAGCACGTGATCCAGGTCGACGTGCGGGTGCTGGCCGCCACCAACAAGGACCTCTCCAAAGAGGTGGCGGCGGGAGCCTTCCGCGAAGACCTCTTCTTCCGGCTCGACGTGTTCCCGATTCGCGTTCCGGCGCTGCGCGAGCGACCGGGCGACATCCAGTTGCTCGCTCAGGCGTTTTCGGCCTCGTTCTGCAAGGAAAACGGCCTCCGCCTCAAGACCATGGACGCGGTGGCGCTCGAGGCGCTGTCCCGGCGCAAGTGGCCGGGCAACGTGCGTGAGCTGAAGAACGTGGTCGAGCGCGCGGCCATCCTTTCGGCAGACGTCATCACCATCGCCGATCTGCCCGAAGACCCCCACGCGAGCCCCTTCGAAGACGACGCCGACGACGGGCCGCCGAGCGAAGCCGGCGCCGTGGCGTTGGCGCTGCCCTCGGGTCTCCAAAAAGAGGGCGGCGAACGCCTGACGCTGCGCGAGTACCGCGATGCGTCCGAGCGCGCCTACATCGTGGACACCCTCAAAGCGTTCGACTGGAACATCTCCAAAGCGTCGGTGGTGCTCGGCGTGGAGCGGACCAACCTGCACAAGAAGATCCGCGCCTATGGCATCAAGCGCGGAGAAGGCTGACAAGAGTCGAGGCGCGCTCCGCGGCGAAGGAGACCCCTCCGCACGTGACCTCGACGGCCGCGATCCGGCGCTGCTCGGGATCCACGGTTTCGGCGGCACTCCGCTGGAGGTGGAGCTCGTGCTGGACGTCGCCCGGGCTCTCGGTCGCCGGGCCCACCTCCCGCTCTTGCCTGGCCACGGCACCCACGCCGACGATCTCGCCCGAACGGGCTTCTCCGACTGGCTCGGGGCGGCCGAACGCGGCCTCCTCGGCGTGGCCAGCGAGCGGGCGCCCGCCGTCGTCGTGGGCCTTTCGCTCGGCTCGCTGCTCGCGACCAAGCTCGCCCTCGACCACCCCCAACGCGTCCGCGGTCTCGTGCTCCTCGCCAACGCTTTCTGGCTCGCTCGCCCGTTCCCCGCTTGGCCCCTCACGCTGGCGTCGGCGCTGAGATTGCCCGACTTCCGCGTGCCCAAGGTGGCTGCCGACATCGCCGATCCGGCCGCACGACGCACTCACCTCACCTACGGCGAGCAACCCGTCCACGCGGCCAGCGCGGTTCAGGAGGCCGGCGCCCGCCTCCGCGGTGAGCTCGGCCGCGTGCGTGTCCCCACCCTGATCTTGCACGGTGCGCGCGATCGCGTTTGCCCCGTCGCAAACGCCGAACGCGTGCGCGCGCGCCTCGGCTCGCCGAACGTGCGCGTGGTCCTCTTCCCGCGCTCGCGCCACATCCTCACGCGCGACGTGGAGCGCCGCGAGGTTGCCCGGGAGCTCCGCCGTTTCGTCGAAGAGCTCGGCGGGTAGAGCCGCCTTCCTGCGGTCTACTTCGGCACCAGTTTCATCTTGCACTTGGGGCAGCGCCCCGGCTTCGTGTCGGTGACTTCGGGGTGCATCGGACAGGTGTAGACGTCGACGGCTTCTGCCGTGGAGCGCACGGCTCGCCCACTGACCGCTGCGCCCGACAGGAGTGCTCCCGTGAGGGCGGCCCAGAGGATCGTCTTCCACATCGCAGCGCTAGTCTGGCGCCGCGTCCGCCGCCTGGCACTGATCGACGTCATCTCAGCGCCCGGTCGAGCCGAAACCGCCGCTGCCCCGCGCGGTCCCTTCCAGGCTTTCCGCGAGCTCGATCTCGACCTGTACGACGGGCGCGATCACCAGCTGCGCGATGCGGCAGAGCGGCTCGATCACGAACGGCTCGCTCCCGAGGTTCACCAGCAGCACGCCGACTTCGCCGCGGTAGTCGGCGTCTATGGTCCCCGGCGCGTTCACCATGCCGATGCCGTGACGGAGAGCCAGACCGGAGCGCGGTCGCACTTGCCCCTCGTAGCCAGGCGGGATGGCGAGGGCGAGGCCCGTGGGCACCAGCCGTCGCTCACCGGGCGCGAGCGTCACCGGTTGCGCGAGCGCCGCGCACAGGTCGAGGCCGGCCGAGTCGCGGGTCTGGTATGCCGGCAGCGGCACTTCGACCGACCCCACACGGCGAGCGAGGACCCGAGGCTTCAAATCTGAGCGAACCTTCCGCTCTTGAGCGCGGCGTCGAGCAGCTGTCTCACGCGTTGCTCGAGGTTGCGCGCGCCCGGATCGGGGATCTGGGAGAGCGCGGTCTTGATCTCCCCGAGCGCTTTCAGCTGACTGAAGAGCTGGAGGTCGCTGGGCGGCGCGGCGCCCGTGAGGATCTGCCGAATCCGCTCGATTTCTGCCGAAAGTGCCTCGACTCCGACGCCCAGGGCGCCGACCCGCCGCCGATCCGGGTGGTCGCGGTAGAAGGCTTCGAGCACGGGCTGCACGATCTGCTCGAGGATGGGCGCCTGGTCTTCGGCGTTCCAAATGTGCTTCAGCACGAAGAGATCGCTGACGTCGGCTTCCGCACGCCCGTCGATGTAGGCGCTCGCCGCGAAGAGCTTCAGCATCTTCACGACGCGGCGGTCGCTGATGGTGATGCCCTCGGCCCGGATCTGGAAAATGAGGCCCTTGTAGCTCGAGAGAAAAGCGTCGGTGAAGTTCAAGCGCCGCGCCAAGTCGTCGGTCATGGCGTGGATGTCGGCCGCCGACAGCAGCGGTGTCACCTGGGTTCGCTTCAGACGCTTCACCTCGTGCTGCACGCCGAGCTGGAGCAGCTCGTTGAAGTGATAGGCGTCGAGGTTGTCCGAGCGGATTCTGAGCAGGAACCGGTCGAACATCGCCGAAAGCGACTCGTCCGTCGGCACTTCGTTGCTGGCGCCGAACGCGCTGATGAGCGGGCAGTCGAGCACTTGCCCACCCGAGGTGTAGCGGCGCTCGTTCAACAGGCTCAAGAGCGCGTTCAGGATGGCGCTGTTGGCCTTGAACACCTCGTCGAGGAACACGACCTCGCTCTCGGGCAGCATGCCCTCGGTCTTGCGCCGGTAGTGCCCGTCGCGGAAGGCAGCGATGTCGACCGGGCCGAAGATCTCGTTGGGCTCGGTGAAGCGCGTCAGGAGATACTCGAAGTAACGCGCCCGGATCAGCTCGGCGAGCGTGCGGATGAGCGCGCTCTTCGCGGTGCCCGGCGGGCCGATCAAGACGGCGTGCTCACGCGCGACGACGGCGATGAGCAGCAGACGAATCACCTCGCTCTTGCCCAAGAACTGAGCGTCCAGGGCTTCGGCGACTTTTCTCAGGCGCGTCGACAGATCCTCGGCCATGCCGATCGCCGTTCTACCTCAACGCCGGTGGGCCGGCGACAGATTCGTGGTCGTTCGCGCGAGGCTCAGCCACGCGCGTTCGGACGGCGGTGGCGCGCGAAGATCTCGTCGCCCATTTGCTTGAGTTTCTGCGCTTCCCGCTGGATGTCGGCGTTCTGCTTGTAGTGCTCGCTCGACATCACGTACGTGGCGAAGGCGTGGTAGCTCTTCGCGACCTCGATCTCGTTGCCGATTTCGCGCGAGAGCGCCACCGATCGCATGAAGTAGTCGATGGCCTTGCCCTCGTGACCCGCCCCCCACGCACCGGCCGCCGTGACTTCGCCCAGAGTGCGCAGCGCCACGGCGAGGTGTGACTTGCTGCGGACCTGGCCGAACAAGTCCACCGCGTGCTTGATGGCCTCTCGCGCGCGGCGTAGGTCGTCTTGCATCAAATACGCCTTGGCGAGTCCGCGCTTGGCTTCGGCCAGGTGCAGCTTGTCGCCGAGTTCGTCGCACAGCTCTTCGGCCTGCTTCAGCACGCGGATGGCCTCGGCGCTGTCGCCCAGGCGGTAGTGGGTCTCGCCGATGTTGGTGAGCACCACGGCGAGGCGGTTTCGCTCGCCGATCTCCCGCGCGACGTCGTAGGCCTCACGGAAGAGCTTGAGGGCATCGGCGTTGTCGTTCCGATCCTGAGCGAGCTTGCCCAGATTGTTCAGGCTCTGGACGATGCCGAGCGGGTCGTTGATCTCACGGCGCAACGTCAGGGATGCCTCGAGGGCCTCCGCCGCGCTCTCGGGTTTGCCGTGGTCCATCCAGACCAAGCCGATGTTGTTGAACGAGAGCGCGATGCTGCGGCGGTCTTGGAGCTCTTTGCGGATCTCGAGGCCGACCTTCAGCTGCTCGAGGGCCTCGTCGTATTCCCCCTTCATCCACAGGCACTTGCCGATGTCATCGTGGCAAGCGGCGATCCCGCGTCTGTCCGCAGCGAGCTCGAACAGCGCGAGCGCGGTCTCGAGGTGCTTCTGGGCTTGGCCGAGCATGCCCGTGTCGCGGTAGAGCCGGCCGATGCGGTTGTGAGCGGCGCCGCCCTTGGCGCGGAGCGCGAGGCGGAACGCGAGCCCGAGCATCTCCTTGAAGCTCGCGAGGGCCTCGTCGGTCTTGCCGAGCAGCGAGAGCACGTCGCCGTAGTCGTGGAGCGCGTCGATGCGCCGCCGGGCGTCCGAGTCACCGAGGAGCTCGAGCCCCTTGCTGTAGTACTCGTGGGCCTTCTTGGCGGCATAGGCCTGACGGGCGAGATCGCCGGCTTCGAGGTAGGTGAGCCCTGCGCGCCCGAGGGCGCCGCCGCGCTCGAGGTGTTGGGCCAACATGGCGCAGTACTCCTCTTGGGAGCGCACGCCTTCCTTCTGCGCGAGCCAGTCGGCGATGGTCTGGTGGTATCGCCGGGCGCGTGCGCCGCTCGTGAGCTCGCGGACGCGCTCGCGCTCCAGGTTGTGCTTGAAGACGTACTCCGTCTCACCCGAGAACGACGAATCCGGTAGCCGGAGCACGTAGTCGCGCGTGACGAGCGAATCGAGCAGAGCGCGAAGCTCGTCCCAATCCTTCATGTCTTCGCGGGTCCAGAGCTCCGGCGCGGGCTTGTCCATGCGCCCGAGCGCCACCAGTGCACCGAGCCAGAACACGCTGCCCACGGCGGCTGCGTGCTCGAGCAGCTCGCGCTCCGGTGGGGCGAGCGCGCCGATCCTCGCGGCCACGGCGTCGGCAGCCGTGAGCGGCAAGCGCGCGCTCGCCAGCTTGTCGAGGTTCACCCGCCAGACCGGTTCCCGCGCGAGGGCATCGCGCTCGTCGAGCACGCCGGCGTCGTGGAAGATGCGCACCATCTGTTCGAGCAGGCCCGGATTGCCGCCCGCCGTGCCGATGGCGGCGTCCACCAGGGCTTCGGGCACGCCTCCCTGGCAAGGAGCGAGGAGCGTGCGGGCCAGCGCCAGCGCCTGATCCGGCAGCAGCGGCCCGAGGTCGATGCGCTCGTGACGGGCCTTGCCGAACGAGAACCAGTCTTCGTGGCGAGCGAGGAGCTCCGGGCGAGCAGCGCACACGATCAGGATGGGCCCGGAGAGGTTTTCCATCATGTACCGCAAGAGCTCCACCGAATCTTCGTCGGCCAGGTGGAGGTCCTCGAACACGAGGCACATGGGACCTTGCGCAGCGTCCCCTTCGAAGAAAGCCTTCACGATGGAACGCCGCAGCAGGCGCGCTTGCAGCGGATCGTCTTCGACAGCCTTGGTGAGCGGGCTGCCCAAGAACTGGAGATCCATGAGCTGGCCGAGGAAGTAGCAGACGTCGCCGACCTTTCGATCTTCGAGCACCGTGGCCACTTGAGAGCGGACCTGGGCCTTGGCCGCCTCCGCGTCCATGCCTTCCACGAGACCGAAGCGCGTGCGCAGGAGGCGCGCGAAGACGCCGTACGAGAGCTGCAGGCTCCGCGCGCTGCCGCGGTAGACCCGCGGCACTCGCCCGCCCGCCTCGCGGAGGTGGGTCAGGAAGCTGTGCACGAGCCGGCTCTTGCCGATGCCGCCGGCGCCGATCAGGCTGACGATGTGCGTTTGTTTCTCGCTGCGGGCCGTATCCGCTCGAGCCACGAGGAGCTCGAGTTCGCGATCGCGACCGACGAGCGGCGCGCGCGGATCGTGGGCGAAAAGGGCGCTGTCGAGGGGCGGCGAGTCGCTCATCGCCGCGTAGTTTCGCGCTCTTTCTTCGGCTTCACAAGAGCACGTGGCGGGATGGGGCGGCGCAGGGATGCCGGCGCCGTCTCGGCCTCGTGTCGTTCGGGCGCAGCAACGCACACGCGCCGCTGACCCGGAGGACATGCGATGCGCACGTGGTAGTGATCATCGTGGGCCTGGCCAGCGCTCGGCTGCTTCATGGCCATTGCCGCGCGGTGGAGTACCGGCAAGTACGTGCCTTTTGCGCGGGCGTGGGCCAGCAGCCGCGCCCGCAAGCGGTCGGCGATGAAGATGTGCTCGACGCGAACGCCCGGGTCGGTGACCCACGCTTCGACGAGCGCCCAATTGCGAGCGTCGTCGAAGCGGTAGCTGCGGTTTTCGACGGCAAAGCCCTTGTCGTCCACGCTCAGGAACTCGCTCGGCGCGACGCTCTCGCCGTCGGCGCCCACGAACAGGAACGCGACGTCGGCATCCCGGCCGCTCTCGTGGCTCTTGTGGCCGGCGATCTCGCCGCCCTCTTTCCGCGAGAGATCACCGACGTGGAGGCTCGAGCCCTTGAAGTGCGCAGCCAGGCGCTTGCTCGAGCGTTCGAGCAAGCCGATGAGGCCGGGCAGGCCGAAGTGCGCCCCATTGGCGTGGCGGAGTCGGATGGCACTCGAAGGTTCGAGCTCCACCGCCCCTTCGAGTTTGCCCGACGTGGGCGATCCGATGCTCAGGGACGCCGGCACGGTCGCGCGGGCCTTCGGCCCCGCGCGGCCCGGGACCGCGCTGCGCTTCGGGGCCGGCGCCATGGCGCTCTCGTTGGCTGCGCTCGAGCCCGCGATCCCGAGGATCGCGAGCAGTGCGAAGGATGGCCAGCCCCGACGCATGTCAGGTCGACTGCTAGTCAGCGCCGGCGGATTGGGCCAAAATTCCGCCTTCGCCAGGCATTTCCCCAGGGGATTTCCCTAGCCTCGCCGAGAGCCGTTGCACGCCGGCCGTCCCCGTACGAGGCTCGCCGGGAGTTCACCAAGCCTTTCGGCCCTTTCCCCAACGCTCTGATAGATTACCGCCCACACCTTGGCGACTCTCCCCGACAAGACCCCTGCCCAGAGCCTCTCGAACGGCAAACGTTCGCTGGGCCAGGGCGTGTTCAAGAAATGCGGGGGATGCGGGGCCGTCCTGACCGCCGAGGCCCTCGCGGACTCGTGGCAGGTTTGTTCCGGCTGTGGCTATCACCATCCCATGACGCCGCCGGACTGGCGACGTCTCCTGCTGGACGGCGGCGAGCTCGAACGGTGGGACGATCACGTCGCTCCGGCCGACCCGCTGCGCTTCGACGATGGCAAACCCTACCGGGAGCGGCTCGAACGAGCGAAGAAGACCGGCTTCAGCGAAGCTGTCGAAGTCGGACGAGCCAAGATCATGGGAAGGCCCGTCGCCTACGGGTGCTACGTCTTCTCGTTCATGGGCGGCTCCATGGGCTCGGTCGTGGGCGAACGGGTGACTCGCCTGTTCGAGCGAGCCACGGCGGAGCGCTTGCCCGTGGTGCTGTTGCACGCATCGGGAGGCGCCCGGATGCAGGAGGGCATTTTGAGCTTGATGCAGATGGCGAAGACCGTCGCCGCTCTCTCCCGCTTTCGTACCGTGAGAAAGCCCTTCATCAGCCTGTGTTTGCACCCCACGACCGGCGGCGTGGCCGCCAGCACCGCGCTGCTCGGTGACGTCAATTTGGTGGAGCCCAACGCATTGATCGGGTTTGCGGGGCCGCGGGTCATCGAAAGCACCTTGCGCACCACGCTTCCCGAAGGCTTTCAGCGCTCCGAGTTCTTGCAGAGCCACGGCATGGTGGATCGCATCGTGCCGCGCTCGGAGATGAAGTCGACGCTCGGGCTGCTGCTCGGGCACCTCGGGGGAGGTCGGGCATGAGCGATCTCAAATCGAGTCTCGAACGCCTCTACGGCCTGATCCCGCGGGGCAAGGAGCTCGGGCTCGAGCGCATGCAGGCCGCCTGCGACGCGTTCGAGAACCCGGAGCGCGCCTTCGACGTCGTGCACGTCGCCGGCACCAACGGCAAAGGTACCGTTGCGTCGTTCGTGGCGAGCATGGCGCGTGCTCAGGGCAAACGCGTCGGCCTCTACACCTCGCCGCACCTGATCCGGTTCGCCGAACGCATCCAGATCGACGGTGCGCCCGTCGAAGACGACGTCTTGGTTCGTCTGCTGAACGACGTGCTCGACCGGGCACCCGACCTCACGTTCTTCGAGGCCACCACGCTGACCGCCTTCCTGGCGTTCCGCGAAGCGCAGGTGGAGCTCGCCGTGCTCGAAGTCGGTCTCGGCGGGCGGCTCGACGCCACCAACGTCGTGCCCCCTCCCCGCGTGGCCATCGTGACCCGAGTCGCGTTCGACCACATGGACGAGCTCGGCGATAGCCTGGCGAAGATCGCCACCGAAAAGGCCGGAATCATCAAGAAGGGCTCGACGGTGGTGGTGGGCAAGCTGCACCCGGACGCGCGAGACGTGGTCGAGCGCACGGTCGCCCAGGTCGGCGCGCATCTGGTCGCGCTCGGGAGTCCGGAGCCCATTCCCGGCGCGGCGCTCGCCTACCCGCGCTTCGCCATGTTCGGCTCGAACCTGGCCGTGGCCGTCACCGCCGCGCAAGAGCTCGGGATCCCGCCGCGTACCATCGCGGACGGCATCGAGGCCGCGCAGTGGCCCGGCCGGAACGAACTCCTGCACCGCAGCGGGCAGGAGCTGACGCTGCTCGATTGCGCGCACAACCCCGACGGGACGGTGGCGCTGTCCCACGTGCTCGACCCGTCGATCCTGGGGGAGATCGAGAGTCGGCGCGACGTCGCGCTGGTCTTCGGAGCGCTCAAGCGCAAGAGCTGGCGCGCCATGGTGCGGCGGCTGGACCAGGTTGCTGCGCACAAGATCTTCGTCGCTCCGCCGCTCTCCTCCGACAAGGTGGTGGACCCGGCCGAGATGGCGGCCGCCTTCAACGGGACCGTGGCCGACAGCGTCGCCGACGCGCTCTCCCAAGCGCGGGCGCGCGTGGGGCAGTCCGGCCTCGTGGTGGTGACGGGCTCGATCTACTTGGTGGGCGCGGCTCGCGCGTTGCTCTTGAACCTCCCCGCGGATCCCCCCGTCGATCTGTGAGGTTTGCCGAGGAGGCGCGTGCGCTCATGCCGTCGTTCGACATCGTTTCCAAAGTGGAATGGGCCGAGGTGAAAAACGCCCTCGATCAGGCGTCGCGTGAGGTCGCGCAGCGCTTCGATTTCAAGGACACCGAGACCACGCTCGAGAAGACCGAAGAGGGCATCGTGGTGCGCGCGAACAGCGAAGAGCGCGCCAAGGCCGCGGTCAACGTGCTCCAAGAGAAGTTCGTTCGCCGCAAGGTGAGCCTGAAGCACACCGAGGTCGGCGAGCCACAGCCCGGGCCCAAGGGCGGGGCGCGCGTCGTGGTGAAGATCAAAGAAGGCATCGAGCAAGAGAAGTCGAAGCAGATCATCAAGCTCCTCAAGGACCAGAAGTCCAAGGTCCAGGCGTCGATCCAGGGCGACAGCGTGCGCGTCACCGGGAAGAAGAAGGACGAGCTGCAGGAGGTCATCGCGCTCCTCCGCGCCCAGGATCTCGGCATCGAGCTCCAGTTCATCAACTTCCGCGACTGAGCTCCCGGGCGCGTTTCGTCATGAGCACGAGAAAACTGTTCGGTACCGACGGAATTCGGGGCAAAGCCAACGTCCCGCCCATGACCCCGGAGCTGGTCGTGCGCCTCGGCCGAGCCATCGCGCTGGTCGCGCGGCGCGACGCTGGGCACGCGCCGCGCATCGTGATCGGAAAAGACACGCGGCTCTCGGGCTACATGCTGGAGACGGCTCTGGAAGCCGGGATCTGCGCCATGGGCGGACGCGTGCTCCTGACCGGGCCGATGCCGACTCCGGCCGTCGCGAACCTCACCCAGAGCATGCGGGCCGACGCGGGAGTGGTGATCAGCGCCAGCCACAACCCCTACGAAGACAACGGCATCAAGATTTTCGGCCCCGACGGCTTCAAACTCGCCGACGAGCGTGAGCTCGAGATCGAGCGCTTGCTCGACGATCCAGCGCTCGATCAACGGCCGGTGGTCGGCGAGCGTGTGGGCCGAGCCGAGCGCATCGACGACGCCACGGGACGCTACATCGTGTACGCCAAGGCCACCTTCCCCAAAGAGCTCACTTTGAACGGGATGAAGGTGGTGGTGGATGCGGCGCACGGCGCCGCCTACAAGGTCGCGCCGCTGGTCTTCAGCGAACTCGGCGCCGACGTGTCGGCCATTGGCGTCTTGCCCAACGGCAAGAACATCAACAAGGCGTGCGGCGCCCTGCACACCGGAGCCATGGTGCGCGAGGTGGCGAAGCGCGGAGCCCAGATCGGCATCGCGCTCGACGGCGACGCCGACCGCGTGATCATCGCGGACGAACACGGCGAGATCGTGGACGGCGACGCCATCATGGCGCTTTGCGCCACGCGCCTCCTACGCGCCGGACGGCTCCGCGAAAACACCGTGGTCGCCACGGTGATGAGCAACATGGGCCTCGAGCGGGCGCTGGACGCTTTCGGCGGCCGCCTGGAACGCACGCAAGTCGGTGACCGCTACGTGGTCGAAGCGATGCGCAGGGGCGGCTACAACTTCGGCGGCGAGCAGAGCGGGCACCTGGTCTTCCTCGACCACGCGACCACGGGTGACGGCGTCGTGGGTGCGCTGCAGGTACTCGCGATCATGGTGGCCGAAGGCAAGCCGCTCTCGGAGCTCGCCCATGTGATGGAGCGCGTGCCCCAGCTCCTCGAAAACGTGGTGCTGCCGGAGCGGCGTCCCATCGAACAGATGCCCGGGCTGACGCGGGCGATTCGCGAAACCGAGGCCGAGCTCGGTCGGAGTGGGCGCGTACTCGTGCGCTGGAGCGGTACCGAACCGAAGCTGCGCCTCATGGTCGAAGGGCCCGACGAGGGCGTGCTCGGCAGCGTGGTCCGCAACATGGCCGACGCCGCTCGGGCCGACATGGGCGTCACGGGGTAGCTCGGACGGTGGCGGACGACGAGCCTCGCCCCACCCGCGACCCACTGATCGTGGCCCGCGGCCTCAGCCGCACCTTCGGCGCGGGTGATGCTTCGCGCCGCGCGGTGGACGGCGTCTCGTTCCAGGTCGAGCGCGGCGAAGTGGTCCTGATTTTCGGACCGAGCGGCTGCGGCAAGAGCACGCTGCTCGCGCTGCTGGGCGGTCTCGACCGGAACTACCAGGGCGGCCTCCGGCTCTTCGGTCGCGACCTGGGCCAGCTCTCGGACCGCGAGCTCAGCGAGCTCCGCGGCGCGCGCATCGGCTTCGTCTTCCAAGCGTTCCACCTGCTCGGCCACCTCACGGTCATCGAGAACGTGATGGCGCCCGCCCTCTTCAGCCCGAAGCCGTCCACCGCCGCGGAGGTGAACGCGCGGGCGCTGCGGGTGCTCGAACGTGTCGGCCTCGCCGATCGCGCGGAATCGCGTCCCCAGGAGCTGTCGGGCGGGCAACGCCAGCGCGTCGCCATCGCTCGGGCGCTCCTGTGTGAACCCGATCTGCTCCTGTGCGACGAACCCACAGGAAACCTCGACCGCAAGACCGGAGAGCAGATCATCGACCTGTTCGCGGAGCTGCAGGCCGAAAGCCGGGCCACGATGGTGATCGTGACCCACGAAGATCGCCTGGGGCGCCTCGCGGATCGCACGTTGAACATGCTGGACGGCCGCCTCGTCGACGGCGTCGAGAGCCAGCGACAAGTGGAGGACGCATGAGAGCCGCCGCCCTCGCCCGCATGGTGAAGAGCGAGCTAGTCCGCACGCGCGGCCCCCTCGTGACGGCGGGCTTCGGCATCTTGGTCGGCGTCGCCGCGCTGGTGTTCTTCCTGGCGCTGGGCCTCGGCGCGCGGCGCGTCCTTCTGGGCGACGTGTTTCCCATCGACCAGGTGGAGCTCGAGCCCAAGAAGACCAGCGCGGGCCTCTTGTCCTTGCTCGGCGGCAGCCACGAGCCCGCTGGCATCGATGCGGCGAGCGTGGAGAAGCTCCGAACCGAGCGCGGCGTGAAGGAGGTCTTCCCCAAGCTTCGCTTCCGCTTCCCGAGCATGGCCCGGGGTGGAAAGGAGATCCTCGGCACCGAGATCGGCACCCACGAGATGGTGGGCGACGGCATCGATCCGGCCTTGGTCCAGGGCTCGACCCCACCCCTCGCGGAATTTCGAGACCCGTTGGAGAAGCCGGGCGCCGAGTGCAGCACGGACCAGGATTGCACCGGGCGGCAATACTGCGAGCGGCCGAGTGGCGTGCCGCGCGGCCAGTGTTCGGATCCGGTGCCCGCCCTGGTGAGCCGCTACCTGGTCGAGCTCTTCGATCACGGCGTCGCTCCGGCCCACGGCCTACCCCCGGTGGCTGAATCGCTCATCGGTCGAGCGCAAGGCGTGGCCTTCGAGATGACCCTCGGCAATTCACTGCTCGGCGTCGCGCGTGCGGGGCAGCCGCGCAAGGTTCGGGTGCAGGTCATCGGCATTTCGCCGAAGGCCATCGATCTCGGCGTGACCTTGCCCATCGAGGTCGTGCGCCGCTGGAACCGCGAGTACGCGGGCGAGAGCGCCGCCACACGCTATTCGAGCCTGGTCGTGCGGGCCGAGAGCGCGGGCGTGACTGGACGCATCATCGACACCGGCGCCACGCTCGGTCTCGTCCCCCACGACACCCGCGCCCGCGACGTGAGCGTGCTCATCAGCGGTGTGCTCGCCTTGCTCGTCCTGGTGGCGTCGGTGATCCTGGCCGTGGCCGCGCTCAACATCGCTCACACGTTCCGCATGCTGGTGGCCGAGCGACAACACGAGATCGGCCTGTACCGGGCCCTCGGCGCGAGCTCGGCGGACATGCGGAGCTGGCTCCTCTGGTTGGCGCTGGCGGTGGGATCGATGGCCGGTCTCGGGGGCGCGTTCCTAGCGCGCGCGGGCGCGGTGGTGGCCGACTGGCGCGCCGGGAAGGACCTGCCCGATTTCCCCTTCAAGCCCGAGTCGTTCTTCGTGTTCCCGCCCTGGCTCTGGCTTCTTGCGGTGGTGTTCGCTGCGGCGTTCGCTCTGCTCGGCGCCATCGGCCCTGCGCGTCGCGCCGCGCGCACCGATCCCGCCGAGGCCCTGACCCGCGACCGATGAAGGTTGGGCCGAACCGGCTCGCCTGGCCTATATCCG
>Ga0268298_10002593_pt1 | contig 19603 bp, 13 predicted proteins | sample WWTPWeurt_MetaG_FD_194462 | JGI IMG/M metagenome (GOLD analysis project Ga0268298, IMG submission 194462) | Activated sludge microbial communities from WWTP in Nijmegen, Gelderland, Netherland - WWTP Weurt | ecosystem: Engineered > WWTP > Aerobic digester > Activated sludge | place...
ACTGGTCGGCGAGTACGGCTTTGAGTTCATGGATCGGGTCTTTCGGCAGGGTAGTCATCGGCTCCGGCAAAAAGCGCGCAGCTTAACCTAAGACAATCAATTAGTTAAGTTTTTGTACTGTACTATGGGTGCTGAGTAACTAAGCGTCCGCCACCCGACCGGGGACCGGTGTGCTGGTCCCCGGTCTTCCGGTATCCACCGATGGACTGTGGGGCGGTTGTGCGATGGGGGCTACTTGGCGTCAGTCTGAGCCTTGGCGTCACCGCCCTGGTCGTCTGGGCTCAGCCCCCGCTGGCCAGGCTCACGATCCCCGTCGAAGCGGTGCCCCTTGTTTCGGCCCGTGCCCTCGCCCATTCGACCGCCTCCGCCACCCGACTGACCCGCTGGGATCGTCATCCCCAGGTGTATATCCTTGACTTTGCTGACCCCGCCGAGCAGGAACGTACCTTGGGCCGAATCGCCGCTTTCGTGGAGCAGCTCGACTCCCCATTCGACCCACCGACCGGGAGGGCAACACCACCGCTCAGAACCAGGCCCGCGTATGATGGCCATGACTACCCCGCCAGCGCACTGGTCCGCTTTTTCAACGCCGCCAGGGGGGCGGGCCAGACCCTCACCGCCGAGGAAAGCGACCTTGCCCAACTCCTGCAACGACATCAGTTGCTCGACAGGAGTTCGGAAGGAAAATGGCAGGCCACTAGCCCGGAGCCGGTCTTGCTCAGTCTGGCGCAAGGCCCGCCGGTCTCCTCGCGCTGGGCAGTTCTCCGCCACGAACTCAGCCACGCCGAGTTTTTCATCAATTCGGCCTACCGCAACTACTGTCTCGCCTTCTGGCACACCCTCCCGGAAAACCACCGGCGTCTCGCCCGGGAAGCCCTGGCTCGACAGGGCTACCGCCCCGATGACGAGGAGTTGCTGGTCAATGAACTCCAAGCCTATCTCTGGGAGCCCTTGACGCTCGGGTTCCTGGAGGCGTGCTTGCGCAAGACCGGGGCCAGTCTGGTGGAGTGGCAGGAACGCTTTCTGCACGGCATCGACCAAGCCCACCCCCCGATCACCGACTTTTTCACCGACGCCGACCAGCGCGCCCCCCAACAGGCGAAGCAGGGACGGCGCTTCACCAAAACGACGGCCCCCCTTTGAATCTACTGTTATATGCGAGGTTGTTCCATGCTAGCGTGTGGTGTCACCAGACGAAACCCGATACCGTGCGAGTTGGCTGCCCCAGCTTCCACTGCTGAAACTGACGCTCCCCCTGGTTCTCTGCGTTGCCGTCACCAACAACTGCTCCAATGGATTCAGTACATGTGGCTCGCCTTTTCTCGTGGTCTGGTAACACTCCTGTTCGAGCAGGGCCGGGTCAATCTGTCGCTCCGTAGCAACCACCAGGATGTCGCCATCTCCCGGCTTATCGAAGAGTAACAACGCATCGTTGTCCTCGATCGACAGATCCAGACTGCCGTAAGCTGGTATCCGGGCGGCATCCACCGGCATTTGGGTTGTTGGGAAGAGGGTCTGGATGCAGCCATCTGGGCTAATATCCAAGAGATAGACATACTGTTCGCGGTGCATCCGATTCTTGATCCGGAAGCTGATCAGATCATTGATTCCCCATTGTCGCGTCGACAAATCCGAAAGCGGCAGCAATTCCCCTCGCCTATAGCGGTTATTATTTTCCGGCAACGTTACACAATTCGGTTGGTCTGTTGCGCAACGGCTGAATACGATGAGCTGGACATCGGCGCGCCTGGAGCCACTGCTCGCCTCGGCCAGTTCCTCGAGGGCGCGGATCCGGCGATAGCGACGGAGATTGTTCCGTAGCGTTTCCAAGCCTTTCTCGGGCTCGGCGAGACGAATACGCATCCGCTCATGAAGCAGCCGCTCGGCAGGAGTGAGTACCCAGACTTCGCGCGGGGCATCCGGATCATGCTCCGGCAGGGTGTCGCCGCCGCCGGGAGTCTTCCGGTATTGGTAGGCTCCTTCAGGACTCCGCTTGGGCTGGAGGAGATAGACGACGAGATCGGCTTGCGCCTGGGTATTCACCAGCTCGTAGCCAGACAAACTCCCGGTTGCCATGACGGGTTCCGCCACGTTCACGGCCGGGAATACCCCTCGCACCCGCTCCAGCCAACCACCCTCTGTCGCTCCGGGGTCTCCCGTCACGAAAACCCTGAGGGGAGACGTGAGATAGGAGTGTGCGGTCTCGCGCAGGAAATCCCCCGCTGCCAACGTTCCACCCCGAATCTCGCCGCGGCTCCAGGTGTCATAAACCTCGGTCAGGCGAGCAGTCACGGGCGAGTCTTTCTGCAGCGGTGCATATTCCGACCCTGCCGTGGCACCTACCAGTTTGCCCACAGCGAGAGTCGCTTTCTGTCCGTCGGCATCCACTTCCTTCACCACAACCTTGGCCTCAAGGGGAGAGAGACTGCCGCCGAACGCAGACTCTGACTTTGGCTTCCCAGCGATCTGTGGGTGCTGCGTCTCCCCCTGGCTGATACTGATCCAGGCGGTAGTGCGGGTGAATAGCTGTTCCCAGCTCTCCCCCGACATGGCCCGCTCGATTGACCGTGCCCAGTTCCAGGTGAAAACACCGTATCGCTGTGGCGGCTTCTGATCGTTTTCGAACTCATGCGCGCTTTCGTCGTCTCGGGCGGCGGCGACGCGCACAACCGACTCCAGACCGTATCGCTGAAAGGTATTGCGCCCCAGTGGATGATCGCCCATCGTGGAGGGCGGGGCGGCGCGGATGCCAGGTGTCTCACCCCTGGTAATGGTCGCCGAATGGCAGGAATCGCTTACGATGACAAGATTAGACGTGCGTTCGGCAATGCGCCCGAGCCATTCGTTCACCTCGTCGTCAAGGATATCATATTGATCGATGTCATCGGCCTTGGTCGAGCGGGATCCATAACTAACCCAAGTCTGGTCTTGGCCACTGCGAACTTCGTCGCCGTTTAGGTCCTGGGTGTAGGAACCGTGACCCGAGTAATGAATATAGACAAAATCTCCAGGTTGGACCCGCTGCGCCAACTCGGCAAAACCTCGGGCAATGCCGCAGTGGGTGGCTTGTTGGTTCTCGAGAATGTGGAGAGTGGAATCACTCCCCGCACCGAAACCAAGTCGGTCCTGGAGTACCTTCTGCATGAGCACTAAATCGTTGTGTGTGCCCGGCAGATCAGGTAGCCCAGTGCCGCTGTAATCGCTTACTCCAATCAGCAGAGCATGACGCGCAGCCTGAACCAGATGTGGTACACCCAGCGAGATCAATGCCAACAAGATTGTCAGCAACCTGGCTTGACAGGAATGGATGGTTCGGATTATGGCAACTTCACGCATGTTCATAACTGTGGTGTCCCGTTAGACGGTTATCCCTCATCCGGAAAACAGCCTTCCTTGGACATCAGCGACAATACTGGTAGCTGATATCCAAAATTTTGATTAGCGAGCTATGTTAGCGAGTTACCGCCGCTGTGTAGAGAGCAAATACTCTGTCCGGAATTGTGGCACGAGATGTGTCCGCTACTCGACAAGATGGAAAAGGGAGAACTCTGATGATCCTGAACCTCCACAAAAAAGCTCGTCTACCCCGGAGATCCGTCGGGAAATCCAAGCCTCTACCCTATCGGAGGAGGTGCTGGCGAGGACTTACGGGGTGAGTCGGCCCACCATCCGGAAGTCGCCAGCGATCGGGCCACCCCTTGGGTGTACCTGGAAATCCATCTTGAGAAATCAGCCAAGTGCGCCACCGCCTTTCTGGAACGACTCATCGCCGCCCCTTTCAACGTCTCCGAAGATCTTGAGCAGACCTTGCACCACTCTCTCCACATCTCTCATCACTACCTCCCACAGCGGGCTTTGGGTCACCAAACACCTATTCAAGCCAGGCAGGTGTGGTATACAAAACGTCCGGATTTATAGAAGAACCGGTTAACAATCACACGGGTTTTGACACTCACTCACCAATGGCTGGTCAATCTGCACTCGTGCGCGCAGCGTCCGCAGGAGCAGACAGCACCAGTGCGACTGACGAAAGCACGCACGGGCCAAATCGATTTGCTCGGACGTCAAATAGGCCAACCAATTTTCCCCAAAGCTTCTGACTCAGACGTTTCTTCAAGTAGGAAGCCGGGGAAAACACGGCTCCGGGTAACCTCAGATATTTTGAGTACGAAAATGAGAAAATATCCGCCACGACCATCGCCCGCTGCGGGGATATACACTTACTCTCGGTATTCAATCAGGGTCTTACGACCCCCTGAGGCCACAGGAGTCGCCATCGTGTCAAACACAACTACGGATAAGAAACCAATTTTAACCGCCTGGAAGTACTGCGAGTGGGTAAAGTGCCCGAGCAGCCAACGGGCGGCATCAGATCATTATTTTTCGCTCTATTACAAAACAATCTCAGCTCCCTTGAGGAAGTTTCTCCAAAACCGCCTCAAAGCGGCGGAAATGGGCGATGCGAAAACCCAGGCGGAAGACCTGATGAATGAGATGTTCCGGCGTGTGTTGAGCCGCCAACAAGAGGTGAACGAATACCTAGACCGGCTGCATGAACTGACAGAAAACCTGAGCCTCGAAGCGAAGGGCGAACCCTATGACCGGCGCGTTAATCGCTGGCGCTTGACGGCCCGTGGATGGTGCACGGAAGTCCGGCAGTTTTGTGTGCGCACTTGCCCCGAAGCGACCGAAGAAGCGTGTGAGAGCCAGGCGAATGATATCAACCAACGTTGTGGGCTTGTTCAAGCAGAAGGGGGAGACCTTGCTCTTGAATGCCTGGATAGCGCGTTTCAGGACCCAACCCAGCCTGCGAGATCCGACCTTGCGGCAGTTACTGAGGAAGAAATCGCGCTTGTGGAATCAGACGAAGAGTTACCGACACAAGCAGAACCGCTCGCTCCAAACCGTTTGCAGCAGGCCAAGCAGCGGCTGACCAGGATACGCAATCTGCTCAAGCAGCAAGACACCACCACCACCCTTGATCAGCAACTCCGGCTACCAGGGGCGGCTACCTTTCTAGTCAAGGTGGACAACATCCTGACGAGCCTTTCAGCCCTTCGTATCCCCTTGCTCCCGCTGTATTACCAGATTGCGCGAAACCTGATTACCGATCAGGGACGCCGATTTACTCGACAAAATGAGATGTCTTTGGAAGGAGAGGTGGACTTCGACGAGGACAGCGAAGAGGTGAGTCGCATGGAAAAATATCTCGCGGACCATTCCGATGAGCGGAAGCGCCAGAAGTGGGCTTTCAAGCGGGATGTGGATCAATTGCTCACAGATCGACTCCTGCAGGCAAAAACCGTGTTGATGAACAGTATGGGGGCCACTGAACGACGGCGCGCCCAGACCAAATTTGAGAAGGAACAGGACCTCTTTGCCCAATATCGCACCCTGGTAGCGCTCATCATGGAGGGTTTCTGCACGCAAGAACAGTTGGCGGAGCGCTTGGGGTTAAGTCGGGATCAGATTCGCTATCGCTTGGAAAGTATGAGCAAAATTCTGCAACCCCTGAGGGGAGAAATGAAATGACGCATCAATCCAAAGACCAAGAATTGGACGAATTCTTGCTCTGGTTGCGCGAAAGCCTTCCCGAACTGGAGGAAGAGGAACCGCCTCCCCCGAGTCAGGAACTACTCGATTTGGCCTGGCAAACAGTCCAGAAGCTGCAAGTGGCTTACGGAATCCAGCCGGCGCCCCCTCCTCCCACCTTTTGGCAGCGCCTGCGGAACTGGCTGTTACTCGAAAATCATTGGGGATGGCAGCAGGGATTGGCGACCGCCACCTTGGCCTTGCTGATGGTCGTGGCGGTGACGCCTTTCTTGTTTCCCCCTGGTTTCGAAGCCGGGATCGATATGGGTTATAACCGGTTGAGCCTTGCTCCCTCGGCTAAGGAATGGCCCTGGCGCCCGATTCCGAATACCGGACTGCCCACCATGGGGACGGATGAGCCCCAAAAGATTGCCCCCACGCCGGAGCAGCTCGCCTTTCGCCATGGGGTCCGGCAGGGACTTGACCGCTTCCGCCAACAGGAATCCGCCTGGGCCTCGGCGCTAGAGGCATTGCCCGAGCAGTTACCCGCCTGCGCCCCAGGGGATCAGGGATGCGCCCCCAGGCAACGGGTGTATCAAGCAATGGGGCGTTGGGCGGTGTTGGTGTACTGGCAATGCCGCGGGCCAGGGGGGGAAGTGGAGTTCTGGACATCGCAAGACAAGATACGGGAACAACTGCTCAAGGCCTTGCGCGAACTCAACGAGCAGACCTCCCTGGCGCAAGAGCTGGGCGCTTGGAGCGGTGGCAGCCCCAGGGAGCGCCTGTGCGATGGCGTCAAGGACCTGTTGCATCTGGGGCTCAACGACCCCGAGCCATAACGGCTCACCGAAAAACCGGCTCGATTGGCCGACTGGGCAGAGGAAGAGAACATGACCAAGTCAAGACGAACAAGGGCACACTGGCTGGGAATCGGACTTTTCGGAACCAGCCTTCTCTTCGGCGAGGTATTTGCGGCGCCGGTGCCGAAGGGGAAGGCCACAGATCCGGCTCAGCGCTGTATCGAACTGGCGGCCGGCTGGCGGGACAAGAGGCCGGGGATCGAGTTCGATGATATTAAGCCCCAGCAGGCGATCCCAGCCTGTGAGCAGGCGGTCCAGGTCCATCCCGAGCAGCCGGATCTGAAAGCCCATCTGTGCCGGGCGCTGAGAAAAGCCGAGCGCTTCGACGAAGCGGTGGTGCTCTGTCGCCAAGCCGCTGAGGCGAGCAGCAAGGCGTCTGGTGCGATTGATCCGACCAAGGGAGCGCCCAATGGAAAGCAAATCAAGATACAACACACATGCACTTAGCTCACGCTGGTCAGGGGGCGGTCTCCACGTCATCTTTCTGGTCGGACTGATGCTATTGGGGGAAAAGGATCTGTATGCTTCTTGGCTTAGTGATATCACTGGAATAGACATTCAAATACCCAAAGAACACATAATAAACAAAGAACACATAATAAACAGAGAACTCATAGGCAGAGAACATCAAATAGACATAGAAAGGTGGGTTGAGAAGAGAATGCAAAGCGGCGATGTAACCTTGGATGTCTACCTAGAGGCCCTGACGCAATATCAGCGGGGCTTAGACATTGCCCGCCAGAACGGCGATCGAGCGCAGGAGAGAATTGTCCACGGCAGACTTGGTAATGTTTATGCAAAACTCGCTCGCTATCCCGAGGCTTTGGCCCATCAGCAGCTAGCGCTCGCCATGGCTCGGCAAATGGGAGATCGGGAGAGCGAGGCGAACGCGCTTGGTAATCTCGGCAATATCTACCATAACCTTTCCCGCTACCAGGAAGCGATAACCCATCACCAGCAGGCATTGAGGATAGATCGTGAAATCGGCAATCGGCGGGGTGAGTTGGTCGACCTCATCCATCTCGGGAATGTCTATCAAAGACTTGCTCTGTATCCCGAAGCCTTGGCGCAATACCAGGGGGCATTGACAGTGGCTCTGGAGATCGGTGATCGAGAACTGGAGGGTGCCGCTCTCGGCAATCTCGGCAATGTCTATGAAAGGCTTTCCAGCTATCCCGAGGCACTGACACAACACCAGCAAGCGCTGAGGATTCATCGGGAGATCCATGATCGAAGGGGAGAGAGCGCCGATCTTGCCAATCTCGCCAATGTCTATGAAAAACTGGCCCGCTATCCAGAAGCGCTAGCCCATTATCAACAGGCGCTGGCAATCTCCCGCCTGATCGGTGATCGCAAGGGCGAGGGTGCCGATCTCAGTAATATTGGCAATCTCTATGAAAGACTCGCCAGGTATTCCGAGGCGCTGACACACCACCAGCAGGCGCTGACGATCGTTCGCGAGATCGGTGACCGCAATGGTGAGAGCAACATTCTCACCAATCTCGGCTTTGTCTATGAAAAGCTCTCCCGTTACTCCGAAGCGCTGGGGCATCATCAGCAAGCGATGGGAATTGCACACGAGATCGGAGATCGGAAAGGTGAAAGCGACGCCCTTTCCAATTTTGGTCTTGTCTATGAAAAGCTCGATCGCTATACGGAGGCATTAGCCCATCATCAGCAGGCATTGACCATTGCACGCCAAATCGGCGATCGACAGGGAGAAGGTGAGAGCCTCACCAACCTTGGGGTTGTCTATGAAAAACTCAACCGCCACCCGGAGGCGCTGACGCATCATCAGCAAGCGATGGGAATTGCACACGAGATTGGCGACCGCCGAAATGAGGGCTATGCCCTGACCAACCTGGGCCTTGTCTATCAGGACCTCGCCCGCTATCCCGAGGCGGTGGAACACTTCCAGCAGGCAATCGGTTTGGCGGCTCCCTTGGAAAGCTTGGATCTGCTATGGCGCACCTGGGATGGTCTGCGCTCCACCTTACAGGCCCAATCCCAACCCGAGGCTGCCATCTTTGCCGGCAAACAGGCGGTCAACATCCTGCAGCGAATACGGGCCTCCAATCAAGCCCTGGAGCCCGCACTCCAGCGCAGTTTTCTGATCGATAAGGAGCCCGTCTACAAATCGCTGGCGGATCTGTTGATTGGGCGCGGGCGGCTGGCGGAGGCGGAGCAGGTGTTGGCGATGCTCAAGGAAGAGGAGCTGTACGATTTTCTGCGCCGGCGCGGCGCCGACCCCCGCACCACCCAAGCGGCCTGCAACGCGGTGGAGCGGCCCTGGTGCGAAAGCTACCAGGCGATTCAGAACCGGCTGGCGGGCCTGGGCCAAGAGTATCAAGCCCTGAAGGAGCGGCGTGGCCGGGGGCCGCTGGAACCTGCCGAGCAAGCCCGCTTTGAGGCGCTGGAAGCGGACCTCAAAGCGGGGCGTCAAGCCTTCCGCGACTACTGGAAGGAACTGTTGCCCGCGCTCCAAACCCCGCAGCAACCCCAGGTGGTCGATCAAGAGGTGGTGCAGAACGCCCGTAAGCTGCAACGGGCGCTGGAAGAACTAGGCCACGGCGCGGTGGCCTTGCACTATCTGGTCACCGAGGAGCGCTTGCACATCCTGCTCACCACCCCCCAGGTGCAACTGGCCCGGGAAAGCCCGGTCCGTGCGGCGGAGTTGCGTCAAAGCCTGCTGGCGTTGCGTGAACAGCTCAAGGACCCCAGCCTGGACCCCTTGCCCTTGGCCCAGAAGCTCTACGGCTGGCTGATCGCGCCGGTGTTGAACGACCTCAAGCAAGCGGGGGCGCATACCCTGATGGTTTCGCTCGATGACGTGTTGCGTTATCTGCCGCTGGCGGCGCTGCACGATGGGCAACGCTACCTGGTGGAGGACTATGCCCTGGCCGTCTATACGGCCGCCGCCGGTCTGGACCTCAAAGACCGCCCCGCGGACCAATGGCGGGCGGCGGGGCTGGGGGTGAGCCAGGCCATCGGTTCGCACCCGGCCTTGCCGGCGGTCCCCGGTGAACTCCGCGCCATCGTGCTTACCTCCGAACCGGACTCCACCGGGGTGCTGCCGGGGGAGATCGCCCTCGATGGCGCCTTCACCCGCGCCCGACTAGAACAATCCCTCGCCGCCCGCTATCCGGTCATGCACCTGTCCAGCCATTTCGTATTTCGTCCTGGACATATCGAAGACTCTTACCTGTTGCTGGGCGATGGGGCCACCCTCAATCTGGAGACGATGCGGGATCAGGAAGACCGCTTCGATTTTCGCGCCGTGGAATTGTTCACCCTCTCCGCCTGCGAGACGGCGATGGGGGAGCAAGCGCGGGGGATCGAGATCGAATCCTTCGGCGCCCTGGCTCAGAAACAGGGGGCCAAGGGGGTGATCGCCAGCCTCTGGCCGGTAGCCGATGCCTCCACCGGGCAACTGATGCAACGCTTCTATACGGGGCGCGAGGCTGGGAAACTGACCAAGGCCGAGGCCCTGAGGCAGGCGCAACTGGCCTTGCTGCAAGGCGACATCCGCGGCCCGGTTGGGACCATAAAAGGGCGGGTCGTTCACTTCGGCAGCGGTCAGGAGGTTCAAACGGTAAATCCATATTCCCACCCTTATTATTGGGCGCCCTTTATTTTGATGGGGAATTGGTTGTAGCTATGTAGGTTGGGCAAAAGCGTAGCGTTGCCCAACGATGTTCGGCCGCCTCCCCAGGATGTCGAGCACCTCAAAAAGTGCCTGACCTACCGGGCTGAAGATTAAAGTAGCCAGGAAACCTGGCACTTAGCGTACCGGATCAGGAAGAGGAATTTTATGTATCCTAGGGTATTTACTATCCGTGTCAGTATCACTTTGGTCGAATTCTTGAATTATCTCTTTAGATGGCTCAGACGAACCGCTATCGCCGCTCTGGTCGGGGTATCGCTGTTGCCGGGGAATACCCAAGCGGCCCGTCATGCCCTGCTCATTGGTGTGGGGGACTATAGTGAGAGTGGGGTGCCAAACCTCCCCAGCGTGAAGAATGTTGAGCTGATGGAAACAGTGATTCGGAAGCGGTTTGGTTCGGGTGCCGAAGAAGGGATTCAGATAAAGGTGCTAAAGGATGAAGAGGCGACCCACCTTGGCATCCAAGCGGCCTTTGAGAACCTGGCACAACAGGTTCAGCCTGGGGATTTCGTCTATCTGTACTATATGGGGCATGGATCGGAAATAGCCGATTTGAATGGAGACGAGACCCGAACGGGCAAGGACCAGACCTGGGTCAGCTATGGCGCCCGTTCCGCCAAGTTCGAGGGGCTGGATCACTACGATATTCTCGATGATGAATTGAATCTCTGGTTGCGCCCGATCGCCGACCGGGCGCAGCAGGTGGTGCTGGTGAGTGATACCTGCCATTCGGCGACCATTACTCGCGGCGATGCCGGGCCTATGGCGGGCGCTCCCCCCATTCAGGGAGAGCATCCGCTGGGGCGACAGCCTTATCACCCCCATGACTTGGGATCAGTGGTGACGATCAGCGCGGCGCGAGACAACGAACGGGCGCAGTTACTGGACGACACGCATGCGCTGTTCACATGGAACTGGGTGCGCTCGATCGAACAGGCGGAGGTTGGCGAGAGCTGGGAACAGATCTTCGAGCGAGCCCGCGTCTGGATGCGTCGCACCCACGGACAATCCCAAAACCCGCAAATCTCCGGAGCGCGGCGGACTGATCCGGCCTTTGGAGGCGCCATCACGCACCTCGAGCCGGATGTGATGGTGAAAGATGTCTCCGAAGGCAATCAGGCAACCCTTGGCGTCGGCTATTTAGTCGGGGCGACTCGAGGTTCGGTCTATGCCCCGCTAGCCGAAGGTTCACCGGTTCGGGTTCGGTTGACAGAGGTCAATGACACTTACAGCAAGGCGGAGGTGGTTGGCGGTCGAGTGGAAGCGGGTGATCATCTGCGAGAGATCGAGCATGTCTATGAGAGTGCTCCATTGAAAATATTTGTCGCTGGAGATTCGCCCGAGACGCAGAAGGAGCTGTTGGCGCGGCTACGCGATCTATTTCCTACAGCAGCCAATCCAAAACAGGGACTGTCGGGATTTATGCTAGAGGACTCTCAGCGCCAGGCGGATCTCGTGCTTTATTTGATCCAGCCGAAGCGCCAAGGGAATGGAGACTATGTGTACCGGCAGACCGCGCAGGGGCGGCAGAGTCTTCCTGAGTCGGACCCTCAGGTGGTTCCCGAGGTCTGGGTACTCACTCGCAAGGAGCAATTGGTGCATGAGCATTTACGGGTCCGAATGGTCCCTGTGGACATCGGGCTGGAACGGCTTAAAACCAATCTTCAGCGTTATCGGCGTGTTCGTGCTTTGGAAGGTCTGGCTGAAAACCAATCGGGGCTTGGACGGGTCAAGGTTTATTTTCTCACCTACGCTCGGTGTGTGATCAATGCTCCGGATTGTTTGCCATGTGCGCCCCGTGATACCAGCTGCCATGAACCAGAAAATCATGAGTACCGTTATCGTCAAGTCGGAAGGTTGTCCCCAGAAGAGCTAACTAAGCGGGTATGGAACACCAACGATACGATTTCGTTCCAACTCGAAAACACTGGCCCAGCGGATCGGTTTATATATTTGCTCGATCTTGACGCAAATGGGCGTATCTCAGTGTTGTTTCCCTCGATTAATCTACCGGGCGACGAGGCTCGGCTGCCTGGTAAGAAAACGCGCGATCTCTCCCAAGAGCCCATCAAAATCGGTTTATTGCTCGATCAACCAGGAGAGGGCGGGGTGATCGCAATTGCCGCCGGAGACGAAATAGCAAACTTGCGCTTACTCGAGCAGGAAGGATACGAAGCGGTACGCAAGGGTGGCCCAAGCTCCAACTCAATAGTGCAATCCAACCATCCAATCGTGCAATTGCTGCAGTCCGCGATAGATGGCACACGCTCAAGAGACCAAACCCCAGTGAAGGTGCCGGAGTCCTATCAGTTAGGACAGCAGTTTTTTCGATATAAAGTCAAATCCAGCAATGCCCTATCCAACGAGTAGCGCATCGCGTTCCAGCCTTTTCTCGCTGTTTGGAGGATGATGTCCGATGCATCGTTATTCCAGAGCGATCGTCATGAGGATCGGGTGAGGGAAAGTTCTCCGGCTCGGAGCGACTTGTTGAGATGAGGGCGGTTTTTTGCCTTTACAGCAAACGCAAAGGGCGTTGGATGTCCAATCTGGAATCAACATGCCTGAACCATAGGGGCGCGTGACCAGATGATCGCTGCCGCTCTTTGGGTTCTGATTCCCTGGTTTGGTTTGGTTTGGTTTGGCTCGATTCATGAATCTAAGCGGGGTCTTTCCGCCCTGACACAAGCTTGACCCGGGCCGCCAAGTTGTTCAGCTCCTCTCAGCGATTCTCGACCACCTCGATCAGCCGTTCCGCGCCGAACTGGTTTTCCAGCACCCTTCGTGCCTCGTCCAGATCACAGCCCGGAGCGATCAGCACCAGCCAGGTGCCCGGCTTGTCGGTGAGCCGGTAGCGGTAGACCGACATCCTGGAAAGCGATGGCGGCCTCGGTTCCCCAAGCACCCTGAGCAGCTCGACCTTGGCCTTCCGCAGCCGTTCGAGTAGATGGGGGTCGTACCCCAGCGGGGCGCGGTAGTGCAGAGTTCCGCCGTCGATCCAGAGTGCCCAGCTGGCTTGGCGCGCCTCAGCGAGGAGCCGTTGGGTGGCGATCACAGCTCGCCTTCCACGAAGCCCGGGGTGTCTGGCGGCCATATTGGCCTACACCCCGCCCGACAAAGTTCTACACCTCTACAAGCCGCGCCAGACGCGGGCTCGCGCGGATTTGAAAACTCTACACCCGGAGGCGGTGTAGAGTTTTGAATTTCGCGGAAAGCCTTGTCCCCCTTGGCTTGTAGAGGTGTAGAGGTTGGTTCGGGAGGATCAGCGACGAGATAGCGGGCGAAGGCGTCGCGAAAGTCTTCCCACTCGTAGCCGTTACGGTTGGTGTGCCCGATGCGCAACTGCCGACTCGCGATCCGATAGGGTCGCAGCAGCCGCGCCAGGCCGGTAGCGGTCAGCGGCTTGCCATGGCGCCACTCGGCCCAGGGGCGCTCTTCCAGTTCCAGCAGTCCCTCGATGAGTTCCTGGGCATGCAGGCGCTGGAGTCCTCGTCCGGCGAACACCCGGCGGATATCGGCGAGGATCATGGGACCGACCGCGTCTTCGTCCTCGTCTGCCTGATTGAGGTGGTGAAAGGCTTCCAGGGTCCGGCGGGGCCAATCCCGGCCAACGGTCTCGGCGAGGGCGAAGAGCGGCGTCCAGTTGTCAAGGGCGCGGTCGTTGGTCGAGGCCGGGAGCCTGGGTAGCAGGCGACGCAGCGGTTCGAGATGATCGCGCGCCCAGCGCAGCGCTTGGCGTCGGAGCGGGAGATTATCCGCGGCGAAGTCGAGCGATAACTTCTCCACCCGTTCGCCGGGGAGCTTGCGCCGTAGCCGGATGACCAGGGAGCGATCGAGAATGGTACCGGGCGGCAGCCGGATCATGGCGATCGCCATGGGCGCCCAGGTGCTGAAACGCCGCGGCTCGTGGTCGTCGCCCACGGTGCGGATGACGAAGGCGCCACTTTTGGTATGCCCAGAGTTGATCACCCCGCGCAACTCCTCATTGCCGGAGAGGAAGGTATCGGCCTCGTCGATCAATAACGTGGGACACCAGGCCTCGATGACGCGGAACACCGCCGCCGGGGAAATCCCCGAAGCCACCAAGGCCCGCTGACAGAGCCCGCCGAGGACCTCCATCAAGGTGGTCTTGCCGCACCGTTTCTCCGGGCTGGTGATACAAAGCTTGGGCCAGATGCGGAAGGCGTCATAGGCGTAACTGCCGAGTACCCAGAGGGCGAGCGCCGACGCCGCCCCCTCAGGCAACACGGCGTGGCGGATCAGGAGTTGGTGGATTTGCTCCAACCACAGCGCCCCCTCGACCGGCACTGGCCAGGGTTCCAGCTCCTCGACCAAGGCGGCGGGGGATTGTGTGTCGGCGGAGAAGTGGGTCTGGGCCACGACACGATCCAGGGTGCTCAGCCGCACCCCCAATGTTTTCGCTTCGCCCTCGCGGACGCGGTCGTATTCGAGGGCGCTCAAAGCCGCCAGACGGGAGACGGCGGTGGCCAGAGGATCGGTCTCGGGGAAGATCGCCGGCATTTCGACAACCGGGGTCTCGATGGCCTCCAGGCGAGCCAGCTCGGCGGGTGGGGCCGCCGGTGCGGACGGATGGGCGGACTCAAGGGCGCCTCGCACCGCCTCCAGCCCCTGGGATCGGTGCAGATCGTTGAAATCGGTGTCCCCCTCCGCTCTCCCGAGACCAAAGGCCGGTACCGCCAGCCAGCCATCGACCGCTCGGGCCGCTTCGGTGGCCAGACGAAGCCCCGGATTGCCTGGCGTTTGCCAGTCGTCGTCGGCGCAGAGGATCAACTGGGCCTGGGGGAACTTCTCCCGTAGGGCTTTGGCTACCAGCAATAGATTCCCGGCACTGAAGGCCACCGCTACGGGATAGTTACTGGTCAGATGCAGACTGGCCCCGGTGGCGTAGCCCTCGGCGATACAGATCCGCAGGGGAGAACCGTTCAGGGCCTGGATCGGCCCTATCGCGAAGTAGCCGCCAACAGTGCGGCTGCCGGCGAGGAAGCGTTTGGTGCGACCGTCGGGACTGATTCGTTGCAGGCTCAGTAAGTGTCCCTGACAGTCGCGCACCGGCACCAGCAGCCAGTCGCCATCGCACCGCAACCCAAAGCTGGAGACGCCTTTCGAGACCAGATAGGGATGATGATCCGGGGCGGGTGGGGAAGTCGCCCACAACCGGGCCGCCCGAGCGGCGGTAATCTCTTGGCGACGGGCTTCTTTCTGCTTGCGGAGGCGTTGCCGGGCTTCGATGGTTTTCTGATGGGCGCTCAGCTCGGCGGGCGTGAACCGCGTCCCGAGATCCGCCTGCCTGTCGGCAGACATGGCCCGCCAGTTCTCCCAGCCGAGTCCATCGCGCCAGTTGCGAAAGCCTCCGGCTGGGATACCGTCGAGGTGCAACACATAGACAGCATCTCCCCGCCCATTTTTACCCTCGGCATCGCAACGATGCATCCGGCCATCGGCGAGGATCTCGCGGGGCGGGAGGATGTCCCGGCCCTGGAGCGCGCGGCGGAATTGGTCGAGGATTTCGATGACAGGGAGCTGTTTCATGGCCATGCCGCCAGGTCGTGAGGACTCACCGGCCTCGGGTAGCTGGCCCTTGGCTCGGGCATGGTGTCGACCGTCACGGGGCAAGGCGCGAGAGGGAGGTTGGCTATTTCAGCCGCGCGGGATCGACGAGATGCTGAGATAACCACTGATCCAAGTCGCTGCGCCGGTAGAGCACCTTCTTGCCAACCTTGACGAAGCTGGGACCGCGTCCTTGCACCCGGTACGCCTTGAGGGTGTTGGGGCTGTGCGCTGAATAGGCGGCGGCTTGATGGGTGGTGAGATATTCGCCCTCATGGGGCAAACGGCTGATGGACGGGTTCATGCTGTCACCTCGGGGTAGCTGTGGTGACAGGGAAGGATACGGCTTCGTTGACTCCCGTCGAGGTACGCCGAGACCCGGTTTTTCTGCCGGTAGGAATCAGGGGGGTAAGGTTACCGGCATCTCATGGGACCTGTTTTATGCCGGTAAACAATCCGCTCCCGGCCGGTGCCGGTCATTGCCGGGCGAGGCGCCAGGCCTCAGCCTGAGCCGACAGGGCCTTCAGGGTTTGTTCTCGCAGCAGGTACTCGGCCTTGGGTCGGGTGGTCCGGCGTATCCGTTCTGTGGTGTCGGCGGCGCGCTCGGCGGGAAACAGCGCCTCGCCGAGGGCATTCTGGGTGATGGTGCAGCCCTGCCAGCGCGCCCAAAGGTTGAGGTCGATATAGGGAATGGCGCCGGCGGCGATCCAGGTCTCGAACTGCCTGGGGGTGAAGTTCTGCACTGGGGCGATGGAACCGGTCAGTCGCCGCACCTGGAGCAGCCACTGCCGCATATCAGCGAGGATCTGCTCATCGCTGGCGGAGAGGTCGACCACCAGGGTGCAGAGGCCTTCATTACTGAGGCCGACCTCTTGCAGGCAGAGATCGTAGGCTTGCTCCGCCACGGCGTCTTGCGCTGGGGTGGCCGCTCCACCCAGCGAAGCCTCGCAGGCGTCGCGGAGTCGCTGGAAACCGGCCAGGTCCAGGTCGTCGGTGGCGAAGGCACGGTAGTGCTGGTAGGCATCGATGAGCTTCAGCGACCTGAGCGAGGCCTGGTCACCAGGGCCGACAGACACTTTGGCACCCGGCTCCAGGCGCCAGACATCGCGACTGGAGAGGATAGGGTCCTCGGTGAGTCGCCGCAGCCAGTGCTGGAACCATTCGGCCACCTGGCCATGACCTTGGTCTTGGAGGTGCCACCACAACAGAGCGCGCACTTGGAGTTGGCGCTCCCAACCCAAGAGATCCAATTCCCTGAGCGCCTCGTATTGACGCAGGTTGAACCAAGCCGGGAGCTGATCGGCCCGTTTGATGGCGTCATGTCCCATGGGGGAACTGGCCTTCAATTCTCCCGTTCGGGAAGGCCGGGGCGATACCGGCCTGGCGCAACAGCGCCTCGGTGATGCGTTGCTGGGCCGACCGCAGGCGTTGCAGGTCTCGGGCGATGTAGCCGCCGGTGACATCATGGCGGCGACCGCTCCGGTGGTTGAGCAACAGTTTTATGCTGTAGGCCCCGAGATCCACGGACTCAGCCGTGGTGGCATAGGTGCGTCGCAGGTCATGCAGGGTGAAAGGCACCCGGGCTTGGGCAATGACTTTGGCCAGACTCTTGCGGCAGTCGACCAAGGCCCGGCCATGTTCGCCGGGAAAGACATAGTCACTGGCGCCTCGCCGCGGGAACCGGGTACGTAGGAGTTCGGCCGCGTAGTCGGACAGGGGCAAAACGGCGTCGTCCCCATTTTTGGTGTCGCGGAAGCAGACGGCACCTGTGTCAAAGTCCACGTCTTCCCAACGCAACTGGGCCGATTCGGAGCGCCGACAGCCCATCAGCAAGGTGAAGAGCAGATAGTCGCGGTGAGTGATATTCTCCAGCCCTGCGACGGCGCGGAACCAGTTCGCCATCGCGCCCGGCTTGATATAGGTTTCTCGGCGCACGCAGGGGTTCCAGGCCTTCACGGCCCGCAACCGACGGGTCGGGTTGTCGGTGATCAGCGCATGACCGGCGCCATCCTCCAGGGTCTCAGCGGCGTAATTGAGCAAGGCCCGTAAGAGTCTTGACACCAGATTGGCGAGAGATGGCGAGCGTTCGGTGATGGCCCGGTGCCGTTGTTCCACCAGATCGCGGGTGATCCCCACCACTGGCTTGTCCCGCCAATCGCTCAGGTCGCGCTCCAGGATGCGGCGGTAATCGTAGAGGGTTTTCGGGCTGAGACGGCGCCTGGCCAGATAGCGTTCGAAAACCTGACCCAGGGTGACCCCACGCGATTGTTCGAGGGCTTTGCGCGCTACTTCGGCCCGCTGCCGCTCCCTCGCCAGCTCCACCGTGTCCACCCCGGCAGCCCATTGACCCAGGGTTTGCTTGGTCAGCTTGCGGGCCTGCGGGACCGTAAGTCCTGACGTCTTACCGAGCGTGGTCCGCCGTGATCGCCCATTCACCCACCCCTCAACCACGAAGGATTTGGAACCGGTAGTGGTAACACGCAACGCCAAACCCGGTTGGACACTGTCTCGGATAAAGCGCTGCCCCTGAAGCGGAGGTTGGGTGATTTCGACCAACCGCTCGGTGAGTTCAGCCGAATCAGTGGTTCCCATGGAGAGAATCAGTTGGTCTCATGTAGAGACAATGTAGAGGCGGATGGCCGGATTCATGGAGGGATATGGTCGGCTATGGTTAGAAGTAAGTCAATATGAACAATGACTTACTTATCCAGTGAGAGACCGTGGTATCCTGCTGATTCTAATTCGTAATTAGTAGGTCCGCGGTTCGAATCCGCGCATCGGCTCAAATAAAACAAAGGCTTACGACGGGCTGTTAGGCTGTGGATAAATCCCATTGCTACGCCCATGCTACGCTCGCGAGAAATGACGCCCCCAGGCTGTGGATAAGTAGATCTTGGGCTACACCAGAAATCCCAGGGGGCAGTTGCGGTGCCGCTGGTCTGGCCTAGGGATTGGATGAACTCGAAGCCCCATCCCTAGGCTGAACCGGACCAATCGCAGGCGAACAGCAGCCAACGACGCCAAGCGGGATAGAGGAATTGAACGGCTGCGAGGGAAGACGATCTGAGCGGGCGGCGGGGCCTCCCCTCCGGCTGGCCGGAAACCCCGCATGGCGCTCCGGCGAGATACGCCGTGCTACGGCCGGGAGAATGTCACCGTGTCGCGCCCGCCTTCACATGATAGATGATTTTTAGTTTCAAGAAGCTGGGTTTCGTTCCTCAACCCTACGGTCATAATGAGGTAAACCCAATGGCCGGTGCCCACATCGAGGTCTTGGATGACGAATTCAAAGCCGGGATGGCCAAGCCAAGCGCCGCAAGGCTTACGCCGATGGATCAGCGGCGTCTATCCTGTCCCGTTTCTTCCGATATCTTCCCGGATCTTCCTGTTTTTTTCTCGAATGAAGCCGTAATCAGCAACCAGAACATCAAGCACCCTTCCCGCCCCGAAGGTGCCAATGGCGGCGGATGTGGCGGCGTCGATATCTCCAGGGGCAATCAGCGTTATCCATTGGTGGGTCTTCGGGTCTGGCCCAGCCACCAGAACCCGGTAGACACCAACCCCATCCGGTGGGGCGCTTTTCTCGAAGCTCAGCACCAGGTCAAGCAGCCGGCCCATAGCCCACCTTCAGTTTCACAGAATACCCGCTCTGCTTTCTTGGGTTGGTGCACCCATTGCTTTGCGTTTTAAGCGTTTTAAGCTTGGAAAGGTCGCTAAGCCTTGTGGCACTTGGGTTTGCGCCTGTGTCGAGTTTGCGTAAAAAGTGCGTTTTAAGCTTGGAAAGGGTGTTTGACTCGATGACCACAGTGAGGCTTATCACGCTTTTCGCGCACTTTTCGCGCATTCTTGGATATTCGTCCGGCCTTACTGCTGCATGGCTTCTGGTACTTATCGCGCTTAAAACGCTTGGCTCAATGTGGATTCCGGACAGTTCGCCTGATTACGCCACTAGCAGTTCCAAGAGGGGTTTGAGCAACCCTTT
>Ga0268298_10002594_pt1 | contig 19601 bp, 13 predicted proteins | sample WWTPWeurt_MetaG_FD_194462 | JGI IMG/M metagenome (GOLD analysis project Ga0268298, IMG submission 194462) | Activated sludge microbial communities from WWTP in Nijmegen, Gelderland, Netherland - WWTP Weurt | ecosystem: Engineered > WWTP > Aerobic digester > Activated sludge | place...
CGGAGACGAATGGTTTGTTTCGTCCGGAGGGGAACGGCTCGCTCCACGCGGAGACGAATGGTTTGTTTCGTCCGGAGGGGAACGGCTCGCTCCACGCGGAGACGAATGGTTTGTTTCGTCCGGAGGGGAACGGCTCGTTTCGCTTGGAGGCGAGCCGTGTTATTCAGAGTGACGGGGACGGTCGCGCTCTTCTGAGCGGCAAGGACACCGGCTCGCTTCGGGGAGCATGTGTCGAGTCCCTCGAGGGCATGCGCCGTGAAGGGGTGCCCCTCGGGAGATTGCGGCGTGAGGCGGAGACGGAGAGCGCGGGGCCGCGCTCCCGGGTTCGAATGAAGGTGATGATGAAAGAAGCAAAGCAGAGATGCGTCACTTGTGGTGACAACTCCATGTGTGAGGGAGAAGTGTCCCTCACTCGCGAGATCGGCGAGCACGTGTTCTCGGCGACTGTCACCGGGCTCGTCTGCACGACTTGCGGCGAGAGCATCGCGGACATTCAAGCCGGCGAGCGGTTCGATCTCGCCGTCGCCGAGATCCTTTCGGAGACTTCGCCCACGGGCGATGCGTTCCGGTTCCTGCGGAAGGTGGCGGGGCTGCGCGCTCGGGATCTCGCCCGCATGCTCGGCGTCACCGGCGACACCATCTCCCGATGGGAAAACGGGAAGCACCCGGTCGATCGAGCCGCCTTCTTCGTGCTCGGGAAGATCGCTCGGGAGAAGCGCGCCGGCTCGACGGCCATGCTCGACTTGCTCGTGCGCGGAGAGCTGCCCAGAGCCCTCCCGCGCACCGTGGTCGTGCATCTCGAATAGGGGCGTGCCTCGTGCGAAGCTTCCGCTCACGACGCGCCTCGTGCGAAGCTTCCGCGCGCGATGCGCACCGCCACACGCTGGATCCTCGGCTTCGGTCTCTGGCTCGTCCTCGGGGCCGCTGCGGGGTGCGATTCAAAGGGGGGGGAGAGCGGCGCGGTCACGACCGCGGGCAGCGGCGCTCCTGCGTCCACGAGCTCGAGCGGTGTCCCCATCGTCGCGGCAGATCCGGTGCCTCCCGCACCGCCCGACCTTGATGTTGCCGCTTTGCAGAAGGCGCTCGCTTGTGCCGGGAACGCCAAGTCCGGGCCGTGCGCGGTGCTCGCGGGGTTCGCGTCGTGCAAGGCGTGGTCGGCCGAGGTGCCCTCCGGTGACGGCCGGTGGATCGGTCGTGGTTTCGAGGTCGATGGAAAGAAGACCACCGAGCAAGTGACGGTGCTGCGCGCGCGTCGCGTGCCGACCGGGGAGGTTGGACCCGGGCAATTGCCTTCACGTGTGGGGCTCGGGAGCATCGAGAAAGAGACGGGCTCTCCCTTCAACGAAGCCGACAAGGCGATCCGCGCGATGGAGCGGAGCGATGTGCCGCCCAAGGGGAACGCAGCGATCGAGCACCTCAAGGGGATCACACAGTGGTCGGAGGCGTACGTGACGCGAACAGCAGGGGGACAGGTGTATGGGCTGTCGCACGGGGGCCTCTACGTGTGCGAGGGCGCCAAGCGCGAGCTCTATGTTGTGCGCCGTGAGTCGACACGAACGGGGACCGGCGACGGGCTTTACGCGACGCTTTGGGGGGCGACATGGTGACCGGCGACATTTGTCGGGGCTCGGCAGTTCGAGCGGTCAGGACGCTTGGCTTCGCGGTCGGCTTCGGGCTCGCGGTCTCGATGATCTCGGCGGGGGCCTCTGCGCAGTCGGTGGTGCGCGTGGCGGTGCTCCCGATCGCCGACTCCTCCGGCGTCATGCCGGCAGATCAAACGTCGTCGCTCACCTCGTCGCTCCGCGCGAGCATCCCGAACGCCGTCGCGGCGGAGGTGGACAGCGAGAGCATGCGTTACGTCGCCGAGGCGATCGCGCGCACGTCGGTGGCTGGATCGCCAGGCTCGCGCGTCGTCGTCGTGGATGTGGTGATCTATGCCACGGGGGAGGCGCGACGCGGTCAAGCCTTGGAGTCAGAGGGCGCGGGCGCAGCCGACGGATCGGACTCGAAGCTGCGATCGGCGATCGCGATCGCCTTTCGGCGCGCGACCGCCGGGCTGTCGATCGTGGTGAACGAGCTCGGCGCGGGCTCGTACAGCTCGCCGCCGCCACCGGATCCCCCGCAATATCCGCCGCCCTCGTACGTGCCGACACCGGAGCCGCCGTATGTGGAGCCACCGCCCGCCGGGCCGTCGGTGGACAATCACAGCTTCGCGCAGTTCGGCGTGCGCGCGCTCGCGGGGCGCTTCGCGGGCGCGCTGCAGGTCGGCCTCGCGCAGGCGGACGCGGAGAGCTTTTACGGGGGCGTGCAGCTCTCGGCGTGGGAGGCGGGGGCCGGGGAGTTCTACGGTCTGTTCCAGCTCGGGCTCAAGCAGAGCGTCGCGGACAGGGATTTCGTGGGGCTCGCGCAGCTCGGGCTGGTGATGAACTCGGCGGGCTCGACGAGGGCGCTCGTGCAGGCGGCGCTGTTCGAGAACAACACGGATCAGACCTTCGTGGGGCTCGCGCAGCTCACGCCCTTTCGCAACCAGGCAGGGCATTTCGTGGGCATCGCGCAGGTGGGCGTGCTCAACCGCGCGGACGCCTTTCAAGGGGTGCTGCAGGTCGGCGCGCATAACCGGATCGGGTCTGGCGAAGGCTATGGCGGGGGCTCCGGCCGGTACGATCGGTTCGTCGGGCTCGGGCAGCTCGGCATCTATAACCAGGCGTCCCGCGATTTTTATGGGCTGCTCCAGATCGGCGCGGTGAACCTGGTGCAAGGAGCCGACTTCGTCGGCGGGCTTCAGGTCGGCGCGCTGTCGAACGTGTCGCGCGGGAATTTTTACGGGCTCTTGCAGCTCGGCGCGGTGGCGCACACAGGCAAGGACTTCGCGGGGCTGTTCCAGATCGGCGCCGTCTCGGTCGCGCAGGGAGGCTTCTCGGGCATCGCGCAGCTCGGGGCGCTCAACTACGTCGGCGACAACATCGCGCGCGAGATCTTGGGGAGCAGCGGCGACGGTGAGTACGAGGAGCAGAATTTCCGGGGCGTGCTGCAGGCGGGGGCGGTGTCGCTGACAGACCGAAATTTCCAGGGGATCGTGCAGTTTGGAGGTCTCGGCGCGGGCGTCGGGAAGGACTTCTACGGGGTGGCGCAGGTGGGCGGGCTCGCGACGTACGTGGAGACGGATTTCCACGGCGTGCTCCAGCTCGCGGGCTTCAATTACACCGACAACCATTTCTACGGCGCCTTCCAGATCGGGGCGGCGAGCTACGTCGACGACAGCTTCGCGGGGGTGTCGCAGATCGGGGTCGTGAACCTGAACGGCGGTCAGCACATCGGCGGACAGGCGGGCGTGCTCAACGCGGTGAAGCACGAGATGAGCGGCGTGCAGATGGGCCTCGTGAGCTACTCGGAGACGGCGACCGGCGTGCAGCTCGGGGGAGGCGAGATCGCGGAGACGATGGATGGCGTGCAGCTCGGCGCGGTGAACTTCGCGACGAAGCGGATGACCGGCGTGCAAGCAGGGATCGTCAACGCCGGGAACAACGCCGTACGAGGGGTGCAGATCGGGGTCGTGAACTACGCCGGTGAGCTCCGCGGCGTGCAGATCGGGGTGGTCAACATCGCGTCGCGCGGGGGGTTCTTGCCGGTGTTCCCGATCGTCAACGCCGGGTTCTGATCTCGGTCGGTGTCGCCGCGATCAATCGATGATCGGGGCGGCATGCGGCTCCATCGAAGATGAGCGCGGCCCCTCCCGTCGCGAGCGCAGCGAGCGATTTGGGAGGGGCGGACGGCGCGGAGGGCGACCCGGAGAGCCGACGACGAAGGCGATGTGGCCCGAGCCCGAGCACCGGCCGGGGGTGGGCAACAGATCGGGAGCTACTCGGCGTAGACGCGCTCCCACGTCTTCGTGAAGGCGCCGTCGGGGCCGAAGAGCACGGGGACCACGGATTTCCAGCCTCCGAGAGCGTCGATGCGGAAGAGCAACGGCGAAGGGGTGAGGGCCGGAGGCGCCGTGGTCGCGAAGTCGCCCGCAGGCCCGCGGAAGCCGTAGCGGGCGAACGCGCGCTGCGCTGTCGAGGAGCGGAGGAAGGCGAGGAGGGCCTCGGCCTCGGCGGTGACGCCGTGCTTCGCAGCGTTCGTGTCGACGACGGCCGCCGGGATCTCGATGAGCAACGTGGAGGCGGGGAGGACCTCGTCGTAGGCGCGGCCCGCGAGGCGACCCGCGACGATCTCGGTCTCGTAGGTGACAGCGACGTCGCCGATGCCTTTTTCGAAGGTGATCACGCTCTCTCGCGCCGCCTTGTCGAGCACGACGACGTTGCGCAGGACGTCGCGGAGGTAGTCGCGGCTCGCCTCGAGATCGCCCGGCGGAGAGCCCGCCTCCCCTCGCAAGGCCGCGGCCCAGAGAGCGCTGATGTTCCACATGGCGCCGCCGCTCGTCTTGGGGTTGGGCATGAGGATCGCGACGCCAGGACGCGCGAGATCGGGCCACGAGACGATGTGCTTGGGGTTGCCCGCGCGCACCGCGAACGCGACGACCGTGCTCGCGACGAAGCCGCGATCCGAGCCGCTCGACCATGTCTTGGAGACGAGGCCGCCCGCCGCGAGCTTGTCGACGTCGGGGGACATCGCGAGGAGCACGACGTCCGCCGCGAAGCCGCCGAGCACCGCGCGCGTCTGGGCCCCGCTCGCGAGGTACGACGTCTCGACTCGGATCGTCTTGCCCGTGCGCGCTCGGAAGTCGTCGCGGAAGGCCGGCAAGATCTCTTTGTCCATCACCTCGCGCGGCGCCGAATAGGCCGCGAGCACGAGCGTGACGTCCGCGGCGGGCTCGTCCGGATCGGTCGCGCAGCCCGCGAGCGCAGTCGAGAGAGGGCCGATCAAGGCGAGCCGACGGAGGAGCGACATCATCGTTTCAGGCTTGAGATCGTGGGAATCGTGAGCGACGAACGACGCGCGCCGAGGGTTCGCTCGGGCGGCGGCCACCGAGGACCGAGCCCCGAGGCCGCGCGCGAGAGGTCACGGGACCTTTGTCATGTCGAGCACCGCGCCCTTGTTGGTGACGCCTCCCGGAGCGGAGCCGCCCCAGATGATCATGCGGCTGCCCGCCGCCACCGCGGTGTGATCGACGCTCGGATCCGGGCCGCTCGGGACCGTGGGCTCGAGCCACTGGCCGCCGCCGGACGTGTCGAAGACGCCGCCGTCGCCGAGGAGCGCGTTGCCAGGACCGAGGCCGCCCCACACGACCATCCGATTGAGCGCTTTGAAGAAGACGGCGGTGTGGCGGCGGCGCACCGACGGGGGATTGCCGTTCATCGCGGACCACTCGTTGTTGCCGGCGACGTTGAAGCGAGCCCCGTCGTTCAAGAGGCCGAGCGCGCTGTTCTGGCCTCCCCAGACGATCATGTACGTGCCGGCCCAGACGGCGGAGTGCTCGTAGCGCGGAGCCGGAGGAGAGCCGATCTGAGCGAGATCGGTCCACGCTTCGTTGCCAGGGAGCGGGCCGTAGATGCCGCCCGTGGCGAGGCTCGTCGTGGTGCCGGAGATGGGATCGTACCCGAGGCCGCCGAACACGATCATGCGGCCGTTCGCGTCGTCCCAGACGGCCGTGTGGAGGCGTCGCGGGGCGGGCGCGGAGGCCGCGAGGTCGAACCATGTGTCGCCCGCGGTCGTGTACGAGGAGCCGGTGTCGATCTCGATGTTCCCGTCGAAGCCGCCCCACACGATCATGCGGGTCGTGGGGTTGCCAGTCCACACGGCCGTGTGCTGGTAGCGAGCGGAGGGCATCTTGTCGGTGGCGAGGTTGGTCCACGTGCCGCCGGAGCCGTTCGCCGGGTCGAAGATCTTGCCATCGCCGAGGGCGCCGTTCGCGTCGCGCCCGCCCCACACGATCATCTTGGAGCCCGTCCAGATCGCCGTCGCGGAGTCGCGCGCGCTCGGGGCGTTGGCGCCGCTCATCGGCGTCCACGTGCGCGTGTCGGGGTTGTACATCGCGCCGTCTGCCAAGTACGAGCCGCCGCTGAATCCGCCCCACACGATCATGGCCGTGCCGCTCCAGACAGCGACATGGCGCGTGCGCGGAGAGGGCGCGCCGACCGCCGCGGTGGGCTCCCAAGCGTCCGTGCAGAGCTGGTCTTTGCACGATCCGAAGCACTGATGGCCACACGCGCCGCAGTCGCTCCCCGAGGTCGCGACGTCCACGCAGCGCGCGGGGCCGTAGCCGTCCGTGGGGCAATACGTGTCGCTGGCGGTCGGGCAGACGCACTCCGCCTTGCTGCATACGGTGCCCTCCTTCGCGCCGCAGTCCGCCGTGACGAGGCACTCGACGCACTCGCCGGACGCGGTGTCGCAGAGGTTCTTGGGGTAGTCGCAGTCCGCGTTGGAGTGGCACCCGCCGGGGCCGCCGCCTTGCGAGGACGTCGAGCTGGTCGTGCCGCTGGAGCCGCCAGAGCCGCCCGTCGCGGTGGTGCCGCCGGAGCCACCAGAGCCGCCTGTCGCGGTGGTGCCGGAGCCGGGAGGATCGATGTGCGGTGAGGGGTTGCAGGCCGCCGAGGAGAGCCCCAGGAGGGCCGCCGAGGAGAGCCAGTACGCGGTCGTCGCCGTGTGCATCGTGATTCGCCGAGACATAGGATTCCCAGGAATACCAGAGGTCCGAGGGTTGCGCGTCGCAAAGAGCGGCGGTGAGATCGCGAGGCGCGGGCGGACGCGCCCTCGAGATGCGGAGTCGGTCGCGGCTCTACTGGAGCCTCTTCGCGATGGCGTCGACGAGGCGGGGCACGTCGCGCTCGGGAACGGAGCAGAGAGCCACGCGGAGGGCGCCGGCCTGCGGCACCACGAACACGCCGTCTTGCTTGAGCGCCGCCGCGGCGTCGAACGCGCCGTCGCAGAGGACCGTGGTGAAGAAGCCGCCGTCGTACCTCGGGAAGGTGAGGCCCGCCGCGCGAGCTCGATCGTTCCAGGCAGCGACGCGGCGATCGAGGAGCGCCTTCAGCGTCGCTCGCTCGGCGTCGACGCGGGCGCGGAGGTCGGGCTCCACGAGGGCTCTCGTGATCGCGCTCATGCCGGCGGCGTTGCACGTGGACCACGTGCCCCGGCTGGAGAACGAGAGCGCGCTCGCGACGCGGCGGCGATCGGCCTCGTCGGGGCAGAAAGCGACGATCGCGCCGACGCGCGCGCCGTACTGCGTGAAGGACTTGGAGGCGGACCACGCGAAGACGACGAGGGCGTGGTCGGCCATCCGGAGGATGCGATCGCGATCTTGCGCGAGATCACGCGCTCCGTAGAGGGCATAGGCCCCGTCGATCGCGACCGTGACAGGGCCCTTCTTGGAGGCGCCGGCGACGACCGTGGTGACGTCGTCCCACTCGCCCGCGTCGAGCGAATAGCCGGTCGGGTTGTGGCAGGGGGAGTTCAAGAGCACGAGCGCGCGGCCCTGGACCTCGAGGATCTGGTGGAGGTGCTTGTCGAACGACGCGACGTCGAAGCGCCCCGCGGGATCGAACATGCGGAACGTCACGAGCTCTCGCTCTTGCTGGTCGCTCAGCGTCTTGTAGGGGCCCCAATAAAAGGACGTCGTGAGCACCGTCTGCCCGTGCTCGACGAAGCTTCCGATCGCGTGGTGCAGCGCTCCCGAGCCTCCCGGGGTCGCGGAGGAGGCGGCGAACGAGGCGTGCGGGCCGAGGAGATCCGTCGCGACGGCCTTGAGGAAATCCGGAGGACCTGCGATCGGCGGGTAGGCCGCGGCGACGGGAGCAGGCACGCTGCGGATGGCCTCCGAGACGCTGGGCAACGTCGCGAGAGCTCCGTTGTCATCGAGGAGCGCGCCCACCGTCGCGTTCACGATCGATTCGCCAGCGGCTTGTCGGGCCTTCGCCTCCGCGTTCAGCGCGAAGATCGGGTCGTCGCTCGGGCGCGTTCGATGCGAAGGGATGAGGTACTTCATGTCGCGGCGCTAGCATGTCCCGCGCGGGGGGAAAAACCCGGAGGATGCCCTGCGCGCGAAGGACGTCGCCGGCTCGTCAAACTCCGGCGCGTTCGTGGTAGGGTCGCGCCGCGCCCGCCGGTAGCGCTGGCGCCGCTCTGAGGACCGGATGGACACGGCGACCACCGTTCGCAAGCTCGGGAGACTCGGGTGCCTGGCGGCCCTCGTCGCCGCGGGGCTCGTGTTGGTCTCCCCTGCGATCGCCGCGGATCCTGCCGCCGAGGGCACCGAAAAGAAGGACGGCCCATCGAGCGCTCCGAAGAGGGACGGGGACGCTGCGAAGGACCACGGAGGCGCTGACGATCTCCGGGAGGATCCGCTCAAGCGCTACTATTTCCTCGGCGTCCGGCTCCGCGACATCGTCGTGCCGCAGTTCATGCTTGAGATCTTCGCGAAGGGGGGCGCGACGGGCAACGTGTGGCTCGTCGGCCCCGAGCTGTCGATGCGCAAGGGCAACACGGAGATCGACATCTCGCTCGCGTACGCGGATTACGGCTTCGGGCCTGCGATGTTCAAGGGGAAGAATGATCCGGACATCGCGTACGAGTGGGTGAAGAGCGACATGAAGGTCGTGTACCTGACCTTCGATCTCCTGCTCGATGTGCCCCTCGACAAGTCAGGGATGTTCGATTTCCTCATCGGCGGCGGCATCGGGGTCGGCGTGGTGGCGGGCGATCTGTACCGTGATCAGACCTATCCGAAGAACAGCGGCGCGCCGGATCCGGCGGACCCATCGAAGTGGGAGAAGTGCGGCTTCGCAGGCGACGGATTCGGGAGCTACTGCGACACGGCGACCGATCACTATTATCGGAACGGCAAGGACTACTCGGAGAAGAGCTGGATCGATGGCGGATCGAAGCCGGTGGTGATTCCGTGGATCTCGCTCCCGCAGCTCAGCCTCCGGGTGAAGCCGATCAAGCAGATGCAGGGGCGGCTCGACGCGGGCTTCTCCGTCTCCGGCTTCTTCTTCGGCCTCTCCGCGGGGTACGGCTTCTGACGGGCCAGGGCGCAACGTGAAGCCCCCTCCTTCGCTGCCGCCGCGGTACGCGCCGATCGCCTCGCTGGGCAAGGGCGGAGGCGGCGAGGTGTGGTCGGTCCGCGATCGGATCACCGGGAAGATCGCCGCGCTCAAGGCGCTCCGCGATGGCGCTCATGAGCGAGAGACGATGGCGCTCGTTCGGGAGGCGGTCGCGCTCTCTGGCGTGGAGGGGCTCGGCGTTCCACGCGTGCTGCGGTTCGGCCGGCTGCCGGGATCGGATCGGCCGTACATGGTGCGTGAGCTCGTCGAGGGCGACAGCCTCGCCGACCGGATCGTGCGCGACAAGGATCCGGTCGCGTGCCTCGACGCGGTCGTGCAAGCGGCCGACAAGCTCACGCGACTGCACCGAGCGCTCCTCCTGCACGGCGACATCAAGCCCGCGAACATCATCGTGGGACGCGACGGTCAAGCCACGCTCGTCGATCTCGGGCTCGCCACGGCGTTTCGCGAGGAGGGCGTCCGCCCCGAAGGCCTCACGCCGAAATATGCAGCGCCGGAGCTGTTCGAGGGCTCGCCGCTCACCGTGCGCGCGGAGGTGTTCGCGCTGGGAGCGACGATCTCGGAGATCCTCGCGATGCACCGGAGCCACGTCGCGAGGGACGCGCTCCCTGCCTTTGACGAGGTGGTGTCGCGCGCCACCGCCGCCGACCCCGACGCTCGTTACCCGAGCGCCGATGAGCTGCGGAGCGCGCTCGTTCGGGCTGTCCGACTGGCCAGGGGCGAGGCGCCGGCTCCGACCTCCGCTGGACAGCGATCCACGACTGCGACGGACGTGTGGCCCATCGTCGGCCTCGACGCCGCCGCGGGCGAGCTGTTCGCCCAGATCCAGGCGCTCCGGCCGGGCGGTGGGGTGGTGCTCGCGGGCCCCGAAGGCTCCGGGCGCAGCGTGTTGCTGCGTCGCGTCGCCTGGTCCCTCGGCGTCGAAGGGCGACCCGTCGTGTGGGTCGAGACCGCGGGCCTCGCCGCTCCTCGCGCTCGCGACGTCGATGGGGAGGACGTCGCGCCGGATGCGTCCGCCGCGATCGAGATCGAGCTCCAGGGGAACGAAGGCTCCCGCGATCCCTACGTGCTCATCGATGACGCTGAGGATCTCGATGAGCGCGCGCTCTCGCGGCTCGAGGCGCTGCGGTCAGACGGGGCGCGCCTCGTGCTCGTCGCCGGAGCAGCCGGGTTCGTGCGGAGCATTCGAGGGCCGACGTTCGAGGTGTTCGCGATGCGGCCCTTGTCGGCCGCCCTCGCAGGCGACTTGATCCTGCGGACCGCGCCCGCATTGCCGGACACGGTCGTCGCGCACCTCGTTGATCGGTCGGGTGGTTGGCCTGGTGCGTTGCGAGCGCTCCTCGGGAAGCTCTCCGGGCTCCCCGTTGTCTCGCCCGCCGACGTCGACGCCGCGCTGGAGAGCGGACCTGGTCTTCGGCGTAGCCGCGAGGACGTGCTGCGCCTGCTCGATCGTGGTCATTTCGACGAAGCCGCCGAGGCGCTCGCGGCGTTCGACAATGATCGATCGCCGGCGCTCGCGATCGCCCGCGCGCGCCTCTCGACCAGCCGAGGGGACGCCGCCGGCGCTGTCGCGGAGCTTCGGCGCGTCGAGGAGGAGGTCCTGTCGAGCGAGGATCACGTCCTCGCCGCGAGCTGGCTGCTGCACGCGGCGCGAGCTTTCTTGAGGCTCGGCGACTACGCGGAGTCACAGCGGCGCGCAGCTCAGGTCGAGGAGCGTCTCGGATCGTCGACGCAGCATGGCCCCGCGCCCGCCGGGGAGACGACCTCGGTGGCGACCGGCCGCGATCCCGCTCGGCTCGTCGCCACAGAGGCGCTGACCGTCCGCGGCCTCGCCGAGAGCTTCGCTTCCCGCCACGCGGAGGCGAAGGCGACGCTCGATCGATCCGTGCAGCTGGCCCGGGTGATCGGTGAGCCTCGGCTCTTGTCGCTCGCGCTGTCCTCCCTCGCGCTGGCGCTCCAGCGAGATGACCACCTCGCCGAGGCGAAGGCCGCGTACGAGGAAGCGCTGCCCGCGGCCGAAGAGGCCGGCGACGCGGGGACCGTCGCCACGGCTCGCCTGAACCTCGCGGGCATCGCGCACGGGCAAGGCGACGTCGCGCGCGCGATCGAGCACCTCGAGGCCGCCGTCGACATGGGGCGCCGCTCGGGCCGGGTGGTGACCGTCCGGCAGGCGCTCCTCAACCTCGCCAACCTCGACCTCTATGTCGGCCGGCTCGCTCGCGCGCGGGTCTCGATGGACGCGCTCGCGGAGCAACGACGCGAGCTCCCGCCGCAGCAGCTCGCTCAGTTTCTGGCGCTCGAGGCGGAGTACGCAGCTCACTCGGGGGACGTGCCGCGCGGCGCCGCGCTGTGCGGTCAGTGCGCCGAGGCCTACGACGCCGTGGGGCGGCCCATCGATGCGGCCGAGGCTCGCCTCGAGGGGGTGCTGATGGCCGCGTCCGTCGAAGGCGCCGATGGACAGGTGCTCGCGCGCGACGTCGAGCGCGCCGCGACGGCCCTCGCGGGCACGACGGCGCACCGCGCGCTGCTGTCGCTGGCCCGCGGCAAGGTGCTCGCGCTGCAACGCGATGAGGTGAAGGCCCGATCGGCGTTCGATGAGGCGCTGGGCGCCGCGACCTCGGCGAACCAAAAAGACTGGATGTTCCGCGCCCTCGAGGCGCGCGCTCAGCTCGAATCGGACGCGGGACAGACGCTCCGCGCACGACGGGATCGGGAGGCCGCCTTGGGGCTCCTCGAGGAGATCGCCGCGCGCTTGCCGCGAGATCTCCGCGAGGTCTACTGGAACCAGCCTCGACGAAGAGCGCTGCGCGCTTCGACCTTCGCGGAGCCGGCGTCTGCCCCTCTGCGACCGCGCCCGCCGGGGGAGGATCGCCTCGCGCGCATCCTCGAGATCAATCGAGCGATCGCGGGCGAGCACGATCTCTCGCGCCTCCTGGAGAAGGTCACCGACCACGCCATCGCGCTGCTCCAAGCGGAGCGCGGCTTCATCATCCTGAAGAGCGGAACCTACACGCACGAAGGCTCGATCGGCGCCGATCCCGCCGCCAGCGTCCACACCCATCACCTGTCGATCCACGCGTCGCGCGATCAGGCGGGCGATGACCCGCACGCGCGCTTCTCACGCTCGATCGCGGATCGCGTGATCGCTGCGGGGGAGCCCGTCGTCACGTCGAGCGCGCGGGAGGACGCGAGGATGGCCGACTATGTCTCGGTGCATCAGCTGATGCTCCAGTCGGTGGCGTGCGTCCCCATCCGCTCACGCACCGGGGCGGTGATCGGCGCCCTGTACCTGGAGACGCGCCTGCGCCCAGCCGCGAGCTTCGCCGAGGCCGTGCCCACGCTCGTCGCGTTCGCTGATCAGGTCGCGATCGCCATCGAGAGCGCGCGCCTCGTGAGCGAGAATGAACGTCGGGCGCGGGAGCTCGCGCGCGCCAACGAAGAGCTGGTCGTCGCCCACACCAAGCTCGAGGAGCTCCTCGGTCATCGCACCGCTCAGCTCGCCGCTACACGTCGGGACCTGCGCAGCGTTCGCGCGGTGATGCGGAGCCATTTCGGCTATGAGGGACTCGTCGGCACCAGCGAGGCGATGCGGCGCGTGTACGCCCTCGTCGATCGAGTGAAGGACGCCGACGTCCCGGTCCTCATCGTCGGCGAGAGCGGCACCGGCAAAGAGGTCGTCGCGCGCGCGATCCACAACGCTGGCCTTCGAACGAAGAAGCCGTTCGTCGGCATCAACTGCGGTGCGATCCCCGAGCACCTCCTCGAGAGCGAGCTCTTCGGCCACGTTCGAGGCGCGTTCACGGGCGCCGATCGCGATCGGAAAGGCCTCTTCCGCGAGGCCATTGAGGGCACCATCTTGCTCGACGAGATCGGGGAGATGCCGCACAAGATGCAAGCGGGCTTGCTCCGCGTCCTTCAAGAGAAGGTGGTGCGCCCCGTCGGCAGCGCGCGCGAAGAGCCCGTCGACACGAGGGTCATCGCCGCGACCCACCGCGATCTCGGCCGGATGGTCGAGGACGGCACCTTCCGCGAGGATCTCTACTACCGCCTGAACGTGATCCTCGTGCGCGTACCGCCGCTGCGCGAGCGGCTCGACGACATCCCCGTGCTCATCGATCACTTCCTCGGCATCTTCGCCGCGCGCTACGGCCGCGAGCGCCGCAGCGTCTCGCGCGTCGCTCTGAAGCGCCTCACCGCGTACTCGTGGCCCGGCAACGTGCGCCAGCTCGAGAACGTGCTGCTCAACGCTTGGGTGCTGAGCGACCGTCGTGAGCTGGAGGTCGACGACTTCGAGCTGCCCGACACGGCGCGCCGCCTCTCGGACACCGGAGAGGTCCGCGCTCCGCGGATCGGCCACGAGTCCGAGCGCCCCGCCGTGACGTCGCTGGACTCGCACAAAGCCACCGAGCGCGAACGAATCCTCGCGGCGCTCAGCGCGAGCAACTGGAACCGAGTGAAGGCCGCCAAGCTCGTCGGCATGCCCCGTCGAACGTTCTATCGCCGGCTCAAGGAGTACGGGATTCAGTGAGCTCGCCGGGGAGCCGCGGTAGCGCCACGGGCGTGGACTTGAGCGTCTTGGGTCTCCGCTTCGGCAAGCGGTAAGGCCGCGGCGGGCCGTTCTCTCGGAACATCGGCGACTCGACTCGCAGACCGTCGAGCTCGGCCTGCGCGAGCGATGTGAACGAGGCGCGGATCGCGCGGAGGACTCGGACCCAGATCCGATCCCGGACATCCTGCGTGATCGCGTCGCGTCCGTAGTAGAAGTCCGTCGGGTCGCGCACCCACGCGAGCTCTCCCCACCTTCGATAGCTCGCGAAGTCTTCGGAGCGCTGCCTGCGATGCGCAGCCTCGCGCAGATCATGGCGGGCGAGGCGCAGCCGGTTGTAGGCGGTCCCGATGGGGATCTGGAGCGCGTCCGCCACGTCGCGCATCGGCACGCCGTCGAGGACGTGCATCACCAGCACCGCCCTCCTCGCTGGATCGATCTCCTCGAGGAGATCGAGCGCCTCTCTCCTTCGTTCGGATCGCAGGATCTGCTCCTCCGCGACAGGCTCCTCATCCTCGATTTCGCCCAGGCTGTCCGGCAAGAGCTCGCGCTCTTCACGCAGGCTCCCCTTCTTGGCTCGCGCCTGTCGCCGCGTGACCGTCAAGAGCCATGCGCGCACGGACTCGGGCGATTGCAGCGTGTAGAGGCGACGCTGAAGCTCGAGGAACACCTGCTGGGTGACGTCTTCTGCATCGGCATCGGAGAGGCCGCAGCGGCGCGCGGTGTTCATCACGAAGTCCATCTCGCTGCGAAACAGGAGCTCGAGGGTGAGCACGGCCGCGAAGTCATGCTCACCTGTCTTCGGATCGAACGGCATGCACTATTCAAATGCTCAGTTTGTTCTCTTCAAATCCAAATCCGTCGTCCCCGTGATTCTTGTAGTCACAAGTGCGCAGCCATCCCATGCCGGTCGTGGCCGAGCATGCACCCCGCGGCTATGCTCGCGCCGATGAAGGCTCCCCACCTGCCGCCCGCCCTCGAAACGGCCATCCATCGGCTCCGTGCGGGCGCACAAAACGTGATCAGCCGGCTGCCCGGCGAGCGTCCCCGATGGGTCGTCCTGGAGCTCTGCGGGCCGGTCGTCGCCCGCCTCCGACGGCCCAGGATCCTGGGTGTTCCTGTGCCACCGGCGCTCGTGGGCGGGAGCCATTCGCTGGAGGAGATCGCGGCGACCCTCGCGGTGCTCGGGCGGGCCGACTGGCTCGAGGGCGTCGCGTTCCGCATCGACGGGCTGAGCGCCGACAGCGCGACAGCTTACGGCTTGCGCCGCGCGATATCGAAGCTCCGACAGGCTGGCAAGAAGACGCTCGCCTATCTGCCTCGCGTCGACCTCACGGCCCACTACGTGGCCTCTGCCGCCGAGGAGATCGTCTGCCCGGAGAGCGCCGACTTCTTTCTGCATGGGCTCGGCATCAGCGTGACCTTCTATCGTGACGCCCTCGCTCGGTTTGGGGTCCGCTTCGAGAAGCTCGCGATCGACGAGTACAAGAACGCCTTCGACACGCTCGTTCGGCAGGAGATGAGCCCCGCGCAGCGGGAGCAGCTCGAGGCGTTGCTCACGAGCTTCGAGGCGCACTACATGGACGAGATCGCCTCAGGTCGGGGAGTCACGGGGAGCGACGTGCGCGCCTCGGTCGACGTCGGCGTCACGTCGGCGGCGCAGGCCAAGGAGCGCAAGCTCATTGATCGCATCGCCTATGAGGACGAGGTCTTCGGCAAGGCGCACCGCGCGCTCGAAGAGGCGCGTCGCTTCGTGCGGGTACCCTTCCCACCCCCTGGATCGAAGCGGATCGCCGTCGTGTCTCTCACCGGTCCCATCGTGTCAGGGCGGTCGCGCGGCGCGCCGGTCCCGATCCCGACGCTCGGCGGGGGCGTCTCCGGCTCGGACACCATCGTCTCCGCGCTTCGAATGGCCGGCGCAGATCCCAGCACCGCGGCCGTCGTGTTCTACGTTGACTCGGGGGGCGGCTCCGCGCTCGCCAGCGATCTGATCTGGCGCGAGGTCCGGCGCGTGCGCGAGAAGAAGCCCGTCGTCGGCGTGATGGGGGCCGTCGCGGCGAGCGGCGGCTACTACGTGCTCGCCTCGGCCACGCGCATCGTCGCCGCCCCGACGACGATCACCGGCTCCATCGGCGTGCTGACCGGCAAACCGGTGCTCGAGGGCATGTTCGAGAAGTTCGGGCTCCACGCTGAGCAGATTCGTCGCGGCAAGACTGCGCTCCTCTTCCACCCAGTCAAGGCTTGGGACGACGACGCCCGCGCCCTCGTCGGTCGGCACAACGCGGAGGTGTACGAGCGCTTCTTGGCGCGCGTGGCCGAAGGTCGAGGCAAGACGCGCGACGACGTGCACGCGCTCGCCCGAGGCCGCATCTACTCGGGCGTCGACGCGAAGGAGAAGGGGCTCGTCGACGAGCTCGGCGATCTCCGTCGAGCGATCGAGATCGCGCGCGATCTATCCAGCGCAGGCCCTGATGCCCCCGCGTGGAGCGTCGCGCCTCCCCACGAGATGCTCCTCCCTTCGGCGGAGGATCCGACGACGCTCGCGCGCCTCTACGGCGATCTCCTCCGCGAGACCTCGCTCTGCATGATGCCCTCGTCGCTCCGCGTCTCGTAGGCGCCCGAGGCTCACTCGTCGTCGGGGGACTCCGGGTAGTCACCGGGCTCGAGGTTGTCGAAGCGCGTGCACGATGCGGTGAAGCGGACCTTCACCTTGCCCGTGGGTCCGTTCCTCTGCTTCGCGATGATGAGCTCTGCGATCCCCTTCAGATCGCTGGTCTCCGGGTTGTAGTAGTCGTCCCGGTAGATGAAGATGATCGTGTCGGCGTCCTGCTCGATGGCGCCCGACTCGCGCAGATCCGAGAGCTGCGGCCTCTTGTCCTTCGTCGTGCGCGTCTCGACCGCGCGGTTGAGCTGTGACAGCGCGATCACCGGGACCTTCAGCTCCTTCGCGAGCCCCTTCAATCCACGGGAGATCTCGCTGATCTCCTGCTCGCGGCTGTTCACGCCGTCGCGGCCCTTCATGAGCTGCAGATAGTCGATCACCACCAGCCCCACCTTGCGCGCCGGCTGCGTGTCGGTCGCCTCGCGGTTGTACTCGGCCTGGATGCGCCTCACCTTCGCGCGCAGCTCCAGCACCCCGATCGCGGGCGTGTCGTCGATCCACACCGGCAAGGTCGAGAGGTACGAAGCGCTCTCGGTGAGCTTTCGCCAGTCGTCGGCGTGCAGATGACCCTGACGAAGGCGGCCGAGATCCACGCGACCCTCCGAGCAGACCATGCGCGTGGCGAGCTGCTCGCGAGGCATTTCGAGCGAGAAGACGCAAACGCCGAAGCCCGGCTCGTAGCGCTCGACGCCGTGGCCTGACTCGCCGGGGCCCGGCGCGGTGATGGTGCGCGGCGATCCCACGTTGGTGGCGATGTTGAGGACGAACGACGTCTTGCCCATGCCGGGGCGCGCCGCGACGATCACCAGATCGCCTTCGTGCAAGCCCGCCGTCTTCCCGTCGAGCCGCTCGTAGCCGGTCGGCACGCCCGTGATCCGATCGCCTCGCTCCGCCGCCGCCGTGATCTGCTCGAAGGCGGCCTTGAGCACCTGCGACAGCGGCTGAGCGCTCGAAGAGTGCGCGGTGCGCGCGAGGTCGTAGATGGATTGCTCCGCCCCGTCGATGAACTGCTGCACCTCGCCGACGTCGCCGTAGCCCTCGGCAGAGACGCGCTGGCAAGTCGCGATTAGCTGCCTCAGGCGCCACTTCTCATGGACGACCCTCGCGTGAGCGGCGACGTGAGCGACCGCGGGCGTCGCGTCGGCGAGCTGCGCGAGGTACGCGGTCCCGCCCATCTTCTGGAGCCACTCGCGGTCCCGGAGCCAGGACGCCACCGACACGATGTCGATCGGGGTCATCGACACGGCGAGCTGCTGCGCTGCCTGGAAGATTCGAGCGTTCGCCTCGCTGTAGAAATGCTCGGGCTTGAGGAGCTCCAGCACGCGATCCAGCGCGTCGCGATCGAGCAGCACCGCGGACAGCACCGCCGCCTCGGCGTCGAGATCGTGAGGCGGTACACGCCCCGCCACCGGCGGCGGATCCACGAGCGTCGGCGGGCGGATCCGTCGAGACATCCCGCCGCCTTGCATCGTCGGCATCGTCATCGGAGCGCCCTCCAAGAGGAGAGAGCCAGGCTCGGATCCGCCGTGACGATCACGCCGGACGACGGCCTCCGCGCGTCGCGTCCGCGCCGGTTCGTCACAGGTCGTCTCCAGGTTGTGCGGAAGATTTCCACAGGCGAACCTCCAAAATGCGCGACGCCCCGGAGGCGGGCGGCCTTCGGGGCGTCATTCACAGATCTCTTGAGTAGCAGATCCACCGCGGGCTGGAGGGCCTTTCGAGGGTGGGTCGGACATTTTCGTTCCGACCCCTGGCCTCTCGGTCCTCTTTGCTCCGCGGCTACTTCTTGGTGACGGTGACCTCGATCGTCGCGGTGACCGACGTCGCGAGGTGGATCGGCACATGGAACGTGCCGAGCGCCTTGAGCGGCTCGGTGTCGATGCGACGACGATCGACGCTGTAGCCCTGCTGGCCGAGCGCCTCCTCGATGTCGCGGGCGGTGACGGAGCCGTAGAGCTTGTCGTTCTCGCCGACCGGCCGGCTGATCGTGAGCTTCACGCTCCCGAGCTTCTGCGAGAGCTCGGTCGCGGCGGCGCGGGCCTTCACGGCGCGCGACTCGGCGACCTTCTTCTCGTGCTCGATGCGCGCCTTGTTCTCTTCGGTCGCGCTGACCGCCAGGCCGCGGGGGATGAGGTAGTTCCGCGCGAAGCCGGGCCGCACGCGGACGAGCTCGCCGCTCTTTCCAAGGTTCGACAAGTCCTCCGTGAGGACGACGTGGATGTGGTGAGCCATGGTGATTTCCCTACGCGGTCACGGTGAAGGGCAAGAGGGCGATGTTGCGCGCGCGCTTGATCGCGAGGGCGACCTTGCGCTGGTGGCGCGCGCAGTTGCCGCTGATGCGGCGGGGGACGATCTTGCCGCGCTCGGAGATGAGGTACTTGAGCGCCTGCGGATCCTTGTAGTCGATGACGAGCGCGCGATCCGCGCAGTAGCGGCACGCGCGGCGGCGGCCCGTGCGGCGGCGCCCGGGAGCGTCCGCGTTGAGGTCGGGGGTGCGGCCGAAATCGTCGACGTCGCTGGTTCGGTTATCGGTGTTGCGCTGCATGGCTCAGCTCTCCTCGTCCTCGTCGCCGCCCATATCGTTGATCGCCTCGAGCTCGCCCTCTTCGAGGTCCACCGGGAGACCTTCGGGCTTCTCGCGGCGCTCGCTCTCGACGAGGCCGAGCTGACGCTCGCGCGAGTCTTCTTTGTCGTCCTCGAGCGGCGGGAGCTCCAGGCGCTCGAACTTCACCTCGTCGGCGTTGACGGCGACACCAGCGACCTCCACGTCCGAGCGGACGAGGACCGTCTGGTACTTCAGCACGCCGTCGAACAGGCGCAGGTTGCGCTCGATCTCGCTGACGACGCGGCCGGAGCCGAGGTACTTCAGGTACACGTACACGCCGCGGCGGTGCTTCGCGATCGTGTACGCGAGCTTGCGGCGGCCCCACGTCTCGACCTTGGTGAGCTGACCGCTCTCGCGGCCGACCACCTCGGCGAGGCGCGAGCCGACGCGCTCTGCGCTCTCGGCGTCGATGTCGGGCTTCAGGATGTAAATCGTCTCGTATTCTCGGGCGCGGTTGGGCGCCGTTGCTGCTCTGCTCATCGTGACTTTCCTCTTGGTCCGAGGCCCCGGGGCGATCGCTCCGGAGCGAGGAATCGAAGGCGTCTTCCCGCGGTCAGTTGAGGAGGCGCTTGTCCGTGAGCGTGTCGCTCGCGGATCTCGCGCTCGCCTCGGGCGAGGTGTCGCCCTTCTGTGCCTCGGGCGCCTTCGAAGGCTTTTTTGCCGGTTTTGGCCGGACGTTGTGAACGTTCATCGCGGTCGCGAGGCCGCGCGTGGCGACTTCTAGCACGGTCGTGCCCGCCTTCTTCAAGAGATCGGGCAGCTCGGCGCGCTCGGCTCCGTCGAAGC
>Ga0268298_10002595_pt1 | contig 19600 bp, 14 predicted proteins | sample WWTPWeurt_MetaG_FD_194462 | JGI IMG/M metagenome (GOLD analysis project Ga0268298, IMG submission 194462) | Activated sludge microbial communities from WWTP in Nijmegen, Gelderland, Netherland - WWTP Weurt | ecosystem: Engineered > WWTP > Aerobic digester > Activated sludge | place...
CCGGGTGATTTCCAGGATATCGGCTTCTTTTCTGATATCGGGTGGGAAAGGGGCAAAGGGGGCCGTAAGCTTAACTATCCCTATGGCGGCTTCATCCAGAAGTTTCTCTCCTGATGAACGGATGAGTCGGATATTCTCCAGCGAACCATCCGGTCGGAGTGCTACGGTCAGGACCAAGTGGCCGTAAAGCTTGCGTTTTTTGGCTTCTTCCGGATAGTTGAGATTGCCGATGCGCTCTACCTTGAGACGCCATTCTTCCAGATAGGCCGCATATTTATATTCCTGCGTACTGGCACTGATGTGCTTGCGCCGTTGGCGGGTGCTTTGCAGCTCTTGATGACGATCGAGCTCGGCAGAGAGACGGGCGGCCTCGAGTTTGGTACTGGCCAATAATTGAGAGGCGCTGGGGAGGAATTTCTCTGTCGTGGTCGTGGTCGAGCTAGTGGTATCCGAAGCAGCCGTCATTGGCGAACGACTGTCCGATGTTGGCGCCTTGACCAGCACCCGCTCCGGCTTTTTGACGACGGGAGGCTGGAGCGGGGGAGATTCGGCGTGCGGACCGGGTTCGACCTTTAGGTTCTGGCGGGGTGGCAGCGGCATGACCCTTGGAGCTACTGGAGTCGGGATGGGCCGGGGCGGCGATGTGGCCGCGTGACGGGGAGGCTGGGGTTGTTCGGCTTCCCGACCGCCGCCTATCGCCTTGACCTCGGCAAGAAAGTCCGGTTTGGGGTCGATGTGCTGCGCCGGTGGCTGGCGGATCAAGGTGACTTCGATACTGCGTTGGATCCTTGTCGGTGGTTCCTGGGGATTGAAGCGAAACTCCACTCCCCAGATAACAAAGGCATGCAAGGTGGTGACCAAGACCAAAAGCAGGCCAAAGCGGAGCCGGGGTTCGGCATCGACGAATCCGATTCCTGAGTCAAAAATCTTAGCAGTGGCTGTGTGCACGACGAACAGGCCGGATCATTGGGTGGGATCATTGTTCGAGCAAGGTCCAGGGCAAGGTAACCTGTGACAGCTCTTATCATTTACCCGATTTTTCAAGAGTCGCTTCTCGGGTTGGCTCACCGGCTTCTTCCGACGATCCCGGAACCAGTGGGGGGCTGATCCGGATCTTCGCCGGTGGTTCCAACAGATGAACCCGTTTGGCCATGGCCGGATTCATATGCAAAGTACCGTCCTCGGCGGTGAGGAGGACATATTTGATTCCCATGGACCTGGCTATGTCGTACCACTTCTCTGGGCCGGCAATGAACAAAGCCGTCGAGGCGGCATCTGCGGTAATGCTCTCGGAGTGGATGATGGTGACAGCCGTCGTTCCCTTGGCGGGATACCCTGTGCGCGGGTCGATGATGTGATGAAGCCGTTTGCCGTCACGGATATGGGAGCCTTCGTACTGACCGGTCGTGAAGACGCTCTCATCTCCTTGAGCGTTGATGGTGCCAAGCACCCCAACGCCAGACGGGCGCCGGATCGGAACCCGCCAAGCGAGACCATCGCGAGACCCGATCGCACGATAATCGCCCCCGGCATTGAGTAAAGCATTATGGACACCCAGTTCACGGAGATGTTGGGTAATGAGGTCTATGGCATAGCCCTTCCCCAAGGCGCCAAAATCGAGTTGGACGCTTGGGTTGGTGCCACGGAGGATGATCCCTTCCAGGTCTAGATCGCTCATTTTCGGGTTTGAGCGGAGTTGTTCCTGAATATCCCGATCCGCAGGCAGGGGGATGGAGGAATCCGTGTCTTCGCTTTGAAATCCCCATAACCTGAGCAACTTCCCTATGGCTGGATTGAAGAAACCCTGGCTGCGTTCAGAGAGGAGGATACCGTGCTCAATCAAGGGTAATACGGCGGGCGGAACGGCGAATTCCTGGCCGGTGGGGAGTTGTTTGTTGACCAAGCCCAGCGGACCCGGTTCCCAGCCATGCCAAGCTTGATGAATAGCGGCGAAATCGGCCTTGATGATAGCGGCCACTCGCTCGAAGGAGGCTTTATCGATACCTATGAGCGTCAAGTCAATCTGTGTGCCAAAGGCATGAAATCGCTCCGTGTAGGCCGGCTCTTGATTCCGACATCCAGGGCTGAAAGAGACCATCAACCACAGCAGGGCGACCCCGAAAGTGAGACCTTTGGTGTTTTGCGACTTCATGGCGCCAACTTCGCGCTGATGGCATTCATTACCAAGCCGCCGATATTGAGGCCATATTCCCGATCAAGTTCGCGGATACAGGTCGGACTCGTGATATTGATCTCGGTCAGATAATCGCCAATCACATCGATCCCCGCAAAAAGGATGCCCATATCGCATAGGGTGGGACCGATGCGGGAGGCGATCCAACGGTCGCGCGGAGAGAGGGGAACCCCATGCCCTTTCCCTCCGGCGGCCAGGTTGCCGCGGTTTTCGCCCGGGGCCGGTACACGGGCCAGGGCGTAGGGCACAGGTTCGCCTTCGATCAGGAGAATCCTTTTGTCCCCGGCGCTGATTTCAGGGATGAATTTTTGCGCCATCGCCAAACGTGAGCCAAGCTCGGTCAGGGTTTCGATGATCACGTTGGTGTTGGGATCGCCGTCACGGATGCGAAAAACGGAATGCCCCCCCATATTGCCCAGCGGTTTCAGAATGATATCCCGATGCGCGGCCAGAAAGTCACGGAAATCCCTTGCCTGACTACTTACCAGAGTCGGCGGGATGCACTCGGAAAAACCGGTGGCGAAAAGCTTTTCGTTGGCGTCCCGCAAGCTGCGGGGCCGATTGACCACCAAGCAACCCCGGTGTTCAGCCACCTCCAGAAGCATGGTGGTGTAGATATATTCGATGTCTACCGGAGGATCCTTTCGCATCAGAATCACCTGCAGGTGGTCCAATGCCTTGTGCTCGATCCCGGCGAGTTCAAACCACCGTAAAGGGTCATCCCGGACCTTGAGCCGACGCATATACGCATAGCTACGGGAACCCCTGAGATGGATATCTCGGGGTTCCATGTAAAACAATTCCCAGTCCTGGTCCTGGGCGGCGAGCAAGATGGCGAGGGTGCTGTCTTTGTGGAAGATTATGGAATCGATAGGATCCATCACCACACCCAGAGAACGGACTGAATGCTTGTCGGGAGACTCTGTCATGGTACGGCCGGGTTGTCGATGCGAATCGGGCCATTCTCTGAGCAATAGGTTTCAGGGGCAACGGGAAATACGGTGGTAAGGCGATTGCCTGAAGCCTGGCGGCAGGGTTTTTGGCCTATTTGAGGGTGATTTGCGTCAAGACTTTGTGGCTTGTCCCGATGTCCTGTTGCAGACCTCAGGGTGGCTTGCTATGTTTGACAGCGTTTTGGGCCCGCGGGGCGGGTTGAAGCAAAGCTGCTGCAGGATAGAGGCGAATTGGCTGAAAAAAGGAGGCTGGCCGATAAATGCAGAGGGAGACCGGAAAAGCGAGAAAATGTCGATTTCTCCCATTTGGGGGAGCATTGGTGAGCGGTGATTTCCGAGGGATACGGCATTTTCCGATGGTGAGCGGCAGGCGGCGTGACGGATACCAGCCTAATAGGGTGAGGCGGTAAGCGATGAATGTGGAGCCCGATCTCAGTGGCTTAAAGGTGATGGTCATCGATGATAGCAAGACCATCAGGAGAACGGCTGAGAATCTCTTGCGTAAGGCCGGGTGCGAGGTTTTGACCGCAACCGATGGCTTCGAAGCCTTGGCAATGGTTGCGGACAACCGACCCGATATTATTTTCGTGGATATCATGATGCCGCGCCTTGACGGTTACCAGACCTGTGCGCTCATTAAGAACAATTCCGAATTCAGAAAAACACCCGTGATCATGCTATCCAGCAAAGACGGCTTGTTTGATAAAGCGCGTGGACGGATTGTTGGTTCTGAGCAATATTTGACTAAACCGTTTACCAAAGAAGAGCTTTTAACCGCTATCAAGATACACGCAAAGCGGTAAGGTGTCAGGTTGGTTTGAATACCCTCCCACCGGAAAGCCTCGGTATAGCCAGTGAACATGAATATCGTTGGAATCTGTAAGGGCTGGACGAGTAGCATGTATCAGAGGTTGAATCTTGGATATATTGCTGAGAAGTATGGGAGCTGGTTGGTGTCCCATGAGATGCTTTTCGTTTCTTAGGCAGGCGGAATATGGCAAAGATCCTCATAGTTGATGACTCACCCACAGAAATCCATGTCATGCGGACATTACTCGAAAAGAACGGCTATACAGTCTTTACAGCAGCAGATGGCGCTTCTGGGATCAACTCCGCAAAACAGATCCAGCCTGATCTCATCCTGATGGATGTGGTGATGCCTGTGATGAACGGTTACCAGGCAACCAGGCAATTGAGCAAGGATCCTGAAACCGCCCACATACCAGTCATCATGGTGACTACCAGGGGTGCAGAAACGGATCAAAATTGGGGTTTGCGGCAGGGGGCACGAGAATATTTAACCAAGCCCATTGACACTCGAGTACTCCTGTCCAAGATCAAAGGTCTGCTGGCGCATTGACGAATTACGGGGAGCGGTGGTGGATGCCTCAGACATCTTCAGGCTGCTGAAAGAGATAGAGTTTCGCAGTCGGCATTCCGCTGCAGGTTTACCTCAGCAGGATGAGGAACGAGAGTTCTGGCAGGGGGTGGTTTTCTCCATAGGCCACGAGCGGTTCGTTGCCGGGCTTGGGGCCATCGCAGAAATTCTCAATTACCCAGCTTCGGTAACCCCGGTTCCGGGTGCCAAGCTGTGGATGCGGGGTATCGCCAATATTCGCGGAGTTCTGTTACCGATCATCGATCTCAATGCCTTTCTCGAGGCTGGTCTCACGGCTATTAGCCGCCGTTCTCGAGTATTGGTATTTCGTCACGGGACACACGAATTCGGGTTACTTGTCGGTGAATTGGTCAGCATGCGACACTTCGACCAGTTAAATCGAACCGACAAGCGTGAGGGCAAGGGACAAGCGTTTCGTTATGTAACCTTTGGGTTCGATCAGGAAGACAGCTATTGGCCTGTGTTCAGCGTGGAAAAACTGGCGGATAGTCTAGAATTCCAAAGCGCCGCTATCTAAGGGCCAATGCCATGAGGAGTACGCAAAGATGAAACTGGGTCGTAATGAAGAGGCTTGGTTGATCCTGGCGAATGGGTACAGAATATTTTTACGCTTGAGAGGCGCTCAGCTCATGCTGAGTTGGCCAACTGTTTAGGCAAGACGTCGTTAACACAATTCCACGAGGCGATTGGGGGGGTCAATGGCCACACAAGCGAAATCGGCAGGGCAAGCCAAAGCATCCAACAAGGTTGTCGTCCTGCTCTCGGTACTATTGCTGGGAACCATTATTCTGGCGTTGTTCACCTTTCTCCATGTGTCGCAACGGAGTTCTTACGACGAGAAATATTTGTTGCGGTCCTCCGATGAACGCATCCATTCCCAACGAATAGCCAAGTTCGCCTTGGCGGCGGCGCGAGGTGATACGGATGCTTTCGCGATGTTAAAAAAATCGCGGGATCAGTTTGCCCGCATTCTTCAGGAATTGCGTGAGGGGTCGGCAGCGGATTCCCTGCCACCTTCTCCCCAGGAAGTCAAGCCCCAGTTGGATGCTTTGGATAGGAGCTGGATCAGGCTCAACCAGGGGGTCGAGTTGGTGTTGAAAAACCAGCAGGATATTCTCGGCGTCGGTCAATTCGTTAAGGTAATCACCGACTTGCTGCCCCAGCTTCAGCGTAACTTCGAGGATGTGGTAAAGATCCTCTTAAAACAAAAGGCCTCCCAACATCAGGTGTTTCTGGCCACCAATCAGCTCATGTTGGCGCAGCGGATTGAACACAATGCCTCCAGAGTGCTTGCTGGGGGGCAGGCCACCGACATAGCCATCGAGCAGTTCGGCAAAGATGCCGAGCAGTTCGGCAAGGTGCTGGAGGGTATGTTGCGTGGTGATGCGGAGATGGGCATCCAACAGGTAACCAATGCGGAGGTCGAGCAGAAACTGCGCGAAGTGGCCATGTTGTTTACCACGATCAAACAACATGCCGAAGAGATCATCCGCATAACGCCGAACGTATTACCGGCGGTTGATGCGGCCAACAAGTTGACGGAGTCGAGCGATGTGGTCAACGATGCGGCCGAGCAACTCATCTCCGCTTTCCGTGAATCGCCCGGGCGTATCTCCATTCTAGGTATAAAGGCTGGTCCGGTGCTCATCTCTGTGTTGGGTGCCCTATCCACTCTCTTGCTGGTCTTGCTGGGCTGGACCCTGGTGCGGGAATCTCGTCGGCAAGCCGCTGCGATCCGTGAGCAGAACGACATCAACCAAGCCGCTATCCTGCGTCTCTTGGATGAAATGGGCGATTTGGCCGACGGCAACCTCACAGTACAGGCGACGGTTACCGAGGACATTACTGGAGCAATTGCCGACTCCATGAACTATGCCATTGAGGCTACACGCAGCTTGGTAACCACTATCAAAAGCGCCGCTGAGCAGGTGTCGCGTTCAGCTCAGGATACCCGAGCGACGGCGATGCAACTCGCCGAGGCCAGCGAGCTGCAAGCTGAGGAGATTACCGCAGCCTCCGACGCTATCCGCAGGATGACCTTGGCTATCGATCAGATGTCAAACGATGCCTCCGAGTCTGCCGATGTGGCCCAGCGCTCGGTAGAAATCGCCGCCAAGGGTACGGACACCGTGCGTCGCACCATCCAAGGTATGGATTCCATCCGTGAACAGATCCAAGAGACATCCAAACGCATCAAGCGTCTTGGTGAGAGTTCGCAAGAGATTGGCGATATCGTTGAGCTGATCGACGATATTGCTGACCAGACCAATATTCTTGCTTTGAACGCGGCCATGCAGGCGGCTATGGCAGGAGAGGCGGGGCGAGGTTTTGCGGTGGTTGCCGACGAAGTGCAACGGCTTGCTGAGCGCTCCAGTAATGCCACCAAGCAGATCGACGCCTTGGTGAAGACCATTCAGGCCGATACTAATGAAGCTGTGCGCTCCATGGAGGCTAGCACGTCAGGGGTGGTGAGTGGGGCTAAACTCGCCGAGGACGCCGGTGAAGCGCTCAAAGAGATCGAAAACGTGTCGAATTATATTGCTGATTTGACCCGTAAAATTGCTGACTCAGCGCAGAAACAATCCGCTGCGGCCACAGGTGTCAATAACACCATGACTGTGATCAGGCAGATTACATCTCAAACTACAGAGAGCACCACGCAAACAGCAGCATCTATTGGTAATCTGGCTGATCTTGCAAATGACCTACAAAAATCCGTTACCGGATTCCGTCTGCCTACGTAACTGTTTTCGGGGCCGGGGGTCTGCCTTGCCCGGCCCAATCAAAATCGGTCACAGACTCCATCCGGTTTGGGATGTACAGTCTGCTTCATCTAAGTGTATACCCTTAGTGGTTTTTTTCTTAGACATCTAGATCTCTCTTCGAAGATCTGCTCGAGCCGAGGACCAAGGCATGGCCACCCAAGACCACAGCACTTTGATTTGGATTAAAGGCGCTCTCGACGAGGTGATTCTCAGCGCCCGCAGGGACCTCGAGGACTATATCGAGGGGAGTGGCGACACCGATGCCATGGTGAAGTGTGCTGAAAAGCTCCATCAAGTGCGCGGTACCTTGCACATGATCCAGCTCTATGGCCCGGCCATGCTTGCGGAAGAGATGGAGAATACGGCTGCGGCCTTTGCAGAAGGGCGCTTGGTGAAATCATCCGAGGTTGCAGAACCCTTGATGATGGCTATGATCCAGTTGCCCGACTATCTGGAAAAGCTCCACAGCGGAGCACAGGACATCCCTCTGGCGATCCTTCCTTTGCTGAATGACTTGCGTTCCGCCAGGGAAGCCCCGCTGCTCACTGATGCCGCTTTATTCAATCCCATACTGGAGTCTGCCAGTCTACCCTCCCATGTCGTGGGGCAGGCCAATCCTCATCTGCCCGCCAAAGTTAGAAGGTTGAGGGGAACCTATCACAAAGCTTTGTTGAGTTGGTATCGGGATCTGAAGGCCCAACAGGGTTTGCAAATCCTGATCGAGGTCTTCGCCGAGCTGGCCGGAAGCGCTGGCACGCCCTTGGTTTATGGGCTTTTTCGCTCTGCCCAGGGTGTGGCCGCTGCCGTTTTGGCGGGGGGAATGGATGCCGGGGCTACCGTCAAGCAACTGATCGGGAAACTAGACCGGGATCTCAAGCGACTCTCCGAAAGCGGCGAGGATGGCCTTAAAGAGACTGAGGCGGAAGAGACCGTCAGGCATCTACTTTATTATGTCGCCCGCGCGGGAAGTGATGACGATATCAGTCGCGCCGTTCGGGAGGAGTTTGATCTGGATTCCGCCTTACCAAGTCAGGAGCGATTGCTGAGTTTGCGGGAACAACTCTCGGCTCCCAGCATGGAGATGCTGAAAACAGTCCAAGAAGCGATCAAAACCGACCTGGTTCAGGTTAAAGATAGTCTTGATCTGTATATCCGCGGTACAAGAGATCAAACCGATGGGCTCATCGCTTTGGAAAGCCCGCTACGTCGCATAGGCGACACACTGGGAATCATCGGCCAAGGGGATCTGCGGCAAAGACTGCTCGATCAGGTCGACCGCATCCATCGTGTTAGGGAATCTGGGCTTCCACCAGAAGATGCGATCCTCATGGATATAGCGGCCAATTTTCTCTTTGTCGAATCTTCGCTGATCAATCAGGCGGCAGGGAGAGACGCCGTATTGGGCCATGCCGATAATGTTTCTGCTGCGAACAAGCTCGGCCTGCCTGAGGGAGAAATGGCCAGCCTTGTCGATCTCACCATGAGAGAGGCCAAGGTTGATATCGCCCATGCCAAAGAGGCGATATCGGCCTATATCAAATTGCCGGAAAGCCTAGACCAACTCGCTGAGGTACCGGCTCGTTTTCGTACCATTGCTGGCGCTTTTCGTATTCTCAACCAAGCCGATACGGCGGTTGTGTTCAAGTCGATCGCGGATTGGATGCAGTCGGGCGGGCTTTCGGAAGCTGTACTGGCTGATCAGGAGAGTCAGGGCGCCTTGGCTGACGCCATTACCAGCGTCGAGTATTACATTGAGGCCCTGATGGAAGGGCGAAGCCAGGGAAGTCGACATCGGATTCTGGATTGGGCCCGCCAGGCGCTACAGCGTCTGCAACTCCGCACCACCGAGCTAGAAGGTCTGGGCCAAGAAACCCTTGCAGTCGATCAAGGCCTATCTACCGCTGTCGTCGAGGTTGCACCAACACCAGAGATTCCCGAAGTCGACCCGGAGATCCTTGAAATCTTTATCGACGAGGCGAAAGAAGAGATTGGGATCATCGCCGACAGGGTACCCAAATGGCAGACCAACATCGAAGACAAAGAGGCGCTTATCACTATTCGCCGTTCCTTCCATACCCTGAAGGGTAGTGGGCGGTTAGTGGGAGCCACGCTGATTGGCGAGTTTGCTTGGTCGATTGAGAACATGCTGAACCGGGTAATCGACGGGACCTTGATGCCGACACCCGAGCTTCTCAATGTTTTGATGTTTTCAGTCGATGTACTGCCTCAATTGATTGATAGTCTTGAAGCCGGCCAAGCGCCTCAATTGGATGTGGGGCCTTTGATGCAGGAGGCCTTTGCGCTGGCCACTTTGGTAGGCGTGACGACGGAAGAGGCAAAAAAAGCGCTTCTACCCCCGACCGGGGTATATCAGCCTTATGAGGCTCCCCCCGATGCCCATCTGGTTTCTCCCACCGAGTCCCCCGCCGAGGTTGTTGAAGCGGCTGAACCGATTCCTGTCGAGACACTAGCTCATGGCGAATTCGGTGTCCCGGAAACCAAGATCGGCCAGGAGGAGGTTGTCGATGAAGAGATTCTCGACATTTTCCTCGAAGAGGCCAACGAAGAACTGGCCGTGGTCCAGCGGCTGTACCCTAGATGGAAAAGCCATCCCGAGGATATGGAGGCACTGAAAACCTTCCGACGTTCATTTCATACCCTCAAAGGAAGCGGACGCCTAGTTGGAGCCGTAGAGATTGGGGAGTTTGCCTGGTCCATCGAAAATATGTTGAACCGGGTCATTGACGGCAGTCTAGGCTTATCTCCTCATCTCTACGCCATTATGGATCAGGCTTTGGATGTGCTTCCAGAACTGATCGACTGCCAGAGTTCCAAGACCCTCCCGAAGCATGATGTCCAACCTTTGATCGACCGCGCCTTTGCCTTGGTCAGAGGCGAGGTGGCGGAACCCGTCAGAGTAGGCGAATTGCGGCTTGAAGAGGAAGAAGCCGTCGGTCTGGGCGCCGCGCCCGAGGTTGTGGAAGCTGCCGAAGAGGTATCCGGGGAGGCGGCGGCCTTGGAGTACGAGATCGATCCGGTGCTGCTGGAGATCTTCGAAAGCGAGTCGACGTCCCATCTGGAAACCCTCAAAAACTTCGTCAGCGGGTGCAGACAGTTCCCTGCCACATGCATTCTCACCGAAAGGTTGTCCCGCGCTTTTCATACCCTCCACGGCAGCTCCCATATGGTCGGCGTCCAGCCCATGGCCTTGGTAGCCGATGCCATGGAGCGATACATCCTGCTGCTTATGTCCTCTGGGACGCCGCCAACCGTCGGGGTGGTCGATCTAGTCGACTCGGCGCAGGCCTTGCTCTCGGACTTGCTGATGGCCGTTCGCGAAGGGAGGAGAGAGCTTCCGAGCACAAGTGAACTTTTAGATCGGGTCCATCAGGCCGTAAATACCCTGGCTGGCCTCAAGCCAAGGGATGTGGCGATTCCCTTGATCGAACCCATTCTTCCAAGCGAGGCGGTTGGGATGGGCGAAGAGCCTGTTCCCCCAATTACGGAATCCGATCTCCTTCTGGGGGGTACCGTCTTCCAGGTCAGTGGCGACCGTGAGATGGTGGATATCTTCCTTGATGAGGCCAAGGATCTGCTGGCGGAGCTGGACGATGCCATCCAGGAATGGCGCCGGGATACTGGGAACACCGAGGTTATTGCTGCGATGCAGCGCACCCTGCACACCCTCAAAGGCGGTGCTCGCTTAGCGGGTATCCAGCCCATAGGAGACCTCAGCCATGCCTTTGAGAGCCTGTTGATCGGCATCAATAGTGGTCGTGTATCCCTTGGCCTGGAGGATATCGATTTGGCCCAGGAGGTGATCGACCGCATCGCCGACCAAGTCGAGGAGGTAGCCAGACAAGGACAGGTCCACGCAGCTGAAGATCTGGTACATAAACTCGAAACGGCCAAGCTTGATACCGGAGAAAAAACGCTTCCGGTAAAAGTGGCACCGGAAGTTATTGACAGTGAGCAAGTCGCGGTTGGAGGAGAGTCTGATCTGGTCGAGATTTTCCTGGCCGAGGCTGCGGATATTTTGGAATCCCTCGATACCTCGATGCAGAAGCTCAAAGGGGGCGAGGATCTCGATTTGCTGAATTCAATGCAGCGCAGCCTCCATACCCTCAAGGGTGGGGCGCGATTGGCGGGTATCGAGCCGATTGCGGATCTCAGCCATGCCTTTGAGACCTTGTTGATCGGCCTTGCCAATCAAAGCGTTCCTTACAACCAGCAAGTCCGAAGGCTTGCTCAGGAGGCGGCTGATCGCTTGGCCGCCCAGGTTGATGAGGTGTCTCTCGGGCATGTCCACCGAGCAGAAGACCTTATCCATCAGGTGGAGGAAATAAAGACCCAGATAACGGCTCCAGTTTCTCCCAAGGGTCTTCCGGTTGGCCAACGCCAGGTGGCCACGGCCCCATCTCCGGTCAGCGAATTGGTGCGAGTCAAACAGGAGCAGATCAGGGTCAGTGCCGCCTTGCTCGACCGCTTAGTAAATAATGCCGGCGAGGTCAGTATTTATCGGTCCCGGCTGGAGCAACAAAACACGACCATCGGATTCAATGTGGATGAACTTGGACAGACGGTTGCCCGACTTCGCACTTTGTTGCGCCAGCTCGAAATCGAGACGGAAACCCAGATCCTTTACCGCTGGGAACGGGATCGGGAATTCCAGGATATCCATGCGGATTTCGACCCCCTGGAGATGGATCGCTTCTCGACCATGCAGCAACTTTCCCGGAGTCTTTTGGAAACGGTGAACGACCTTTCCAATATTAAGGATGTCTTGGGCGAGTTGCGGCGTGAGACAGAAACCTTGTTGTTGCAACAATCCCGTGTTTCCAACGATCTTCAAGATGGATTGCTTCGTACCCGGATGGTGCCCTTTGCCCAGGTTGTACCGCGACTGCACCGTCTGGTACGGCAAACCAGTAGGGCCTTGGCGAAGGAAGCTGAATTGGAAGTCTATGGTGCCGATCAAGAACTCGAACGCAATATCCTTGAGCGAATGGTGGCGCCGCTGGAGCATCTGCTGCGAAATGCCGTCGCCCATGGTATTGAGTCGCCAGCGGAGCGGCGGGCACAGAGAAAATCAGAGGTAGGCAAGATCACTATCCATATTGGGCGAGAGGCTACGGATGTGATCATCACCATCGCCGATGACGGTGGTGGCGTGAGGCTGGACGCGGTACGTAAACGGGCCATCGAGCGTGGTCTCTTAGCTCCCCATGCCGATGTTTCCGACAATGATCTCGTGCAATTCATTTTGGCTCCAGGTTTTAGTACCGTCTCTGAAGTCAGCCAAATTGCCGGGCGTGGCGTGGGCCTTGATGTAGTTATCAGCGAACTGAAACAGGCCGGTGGTTCACTGGAAATTGAATCAACACCTGGAAGAGGTTCTACCTTCCTTATCCGCCTACCCTTGACATTGGCCATCAGCCAGGCCCTGCTCATCCAGGTAGGAGACGAAACCTATGCTATCCCCTTTGCCTCGATTGAGGGTGTAGTGCGACTGGCTCGGGCTGACTTGGAGGCGCATCACGAGGATGGCCGTCTGTTGGAATATGCTGGCAATAGTTATCAGGTACGCTATCTTGGCGGTATTTTGGGAATATCCGCTATGAGCTTCCCCGAAGGCCGCAAGTGGTTTCCTTTGCTTCTAGTACGATCCGGCGACCATCGGGTGGCGTTGCAGGTGGATAACTTGGTCGGCAACCGCCAGATCGTGGTGAAGTCGGTTGGACCCCAGTTGAGTGCCATCCGTTGGATCACAGGTGGGACTATTCTGGCCGATGGCCGTGTCGCCCTGATCCTCGACGTCAATGCTTTGGTGCGCAAAGAAATAGAACGTTCTTGGGTACGCTTCAAGGGAGAAGAACAAAGGGTCGTCGAACGCGAGGTCACTGTTATGGTGGTGGATGATTCCATCACTGTACGCAAAGTCACAGGACGGTTGTTGACACGTAACAATATGAGCGTCATCACCGCCAAAGACGGCATGGATGCAGTGACCATGTTGCAGGAACGTATCCCCGACGTTATGTTGTTGGACATCGAGATGCCGCGTATGGATGGCTTCGAGTTGGCCCGGCATATGCGCAACACCCCCGAGCTGTCAAAGATACCCATCATCATGATCACCTCCAGGACGGGTGAGAAGCACCGTCAGCGGGCCATGGAACTGGGAATCAAACGTTATCTCGGTAAGCCTTACCAGGAATCCGAGTTGCTCGAAAACATCCACTCCGTTCTTTCCGAGGTCAATGCATGACCCCTGTATCGGCTGCTTCCGCCAATCTCGTCCGTGCGGTGTTGATTCCCATTACCGGGGCGCAGTTGTTGTTGCCGGCTACTTGCATCGCTGAAGTGGTCAACTACACCAGTCCTCAGCCCAGAGACCCTGCCCCACCCTGGTTCCAGGGACAACTCGCATGGCGTGGTGAGATCATTCCTGTGGTAGCGATGGAGCATTTGTTGGGTTCATCGCTGGTTCCCCCTGGGCATCGCTCCCGTATTGTGGTCTGTAATGCTTTGGGGGAAACGCCAGGATTGGACTATATAGGTATCCTAGCGCGGGCTCTGCCTCGCCTGGTTCAGGTTACTCCGGACAACATCTCTCCAAGGAAGGATGGAGAGGGGCCTCCTCCCGGGATCTTGGCCGAGGCCGAAGTGGCGGGAGAACCGACACTGATACTTGATCTCGACTCGATAGAAGCCAAGCTCATTGAATTGCTTGAATTGGAAGACTAATCGCGGAAATCACCCCACAGCATTTGCATAGCGGCTATGGCCGCCAGAGGGGCCGTTTCCGCACGCAGGGTGCGGGGTCCCAGCCGAACCGGTAAGAATCCGGCCAAAGAGATCTGCTCTTTCTCTTCTTCGGCCATTCCTCCCTCTGGTCCGATAAGCAGATGTATATCGCCTTGAGGGGCCTCGAGACTCGCCAGAGTTGCTGACGCTTCGGGGTCCAGACTGATTAAGGTGCCTTGTGGTGGCGTGGTAAAAACTTGCTTCAGGGCGAGAGGGGTTTCCAGTTCTACCAAGCGTCGACGTCCGCTCTGCTCGCAGGCCGAGACCGTCAACGCACGCCAGTGCTCGATCCTACGTTCCAAACGACCGTTCTCAAAACGTATCAGACTGTGTCTACAGAACAGGGGAGTAATGCGTTGTACCCCGAGTTCTACCGCCTTCTGGATCAAAAAATCCATCGGTTCGCTACGGATCAGGCATGGCAGCAGATGTATCCTGAATGCTGGCTGGGGTTCAGGCGGAGAGACCGAAAGGAGGCGGACCTCCACCTCCCCGGCACCAAGTTGATGGATGAGGCCGAAATAGTCACATCCCTCGCCATTGAACAGGGTCACTTTCTCCCCGGGAGATAAGCGCAGCACCTTGGTTACATGGTGAGCGGCCCCACCACTCAACCAAACCCGTGAATCAGCAGCGAGAGGCTGTGGCGTGAAAATCCGTATCCGTCGCATGGATCAGGAAAAACCCAGAGGTCGTGGTGCTATAAGGCGATTTCTGTCAAAAGAAATTCCCGTCTGCTGGTCTGTTCGTCCGCCTTCGGCGTTACGCCAGCCGTTACAGAACTCGTCCTGCGCCGGCTGGCGCGCCTGGAAGGCGAACGAACCGCCGGCGCATTCTGGTATTTCTTTTTCCGGCAATCGCCCAAACCCCGGAGCGCACTCCTATTCCTTGATTGGGGCTCATGGTGTTCCCTGAATCTGTTGCCATGAAAGGCGTCGGATCACTCGCCGCCGATCTTGCTCATCAGCCCGAAGCTTTTGACGAAGGGTCCCGCCATGCGAGGATCTTTGATCATGGCGCCGAAATCTCCCTTAAGGAATTTGAGTTTTCCCATGGTAAAGGCCATGCCCATGCTGGCCATACCAAGCGGTTTCTCGATCCACTTCATCCAGTCAGTCTTGTCGGCGCGCATATCCCAGTTCGGAGCTTCGCCGTTCCAAGAGCCGGCCCGTACACAGGTGCCTTGTTCCACGACAAAGACACCTCGTGGATTGGGCTCATTCTTGAAGCCGCAAGTGATTACAGAGGAAAAGTTGATCTCCGCCAGTCTGTCCCTGACTTCGGGCTCCATATTCCAAGCGTCTTTCAATTGATTCATCCATGCGTCGGAAAATAGCTGTGCCATAGGGTCAACCTCACTATAAAAAGATGCGATTTGTACTGATTTTCCCCTGCCGGAAAGGGAAACCCGTTGGGATCATTGACGGCTTAGCGGAAAATTCCTTGATCCGGATCGCCCTCGAGAAATCGGCTGGATCACCGTCCTCTTTAGCCTAGGTCAGGAGAGGGCTGAACGACCTTGTTTCCGCCGTTACGATAGTAACGATCATGATGGCTTGAAAAGCCTCCGGCGAGAAGCGCTATTGTATAGCAGGCGGGGGAATCTCTCGATGAAAAAAGCCTTCTGTTATTGTAATTCCATGGACGCCAGGGCTATGGTCGGGCACAATCCTACAGTCTTGTCGCATTGCGTCAGTGATACTAATAAACCAATACGGGCCGTCAGCGCCTCCCCGCGGTCAAATACCGATCCAACCCGATAGACAGAGCCATGGCCACCTCGATGCCTCAACCCTTGAGCCTTTCCCGTGCCGCCCGTCTGGCGGGCGTGACCCGGGGAGAACTCCAGCAGCGGATCCGCCAAGGGGAGGTGGTTACCTTTGAAGGGAAGATCGAAGTCAGCGATCTCCTGCGTATCTACCCCAATGTCAGTCTTGACCGCAGTGAGATGTTGGAGAAGGTCGAGTACATCAAGGTCACCGCCCAGCCGAAGACCTTTTACTCCGACGGCGCGCCGAGCCTGGAGATCCTTCTCTCTCGTCTGCAACAACTGACCGATATCCTGTTGCAGACCAAGACCGCGTTGAATACCGCCGAAGACTTACTACAGGAAAGCCTCTCACGGATAGGGTCTCTGGCGACCGAGGCTCCCCATGAACTCTCGAACAAATTGGCGGAGTTGGCCGAATGGTTGGCGTCGGCCCTTGATCGCCAACCCAGCCGCCCGGATCAACGCGCCCGACTCTTCGCCAAAGACGCCTTTCTTCGCATTATGGCAGCCGGTATCAAAATCATTCCCAGCGGACACGAGTTTTTCGTCGAAGGCACCGAAACCATCCTCGAAGCCTCGATGCGGGCGGGACTGCATCTCAGTTACGGCTGTTCCAGCGGCAATTGTGGTAGCTGCAAGGCCCGTGTCGTGAAAGGTCAGGTGTGGAAACTGCGCGAGCACGACTACCTGTTGAGCGAGAGCGAACGGGCCATGGGCTACATCCTGACCTGTTGTAACACGGCGGTGACCGATGTTCTTCTTGAGGCCGCCGAGGCCATGGCCCCCAAGGATCTGCCGCATCAGGAGATCCGCTGTACGGTAAAGGGCTTTGAACCGCTGACGAACGATGTCAGTGTGCTGAAGCTCCAGACCCCCCGCACCCGTTCCTTCCGGTTTCTGGCCGGCCAACGGGCCCGGCTCAGCCTGGAAAGCGGCGCGACTATCGAGTTGCCTATCGCCAGTTGTCCCTGTGAAGGCCGGAAACTCCAGTTTTTCATCCCCAGACAAGCGGATGTTCCCTTTTCCGCCCAGCTATTCGCTGGTCTGACACCGGGTCAAACCCTTTTGTTGGATGGCCCTCAAGGGGACTTTGTTCTGTTCGAGGATTCCCCAACGCCATTATTGTTCATCGCTTTCGGCAACGGCTTTGCCAGTGTGAAGAGTCTCATCGAACATGCCATTTCCATCGACAACGCGGAAAGTTTCCATCTTTACTGGGCGTCCAACACCCAGGACGGCTTTTTTATGCAGAAACTCTGTCGTTCATGGAAAGATGCACTGGACAACTTCAGCTATTCAGAGGTAAACATTGCACAGGGGATGGAAGGCCTCGAGTACCAAGTGGCGGCGGATCACCCTGACCTCTCCGAATACAACGCCTATATCGCTGGTCCCGCTGAACTCGTCGACTCCATATTGCCACGGCTCGAAACGCTGCATCTCCCACCAGAACGCATGCGGGTGGAAAGATTCGCCTGATTACCGCTCCCCTCGTCATGCCGATAGCTCTTTACCGGCGCTTGTTTCGCTGAAAACCCGAGGGCCGGTTTTTTCCCTTGGGTTTCATCCTTATATAGAGAATTGTCTATTACTTCCACTGGAGGATTTTATGCTCACCAAAATCAATGGGGGTCTCTTGGCTCTTGACGAAAGCGTCAGGCGCCAGGTGATGGAATTGCGCGATCGAATCCTGGGTCGATTCAGCGGTCACATCCAGCGGCTGGATGTGGAACTGGCCAAGGAGGAGGGCACAGGCTACACCACCTGCTCGGTCTCGACGGAACTCAACAATGGACTGCGTATTCTGGGGAGACATCGGGATCGCAACATCGAACACGCCTTGACCAGATCCTTCGAACTCGCGGCCACCCAGGTGATCCAAGCCCGCCGACGAAGAATGGCTCTCATCAAGGACGTTCCCCCGGGCAGCCTCGGTTTGGCCTGAAAACCGGCTTTTTCATCATCACCTCGAGAATCACCTCCCCGAACTCATAGCCGCTCCCATGGCGAGTAACGACCCGCCTGCCCAGTCAAACCTCTGACCAGTCGCCTTTTTCCGCTGATCCCTCTGGGAATGGTTGGTAGGACGGGGCGAGGGTATGAGAATGCTTTATCCGCCGGTCTTCTCTGTCGCGAACGGGGATGATCTCGAATGGCCTGGGTGCAGACCGTTCCGACCCTGTCGATCAAGATCTGCAGAAGGCGGGAGATCCCTCGCTTTCGCAGGGGCGGGCTTGGTTCATGGAGATACCGCTCATCCCGATGATCTGGACCAGATCATCCACCGAGCGGCTGGAGAGGCCAAGCGAATCCATTTGATCCTGGCGACTGGTCGGGCGGAGACCGGCGCTGGTCCCGAATCCGCCACGGCTGAAAGCCATAACAGGAAGAGGTATTTATGCTCGCTACTTCCGGGCATCGACTGAAAATGGCCAGCTTTGTTCTTTTTTCGAGAACAATGAGCTAACTTATTGGCTATTGTTCTCTTATGAAGAACGAAAAACCGAGCCAAAGAGCCCGTGCCCGGGAGCGCCGACAGATGAGCGGGCCAACCGTGACAGTTCCTCGGTCTCTCAGGATCAACTCCATACGGCTTACTGAACACTGACACTACGGCCAGGGATACGAACTTTGCCCGTGAATCTCTTGACTTGCCAGCCGCCTTACCCGACCTTGAGCCTCCAGTCCCCTCACCCTTGCCACCTTCTAGGCGCAGGAGCCTTGGCATGACATCCTCTGCGGCGCCGCTGCGCTGTTCCGAAGCGGGACAGCTGACCGAACAGGAAATGGCCACCTTCGCCGTCTATTTGGCGGAACAGGGGCTGGCCCCCAATCTTTGGGATTTCTTCACCGACCTCATCCGCCTGGGAACCCGGGAGGAAAGCTTCTTTTTCCTCAAGGTCATGGCCGGCGAGCAATTGGTGGGAGTTGCCACGGTGGCCCGGGTGGAGCAGTACAATCCCTACCGGGCCTTGGGAAGTCAGTGGCGACGCTTCCGGTTCCTGGAAAAGATGCTGCGGCTGTCGCGTCTGTTCGGTCGCAACGTCATGTACTGCGCCATGAGCGAGATCCTCTGCGCCAATCTGGACGGTCCGGTGTTCTGCGTCGACGTCGCTTGGCGGGAGCCGGTCAAGACCGCCGTCGCCAAGTACCTGCGCACTAAGCGGGACGCGGCCTATGTCGTCGTTATGGACGCGAGCGAAGACAGCGATACCTATCAGGCCGCCGGTTTCACCGCCTTTCCTTATTGTTCCAGCACCTGGATCGACGCTGGAAGCTATCGCTCAATCGACGAGTATCTGGCCCGACACAGCCGAACGCGCAAGAAGCTGGCGCGCTTCCAGCGCCGCCAGGAGGTGCGGGTCGAGGTCCTCCTTGGTACGCTCGAGGAGGGCGACAAACCGGCGCTACGCAAATGCCTGGCTTCTTCGGCGGACAACACCCGCAGCGTCATCCCCTTCCAGGGCTTTTTCGATGCCCATATCCTCGACACCGAGGCTTATCGAGCGGAAAGCTATCTGCATATCCTGGTACGCATGAACGGGATACTGGTCGGCTTCACTACCTTCAAACGCTGCGGACGCCGCTTGGGGGCTATCCTCGGCGGTTTCGACCGGGCGTACACCTATGACAATCCCATCTACGACTTGGTGATGGTGACCGCCCTCGACCATGCCCTGGCGAACGGCTACGACCGCGTCTATTTCGGTA
>Ga0268298_10002596_pt1 | contig 19594 bp, 14 predicted proteins | sample WWTPWeurt_MetaG_FD_194462 | JGI IMG/M metagenome (GOLD analysis project Ga0268298, IMG submission 194462) | Activated sludge microbial communities from WWTP in Nijmegen, Gelderland, Netherland - WWTP Weurt | ecosystem: Engineered > WWTP > Aerobic digester > Activated sludge | place...
GCACCTTCCGACTGTCCCAAAAGACGGGCGAAATGGGGTCAGGCTCAACCGCGCTTGTATTGGCAGCCATCGACACCAGCACCCAAAGACATTGGAATCCCAGCGGTGAAGCAGCCCTGCACCAGGCGGGCCGAAGGGCATACAATCGACCCATGGAAAAAGTCGTCCATCGGCATGCCCTGAAAGATCAACCCCGCGACACCGAATACTGGCTGTCACGGCCCGTTGCCGAACGGCTGGACGCCGTGGAATTGCTGCGCCGCGCCTGGCTTGAAAGTCATCCCGATGCTGTCCAAGGACTTCAAAGAGTTTGTCGCATTGTTAAACGGCAACGGGGTTGAATACCTCGTGGTCGGGGGCTATGCCATGGCTTTCCATGGCCGCCCCCGCCATACCGGTGACCTGGACATCTGGGTTCGGCCGAACACCGGCAATGCCGCCCGACTCATGGACTGCCTCCGACAGTTCGGCTTTGGCAGCCTGGGGCTGGACAGCCACGACTTCGTCGAAGAGAACCAGGTCGTCCAGTTGGGATATCCCCCCTTTCGTATCGACCTGATCACCGGTATCGACGGCGTCGATTTCGACGCCGCATGGCCCAACCGGGAAATCGTCACCCACGATGGCCTGCCCATCAACTTCATCGGCCTCGCCGACCTCAAGACCAACAAGCGCGCCTCCGGCCGCCCCCGCGATCTCGACGACCTGAACAACCTTCCCTGACATGACCCAGCCCGTCACCCTCCTCCTCGGCGTCCACGCCCACCAGCCGGTGGGCAACTTCCCCGAGGTCATCGAAGACGCCCACCAGCGCTGCTACAAACCCTTCCTGGAAACGCTCTTCGCCTACCCGGACTTCCGCTTCGCCGCCCACTTCTCGGGCTGGCTGCTGGACTGGCTGCGCGAGCACCATCCGGGCGACATGGATTTGCTGGCGTCCATGGTGCGGCGGGGACAGGTGGAACTCTTCAGTTCCGGGGACACCGAGCCGGTACTGGCCGCCATTCCCCATCGGGATCGGCTGGGCCAGCTCCGGACCCTCAACGACAAGCTGGCCGCCTGGACCGGCGTCGCCCCTACCGGGGCCTGGCTCACCGAGCGGGTGTGGGAATCCGCCGTGGTGCCGTCCCTGGCGGAGACGGGAATTCGCTACGTCACGGTGGATGACTACCACTTCTTCTGCACCGGCAAGGATGCGGCCGATCTGGATGGCTATTTCACCACCGAGGAAGGCGGCACCCGCCTGGACCTCTTCCCCATTTCCGAAGCGCTGCGCTATCGCCTGCCTTTTTCGCCGGCCCACGAGGTCGTGGGTTATCTCGAGCACCTGGCCGATTCGGGCCACACTGCCGCGGTCTATTTCGACGACATCGAGAAATTCGGCATCTGGCCCGAGACCTACGAGTGGGTCTACAACCGCGGCTGGCTCAAGGCCTTCATCGAGGGAGTGCTGGGCAGCGACAAGGTACGCACCGGCACCTACGCCGATTTCCACGCCAAGCACCCGACCCGCGGCGTCGTTTACCTGCCCACCGCCTCCTACAGCGAGATGAACGAATGGACCCTGCCCATGCCAGCGGCCGGCACCTACGCCGCGTTGCTGGCCAAGGAGAAGGCCGAGGGACGCGGCGACCTGCACCGGCCTTTTCTGCGCGGCGGCATCTGGCGCAACTTTCTCACCCGCTACCCGGAAGCCAACTGGATGCACAAGCGCATGCTGGGCCTCTCCACCCGCCTGGCCGCCCTGCCCGCCCCACCGGAGGAACTGGTCGCCGATCTCTACCGCGCCCAGGCCAACGACGCCTACTGGCACGGCCTTTTCGGCGGCCTCTACCTGCCCCATTTGCGCCGCGCGGTATGGAACAACCTGGCCGCGCTGGAAGGCGCGCTTGACCGGCTTGCTCCGCGCCCGGCGGTGGAAAAAAGCGACCTCGACCATGACGGTCACTGCGAAACCCTGGCCCACAGCGATGTCCTGCAAATCGCCCTGCGTGACGACGGCCTGGGGGCCGCCCACGAGCTGACGAGCTATCCTCTCGGCCATAACTTCGGCGACACCCTGCGCCGCTACCCGGAGCATTACCACGCCAAGATCGGCAGCGGGCCTTCGGGCCATACCGGCAAAGGGATTGCCTCGGCCCACGACATCGTGCGCTTCAAGCACCCGGTTGCGGCTGCCGATGTCGTTCCCGACGCCCTTCCCCGGGCGCTGTGCCTGGATCGTCTGGACGATGTTCCGGTGGACGATTACGTTTCCTCCGGCGGCCTCGCCTTCCGGCAGCCCAAGATCGCCAAGACTTACGCGCTCGATGGAGGCACCCTCACCGTCACCTGGCAGATCACCGGTCTCGCCGGCCATCGTTTCGCAACCGTCCTCAACTTGGCCATGCCCAGTTGCGATGGCTTCCTCGGGCGCTACGTCGCCCCGGACGGCAGCATCCCCGGCGGGTTCGGGCAACCGCTGCTGCTGGCCGAAGCCGCCGGAGTGAGACTGGAAGATGGCGTGCTCGGCGGCGCTTTGCGGCTGGTCTGCGACCCGCCCGCCACCATCGCCGGGCGCCCCCACCACACTGTCTCCCAATCCGAGGCGGGCTTTGAGAAAATCATGCAGGCCGCCGAAATCGCGCTGGCCTGGGACATTGCCGGCGACGCTTGCCGGCTCCAACTCCAATTCACCGTCGAGGCCCAACGCCCATGACCGGCACCGTCTATAAGCTGGAAGTCAATCCGGAAATTCCGCCGCGCCTCGAACGCCTGGAGGAACTGGCCAACAACCTCTGGTACAGCTGGGATCGCCCCACCCGGGCGCTTTTCGCCAGCCTGTCCAGCGCCCTCTGGCAAGCCACCGGCCACAATCCCAAGGCCTTTCTCAAACGCGCCGACCAGAAGCGCCTCGAAGGAGCGGCGGACAACCCGGTCTATCTGGGCACCCTCAACCGGGTCCTCTCGTCCTACGACACCTATCACAGCCTGCCGATCCTGAGCCACACCCACGCCCGCCCCTTCCGGGACGACGACCTCATCGCCTATTTCTGCGCCGAATTCGGTTTCCACGAAAGCTTGCCGATCTATTCCGGCGGCCTGGGAATCCTTGCCGGGGACCACTGCAAGGCGGCCAGCGACCTCGGGCTGCCCTTCATCGGCGTGGGACTCCTCTACCGCCAGGGCTATTTCCACCAGACCCTGGACGCCGACGGCCAACAGCACGCCACCTACTCCGATTCCGATTTCGACGACCTGCCGGTCACCCCCCTGCTGAACGCAGATGGGAGCGGCGTGCGGGTGACCATCGACATGCCCGGGCGATCTGTCCAGGCCAGGGTTTGGGAAGTCCGGGTCGGCCACGTGCGCCTCGTCCTCCTCGACACCTGGCTGCCGGAGAATTCCGAACACGACCGGGAAATCACCCACCGCCTCTACGGCGGCGACCGCAGCACCCGCATCGAGCAGGAAATCCTTTTGGGCGTCGGTGGGGTGCGTGCCCTGGAAATCCTTGGCCTCAAACCCACCGTCTGGCACGTCAATGAAGGCCACGCCGCTTTTCTCATCCTGGAGCGTATCCGCGGACTGATGCAGCGGGGCCTCGAGTACGCTGCGGCGCTCGAAGCGGTTGCGTCCAACGTGGTGTTCACCACCCACACCCCGGTACCCGCCGGTCACGACCACTTTTCGGAAGGAATGATCCGCGAATATTTCGGGCGCTGGTGCCAGGACTTGGGCATTTCCTGCGACCACGTGCTCGCCCTCGGGCTGGAACCGGGCAAGACCGAATTCAACATGACCGCCCTCGCGATCCGCGGCTCCCGCCACCACAACGGCGTCTCCCGCATCCACGGCGAAGTTTCGGCAAGGATCTGCAGTCACCTCTGGCCACAAGTGACGGCGGAGGAAAATCCCATGGACTACGTCACCAATGGCGTCCATATGCCGACCTTCCTGGCCACCGAGTGGTACGAGACCTTCGACCGCTACCTCGGGGTCGGCTGGCAGCAGCGGCAGACCGATTCCGGCTGCTGGGAAGGCGTCGAGCGCATTCCCGACCAGACCTTCTGGAGCATCCGCCAGTTGCTCAAGTCCCAGTTGCTCCACCTGGTGCGGGCTCGAATCCGCGAACAGCACGCCCGCAACCAGGGCTCTCCCGCCCACCTGGACCGCCTGCTCAAGCTCGCCGACCCCAACAAACCCAACGTGCTGACCATCGGCTTCGCCCGCCGGTTCGCGACCTACAAGCGGGCAGCGCTCCTCTTCCAGAATCCTGAGTGGCTCCGCGAGATCGTCTCCGACGCCGAGAGGCCGGTGCTCTTCCTCTTCGCCGGCAAGGCCCACCCGGCGGACCACCCGGGACAGGAAATCATCCGCCGCATTGCCGAAATGGCCGCCCGACCGGAGTTCGAAGGCCGCATCCTGCTGGTCGAAGGCTACGACCTGCACCTGTCCCGCCGCCTGGTCGCCGGAGTCGACGTCTGGCTCAACAATCCCATTTACCCGCTGGAGGCCTCGGGCACTTCGGGAATGAAGGCCGCGATGAACGGCGCCATCAACCTTTCCGTTCTCGACGGCTGGTGGGGGGAAGGGTACGAGGTCAGCGAGGGCATCCCCAACGGCTGGGCGATCAAGCCCGCCTCCGGTCACCTGGACGATGCCCGGCGCGATGCCGAGGAGGCCCGCACCCTCTACGAATTGCTCCAGGACCAGATCATCCCCACCTATTACCGCACCGGTCCCATGGGCTATTCGCCGGAGTGGATCGCCATCGCCAAGCGCTCCATCGCCAGCATCACGCCACGCTTCAACGTCGCGCGCATGGTGGGGGAATACGCCCAGAAATTCTATGCTCCCGCCGCCCGCCAGGGGCGCCGCTATGCCGCCGACGACTTCGCTCCGGCCCGCGAAGTCGCCGCCTGGAAGGCCCGCATCCGGGCAGCCTGGCCGGCGGTGCGCCTGCGTCGCCTGGACGAGCCGACCCGGCGGATGACTTTCGGCAATTCCGTGCGGATCGAGATTGCGGTCCAGTTGCATGGTCTTGCACCATCGGACATTACCGTCGAAGCACTCTTCGGCCGCCCGGACAGCGAGCACTACCACGCCCGTGCGCGCCATTACGCCTTGTCTTCCATCGGCAGCAACGACAAGGGAGAACAGATCTTCGCCCTAGACCTCACCCCGGAGCAATGCGGCAAGCTGGAATACCGCATCCGCGCCTATCCTGCCCACCCGCTCCTGACCCACAAATTCGAACTGGGCCTGATGGCCTGGCTGTAACCCCGGCCCCTTCGGAAATCATGTTCCCTCGCATAAGGAAGGTTGTCAGATGAGCGCCGTCGCCACGCCTGCCTGGAAAACCCTGGAATCCCTCGCGGCGGACTGCGGGCGTCGCCACTTGCGCGAACTCTTCGCGACGGACCCTGACCGCTTTGCCCGCTTTTCCCGCAGGGTAGACGGCCTGGTCCTGGACTTTTCCAAGCAGCGGATCACGCCCGAAGTCTTCGCGGCCCTCCTCGATCTGCCCCGGGCCGCCGATCTCGATGGCTGGAAAGCCCGTCTCGCCGCCGGGGAAGCGATCAATACGAGTGAAGGCCGCGCCGTCCGGCACATGGATTTGCGCGCCGGCAGGGAAGCTCCCGCGTCGGTACGGGCGGTGCTTGCCCGGCTCAAGACCTTCTGCGAGGCGATTCACAGCGGCAGCTGGCGAGGCCATACCGGGGAGCGGATCTCCGATGTGGTCAACCTCGGCATCGGCGGGTCAGACCTCGGTCCGCGCATGGCAGTACGGGCTCTTGCGGCCTGGCAGCATCCCGATCTGCGAGTTCATTTCGTCGCCAATGTCGACGGCGCCGACCTCGCCGCCGTCCTGGAAGGGCTCGATCCCCGCCGCACGCTCTTTGTGGTGGCCAGCAAGACCTTCACCACCCTGGAGACCATGACCAACGCCGCCAGCGCCCGGGAATGGCTGGTGGCCGCTGCGGGAACCAGCAGCGCCGTCAGCCGGCATTTCGTCGCGGTTTCCACCAACCTGGACGCCACCGGCGCTTTCGGGATCGCCCCCGAAAACGTCTTCGAATTCTGGGATTGGGTGGGGGGGCGCTTCTCCCTGTGGTCGGCCATCGGCCTGCCCATCGCCCTGGCCGTGGGTTTCCACTATTTCGAAGAATTGCTGCAGGGCGCCCATGCCATGGACCGCCACTTTCTCGACGCCCCTGCCGTCGACAACCTGCCGCTCATTCTCGCCCTGCTGGGAATCTGGAATACCTCTTTCCTGGGGGCCTCCAGCCACGCGGTCCTGCCCTACAGCCAATCGCTTCATCTGCTCCCCGCCCACCTGCAGCAGCTGGAAATGGAGAGCAACGGCAAACAGGCCGGCCGCGACGGCGATCCCGTGGGAACCGCCACTTGTCCTGTCGTCTGGGGCGAAGCCGGAACCAATGGCCAGCATTCCTTCTACCAGCTCCTTCACCAGGGCGGCCGACTCATTCCCTGCGACTTCATCGCCCTGCGGGAAGCCGATTTCTCCCTGCCCGGCCACCACAGCTTGTTGCTGGCCAACTGCCTCGCCCAGTCGGCGGCGCTCGCTTTTGGCCAGACGGCGGAGGAAGCCCGGGCTGCCGGGACTCCGGACGCCCTGCTGCCGTTCAAGGTCTTCCCGGGCAACCAGCCCTCCACCACCCTGGTCCTGCCTCGCCTCGACCCCCTCAATCTGGGCCGGCTCATCGCCCTTTACGAACACAAGGTCTTCTGCCAAGGCGTAATGTGGGGGCTCAATTCCTTCGACCAGTGGGGCGTCGAACTCGGCAAGGCCCTGGCCGGACGACTCGCGCCTGCCCTGGCCGGGGGCGATGATTCGAGCTTCGATGCCTCGACCCGGGGGCTCGTCGCCGCCCTCACCCTGCGTTAATCTTTTCCCAAAACCCAGGAGGTTTGCCATGAAGCGCCTGCTCTTTGCCGCCCTCGCCCTGATCTGCTCGGGCCTCGCCGCAGCGGCGGTCATCAACGTGGAGTTCGAATTCACGCCCTTCATTGGCGACGTCGCCAAGCCCCAGGTCGATTCGGTTCCCGGCAAAGCCCGTATCCTGGTTAACGGGATCCCCATCGGAGAACAGGAAGTCGCCAAGCAGTCGATGCCGGTGCTCTTCGACGCACGGGAGATCGCCCCGGCGGTGTGGATCACCGGCCAGTCCATGCGACTCGGCCTGCGCAAGGGCAAGAACCTCCTGCGCATCGAATTCGAACCGAGCGATCCCAAGCTCGCCTACCAGACCAGCCTCAAGTGGTCCCAGGTCACCGATCAGGTCACCCAGGAGACGCGCGGCAACGCGACGACCAGCACCAATCAGGCCGGCGTGGGCCAGGAGCGCCGCAAGGCCCAGGGCAAAGTCGTGCTGGAGCGGGAATTCGTCGCCGACTTTGCTCCCGAACAACCCTGGCACAAGTATCCGGCCGTCACCTCGCTGAGCGATGACGACCGCCAGAAGATTGCCGCCCTCCTCAAGGAGCGCGCCGAAGCCTTCGCCCCCAAGTTCGAGCGCTTCTACAAAATCCTCGAAGCCCAGCCCAATGTGCGGGTGGACGACGTCAAGAAGCTGAAGTGCCTCGACAAGGCCTACGCCGCCGGGGTCAGGATCGCCGCGCCGGCCGCCGCCGATCTGGAGCTCGCCACCACGGGTAGCGCCGCCGTAGCGGTCGGGCGGCGCGGTGGCGACCTCTTCGCATCCGACCAGAAGGCCTTCGCCAAACTGAAGGGCAACGACACCCAGATGTGCGTCGGCATCTCTCTCAGCATCGCCTATCCGCCCCGCTCGGTGGCGATCCGTACCCCCGACGGCGGCTGGCAACTGACCCCCTGAGTGCCGATGAAGGTTCTTTTCGCCACCTCCGAAATCGCTCCCTGGGTCAAGACCGGCGGCCTGGGCGACGTCGCTGCCGCCTTGCCGGCGGCCCTGGGTGATGCCGGCCAGGACATCCGGGTTCTGGTCCCAGCCTATCCCGCCCTGCGCCGAGCTTTTCCCTACGCCCGGGAAATCGCCGCCCTTCCGTCCGTGGCTCCTGCTCTGCCCCCCTGCCGGCTCCTCGGCGTCGAAAACGACGGTCTATCGTTCATCCTGATCGACTGCCCTCCCCTCTACGACCGCCCGGGCAACCCCTACCTGGACGCCCACGGCCTAGACTGGGAGGACAATGGCGTCCGTTTCGGCCTCCTTTCCCGGGTCGCCGCCCTGCTGGGACAGGCAAAGACGCCGCTCCCCTGGCGGGCCGACGTGGTCCATGGCCACGACTGGCAGACTGCCCTCGCCGCGGCCTTCCTCCGTTACGAGGGCGGTGCGGCGAGCGTCGTGACCATCCACAATGTCGCTTTTCAAGGCTGTTTCCCCGCCGAGCTGGCGGTCGGGCTCGGACTGCCCCCCGACGCCTGGCGCTTCGATGGGGTCGAATACCATGGCCAGCTTTCCTTTCTCAAGGCCGGACTGCAACTGGCCGACCGCATCTCCACGGTAAGCCCCACCTACGCCAGGGAAATCCAGGGCGAGGATTTCGGCTATGGGCTCGCCCCCCTGCTCCGCCACCGCGCCGCTGACCTGACCGGCATCCTCAACGGGATCGATACCGCCCTCTGGAATCCCTCCCGTGATCCGGCCCTGAAGACCAACTACGGCGCCGCGCGCCTCGGCAGCAAACGCGCCAACCGCAGGGCGCTGCAGGAAGAGTTGGGGCTAGCGGTCTGCGAAGATCGCCCGGTCTTCGCCGTGATCAGCCGTCTCACCCACCAGAAGGGCCTCGACCTTCTGCTCACCCTCGGCGCCGGCATCACCCACCTGCCAGCGCAACTGGCCATCCTGGGAACGGGAGAAAAGGAACTGGAAACCGGCTTCCGTGCCCTGGCCGCGGAGCATCCCGGCCAGATCGCCGTCACCATCGGCTTCGACGAGGCCCTCTCCCACCGCATCGAAGCCGGGGCCGACGCCTTCCTCATGCCCAGCCGCTTCGAACCCTGCGGCCTCAACCAGATGTACAGCCTGGCCTACGGAACGCCTCCCATCGTCCGCGCCACCGGCGGCTTGGCCGACACCGTGGTCGATGTCAATCCCGATACCCTCGCGGCGGGCAGCGCCAACGGTTTCGTCTTCCAGGAAGCCACCCCCCATGCCCTCTGGCTGACGCTCGAACGCACCGTCGCCACCTGGCGCAACCGGCGAACCTGGCACCGCCTGCAACAGAACGGCATGCGCCGGGACTTTTCATGGACTCAGGCCGCCAAGGCATACCTGAGGGTCTACGAACAAGCCTGTAGCGTCCGGGCAACGTGATGCTGACCCTAGACGGACGACTTCAAGCGCATCCGGATCGGCGCCGCTCTGCTCGCTGCCTCATAGAAATCCAAAGAGACTGAGGAAGAAACTGGTGCGTGCAGAAAATGAAGCACCGCCGCGTACGTCCCAGATAAAGATGAGGCTGAAGAAGGTCCATACTCCGAATATCCTCAAGCCGCGCGACAGGGGATCGCTCGACAATTTTCCGGCCCCGCGGCGCTCCCTCCTGCGCATCGAGATGTAGATGCCCAATGCCAGCAGCAGGGAATAGAAGAACGGCGACTCCATGGCGGCAAGAGCGTGGTCGACATGCCCTTCAACGAGCGTGGTGTGCAGTTTCAGAAAATGGTAGTAGATATTGCCGAACGCCGCGGCACCGAGGACTGCGATAAACAGTCTCAGCCGTGGCCAATGGCGTAGCGCCACACCCGACCCCATGAAGATCGGCATGAAGAAGAAAGTGACCAGAAGCTCCTTGAAGTAGAAGTAATAGCGGTTCCAGAAATCGTGCACCGATTCTGCCAAGAGCGGCTTGTAGGTATTTCGCATGACATTGAAGCCGCTGATTCGGAGAATGCCGATGATCCGATGCCCCTTGTAGGCAAGGTGAAGGACCTGCCTGATCAACTCGCAATAAACGCTGGCCCACCCCAAAACCGTCGGCGTCCCGACCCCTTGTGCAGCAGCCTCGCCGAGCTCGGGAATTCCCAGGGAATGCCCACCGAGCAGGCGCGCGAAAAAGTTGTCGGTACCGTAGGCTGCAGCCTCAAAGAAGGCCAGCGTGACGTTCAGAATTCCCGATAGCAGGATCAGTTTGACTCCGGACAATTGCGACCTGGCCAAGTCCATTGCCGTCCTGGCCTCGAATTTGGCCATATAGTCGATTCCCTTGCCGTAGGGAGTTTCCGTTCCTCCGTAAGCCGGAAATAGATAGATCAGGTGATCCTTGAAACCTCCCGGACTGACCCGGCTGCTATGACTGGAAAACAGCATGTAGCCCAAACGCCAGGCCAGCGTGGACAGCATGAATGCCATGGCGGCGAAGTAGTTTCGCCCAGGCAGGAAATCATCGGAAGCAAGCCAGGCCATACAGAAGATCGCCCAGATCAGCAGATGCAGACTGATCTGCGGATGCTGGCGCTGGGGGCGAGGCATGGATTTCAAACGAACGGAGATGCGATGGGCGAACCACGCAAACCCGAGGGTGGACAGTAGAACCGAAACGCTCAGAAGCACGCCGCCGTCCACCTGGGGCGCTGCGATGGCGGCCAGGTCATCGAAACTGCTCCGGAAGGCAACGTACAGGGCAGCGATCGCCAGCAAAGCACGCCGTCTGCCGGGCGTCATCCAGTTCAGCAACCAGTGCAGATTTCTGCACCACCAGTCGATCACAGGCTGCTGCTCGTGGAACTGGCCGATCTTTCGGGCAGCCAGCCGAAACGAACCCGGAGTCACCGCGGGCCGCTCCTACTACACCCGCACGCGGGTGACGAATTCTTCGATGGCGGCAATCGAATCGATGAGATCGATATCGAAGGCCGTATCGGCAAAGCTCACGCCAAACTCGGTCTCCAGGAAGAGCACCAGATTCGTGATCGCCAAAGAATCGAGTCGTCCGGAAACGAAGATGGATTGGGAGTCTTCAATCGGCCCATGATCTCCGCGAGCCCCCATTAGACCTGTCAGGAACTCCCTGACCTTTTCCTTCTCATTGCTGTTCATTCGCTTTCCCTCAAGAATCAAGTGCAGCCATCGCGGACGATCCGAAGCGTCACGCCTTTAACTGGTCGAGCAACTGGCAGAGCGCCTTCCGATCGATTTTTCCGCTCGAATTGAGCGGCAGACTGTCCAGACCCAGCACGCGTCCGGGAATCATGTAGGCGGGGAGGACCGCATTCGGTCGGGCGATGATTGCCCCGGCGTCGACACTCCTGTCCCCAACGAAGGCCACCAAGCCTTGCGGAATGCCGTCGGCGATGGGCCAGGCCACGGTCGCTGCCATGGCATTGCCGGAAACTTGACGCAGATGGGTGTCGATCTCTTCCAGTTCGATTCGGTAACCATGGAGCTTGATCTGATTGTCGATTCGACCCAGGCAATGAAACTCGCCATCCGCATCCTGGATGGCCAAATCCCCGGTGAGATACCAGCGCTGGCCGGCGATTTCGGGAAATCGGCGACTCGTCAATTCGGGGGCATCGAGATAGCCGTCGGCGAGTTGTACGCCTGCGAGGGCGAGTTCTCCCGTCGATCCCGGAGCGAGGAAATTCAGTGCTTGGTCCACGACAGCGGCTTCGCTTCCCGGCATGGGCCTTCCGATCGACCAGAAATCCCGCTCGGGCGACAGTTTGGCGACGGCGGTCACCGCACGCCGCAAACAAAAGACGGTAGCCTCGGTCGGGCCGTAGAAGTTCTCGATGCGGCTGTTCGGCGCCGCTGCGCGCCAGGCGGCAACGACGCTGTCGGGAAGGGGCTCGCCGCCGAACACCGAGACCCGCAGCGAGGGCATCGCATCGGGAGACAGGGCCTTGACCTGTTTCAGCATCCCGACCAGCGAAGGTACGGAAAACCAGACGCTGAGGGCATTTTCGCGCACGAACTTGACCGCATTCATCACCCGGGTCGCCGGCAGGATGTAGAGCGCGGCCCCCACCTCCCAAGTCGTGAACATGTCGTGCAGCGAGACATCGAAGGTCACTTCCAGGGTTTCGACGGCTCGGTCCTCCGCCGTCAGACCGAGCAATTCACAGGTGATTTCTATGTAATGGCGAATCGCCCCTGCCGATATGAGCACGCCTTTTGGAACGCCGGTCGTGCCCGAGGTGAAGATGATGTAGGCAGGATCCGTAGGCTTGAGCGCCACAGGTTCGTTCACCCGGGCGGCCGGCAGGTCGTTCAGATCGAACACGGCGACGCCGCTTGCCGCGCAGTGCGCGCCCGGCAACCCGCCAGGGGCGACGATGAGCGGCGGCCCGGCGGCGATGACCCGTTCGCTCAGCAATTTGGCGCCCTCGGCGTCGGCAACGATCGCCGACAGATTGCAGAGAGAGAGGATGGTCAGCAGCCTTTCCTCGGGCAAGCGGGTTCCCAGGGGGATGTAGGTCGCCCCCGCCCAGGCCGCACCCAGAATTCCCAGGCAGGCATCGATGCTGCGAGAGGCGAGGATACCTACGCGAGGCGGAACGCCGTCACGGCCCTCCCACGCAGAACTCCGCTGAAGGCAGGCCGCAAGTCGTGCGGCACTATCCGCTACCTGTCCGTAACTCAGGATTTTTCCCTCGGCGGAGATGGCGGGACTCGCAGGACACGCCAGGCTGTGCCTGGCCACCGCGAACGCGAGGCTGTATTGCTTCGTCACTTGATCTCGATTCTCCGGATTGCTCGGGAAATTGCCGGAATCCGTTCCTGGCTCTGGGTATTTGCCAACCGACCTGGGGCAATGGCTTGGATCGGCAGCCTAGGCCAGATTTCTTAACACCCCCTTAAACGAGCGTATCGACTCCCCCGACGAGCCCACCGGGGACGATGGAAACTCGCGGCCGGATACTTCGTCGCGGGAATTCGGCTCCATCCGGCGCCGACAGTCCGACGCGGAAGCCGCTACCGCAGGGGCCTCCAACTCACTCGGAAACTGATGGAATGCGGGCAGGAATTGCCGATCTAATGTATCGTTTTGGCCGCTAGCCGTTGATTGGTCCGCGGGGACAGAACGAGAACGAGGATGGACGGGATCCCGTGTATCTCAAGATTTGCCTCATGAATTCCAGGTTCCTCAGGGCGTGTGCCCTGCTCGCAGCATTGAGCTTCGCCACCGCGGCTGCCTCGGCCACGGATTTCGTGGTGATCGCCAATCCGGGCGCCAATCTGACGGGACTGTCCCGCGAACAGGTGGCCGACCTCTTCCTCGGCAAGAGCGCTTCCCTCCCCGGCCTGTGCTGCCCGGTACTGATCGACCAGCCCGAATCCAGTCCCCTGCGCGAGGCCTTCTACAACGGGGTCGCGGGCAAATCCGCGGCCCAGGCGAAATCGTCCTGGGCCAAGATGTATTTCACCGGCAAAGGCATTCCTCCCAAGGAAGGCAAAGGCAACGATGAGATACGCGCGATGGTGGCAGCCAATCGGAACATGCTGGGTTATATCGACCGCTCGGCAGCGGATTCCAGCGTACGGATCGTTTTCGGCGAAAAATGACAAAGGGAATCCGATCCCCTTTCAACCGGCTCATGCGGGAGTTGGCGATACGATGCTCCATCACCTGAAACATCCGCTGCTGGCGACGCTGCTGGCGCTCACCTTCTCGGGCGCCCAGGCCTTCGATTTCAATGGTTCCGGCTTCCTGACGCTGGCTGCCGGAAAGATGATCAGGGGCGAGACCCGCGATGCCTTCTTCGTCAGCGATTACGGCCAGGGGGCGATCTACGACCGGGGCCACGGATGGTCCTTCGGTCCGGACAGCAAGCTCGGCCTGCAAGGGGTCGCCGTGTTCGACCACGATTGGTCGATGACCGGACAGATCGTCGCCCGCGGCGCCGACAACGGCCAGGTTGACCTTGAATGGCTGTACGCCAGCTATCGCGCGTCGGAGAACATCACCTTGCAGGCCGGCCGCAAGCGCCTGCCGCTCTTCTACTATTCGGAGTCGCAGGACGTCGGCCTCACGCTACCGTGGCTGCGGCTTCCGCCGGCGGCCTACGGCTGGGACGTCGTGAATTTCAACGGCGCAAGCGTCCTGTGGCGAACCCCGCTGGGAAAATGGAATTCGGCCGCCGAGGTGTTCTATGGCGCCGAGACCCGCCGCGGCAATCCCTACCTGGACATCTACAACGGTCGGGGCGCGGACTGGGACGAGAAGTGGAACAATATTCGCGGGCTCTCCTGGACCGTGAGTCGGGACTGGCTGGAACTGCGGGTTTCCTATGTGGCGTCAGGGTTGAAGTACTGGAATCCGCGGGATGTCGCCGCCACCTTTTCGAAGACGCGACAATCCGTCCTCTCTCTCGCAGCCGCCATCGATCTGGACCATTGGCTGATCCGTGCCGAGGTCAGCAAGATAGACCGACCTGGATTCGCGGAGCACGACCGGGCAGCCTTGCTGGGCGCTGGTTATCGCCTGGGCAAATGGCTTCCCATGATCACCTTTGCCCGTTTTCACGGCAGATATCTGGACGGCACCCCCAATGAGCGCTTCGACAATCTGTCCCTCTCGCTGCGTTACGATCTGACCCCCTCGAGCGCTCTCAAGCTCCAATTCGATTCCTTCAAGGATCGCAGCGACGTCGGCATCACCTGCTACCAGGATCCCGTCACCTGTCTTTCGGGATCGCAGCGCTATGGCGACTCGAGATTGCTCGGCGTTTCGTATGACCTGGTCTTCTGATGGCCGAAGCGTCTACCGGAAAGCCGCCTGAAGCGGGTCAGTCCAATTCGTATTCGGGTTGGATTTCCCGCCATCCGCGGCTCTTCCTGATCGTCGCTGTTGTTTTGAGCGCCAGCGCGGCTGTTCTGACCGGTTGGCTGGTGGGTCGCGACCTGGAACGCAGCCGCGACGTCGAACTGGCCAAGGAGTTGAGCAGCTATGCGGCGACCCTGGAGGGAGGCACCACCAACAGCCGCCTGATGGGTGCCCTGATCCGCCAGGGAGCTTCCGAAGCGCTTGCCAAGCGCATCGCCGGAGATCGCCTCACCGGCGCGGAACGCGGCGAAATTCTGGCCGACCTCGACCAATTGCGTTCGCTCTTCTTCGTGCGAGAGGTCTTCCTGGTCGCCCGAAATGGCGTATTCATCGCCTCCGGCGACATCGACGACGATCGGAAGCGGCAATTGGCAATAAAGGTTCCCCGCTTTCTCGATGGGGCGTTGAATGGCGCCGCAACCGTCTACCCGGCCGTTCGGTCGGAAAGCGAGGGCGAGGATCGCGGCATCTACCTCTCGGCACCCGTGCGTTCGCCCAATAATCCCGGTGGACCACCCGTCGGCGCGATCAGTGCCAAAGTCGACATCGATCGGCTGGCGGCCCTCTTGCAAAGCTGGACCGGCGGACCGGCGCTGCTCCTTTCGCCCCGGGGTGCTGTCTTTGCGGCAAGCCGCGAGGACTGGAACCTGCGCTTGACTGCGCAGGTCACCCCCGAGAAGCTGGCAGCGCTCCACGCCGGGGGGCAGTTCGGCAACGCCTTGGCGCGCATGGAACGGCAGCCCCGGCTGCCCTTCGACCGCGATACGCGGCGCACCGAAATCGACGGTGAGACCTACGCACTGGCCGTCCAGCCGCTGGATTGGGACGCCCAGGAAGGCGAATGGTCCCTGCTGCTTTTCGACCGGCGGGCGCCCTGGTGGACTCGTCCCTTCGCCATCGCCCTGGCTTCTCTCGCCGGCCTCGTAATGGCTGCGCTGCTTTTCTGGATTCACTACCTCGAAATCGCTTCCGAGAGGATGAGAGAGGCCCGGCTGGCTGCCGAGGCCGCCAACCAAGCAAAAGGCGAATTTCTCGCCACCATGAGCCATGAGATTCGCACCCCCATGAATGGGATCCTGGGGATGAATTCGCTCCTTCTCGATACTGCGCTGAACAAGGAGCAAAGGGATCTCGCCGAAACCGTACAGAGCAGCGCTGAGTCGCTCCTCACGCTTCTCAACGACATCCTCGATTTTTCCAAGATCGAGGCCGGCAAGCTCGACATGGAGAACATCGACTTCGATCTCCGCGCCATGCTCGACGATTGCGCGCCCATGCTCGCCGTTCGCGCCCACGAGAAGGGACTCGAATTGGTCTATTCGCTCGCGGCGGACGTACCCATCCAACTGCGGGGCGATCCCGGCCGCCTGCGCCAGATCCTCACCAACCTTACCGGGAATGCCATCAAGTTCACCCAGAAGGGTGAGGTCAGCATCCGGGTGGAGCACCTCGCTTCGAGTGGCGCAAACGCGCGGCTGCGCTTCACGGTACGCGACACCGGGATCGGAATCCCGGAATCCAAGCGCGGCAGGCTGTTCCAGAAATTTTCCCAAGTCGATTCCTCGACCACGCGCAAGTATGGCGGTACCGGCTTGGGACTGGCGATCTCGAAGCTGCTGGTCGAATTGATGGACGGCGAGATCGGCGTCGACAGCCGCGAGGGGGAGGGATCCCTCTTCTGGTTCACGGTCAATCTCGCCCTCGGCGAAGCACCGCCACGGGTCCTGCCCGCCCCCGCACGACTCGATGATGTTCGCATTCTGATCGTCGACGACAATGCCACCAATCGCAAGATTCTGGGAGCGCAATTGTCGGCCTGGCACGCCCGCGCCGACGCCGCGGAAGACGGCGAGAGCGCACTGGCGCGCCTGGATGCCGCCCTGGCTGAGGGAACCCCCTATCGGGTCGCCATCCTCGACATGGAAATGCCGAACATGGACGGTGCCGAGCTGGGTCGCCGCATTCGTTCCCATCCCGGCCACGGGGCGACCAGACTGGTGATGATGACCTCGGTCGGGCAACGGGGGGACGCCAGGCGTTTGCAGGAAATCGGCTTCGCCGCCTATCTGACCAAACCCGTGCGCCAATCCGATCTGGCGTCCGCCCTGGCGGTCGTCCTCGACGGTTCGGCGCCCGAGGGGCCCATCGTCACGCGGCACAGTCTGAACGAGATGCAGCATGCCGACGCCAATGTTCTGCTGGTCGAGGACAACCTGATCAACCAGCGCGTCGCCGTCGGGCTGCTCAAGAAACAGGGCGTCGTCGCGCATGTCGCCAACAATGGCCTCGAAGCGCTTGCCGCCTTGAAGAAGTCCCGCTACGAACTCGTCCTGATGGATCTGCAGATGCCGGAACTGGGCGGCATGGAGGCGACCCAGCGGATTCGCGATCCGCAGGAGGGCACCCTCGATCCCGCGGTTCCCATCATCGCCCTCACCGCCAATGCCATGGAAAGCGACCGGGAAGCCTGCCTGGCGGCCGGCATGAACGACTATCTGTCTAAACCCCTGAACGCCCGCGACCTTGCTGCGGCTCTAAAGAAGTGGCTGCCCGCCTCGGGCGAGGCCACCTAGGTCGAATCCCTCCGGACACGCAGAGACAATGGCCGCTCGGGGATGCGCCGGCGATCCGGCGAGGTGCAGTTCCGGAGTCGAGGCGGGGTAGAATTCGCTCCATGCCGCAATTGCTTACCGTCATCGCCGCTGTTGCCCGCAATCGCGTCATCGGCCGCGGCAACGATCTCGTCTGGCGCGACCCCCTGGACATGCAGCGCTTCAAGGCCCTGACCGCGGGCGGAGTGGTCGTCATGGGCCGGAGAACCTGGGAATCCCTGCCACCCCGTTTCCGGCCGCTCCCGGGAAGACGCAATGTGGTCATCACGCGGCAACCGGATTACCCGGCTCCCGGCGCGGAAGTTGCCCATTCCCTCGAGGACGCGCTCGCCCGGGTGAAGGACGCCCCCGAGGTCTTCGTCATCGGCGGCGGAGAACTCTACGCCCACGCCCTGCCCCGGGCGAATCGCCTCTGCCTGACCGAAGTCGAAATCTCCCCCGCCGGAGATACGCTTTTTCCCGAAATCGACCCGGGCCGATGGCAGGAAGTCTCCCGCGAGGCTCATCTCGCGGCCGACGGAACGCGCTTTGCCTTCGTGGATTTCGCGGCGAAAACCCCCGTCTCCCCATAAGCCTTGCCTGATGCGGGTGTCGGCAAATTTGACAACCTGGGATGGGGATGCAGGCAGAATTTTTTTAACCGATTGATAAATATTACCGATTTATTCCTGGCCTACTTCATGCTTATCACTCTTGCGGTTTCGATTACCCCTCAACAGGAGATGGACATGAATAAGCGTTTTAGTGGTTTGAAGATGTTGGCTGCTGGCCTGGCCCTCGGTTTGACCAGCCAGTTTGCTTCCGCCTTGGCTGTCAGCGCCCCGGGCGCTTCCGGGTCTGGCTCTTGGGACGGCGGTCTGGGCGATTTCATCGAATTCGCCCCCGGTGATACCCAGCTTTCCCTCACCCTGACCGATACCTCCAAGGTGCATTTCCGCGCCGACGATTGCTGCATCACCGGCGATGCCTTCGGCCTGATCATCGACGGTATCTCCACCCCCTGGACCACCGAAATCTTCCCCGGCGGCGTGGGCGGCAATTTCACCGGCCTGCTGACCACCTACCTGGGCGCGGGCACCCATATCTTCGAACTGCAAGTCACCGCCGACTGCTGCGGCTCTGGCGGCATGTCCTGGGCCATGGACGTTCCCGAACCCGGCTCCCTCGCTCTGCTGTCCCTCGGCCTCATCGGCCTGGGCGCTGCCCGTCGCCGTCAAGCCTGATCACCGGCTCAGACTGCACGAGAAAGCGGCGACTTCGGTCGCCGCTTTTCTTTTGCCCGTTCGACTCCCTCGGACACCAGCTTGGGACTGAATTTCGACACCGCTCCCGCAATGTTCGAATCTCCCGCACGCGCTACGCCCCGACCTTCCGAATTGACGGTACGGCGCACCATCCCTTTGCGGCACCCATCTCCACCCTTGAGCAGACTTTGAAGCAGATTTCCGGCCCGGGACAGCGGCGCCGAACTCGCGGGTGAGTCCGAACCGGCTGCAGCGGGTCCCAGGACGCGCTTGGCCAATCCTTGCTCCGGCCGGAACCCTCTCCTTGCTGGCAATACTTGAGCGCCAAGGCCATCGGGAAGGCACGATCCAGGCGTCGACAAATTTGACACTTCTCACCCGGAAACGCGGAAATAAATTTATAACAACATGATTTATATGTGTTATTAATTCTGGCACGCATCATGCTTGTTGTCGATGCGGTTTTTTGTTAACCAACAACAGGAGATGGACATGAATAAGCGTTTTAGTGGTTTGAAGATGTTGGCTGCTGGCCTGGCCCTCGGTTTGACCAGCCAGTTTGCTTCCGCCTTGGTTGTCGATCCGGTGGCCGGCGCCTCCGGCGATGGCGGCTGGACCGGTGGCCTCGGTTCGTCCGTAACCTTTGACGGCTTCGGCGGCAGCGATACCCAGCTTTCCCTCACCCTGACCGGAACCTCCAAGGTGCATTTCCGCGCCGACGATTGCTGCGTCACCGGCGATGCCTTCGGCCTGTTCATCGACGGCATTTCCACCCCCTGGACCACCGAAATCTTCCCCGGCGGCGTGGGCGGCAATTTCACCGGCCTGCTGACCACCTACCTGGGTGCCGGCACCCATATCTTCGAACTGCAGGTCACCGCCGACTGCTGCGGCTCTGGCGGCATGTCCTGGGCCATGGACGTTCCCGAACCCGGCTCCCTCGCTCTGCTGTCCCTCGGCCTCATCGGCCTGGGCGCTGCCCGT
>Ga0268298_10002598_pt1 | contig 19591 bp, 17 predicted proteins | sample WWTPWeurt_MetaG_FD_194462 | JGI IMG/M metagenome (GOLD analysis project Ga0268298, IMG submission 194462) | Activated sludge microbial communities from WWTP in Nijmegen, Gelderland, Netherland - WWTP Weurt | ecosystem: Engineered > WWTP > Aerobic digester > Activated sludge | place...
GGGTGGCCGTCGGCCGGAAGTAGAGGGGGAGGAGGAGGCCGCCAGGCCGACGACGGAGGACATGGAGGCCGGCGGCTACCCGGCGCCCTCGGCCCGCGCCGAAGCGTGGGAACAGGACGGCTCGAGCGATCCAACGACTGATGCGAACGTCCGCTCCGTGCCGTCAACCGCCTCAGCGTCCGCCCGCCCCTTCGCTCCTCGCACCCATTGACACCTACCAACCGGTCGGTATGTAATCCGCACATGTCCACCACCACCCGTCACCGCACCCCTCCGCCCGCGCGGGGCGATGCGCGGGTGGCGTTGCTGGATGCGGCCTTGTCGCTGGTGCGCAAGCAGGGGTGGGCGGCCACCTCGATCGATCAGTTGTGCCGGGCGGCGGGCGTCACCAAGGGAGCCTTCTTCCACCACTTCGAATCGAAGGAGGCGTTGGGCGTGGCTGCGGCCGCGCGCTGGACCGAAGTCACCGCGCCGCTGTTCGCCGGGGCCGACTACCACCGCCACGCCGATCCGCTTGACCGCATCCTGGGCTACCTCGATTTCCGCGCCGCCATCGCGCAGGGGCCGCTCGAGGCCTTCACCTGCTTCGCCGGCACCACGGTACAGGAGGCCTTCGCCGCCTCCGAGCCGATCCGGGCCGCGTGCGGCCAGAGCATCACCGGCCACGCGGCCGCGCTGACCGAGGATTTCGAGGCCGCGCTGCGCCGCCACCCGCCGCGCGAGCCTGTCAGCGCCGCGAGCCTCGCGCTCTACACCCAGACCGTGCTGCAGGGGGGCTTCGTGCTCGCCAAGGCGCAGGGCGATGCCGGCCCGCTGCTCGACGGCATCGCCCATCTCAAGCGTTACATCGGGCTGCTGTTCAACCCCCGGAGACCCCCATGAGCTACATCGACGGCTTCGTCATCCCCGTGCCCACCGCCCGGCGGCAGGACTTCATCGACCAGGCGACCGCCTTCGACACCATGATCCGGCACTTCGGCGCGCTGCGCGTGGTCGAGTGCTGGGGCGACGACGTGCCGCCCGGCAAGCAGACCGACTTCTTCCGCGCGGTGCAGGCCACGCCCGACGAGACGGTGGTCTTCAGCTGGGTCGAGTGGCCCGACAAGGCCACGCGCGATGCCGGCTTCGCCCGGGTCGAGGAGCTGATGCGCACCGACCCCCGCTTCAAGGACCAGCCGATGGTCTTCGACGGCAAGCGGCTGATCTTCGGCGGCTTCGTGCCGGTGATCGACCTTTGAACCCTGGAAAGGACACTCCCATGAATCCCACCTCGGGCGGCTTCATCTGGTACGAACTGATGACCCCGGACGCCAACGCGGCCGCGCGGTTCTATGGCGCGGTGGTCGGCTGGAACATTGCCGACCGACCCGATCCGCAGGCCACCGGCATGGACTACCGGCCCATCGGCCGCAGCGACGGCGGCAGTGCCGGCGGCGTGCTGCAGCTTTCGGCCGAGATGCAGGGCCACGGCGCCCGCCCGGCCTGGGTGGCCTACCTGCATGTGCCCGCGGTGGATGCGGCGGTGCAGGCCATCGTCGCCGATGGCGGTCAGGCGCTGATGCCCAAGATGACGCTGCCGGTGGGCGAGATCGCGATGGTCACCGATCCGCTGGGGGCACCGTTCTACGTGATGACGCCGGTGCCGCCGCCGGGCAAGCCCGATGCGGTGAGCGACGTCTTCGATCCGGCCCAGGCCCAGCATGTGCGATGGAACGAGCTGCAAAGCCCAGACCCGGCCCGCGCCATGGCCTTCTACGCCCGGCACTTCGGCTTCCGCTTCGACGAATCGATGCCGATGGGCCCCGAGCATGGCGACTACCACTTCATCGACCACGGCCCGCTGCGCGTGGGCGGGTTGATGAAGCAGATGAATGTGCCCGGCGCCGGAGGCTGGTGCTTCTACTTCGGCGTGCCCAGCGCCAGCGCCGCGCGGGGCGCGATCCTGGCCGGCGGCGGCAGCGTGGTGATGGACCTGCACGAGGTGCCCGGCGGCGACTGGGTGGTGGTGGCCACCGATCCGCAGGGGGCGCGCTTCGGCATCGTCGGGCCGAAGGGCGAGTAAAGACCGCCGGGCCGATCCGTCGCGCGCCAAACGCGCGACAGAAGCGAGCCAGGGGCGCGCGCCGCGAAGGCGCCGCCCCTGGCGGTGATGGTGGCATCCTGGCGGGTGCCGGATCAAAGGCCCGATCAGGGGCCCTAGCAGACGCCCGGTCGGGCCTCTGGCCGGCCCGTCAGAACGAGTACTTGGCCACCAGCGAGAGCTGGTCGCGATCGGTCAGCAGCCGGTTGGTGCGCAGCGCCAGGTCGGCGTGGCCCATGAAGCCGAGGTAGGTCACGCCCAGCGACAGGTTGCCGCCCTTGACGAAGGTGGCCCCCAGGCTGAAGCGCCGGTCGCCCTCGCCGCCCACGCCGCCCACCAAGGTGCGGCCGCGCACCTGGTGCGAGTAGCTGATCGGCACCGTCAGGTCCCAGCCCTCGATGATGCCGGGGTAGCCCAGCGAGGCGGTGAAGCTCAGCGCGATGGCTTCCTTGGTGGCGAAGCTGGGCGTGCTGCCGGCGGCGAAGAAGGCCTGCTGCGCGGCCGGGAAGTTCTCCACGCCCGGGGCCTTCCGGGCCTCGATGCTGCCGATGCGGATGTACGACAGCTCGCCGATCAGGATCGTCGAGGTGGCGATCGCGGTGCGTCCCAGGTTCGAGAAGCCGTTGATGTTGAACTGGGTGATGTCGGCCCGCGTCGGGTTGGGGATGTAGCTCGACGCGGCGTTGGGCGCGGCCGGGTTGACCAGCGTGTTCACCAGCACCGGTGCGCCCTGCTTGTGCGAGAGCTCGCCGGCCACGGTGACGATGTTGAAGGTGGTCGAGAAGGTGGCGCCGATGAGCTTCACGTCGTCGAAGTAGCGCACCCGGTACGAGCCGTTGCCGATCTGGTTGCCCGGCACGTTGAAGAACGCCGGCAGCGTGGTGCCCGGGGTGAACGCGTTGATCTCGGGCAGCGGCGTGCGGTCGCTGTAGTTCAGGTAGTACAGACCGACCTCGGTTTCATCGGTCACGCGGTAGCGCGTGCCCAGGCCCCACTGGCCGGTCTTGCTGGGCAGGATGTCAGCGCCGCGCTTGCCGAACGAGCAGCCGGTGAAGCCGCTCGGGAAGGCCTGCGGCACCGCCGGCATGCTGACCCACGGCCCCAGGCAGCTGCCGCCGGGGCCGACGCCGTCGGAGCTGTTCATGAACGAGCCGGGCGCCGGCGCCAGCGTCGGGTGGAAGTTGAACTGGAACTGGCCCAGGATCGACCAGCGCGGCGTCACCTCGAGCGAGAACGAGAGCTGGTCTTCGGGCAGCAGCTGGTCCTTGGTCTCGGTGCCGGGCACGCCGGTCTTGGTGCCGTCGGCAGGGCCCTGGGCCAGCGAGATGCCGGGGAAGAACAGCGCCTCGCCCCACGACACCGCATGGCGGCCCAGGCGCACGTTCAGCTTGGACGATCCCAGCTCGAGCGAGGTGTAGCCGTAGGCGTCGAGGAAGCGCGAGTAGCCGCCGTGGTAGCGCCGCGCGCCGTCGGTGAACTGGTTGAACGGCGCCGCCTTGCTCACCCCGTTGGGGTTGTAGGTGGCGTTGGGCAGGCCGCTGCCCGGGTTGTTGTCGTTGGTGCCGCGGTAGACGTCGTCGTAGAACGCGCTGGCCGAGACGACCAGGCCGCTGTCGCCCTTGCTCAGCTTGCCGTCGAAGAAGGCGCCGATGCGGTTGGCGGTGAGCGCGCCCTTGGCGAAGTTGTTGTCGCCGTCGTTGGCGCCGGCCGAGCCCTTGAGCAGCGGATCGGCGTCCTTCATGCGCTGCGACAGGGTGTAGGTGAAGTTGACGCGGCTGTCGAGCTTGAGCCCGCCGCCGAGCTCGATCTGCTCGAAGGCCAGGGCCGGGCCGGCGGCCGCCAGCAGGGCGGCAGCGGCGGCCAGGGGATGGAAGCGTTGGATGCGGTTCATCGTGGGTCTCCTGGAACGGTGGCGCCTCAGTTGCCGGCCGCGCGGGCGGCTTCGGGGGTGAACATCTGCGGCGTCAGGCCGCCGGCGTTGAGCACCGGACCCTTCTCGCGCTCCTGGAACAGGTTGTAGGCCACGTAGCCGCCCGAGTTCAGGTCGTGATAGAAGCTCGAGCCGGCGTTCCAGGCCTGCATGTCGAAGGCGTAGTAGTAGTTGATGAAGGCCCACTGCCAGAGCTGGCCGCGGGTGTCGTAGTAGTCGCTCATCACCGCGTGCCAGGTGTCCTCGTCGATGAACAGCACGCGCTTGCCGTAGACGTGGCGATAGCCTTCCTTGAGCGTGCCTTCCAGCACCCAGACGCGGCGCAGCTCGTAGCGCATGTAGTCGGGGTTGGCGTGCCCGGTCTTGACCAGGTCGGCGTACTTCACCGTGTTGCCGTGCACCTTGTAGGCATTGGCCGGGATGTAGGCCTCGCGCTTGCCGACCAGCTTCCACTGGTAGCGCTCGGGCGTGCCGTTGAACAGGCGGTCGGAGTCGATGGTCATCTTGCCGCCGGTGAAGGCCAGCGGCTGGTCGAAGCCGAACTCGGGCAGCTGGCGCACGCGCCGGGTGCCGGGGTCGTAGTTCCAGGCCAGGCGCTTTTCCTTGCCGAAGTTCAGCGGCTCTTGCGAGATCGACACCGTGCCCTTGTCGCGCTCGGGCAGGAAGGTGAAGCTCATGTTGTAGGCCTGCACGCCCTCCTGCGGCTTGCCGGCGTCCTTCGGGTCGTTGTTCAGGCCGTAGCTGATGTTGCGTGCACGGCCCCAGGCCACGCTGCCGTTGGAGGCCACGTTGCCGTAGTCGCGCAGCGTCACGTCGGAGAAGGCGCGGTAGGGCAGCGTGTGGTTCCACAGCACCTCGAGGCCATCCTTCGGGATCGGGAAGGGCACCGCACCCTTGACCGCGCCCTTGACCGACAGGCCGCCCTCGCCCACCTCGGCCGCGGTGGCGTTGCGCTTGGCCATGGTGCAGACGAAATCGGGGTAGCGGAACTCGCGTCGGCCGGGATAGACCGGGATGCGGAAGGTCTGCGGAAACTTGGCGAACATCGCCTTCTGACCGTCGGTCAGCCGCGCGGCGTACTGCGCCTGGTTCTGCGCGGTGATGGTGAACAGCGGCTTGTCGTCCTTGTACGGATCGATCGGGTGGGTGCCGACGTTGGGCGCGTATTGCAGCCCCGGCGGCGTGCCCAGCCACTTGCCCGAGAACTCGGGGATGGTGCCTTCCTTGTTGCCGGCCTTCTCGGCGCCGACACAGGTCAGTTCCTTGCCCAGGTGCTCGGCCTCTGCGGCACTGACCTTGGCCTGGGCCGGGCTCACCAGGGCCCAGGCCAGGGCCGCGACGAGTGGCGCGCATGCGAATGACTTGCTCGGGATCATCAATGTCTCCTTCACGACGCTTGCTTGAGAGGCCGGGTGCAATGGCCTTGCGGAATTTGTGGTTGGCGCCGGTTCGAAGGCCGCAAGGCCTGTCCGACGCCTCGATTCTCAAATTGCATTGACGCGGCTCAATCGTCTGTTAGGACTAGTGGCCTACCCGCGGTGGACGGGGCCCCAGGGGGAGGGTCATGCCGCTGAAAACATCTTCCTGAGTTCCGCCTTGACCAGTTTGCCGGTCGCATTGCGCGGCAGTGCTTCGGTGCGCAGTTCGATCCGTGTGGGCACCTTGTAGCCCGCCAGATGGGCCGCCACGTGCGCCCGGAGTTCGTCGACGCTGACCGTTCGGCCAGGTCGAACAGTCACCACCGCCGCCACCGCCTCGCCGGTGTCGGCATCGGGCACCGACAGCACCGCCGCCTCGTCGATCGCCGGGTGCTGCGACAGGCACGACTCGACCTCGGCCGCGGCGATCTTCTCGCCGCTGCGGTTGATCACGTCCTTGAGCCGGTCGACGACGAACAGGAAGCCCTCGCCATCCAGGTAGCCGATGTCGCCGGTGTGCAGCCAGCCGTTGCGCAACGCCTGGGCGGTGGCCTCGGGCTGGCCCCAGTAGCCCTGCATCACGGTGACGCCGCGCAGGCAGATCTCGCCGGCCTCGCCGTTGGGCAGCGGCCGGCCGTCGGGCGCGCTGATGCGCAGCTCGATCACCGGCGAGCAGAGGCCCGAGCTGCGCGGCCGGCCCTCGAACAGCTGGCCCGAGATCGCCGAGCCGACGCCGTTGCTCTCGGTCATGCCGAAGCCGATGCCCGACATCGAATTTGGAAAGCGCGCCAGCACCTGGTCGATCAGGCCCTGCGGCAGCCCCGAGCCGCCGAACCCGACGCCGCCCAGCGAGGCCGCCGAGCCCGCCGGATCGAAGCCGGCGGCCTGCATCAGCTGCTGCACCATCGCCGGCGCGGCGCTGAACTGGGTGATCTTCTCGTCGCGGATCAGCTGCAGCGCCTGCGCTGCGTCCCAACGGTGCATGAACACCATGCGCCGGCCGTTGCGCAGCGTGGTCAGCAGCTGCGCATACAGGCCGCTGACGTGGAACAGCGGCACCACCGTCAGCGTGGCCGGCGCCAGGCCCTTGGCCATGAGCGCCGCCACCGCCTGCGGCGAGGTCATGCCCGAGAGGGCGCCGATGAAGTCGATGTTCATCAGCGCCTGGGCCACCGCGCGCTGCGACGACTGCACCGCCTTGGGCCGGCTGGTCGAGCCTGAAGTGAACACCAACAACGCGGCATCGTCAGGCTGGCGAGCCACCGGCTGACAGGCCGGGCCGCCCGGCGCGACCAGCGGCGCCCAGGCCAGCACGCCGCTGCGCGGATCGGGGCTGCGGCCGACGTTGACCACGTGGCAGCCCAGGGTGGCCAGGTCGGGGGCCAGGCGGTCGAGCCGCTCGTCGTCGCAGAACAGCACCTTCGGCGAGACCTCGGCCAGCGCGCCGCGCAACTCGTCGCGCAGGCCGAAGCTGTTCACCGGCGCGGGCACGCCACCGGCCAGCACGATGGCCGCGAAGGCCACCGCCCACTCGGGCCGGTTGCGCATCGCGATGGCCACGCGGTCGCCGGGCTGCAACCGCGCCTCGGCTTGCAGCCGGCCGGCCAGCGCATCCACCGCGGCGAAGAAGCGCTCGTAGGTCCAGTGCTCGCCGGCATAGGCCATGAAGGGCTTGGGCCCGTGCACCCGCGCCGCCTCGATCAGCGCAGCCAGCGTGGCCGGCGCGTGCCGGTAGGCCTTGGCCGGGCCGTCCGGCAGGGCCACGTCGACCAGCTCGAACGGCGCGCCGGGCTGGGTCAGGCGCGCCACCAGGGCCGCGAGGTCGGGGGTCGGGGCGTTCATGGTCGGGCTCCTTCGAGGGGTCGCGATCGGGTGCGGGGACGGGGCGGTGGCGTGTTCAGAAGCCCAGCAGGTGGGCGTAACGGTCGCGGTGGAAGGCACCGTCGCCGAAGGTCTGCTGCAGCACGCGGGCGCGCTTGAGGAACAGGCCCAGGTCGAACTCGTCGGTGACGCCGATGCCGCCGTGCATCTGCACCGCCTCGTTGAGCGCGCGCTCACTCAGGTCGGAGGCGCGGGCCTTGGCCAGGCTGGCCAGCGAGGCCGCCTCGGCACGGCCGGCATCGATGGCCTCCAGCGCCGCGGCCACGCTGCTGCGCAGCAGCTCGATCTCGACGAACAGCCGCGCCGCGCGGTGCTGCAGCGCCTGGAAGCTGCCGATGGGCACGTCGAACTGCACCCGCTCCTTCAGGTAGGCGACGGTGCGCTCGAAGGCCTCGGTGATCACGCCCAGCAGCTCGGCGGCCAGGCAGGCGCGGGCGCGGTCGAGCACCCGGTCGAGCGCGGCGAAGGCTTCGCCCGGCCGGCCGACCAGCGCCGACTCGGGCAACACCACGTCGTCGACATGCACCGTGGCGGCGTGACGGCCGTCGACCATGCGCTGGCGCTCGATGCGCACGCCCGGCGTGGCCGGATTCACCAGGAACAGGCTCAGCCCGGCGCGGTGGCCCGGGGCGCCGGCGCTGCGCGCCACCACCAAGAGCCGCTCGGCCACGCCGGCATCGAGCACGAACTGCTTGTGGCCCGCCAGCCGCCAGTGGCCGCTCTCGTGCGTGGCGCGCAGGGCCACGCGGGTGGGGTCGTGGCGCGGCGTCTCGTCCAGCGCCAGCGCCAGCAGCGCCTCGCCGCTGGCCACGCGCGGCAGCCAGGCCTGGCGCTGGGCCTCGTCGCCGGCCTCCTGGATCAGCCCGGCGCCCAGCACCACGGTGGCCAGCAGCGGCGTGGCCGCCAGCGTGCGGCCGGTCTGCTCGAAGATCGCCGCCAGGCCCTTGTAGCCGGCGGCCAGGCCGCCGTAGGCCTCGGGCAGCGCGGCCGCCGGCCAACCCAGCTCGGCCATCTCGCGCCACAGCGCACGGTCCAGGCCTTCGCCATTGCGCGCATCGCGCAGCGCACGCATGGCCGCCACCGGCGAGCGCGTGGCCAGGAAGTCGCGCGCGCTGTCCTGCAGCATGCGCTGTTCGTCGTCGAGCAGCAGGCTCATTGGGATCCCCTTCGCGCTGCGCGCTGCGGGATTCGCGCTTGGGAGCGGCCCGGCGCGCTCATGATGGAAGCCCCAGCACGCGCCGGGCGATCAGGTTGAGCTGGATCTCCGACGAGCCGCCGGCGATGGTGTAGGTCTTGGTGTAGAGCCACTGGCGGCAGATGTCGTGCTCGTCGCGGGTGAACTCGTCGCCCTCCCACGACAGGCCGCGCTGGCCCATCAGCTGCTGCAGCAGCTCGTACTTGGCCGCTTCCTGCTCGGTCTGCACCAGCTTCATGATCGAACCGATGCCGCCGATGTCCTGCCGCGCGTGCGCCATCTCGTGCATGCGGCGGGTGGTGAGCGCGAAGGCCTGCTGGTCCATCAGCGAGGCGGCCAGCTTGTCGCGCCACACCGGGCCGGCATCGGCCAGGTAGGGCGCGGCCACCGCCAGCGCATCGTGCGAGGGCGCGCCGCCCTCGGTGAACTTGGACATCGCGGCGCGCTCGTGGTCCAGCAGCTTCTTGGCCACCGTCCAGCCGTCGTTCAGGCCGCCCACCAGGTTGCGCGCCGGCACCCGCACCTGGTCGAAGAACACCTCGCAGAAGCTCGACTTGCCGCTGATCAGCTCGATCGGCCGCACGGTGATGCCGGGCGAGGTCATGTCGATCAGCACGAAGCTGATGCCCTTCTGCTTCTTGGCCGCCGGATCGGTGCGCACCAGCGCGTACATCCAGTCCGAGACGTTGCCGTAGCTGGTCCAGATCTTCTGGCCATCGACGATGAAGTCGTCGCCCTCGCGCACCGCGCGGGTCTTCAGGCTGGCCAGGTCGCTGCCGGCGTTGGGCTCGGAGAAGCCCTGGCACCAGCGCACCGTGCCGCGCGCCATCGGCGGCAGGTGCTCGAGCTTCTGTGCCTCGGTGCCCAGCTCCAGCAGCACCGGGGCGAGCATCCAGATGCCCAGGTTGTACTGCGGCTGGCGGCAGCCCAGCGCCATCATCTCCTGCTCGAGCACGCGGACCTCGCGCGCCGACAGCCCGGCGCCGCCATAGGCCTGCGGCCAACCGGGGGCGAACCAGCCGCGGTCGCGCATGCGCTCGAACCAGACGCGCTGGTCGTCGCTGAGGAACTCGTTGTGCGAGCTGCTCCACAGCATCTCGGCACTGCTGATCGGGGTGCGCATCGAAGCCGGGCAGTGGTCTAGCAGCCACTGCCTCACCTCGGCGCGGAAGCGGTCGATGTCGGTCATTGGTGAACCTCGAGATCCTGCGGCGCATCGACCACCGACCAGCGCTGCACGCCGGTCTCGTCGAGCCGCCGCGACAGCGAGCCGGCCTCGCGCAGCCAGGCCAGGTGCGCCACCGTCTCGCCCAGCGCCAGCATCTCGTCGGCCGGGTGCTTCAAGCGCGGGAACAGGGCCAGCATCGCCTCGTAGGCACAAGCCTCGCCCTGCCGGGCGATGAAGGCGCGCAGCGCATCAAACTGCCTCTGGTGGTGGGCGCGCAGCTCCTGCACCCGCACATGCAGGCCGCAGAAGGCCTCCTGGTGCGAGGGCAAGACCAGCGTGTCGGGCCGGCAGCGGTCGAGCCGGTCGAGCGAATCGAACCACAGCGCCAGCGGGTTGGCCTCGGGCTCGATGGCGTTGACCAGCACGTTGGAGCTGATGCGCGGCAGCAGCTGGTCGCCGGCGATCAGCAGGCCCTCGTCGGCGCAGTACAGACAGGCGTGCTCGGGGGAGTGACCCTCGCCGATCAGCACCTGCCAGCGGCGCGGCCCGATGACCAGCTCGTCGCCTCCACGCAGCCGCTCGAAGTGCGACGGCGGCGCGGCCATGAACGGATCGCTGCGCAGCGCCGCGAACACGCGCTGCGCGCGCTCGTCCGGCATGCCGGCCCGGGCATGGAAGCGCAGCATCGCCGCCGGCGGCGGATCGGGCAGCGGCCCGAGCACGTGCATCGTCAGGTACTCGGAGCGCGTCATGTGCAGCCGGGCGCCGAAGCGCTCGTCGAACCAGGCGGCCAGGCCGGCGTGGTCGTAGTGGAAATGCGTGCACACCAGCGACACGATCGGTGCGCCGCCCAGGTGCTCGGCGGCGATGCGCTCCCAGCACTCGCGCGTGGCCTGGGTGGCCAGGCCAGTGTCGACCACCGTCCAGCCGGCGTCGCCGCGCAGCAGCCACACGTTGACATGATCCAGCGCGATGGGCATGGGCATGCGCGCCCACAGCACGCCCGGTGCCACCTCGACCACCGAGCCGTCGGGGGCCGGCGCGGCGAAGGGGTAGGCCAGCGCGCGCGGCGTGGGCTCGACGACGGTCACGACGCCAGCGCCCGGGCCACGGCCTCGTCCGACAGCGGCACGTAGCGTTGCGCCGCCTCGTCGCGCACGAACAGCGGATCGGCCACCCGCGCCGGGTCGTAGCCGTCGCGCTGCAGGTCGACCTTGCGCAGCTTGAAGGTGCTGGTCATGTCGGGCTCGGGCGAGACGCGCACGAACAGCGGCGCCGCATAGCGCGGCAGCCGGGCCATCGCGAAGGCGTAGAACGCGGCCGCGTCGAACACGTGGCCGGCCTGCATCACCACCGCGGCCATGCCGGCCCGGCCCTCGGCGCCGGGCACCTTGACGCCGTAGACGGTGACGGCCTCGATGCCGGGCATCTCGCCCAGCACGTCGGCCACCTCCATGGTGGAGACGTTCTCGCTCTTCCAGCGGAAGGTGTCGCCGACGCGGTCGACGAACCAGCAGTAGCCATCCTCGTCGCAGCGCAGCAGGTCACCCGACGACCAGGCCGCATCGCCGGTGCGGAACACGTTGCGCAGGATCTTCTTCTCGGTCTCGGCCGGCGCGGTGTAGCCCTCGAAGCTGCCGGCCACCACGTCGGGGTAGTTGTGGATCAGGCCGATGGCCTCGCCCACCTCGCCCGGCGCGCAGGGCACCAGGAAGCCGTTGGCATCGCGCACATGGGTGTCGTTCTCGACGTCCCAGCGCACCAGGCGCAGGTTGGTCTTCTCCCAGAACGGGATGCGGCCGCAGCTGCCGACGCGGTTGTCGATGTTGAGCGTGTTGGTGTTGGCCTCGGTCGAGCCCCAGCCCTCGTAGATGCGCAGCGCGCCGAAGCGCTCGACGAAGCGCGTCCAGACCTCGGTGGACAGGCCGGCGCCGACCATCAGGCGCAGCGTGTGGCGCCGGTCGTCGGGCCGCTCGGGCTCGGAGAGCAGGTAGCGGCAGATCTCGCCGATGTACTGGCACACAGTGATGCCGTGGCGGCGCACGTCGGCCCAGAACTCGCGCCGGCTGAACTTGCGCCGGATGGCCAGGCTGGCGCCGGCGGCGATGGCGGTGGAGCCGGCCGAGAGCGAGGCCGCGCCGTGGTACAGCGGCAGGAAGGTGTAGAAGCAGTCGTCGGCGGCGATGCCCATGGTGTCGGCCATCACCGCGCCGCTCATCAGCCAGCGCGCGTGGCTGATCACCGCCGCCTTGGGCAGCCCGGTGGTGCCCGAGGTGAAGATGTAGACGCAGGGCTGCCCGGCGGTGAGGCCGGCGCGCCAGGCCGGATCGGGATCGGTGTCGGGCGCGGCGGCCGCGGCGGCCTCGATGTCGGTGCCGGCCAGCGCGCGCAGCGCCGGCGCGGCCGGCTTCTCGGCATCGGGCCACAGCCACAGCGGCAGAGCGCCGGATTCGTGGCCGCGTACTTCGGGTGCATCGAAGGCGTGCAGGCATTCCTCGCCGACGATCACCGCCCGGGCCTGGGTGGTGGCCAGCTCGTGCGCCAGCGCCCGGCCGCTGATGTTGGTGTTGAGGAAGGCCACGGTGACGCCCAGCTTGGCCAGGCCGAACCAGGCGAAGAAGAAGGCCGGGCGGTTCTCCATCGCCAGGGCCACCACGTCGCCGCGCCGCATGCCCAGCGCGTGCACCGCATGCGCCACCTGGTTGGCGCGGCGGTTGACCTCAGCGTAGCTGTGGCGCTCACTGCCATACGACAGCAGCGGCCTCTGTGCGTGCCGCACCGCTGCAACTTCCAGCGTCTCGGCCAGCGTGTGGGGATCGGAAGCGCGGTAGCGCGCGGCGATCACCGAGCGGCGATCGAGCACCGCCTGGGTGGCCTCGCGCGGCACCGGCTGCCAGGCCGGCGCATCGGGCGCGCAGGGGATCGCGGCGGCATCGTCGGCGCCGGAGACGGTGGTTTCGCTGGCAAGCATCGGGTGGGCTCCTCCCGCGGGGCTCTCGGCGCTCAGCGCACCGGCCTGGGCATGCCCAGGCCGAACTGGGCGATCAGTTCGCGTTGCAGTTCGTTGGTGCCGCCGCCGAAGGTGGAGATGGTCGCCGCGCGCGACTCGTACTCCAGTTCGCCCAGCAGCGCCGATGCGGCCGAGCCGCCGCGCACCAGCGCGCCCGCGCCCACCACCTCGGTCAGCAGGCGCAGCACCTCGATCACCGTCTCCGAGCCGTAGACCTTGGCGGTGGAGGCCAGCGAGACATCCATGTGGCCGGCCTCGACATCGGCGGCGATGCGGAAGTTCAGCGTGCGCTGCGCCTCCAGCCGCACGTAGCAATCGGCCAGCGCGCGGCGCACCCAGGGCTCGTCGATGGCGCGGCGGCCCTGCTCGTCGGGCGCCTTGGCCCACAGCAGCACGCGGCGGAAGGGCGCGAACACCTTGTCGGCCCAGGCGCCCAGGCCCAGGCGCTCGTGGTTGAGCTGCGAGGTGATCAGCTTCCAGCCGCCGTGCAGTTCGCCCACCAGCATCTCGCGCGGCACGCGCACGTTGTCGTAGTAGGTGGCCGAGGTGGCGTTGCCCACGGTGTGGATCAGCGTGTGCGAGACGCCCGGCGCCCGCGCGTCGAGGATCAGCAGCGAGATGCCCAGGTGGCGGGCCCGCTCGGGGTCGGTGCGGGCGGCCAGCCAGATGAAGTCAGCGGCCTCGACGCCGCTGGTCCAGAGCTTGTTGCCGTTGACGACGAACTCGTCGCCCTCCAGCCGCGCGGCGGTCTTCAGCGTGGCCAGGTCGGAGCCGGCGTCGGGCTCGGAGTAGCCGATCGCGAAGTGGATCTCGCCGGCGGCGATGCCGGGCAGGAAGCGCGACTTCTGCAACGCGGTGCCGTGCTCCATCAGCGCCGGGCCGACGGTGGAGATGGTGACGAAGGGCAGCGGCGCGCCGGCGATGTTGGCCTCTTCGAAGAAGATCAGCTGCTCGGTGCCCTTGTAGCCGCGGCCGCCGAACTCGGTGGGCCAGCCCACCGCCAGCCAGCCGTCGCGGCCCATGCGGCGCACCAGCTCGCGGTAGGTGTCGCCCGATTCGGCGCCGCGCATCGCCAGGCGCAGCTCGGGCGTCATCAGCGCCTGGAAATAGTCGCGCACCTCCTGGCGAAGGCGGTGCTGCTCGGGCGTCAGGTCGACGAACATGGATGGAAGGCGGCGCGTGGACGCGTCAATAATGGGTTACTCGGCACCGAGGATCAGGCCGCTGGTGGGCACGCCGGTGCCGGCGGTGACCAGCACGTTGCGCACGCCGCCCACCTGGTTGACGGCGCTGCCGCGCACTTGGCGCACGCCCTCGGCGATGCCGTTCATGCCGTGGATGTAGGCCTCGCCGAGCTGGCCGCCGTGCGGGTTGAGCGGCAGCTTGCCGCCGCGCGCATGGTGGCCGGCGCGCACGAAGTCCTTGGCCTCGCCACGGCCGCAGAAGCCGAACTCCTCGAGCTGCTGCAGCACGAAGGGCGTGAAGTGGTCGTAGATCACCGCCGTCTGGATGTCGGCCGGTGTCAGGCCGCTCTGCTGCCACAGCTGGCGCGCCACCAGGCCCATCTCGGGCAGGCCGGTGATGTCGTCGCGGTACAGCGAGGTCATGATCTGCTGGCCGGCGGTGACGCCCTGCGCACCGGCCTTGATCACCACCGGCTGGCGCTTGAAATCGCGCGCCCGCTCGACCGAGGTGATGACCATCGCCACCGCGCCGTCGCTTTCCTGGCAGCAATCGAGCAGGCGCAGCGGATCGGCGATCCAGCGGCTGGCCTGGTGCTCGGCCAGCGTGATCGGCTTGCCGTGGAAGAAGGCCGCCGGATTGGTGGCGGCGAAGTCGCGCACCGCCACCGAGACGCGGCCGAAGTCTTCGCTCGTCGCGCCGTAGGCGTGCATGTAGCGGCGCGCGAACATGGCCACCCAGCCGGCCGGCGTGTGGAAGCCGTGCGGCATGTACCAGCCGAAGTTCACGCTCTCGAAGAAGGGCGTGGGCACCCAGCCGTAGCTGCCGCTGCCGAAGCGGTACCAGCTGCGCTCGTTCATCGCGCGGTACACCACCACGGTCTTGGCGATGCCGGTGGCCACGGCCATCGCCGCGTGCATCACCGGGCCGCAGGCGGCGCCGCCGCCGTGCGGCACCTGGCTGAAGAAGGTGACCTCGCGCGCGCCCAGCAGCCGCGCCACCTCGTACTCGGGCACCTTGTCCACCGAGTACGACGAGAAGCCGTCGACCTCCTTGGGGTCGATGCCGGCATCGGCCAGCGCGGCCAGCACCGCCTCCATCGCCAGGCGCAGCTCGGTGCGGCCCGAGTTCTTGCTGAACTCGGTGGCGCCCAGGCCGACGATCGCGGCGCGACCGGGGATGGTGCTGTCCATCATCTGTGCATTCATCGCATCGCCCCCGGCTCAGCGCAGGCGCACGCGCACCGTGCCGGTGACGTGCGGGCCCATCGAGTTGCTGCCCTTCAGGGCGATGTCCACGCAGCGCGAGGCCTCGTCCAGCGCGGTCACCTCGCCGGTGAAGGTCATCGTGTCGCCTGGATAGTTGGGTACGCCGAGCTTGATCTTGACCGACTTGAACTCGCAGCCGGCGCCCAGGCCGTGCTCGACGTAGCGCTGCACCAGCGCGCTGGTGGTGAGGATGTTCATGAAGATGTGCGGCGAGCCCAGCGCGCGGGCGGCCTCCAGGTCGTGGTGGCCCGGAAAGTAGTCGCGCGTGGCGATGGCGCCGCCGGCGATCAGCGGCACGGTGATCGGGATCGCCAGCTTCGGCAGCGCCTGGCCGACCGACAACGTTTCATTGGACATGCGTGGCTCCGTGAGGGGTGTCGGACCCGGGGCCCAGGTCCTCGGGCAGGTCGTACTTCCAGCCCAGCGTGTCGTTCGCGGCCAGCCAGTCGCCCAGGCGCTGCAGCGCCGGTTCGGCGCCGCCCAGCGAGCGGGCCAGCACGCGGCTCCAGTACAGGTAGCGGTGGATGGGGTAGGTGATGTCCACGCCCATGCCGCCGTGCACATGCTGCGCCTTGTGGCCCACCAGGTGCGCGGCCTGCGCGGCCAGCACCTTGACCGACAGCGCCTGCGGCTGCGCGCCCAGGCCGGCATCGAGCCGGTAGACCAGCTGCGCCAGCGCCGAGCGCAGCGCCTCCAGCGCGATCTGTGCATCGGCCATCTGCCCGGCCACCAGCTGGAACGAACCGACGACGCGGCCGAACTGCTTGCGCTGGCTGACGTATTCCACCGTGCGGGCCAACTGGCCGGCGCACACGCCCGCCTGCAGCGCCGCCTGTGCCGCCACCAGCCGCGGCTCGAGCCAGGCCAGCGCCGGCGCGGCCAGCAGCGCAGACTCATCCAGCCGCAGGCCGGCGATCTCGACCCGGGCCACCGCCAGGTGGTGCTGGCTGCGGCCCTCGGCCATCGCGATGCCGGCCTGGCGGGCCTCGATGCAGGCCAGGCGCACGGCGCCATCGAGCGCCACCGGCAGCAGCAGCCAGCGCGCCTGGGCCGCCAGCGCCACCGCATTGGCGCGGCCATCGAGCACCAGCGCGCCACCTTCGCGGCGGGCACGCAGCCCCGGGCCGCGGGCGGCGTGCAGGTCGTCGAGCGACAGCGCCACCAGCGCCTGGCCGCTCACCATGTCGGGCAGCGCCGCCTGCAGCGCCGGCGCGCCGAAGTGCGCCACGGCGGCGGCGGCCAGCTGCTGCTCGGCCAGCGGCACCAGGCCCAGCGCGCGGCCCTGCTCCTGCAGCACCGCCATCAGCTCGGTGATGCCCAGCCCCAGGCCGCCGTGGGCCTCGGGCACGACGATGCCGTGCAGCCCCGCAGCGAGGCAGGCCTGCCACAGCGGCTGCATGAAGGGCGCCGAGCCGGCGTCGTGGGCGCGCAGCGCGTCGTCGGTGCAGAAGTCGGCCAGCAGCGCGCGGGCGCTGTCGGCAAAGGCGCGCTGGTCCTCGTTGAGCGAGAAGTCCATCGGGAAATCCTTGCGCGCGGCCTACGCGGCCACCGGGCGGAACTGGGGCAGCGCGGTGCTCACGCCCTCGCCGGTCTCGAAGGTGGCGAACTCGACCTTCACCCGCTGGCCGATGGCGATGTCGGCCGGCGCCACGCCGACCAGCTGCGCCACCAGGCGCGTGCCCTCGTCGAGCTGCACCAGCGCCACCGGATTCGGGTACTCGAACGGCGGCACCTCGGGGTAGTGCATCACGGTGTACGAGTAGACCGTGCCCAGGCCGCTGGCCTCGAGCGTGTCCCACTCGAACGAGTGGCATTCGCTGCACACCGGGCCCGGTGGATGGCGCAGGGTGCCGCACGATTTGCAGCGCTGGATCAGCAGCTTGCCCTGCGCGGCGCCTTCCCAGAAGAATCGCGTGTCGTCGCTGATGCCCGGGCCCGGCCGGCGGATCTTGGGGATCGCCGGCGCCGCCGACGACGCCGCCGGCTTGACCGGGTTGGCGGGCTTGAACTTGAAGACGCGGAACAGCTGCTGGCCGACCTTCTCGTCGCCGGCCGCGCCCTGCGCGAAGTACTCCATCACCAGGGTGACGAAGAAGCCGGTGCCCAGCGCGGTGGTCTTCTCCTCGCCGATCGAATCCAGACGGGTGGTGTAGTACAGCTTTTCACCAGTGTGCAGCTCGCGCTCGAACTCGAGGTCGGAGTTGACCGCCACCACCGAGGGGTAGCCCTGGGCCTCGATCAGCTTGAGCGCCTCGTAGGGGTTCTCGGTGGTCGAGCCGGGCGGGTAGTTGTTCTGCTTCAGGCCCTCGAGGCACCAGGCCTGCAGCATGGTGGCCGGCGCCACCAGGCCGCCGCGCGACTGTGCCTGCGGCGAGGCCGCGTCGGTGTAGGCCGGGTTGTCGATGCCCATCACCTCGCACCACTGGCGGATCATCGGCGCATTGACCGGATCCCAGGCGTAGACACGCCCGTACTGCTTGCCCACCAGGGCCCGCACTGCCTTCATCCACTCGTGTTCAGCCACGTTGCTGTTCCTTTGCGTGCGCCTGACCTGGTACGTTGGCAGCCCCCAGGAAGGCCGGCCGCTCGCCGCCGCCGTGCAGCAGCAGGTTGGTGCCGCTCATGTAGGCCGCGGCGCCGGAGGCCACCCACTGCACCGCCGCGGCCACGTCGGCCGGCTCGGCCATGCGGCCGGCCGGGATGGTGGCGCCCACCGCCGCGATGCCGGCCTCGTCGCCGTAGTGCAGGTGCGATTGCTCGGTGCGCACCAGCCCCGGGCTGACCGCCACCACGCGAACCTTGGGCGCCCATTCCACCGCCAGCGAGGCCACCAGGCTCAGCACTCCGGCCTTGGCCGCGCCGTAGGCGGCGGTGCCGGGCGAGGGGCGCAGCGCGCTGATGCTGCCGATGAAGACGATCACCCCGCCCTCGGCCTGCCGCTGCATTTGCGCGTTGGCGACCTGGGCCAGGTTCAGCGGCGCGATCAGGTTGAGCCGCAGGATGCTCTCGTGGAAGCGCGGCGAGGCGGTGGCGGCCTCGGCCGACGGGCTGCCGCCGGCGTTGTTGACCAGCACGTCGAGCCGGCCGTGGCGCTGCACCACCTCGGCCACCAGGGCCTTGATCGATTCGATGTCCTTGACGTCGCAGCCGATGAACTCGGCCACACGTCCGCCGGCCGCGGGCAGCTCGGCCGGGGCCTGGCGGGCGCACACCACCACCTGCTCGCCGGCGGCCAGGAAGCCTTCAGCGATGCCGCGGCCGATGCCCTTGGTGCCGCCGGTGACCAGCACCACGCGCGGCCCCGACGACGGGCCCGATGTGGCGGAGGGGGAATGTGCATCCATGACGGGCAGTCTAGGCAGCAGGGGCCGGGGCCCCTACGTCCAAACAGACGATGCCCCTGCACTGGCGGGCATCGAGTATCGTCGCCACCGAATCGCCGGAGAGATCGTGTCCCCCCCCATCGAGCGCGACGTCCTTGTCGAGTCCCCCGCCGACGGCGTGGCAGTGGTGCGGCTGCACCGGCCCGAGGCCACCAACGCGCTGAGCCTGCGGCTGCAGGCGCAGTTGTCGCAGGCCTTCACCGAGCTGGCGGCCGACGACGCGGTGCGCTGCATCGTGCTCACCGGCGGCGAGCAGGTGTTCGCCGCCGGCGGCGACATCAAGGGCCTGCTCGAGGCCGATCCGATCGAGATCCTGCAGCGCCACACCGAGCGCGTGTGGGCGCCGATCCAGCACTGCCCCAAGCCGGTGATCGCCGCGGTGTGCGGCTATGCCTTCGGCGGCGGCGCCGAGCTGGCGATGCACTGCGACATCATCATCGCCGGCGAGGGCGCCAGCTTCGCGCAGCCCGAGATCCGCATCGGCATCATGCCGGGCATCGGCGGCACGCAGCGGCTGGTGCGCGCGGTGGGCAAGTTCAACGCGATGAAGATGCTGCTCACCGGCCGCCCGGTCGGCGCCCGCGAGGCCCAGGCCATGGGCCTGGTGTGCGACGTGGTGCCCGATGCCGAGGTGCTGCCCCACGCGCTGAAGATGGCGCAGACCATCGCCGCGATGCCGCCGCTGGCCGCCCAGCAGATCAAGGAAGTGGTACTGGCCGGCGTCGACGCCTCGCTCGAGACCGCGCTGGCACTGGAGCGCAAGGCCAACCAGCTGCTGTTCGCCACCCGCGACCAGAAGGAAGGCATGCAGGCCTTCGTCGACAAGCGCAAGCCGAAGTTCGAGGGGCGCTGAAGGCGACGCCTGCGCATGTCTGGGGGCGGCACGGAGCGGCCGTTCGATGACCGTTGTGAAATGCATCCCCCTCGGCATCGGCGCGTCGCGGCAGGCGGCGTGCGGTGCGGTCTCACGCTGCGGCGGTCGGTGCCTTCGGCACCGACTCCACTGCGGTGCTCACGCCGGGGTCGCGCCGTCCATTTAGCTCCGCGCGCCCTGCGGCCGCGCTGCGCACAGCGCC
>Ga0268298_10002599_pt1 | contig 19590 bp, 22 predicted proteins | sample WWTPWeurt_MetaG_FD_194462 | JGI IMG/M metagenome (GOLD analysis project Ga0268298, IMG submission 194462) | Activated sludge microbial communities from WWTP in Nijmegen, Gelderland, Netherland - WWTP Weurt | ecosystem: Engineered > WWTP > Aerobic digester > Activated sludge | place...
AACCTACCTCAACGATCGCACATTCGCGCGAGATATCTGGATTCGAGACGTTGCCTTTGAACCGCGCGGCGCTTTTCAAAATCATTTTACAATCTGGCAGTATACCATGTATGCTCGAGTCCAGGGAGTGCGCGGTAGAGTGGACATGAATGCATTTCACGGCTCCATGGACGATTTCAAATCCTGGGCAAATCAACCCGGACCGGGGCCACATTGAAAACAATTTGCGTATTTTGCGGTTCAAGTTCTGCCGTGTCGCCTCAGTTCTACTCCGCTGCAGATGCAATGGCACGCGAAATTCTGAAAAGAGATTTAACGCTGGTATACGGAGGCGCAACCGTCGGACTCATGGGACAGATCGCACGCGAAGTGATGGCCGGCGGTGGACGAGTCATTGGAGTGATCCCTGGATTTCTTGCATCCAGAGAAATAGCGCATAACGGTATCACGGAGCTCATTCACGTAAACACAATGCACGAAAGAAAAGCACGTATGGAATCGCTGTCCGATTGCTTTGCTGCACTCCCGGGAGGTCTTGGCACGATTGAGGAAATCTTTGAAATGCTAACCTGGGTGCAGCTCGGAGTACACAACAAGCCATGCGGTTTTTTGAACACGGACGGCTACTACGATCCTATCCTTGCGTTTCTTGAAAAAGCCTCCAATGAGAAGTTCTTGTCCGCCAGTTTCAGGGAGCACATTCACTTTGAATCAAGCCCCGAGGCTCTCATGGCCAGACTCACTGGCCATACGAATCGCAAAGAAGGCAGCCGTCAGAATCAGATCACGCCTGAGAGAATGTAACGGATTTTCGCAGACCACTTGACGAGTGCGGACCGTGCCCGATCTTCCATCATGCCTTCCAAGAGATCATTCATCCACGTATGCTTGCTCCTGTTCCTGGTCGCCTGGGGTTGCAGACAAAAAGATCTTCCTGTTCTCAAAGTGGACGCAGTCCATTCTCAGACGCACAGACCGGATAAAACGGAAGCTCCTCCTTACGAGATCGGCAGCGCGGCCGGAGTCATACTCGATTCTGCCGAATTTCAATTTCCGGCATTCGGCAAGGCTGACGCAAGGCCAAACGTAGTGCAAATCGTGGGCGGAGAACATGCCATGTATGCGGCGCGATTCGACCCCTCTTCCAAAAATGAACTGTCCGCAGACACTCTACGCCCGATGAAAAGCTCCCCGGAGTTCAGCGGATTCAAAGCCGGAGATGAATTCATCATCGCCATAGGCGATCAGCTTCCTCCTCCATCTGCAGGAAAACCAGCACCCTTTCGAGTGATGTGGATTGCGATGATGAAGGTGAAGAAATGAACTTCGCAGAAAAAGAAAGAGAGAGTTTCTACTCCAGATTGATCTGGCTTTTCCCTGCGATCTTCTTTTTTCATGTAATAGAAGAGTCTCTGGGATTCGCGCGATGGGTCCAGGAAATCCTGGAAGGGCAGATAGACATCAGCGCGTTTTATATCAACAACGCAGGCTTTATGGTGGTTCTACTTGGATTGACTGCACTTGCTTCGCGCAAAAAGACAATGTGGGCCACGGTTCCGCTGTTCTTCTGGGTAAGCGGACAGCAATTCTGGAACTTCATCTTTCATATGTACACCCAGTTTCACTTTCGCCACTACTCTCCTGGATATTTTACGGCTCTGTTTCTGTACTTCCCTGTATTTCTGTATCTAAGCTACATCGCACTGCGCGAAAGGTTCCTCAGCGGAGGATTCTTATTCGCGGCTCTCGTGGCCGGTGCTTTTGGAATGTGGTTTACGATCTGGGCCGGGCTCTATCACTTTGGATCTTTTCCCTGGGCCAGGTGGGTATAATGAAAGCGAAGACTCTTTTAAAAATCACCGCAGGACTGATTGGTTTTTTCTGTCTCGCGCATACTGCCGGAGCTTTTCTTGGAAAATCTCACGGTGCGGAGGAAGACGCTCTCCTCTCCGCGATGAGGTCGTATCATTTTGACGCCATGGGATTTTCCAGAACTCACTGGGATTTCTATTTTGGATTTAGCCTGTTTCTGAGCGTAAACCTGGCCGCACTGACTAGAATCATCTGGGTCATATCTTCTTCATCGGACGCAAACCTGGTCAGAACCTTTAGCTGGGTTTTGACGTTCACAACGGTCGGATTCGCAATTCTATCCTGGGTATATTTCTTTCCGGCTCCGGCGATTGTAAATTCACTGGCCACAATCACGTCGCTTGGCGCGGCTATCAAGAGCGGAAACTCCACCTAACAACGATTATGCGATTCAATAAATCTCTCATTGCTGCATTTCTAGGATTCCAGCCAGGCGGCTGGATGATCTTTGACGGCTTTCACGTACTGACCACAGGCAAATACTATGGCCCACCAGAACCAGGCCCCTGGGCAAGCCTTGTCTCTGCCCTGGGTTTCCATCCCTTTAGCCTGGGTCCTGCGTTTTTGATCCTCGGATTCGCATGGGTGGTGGCTGCGACTCTGCTCCTTTTGAAACCGGCGGTGGGCAGAATCCTTTCTCTCTGTCTGGCCGTGGTGACTCTTTTTTATCTGCCAGTCGGGACTCTCTACGCGGTCTGTGTGATTGCGCTTCTCTTTCGCCCGGAAACACCCGCGCAGGACTAACTCCCCGGAATCTGGCGCGGAAGCCGGGGTCCCAGGCATTTGTAATTGACCCGGAGGCGCCTGCGATCGAACATGGCCGCAACAATCCCCTGTAGCTCAGTCGGTAGAGCGCGTGACTGTTAATCACTAGGTCCCTGGTTCGAGCCCAGGCGGGGGAGCGTTCTTCAACCAGCCGCAGCTTTTCCGGCTGCCTTCCCCCCTTCCTCCACCTTTCTCTGATAAAGATCCCGAAACGCCTGGTTGGGCACTCTAGGTTCATTCTCGCGCGAAAGCCCTGGAAGAATCCCGTTTACGAAATACATGTCGATCGTTCCTTTGTTTTTCGCCGGAATCGGCCCGCGATATTCGCACTGAAAAAAATCTTTTACGAGCTCATAGGTCGCTTTCGAAATATTGATCTTACCCGAAACTCCGGAGGATTCGCAGCGACTCGCAGTGTTTACAGTGTCGCTCCATACATCGTACGCAAATTTTCGTTCTCCAATCACACCTGCCACCAGATCTCCCGAATGAATTCCAAGCCGCAGTTCCCAGTAAGGAAGACCTTGCTGGCTTTTGATTTCCTTCATCTGATTCATGAATGCCTGGATTTCGAGAGCAGCCATAACCGAGTCGATCGCATGCGTCGGCGAAGGAACGGGAACTCCGCCGGCGAACATGTAGCTATCGCCTATCGTTTTCAATTTTTCCAGTCCATTGCGTCCGATCACTCTATCGAAATAGGAAAAACATTTATCGAGCTCCGCCACCAGATCGGTTGGTGTCATCGATTCTGCGATTTGAGTGAAGCCCGCGAAATCGGTGAAGCAGATGGTGGTCGCTTCAAAATATCTGGGATCGCTTGCTCCTTTCACTTTCAATTCTGCGGCAATTTCCTCCGGCAAAATATTGAGCAAGAGTCTTTCGGAAGCAGCATGTTCTTTTGCCAGAGCGGTCTCTGCCGTGGTGACTGCTTTGACAAACGAATTGATGAGCAGCGCGTAGAAAATTACAACCATGATCATGGGAGGCATGAGATAGTCCGCCGGGAGCACGGATTTAGGCGGGCCAAAGAGAGCCGCGCCGCTCATGATCCGAAAGTAGACCTGATCCGCCAGGAACCCGAGACCCGCGATCACAACAAAAGCCCAGCGCGTCCAAAAATGCCGGGATGGGATCAGCAAAAACGGCAGCAGCATCAAAAGAAAATATCCATAGTGCGCTGGATCATCCGCATAGGCCACGCAAAGTCCCCCTAGATGGATGAATACGCCTGCAAGAGTGATGATGGAGCTCACATAAAATCGGCGTGCATAGAGAAAAATCCGACCAATCACCATGAACAAGACGATCTGAACATACAAAAGAGAACTCACTGCGTGAGTCTCCGGAGGTTCATTTATAAGAACCTGAGGCCACAACAGAGTAGTGATTGTAAGGAAGATGATTTGAATCCAGTTAGTGACGCGAACCGCGCGCGCTTCCTCTGTGCCAAGCCCCCGGAGTAGATCCCCTAACAGCAATAAGTTGCGAATCTTTTGAATCCAAGACATAAGTGCATTCGCCTCTATGAAAAAAGCGAGGCAATCACATTTATGGGCGCCTGCGCGCGCGAGGCTCAATCCTGTTTTGCGCAAACAATCGCAAAACTGCTGTTATACTCATTGAGGTCGCCATGGTTAGCAAGCTGTCAGGACTCCGCTTTTGAAACGATCACCTTTTCAAAACTTGCAATGCGCGACATGATTGTATCAATGTCCGCCCTCTCCATTCCTCCTTCAGAAAGTGCGTTCTCGAGAAGGAGGCCCACCCTCTGAAAATGAGCTCTCGTGATGGGCAAATGAGCGTGCGCGTATTCCAGAGCGCAAGTGTCAAATCGAATGGGTGCGCCCATAAGCATGGCGATGAATCGAGTCTGGTGTCCCTTCAGACGCACCATGTTCGTGTTCGTGAAAAAGTCGCTGAGCAAATCATCCTCTAAGATCTTAGAGTAGAAGAGCTCCACCAGACTTCCTACAGTAGAAATATCTCCATACTTATCAAAGATCGATTTTCCTTTGAATTGATTGAATACGCGAGCGCATCTCTGTAAATGAACTTTCGCAGTGCGGTCAAATGGATATTGCGAAAGATACTCTTCGAAGATATTCTTTCCAGAAATGTAATCTCCGGATCGAACTGCATGCACTCCCTTTTCAAGCAACGCCCCGCCTGAGTATCTCGCAGCCATGATGGACTCCTCTTCTCCGCAGATCACTTCGTGTACGTATAAAGGCTTGCGCTTTCCTTTCACAAGAGTGATGTCCACCAGGCGTGAACGAATCCCTGTGTGATCCTGCATTGCACTCAGAGTGTCCCGGCTCACGAGAAACCTTGTGTAATACACCTTTGTAAGTCCCTCAATGCGCGATGCTGAGTTGACCGTGTCTCCGATCACAGTGTTTTCCATGCGAAGCTCTTCTCCGATTGTGCCGAGCATGATGCGTCCCTGTGTGAATGCCGATTCCGATTTCCACCGGTTCTGATCGCTCACGATTGAAATTTTCTAGTTCCGCGATCATAGCGAGCCCTGCCCGCACTGCGTCGTCTGCATGTTCGAACAAGGCCAGAATTCCGTCTCCAATGTATTTATCAATGAACCCATTGTGATCGCGTATGACGGGTCCCATTCGTTTCAGATAATCGTTTATGAATTTGAAATTGTTCTCTGGAGAGTTCCCTTCCGCGATTGCAGTAAAATCGCGAATGTCAGAGAACAGAACACTCATCGTGGCTTCTTTGCTTTCTCCGAGTGAAATTTGCTCCACACTCTGGCGATTCAACAAACGCAAGAATTCAGCTGGAACAAATCGAGAAAGAGAAAGATTCAGGGCTTCCACTCTGAGGATCGCCCCGTCCACTATGGTTCGCAAAAGATAGAGAAGTGCAGTGCTCAGAGTCAGAGCGATCACAGAAGATGCAAGACCCACCTGTGCCGTGATTAGATTCCCGCCGGGACTGGAGTATACGAGAGCAAAGAACAGAAAGTCCGCGAGCATCATGACTGCTGCAATGGGGATGATCCAGGAAAGGCGTCCGAATGTATCCTGTTCCACATACTCCAATCCGGTCACACATGACATGTGCTGGAATGAAAAATCGACTCTCTGCTTTTCTGTAAATGCATTAACTGTGCAGTCACAATGGTTCGCCTTACAACGCGAAGCTTCACAAACGATGGAAGCGGCCCACAAGTGTTGGAGCTAAACGGGAGTCGTTCTGGGTGCCAGATCACATTGGCCGCTGGCGCGCCATTCCTCAAAAAAAAGCCGGCGTTTCGGGCCCATTTTTTTTGTGTGCGAAGAATAGAAGTGCCGCAAACCAGGTGCAAATACTCCACGAATGTTCGCTTCTGAACAGATCACCTATGAAAAAAATTCTAACCTTTACCTTTCTCCTTCTTGCGGCCGCCTCCTGCACGCCCGCCCATCCACGCGATACTGGCCACTGGGATTCTGTGGCGCGATATCTTGCGGGCATGGAAGTCCAGGAAGACCCGAACCTCGCTCAGCTATCTCGCAGACCGGAATGGGTCACTCACAAACAATCCATGGACAAAATGTTCTCTGGCCTGGAAGAGAACTATCTTTCGAAGATGAAGCCCTGGGCAGAGCGAGAGATCGGCAATCCGGGAACGCCAGTTCTATTTTATCCGTTCGGTGGACCGGAGATCATCATATCTCAAACCTTTTTTCCTCATGTGCGTGAATACATCATGTGCGGCCTGGAAGCGCCGGGCCTTCCACCCGATCCAACGAAAGTAACGGCTGCCCGGTTGAATCCTGTTCTCACCAATCTTCGTGAGTCGCTCAAATGGCTGACGAGCTATACATACTTTCAGACGATTCACATGGACAGCCAGCTGAGATACACGGACCTTTCGGGAACCCTGCCACTCATGCTTGTGTTTCTTGCGCGAACAGGAAATCGCGTAACGGACGTCACCGGTGTCATACTTGGAAACAATGGAACACTCTACGAACTGGAAGAAAATTCGCCTGCACCCGGTCGGATTCCGGAATCCTCCATAAAGACAACGGGCATTCGCGGTGCGCGCATAACGTTCGTAAAGAACGGAACGGAAAGACAGGCCTACTACTTCTCATTCGATGCCTCAGACCCGGCTATGAAAACGAGATCCTACTTTTTTGATTTTGTGAAAAGCAGGGGTGAAAGGTCAGTCATGCTGAAAGCCGCGTCCTACCTTCTTCACTGGGGCAATTTTCCAACTCTCAAGGCTTTTATCCTGAATGAATCGCGCCTCATTCTATCCGACGATACAGGAATCCCGTTCAAAGATTGGGATCGCAAAACCTGGAATCTCACGCTCTACGGAAATTATCAGGCACCCATTCCTCAGTTTGCAGGACAAATCCAGTATGATATGCTTCGTGCGTATTCAAACAAGAAAGACGTAAAGGAACTACCATTTAACATTGGCTACACGGCCGCCTGGAAGCCTGGCATTTCGAGCCTGGTGCTCGCAAGAAGAATGGATCAGACAGAGGGGAAGTGATTGGGCGCCTCCGCTTCGCGGACCGCGCTCTCGGGCCGCAGGGCGCGGCCGTCGATCGCTGGCGCGGTGTGGAATAGGGAGGCAGCAGATGAGTCGTTTCGAAATACCACGCGAGATGCAAGCGCTGGAACTGAGCGCAAACGGATCCACTGTGCGCGAAGCTTGTGCCAATTTGAAAGTTGTGCGCAAGCCAGTGCCAGTTCCAACGAAAGGACAGGTTCTTGTGCGAGTGGAAGCCGCGCCGTGCAATCCGTCCGATCTCTCCTATCTCCAGGGTCATTACGCAGTAGACCGGCCCCTGCCCGCGGTACCTGGCTTCGAAGCTTCCGGTGTGGTTGTGAAATCGGGCGGTGGGCTTATTGGATCCTGGCTCCTGGGAAAGCGCATAACGTGCGCCGGCCAGAGTCCACGCGATGGCACATGGGCAGAATACTTCATTGCAGATGCAATGTCCTGTCTTCCGCTTCGCCGTGGCGTGAGCTTTGAGCAAGGTTGTTCGCTGATTGTGAACCCTCTCACTGCATTCGCTCTCCTCGAACGTGCGAGAGAATTCGGGAGCAAGGCTCTCGTTCAGGATGCAGCCGCAAGCCAGCTGGGCAGAATGATTGCAGCACTTGCCCGCGAGCAAGGAATTCCGCTCATCAACATTGTCCGCAAAAAAGAACACGTGGAACTCTTGAAGAATGCCGGAAATGCTCATGTACTCAACTCCAGCGAAAACGATTTTGACGCACAACTCCAGAAACTCGCCCAGGACCTGAAGGCAACCACCGCATTCGATTGCATCAGCGGTGCCATGTCTGCACGCGTTCTACAGGCTCTTCCTTCTCGTTCTCAAATCATAGTGTATGGTTCTATGTCCGGAGAAGATGCGACTGCGAAATCAAAAGACATTGTGTTTTTCAGAAAGAATGTGACGGGCTTTCATCTTGCTTCGCACATCAAGGAACGCGGAACACTCTGGGTTCTAAAAACGGCACGGCAGGTTCAAAAACTCGTAGAGAGAAAAATCTTTCATACCGAGTTTTCCGCGCGGCTCACTCTGGCGCAGGCACCGGAAGGAATTGCGGCATACGCAGAAAATATGACGTCTGGAAAGCCTGTGATCTTGCCGCGCGGAGTGTGAGGGCGCTCAACGCCCGCTTTCAACTTATAAAATCGTATTCCATTCTCCGCGCTGTCGCGCGTGAAGCTTCTTTTCCAAAGTATCTTTCTACTATATGAAGAGACATATCAATTCCGGCTGAGATTCCGGCGGACGTGATGATTCTTCCCTGATCCACAAAACGAGCGCCCTGTTTCACTCGAATCTGGCACGATTTTTAGACCATTCCTGGCAACGACAGTGCGTTTGCTTTCCGCTACAATTTTAACGTTAAACGCTTTTCTGTGATCCGGAGTCTCCGCGATGGAGAAGACTTCAAACGGTCCCGCAAAATCCAAAACTTCCACATCATCAAAAAGAAGAATTCGAGTCTCCACTGCTTCCATAGAACCATCCTGATTGCGACCAGAGGGCGGTGCAAGCACGCAGCAAGGCAATATCTGTTTATTTGCCGAGCTGTTTTGTTTGAGGTTGACGCACTCAGCAGAGCTCGTCGAAATCCAAAACCAATGGATGCTTTGTGGAAAGACCTTTCGGAACTGCTCACAGCTTTTGGCGAAATCCAGGACAGGCTGGATCCAACCCTCTTTTCACAATCTGCAAGCAGAATTGAACCACTGGCCGCAAAACTGGAACTTTCTAGAAATGAAGCAGAGCGTAGCACCCAGAACGCTCCATCCGTAGACGTATTGTTGCGTTCCGCTTCCCAGGCATTGCAGGGAGCCGCTCGATTCCTGGAAGCTCCCGCAGGCCCGCACGGAATCATGAAGGCATTCCAGGCGCTTAGACCCATCCATCGCTCGGAGGAAATCCTGTATTCGCTGGCGGGTCAATTTGAAGAAGTGAGCAAATTCTTTCTTCCAGCATCGCACAGAGAAAATCGAGAGCTGCTGAAAAGGTTGTCTCAGTCACCGTCAGGCGACATTGCGTCACTTTCGGATGCGAGTGACTGTGGAATCATCCATTTCAACAACGAACGCGGAAAGAGAGGCGGATGGTCTATCTATGTGCCAGAATACTATACAAAAGAAAAACGTTGGCCTCTGGTCATTGCACTGCACGGTGGATCCGGTCACGGAGCTGATTTCCTGTGGAGCTGGCTGCGAGATGCGCGCGCACGCGGGATGCTCCTTGCGTCCCCTACATCTCTGGATCGCACCTGGTTTCTCCACCATCCTGGCACGGATGTAGTGGGCCTGAATTCCATGCTGAGTCAGATCTCAGAAAAATGGAACGTGGATACAAAGCGCCTCTTGCTCACGGGGATTTCAGACGGCGGAACATACTCCATGGTCCTCTCCACTGTCAGACAATCTCCTTTCACCCACTATGCTCCTGTAGCCGCAGCAGTACACGCTCTTTTGAACAGAGAAGGAATCGTCGAAGCGCCGGTCGCAGACCTGAAAATCTTTCAGGTGCATGGAGCGCGCGACTGGATGTTCCCTGTGGAAAAAGCAAGACTCGCCGCATCAGCGCTCAAGAATGCAGGAGCAAACATCGTCTACCGCGAAGTGGAAGACCTTTCGCACAACTATCCACGCGACCTGAATGCGGAAATTCTGGACTGGTTTACGCGCAGCGGGAGTGATCTATACTAGTTGGAATTTATATAAGAAGATAAAATCACATTCGGACAAAAGGTGCCAGCCGAACCTGTGTCCAGTTCAGCGATGGTGGTGGCTCCGTTTGGAATGAAGTAGATCTTTCCGTTCAAGCCCATGGTGGCACCAATGTAAACCCCCGAAGTAGTGCCGATCGTAGAGGTAGTTCTATTCAACGGATCTGTAACCAGAACAGAAGTGCCTGTCCGCGGCGGAGCATAGATCTTTCCATTCGGTGCCAGAATTCCATTGGAATACTGGTTTCCAAATGTGCTGCCAAACTGACTGAATGCATTCGATGCTGGAAATAGATCCGGATCCACTTCCAGAACAGTGGTTGCAGCCAGAGGTGTCATGTAGACCTTACCGTTAGGCGCAATAGATCCTCCGTCATAAGCGCCTACACCATACGTGCCTCCACCGGTTCGAAGAGACCTGGCAATGGGATCGATTTCTCCCACAGGGGGATTCGTGTTGTTTGGAACTCCGTAAAATTTACCGTTGGTTGCAAGCACAGCTTCTCCATACCCGGGGATGGCCGCAAAGCTTGTGGAAGTTCTAGTATTCGGATTGTAATCCAGAACTGCTCCAGCAGAATCTCGGAAAGCGTATATGTGACCGTCCGGTCCAGTTTTGGCGCCCAGAAAACTTGCGAAGGGTAAACTTCCGGCAATGTCCTGAAAAGTACTACGAGTAGTCGGGTCCACTTCCAGAATTTGCGTTGGATTTCGCGCAGCTCCCCAGATCTTTCCGTTGTTCGCCTGCAGCGCACATCCAGAATACTTCGGATTGGCTCCCGCCACAGTTCCAGGAACATTGGATACCGTTCTGGTATCTGGATCTATTTCCAGAACCTGGGTAGCGTTATCCGGCATTGCGTATATCTTCCCATTTCGAGCCAGGCATCCCATCTGGTATGTATTGGCTCCCACGGAGCCAAAAGTTGTAATAGAAGGGGAACGAATGCTTCCGAGAGATTGCATGAACTGAAAGTAGAGCCGGACTCGCGCTGCATTGTCTGAACTGAGCACGTTCACCTCGGATACCTGCGGACCGCAAAGGTCAAGAAATGCTACATCGTAAACAAAGAGGGCCCGCCAGATAGACTCCGGAGCACCGGCAGAAAACCTGCAACCCGCGACGCACGAACAGAAAAAGAAGGCGGAGCCATAGAAGCAAAAGCGACGCACAAAGTACAAAAAAGCAAACATTCGGCGAAACCTGAATTTCGCACAAATGGAACTGACCGGTGCGAAAAAGTCAAGCAACGCGCATGGCATGGTTGACGAACTTTCCACGCTCTCTACGAATTGTCCAATGAAAGCAGTCAAGATCCTACTCACTCTGATCGCCGCGCTGGCCGTTGTTGTCCTGGGTTTTTATACATACCTGGGCGGATGGAGCACAGTTCAGGTAACGCGCGGAGAAATGCCTTCTATGGAAATAGTCTACTCTCTCCACCGCGGAGCGTACAAAGACCTGCACAAGAGCTGGAGCAGATTCAAAGGTGAATGGGAAGCGGCCGGCCTGAAAGAATGCGATGCACTTGCAGTTTATCTGGACCCGCCCGGAACTCCAGACGAAAAGCTTCGGTCTGTGATTGCCTGCCGCGTAGATTCTCTTTCAAAGGAAGAGAAAGAGAAGATCAAAGCGAAACTGCCATCCTTTGTGATTCCGCGCTCCGCCGCACTCCTCTCGTCTTTTCCATACCGCAATCCGGCCTCCTACTTCGTTGGCCCTTCGAAAGTATACCCGGCCTTTCAAAAAGAACTCACCGCAGACAAGATCATTCCGCCAGTGGCCATCGAAACGTACGGCAGCATGTCTAAACCGGCAGATCAAATCGGTTTTGCCATGCCTCTCGAAAGCAAGCGTACCGATTACGCAAAGCTAATGGAAGCTTTCTAACTCTGCGCCGGATTCGCCCCGTGGATACAGGTCTACAAATCTGCTTGTCCCTTTTTGAACCTTTGCATCATCCTGCCGCATGCACATACCGCGCGCCTTTCGAGGACGCCTCCCCACGATCCTCTTTGCAATTCTGACCTATGGTGCGGTGTATTTTCTTTTGCATTTGCTCTACAATCCGATCGGACAAGTTTTGCCGCGCCAGTGGACTGATTCTGCTGACCAGAAAGTCGAACTGCCATTCTATCGCCTTGTAGATCAGCCATCCACCATCAGAATCAAACAGAAAGTAATTGTACCCCGCGGTTCTGCTCTGGTTCTCCCGCGTGTATCTGGAAACCGAATACTAATATTTTTAAACAATCAACAGGTAGCTGCGATTGGTGCCGCGCGCGGAACCGGAAACATCTGGACTGGATTTCACTGGATCGACTTGCCGGACGTGGCTGGAGAATCCGTTCTGGAGCTGGAGATTACCGGGGCATACGACCTGGGAATCAGAGAAGTTCCATACCTGGCCCCGTCAGGCGACATTGCTCTGTTCCGATGGGTCACTTCCGTCCTGTTCAACGAACTCTACTGGCTGGTCCTGGGGCTTATCCTCGCCCTGGGGGCGCTTCAAATCTACTACGCGCAGATTGACCCGCGGCTGCGAAAAACCTACTGGCTCAACACCGCAGGAATTTTGCTTGGCGGCTTCTATCTGTTCGACTTCGCGATTCGAAGCGACAGCGGCACCATGACCTCCTACCTCTGGGCCAGAAAACTCATGCTTTCTGCGGGATATGCGGCGCCTCTTCTGATGCTCATGGCAATGGAGTACTACACTCGCAAGAAGCTTTACTTCTCAAAGTTCACTCTTTTGACAACTGCGGTGGCTGCAGGGCTTGCGATTTCGGCCGGATCTCTTTCTGATCTGAAGAAATGGAGTGTGCTTACGGCGGGGCTTGCCCAGCTCAACTGGCTTTTTCTCTTGATCATTGCGTTTCGCACTCGTCACAACGTAATCGTTTTCGCAGTCACTTTCTTCTATTGCACTCTGGTCGGAAGTGTCTTCTCTATGATCTCACCATCTTCTCACATTTTTATGATCCAGATAGGATACGTCTTTGCGATTACATCTGTTGTGTACAACATGATAGAAGAATTCGGGCGAGTGCATGAGGATTATCGCACTGCATATAGAAAATCAAGAACAGATCCTCTCACAGGCGCCTACAATCGATTCATACTCGACGAGGTGACGGTAGAACCAGGAGACGCAGTCGTTCTCATTGACATGAACAATTTCAAAGTGATCAACGATGCATTCGGACATCACGCAGGAGATCGCGTGCTTGTAGAGTGGGTGAAGAGCGCGCAACTGCACACAGATCAAAGCGATATGATCATTCGCACCGGCGGAGATGAATTCATCATTCTAGTGCGAGGAGCAAGAGAGACAGACATGAATCGCATTCTGGAAGATTTCCAGCAGCGAGTTTCAGATTTGCCTGCGTCTTTCTCCTACGGAATCGAAAAGATACAAACCACTCTGCACGATGCCATTCAAAACGCGGACCAGAGAATGTATGCGCATAAAAAGAATTCCAGGTCCACCTGGATTCGAAGACTCTGGCAACGCAGGCAGAAAAAGACTGCCTGAGTTCAAAACATCAAGTCGTATACATGGTCAAAAGCACGCTGCTGATCAATAGCGCAAACAAACCCACCGGAATGCCCCACTTCATGAACTTTTCCACTTCCGCAATCACGTACTTGTTCCCAAGCTTTGCTGTGATCTTTTCTGCCACCGGTGGATAGAGTACAATCAAGCTAATGAAAACCATCAGAAGCTGATAACCAAATCCAGTGGAAACAACTGAATTGATCAGACCATCCGCGCCCACGGCCGGGTAACGAATGGAGAATGTGAAGTTCAACGCAATCAACGCCAGGATAGACGCGGACCATGCAGTCAACCTTGGCGCAACATCCACTTTCGCAAACAGAGTCAGCACGGTTGGAATTACGAGAAGTGCCAGAAAAGGAGCAAACAGAGTGAATATGTGAGAAGTAGGATCACGCGCGATCTGAACGCGCGCATCCATCGTTGGGAAATACTCACCGTTGAGTCCTCTCTCGCGGCCGGGAGAAAAGGCTATCTTCTGCAAGTGAAACCCCGACACTCCCACACCCTGCTTGATTCCAGATGTGTCTTTGTCCGTTTGATCCTGAGTCAGAACGATTTGATTGCTATTGAACTTGTTGGATATGAGCCGAACCGGAAGCTCCTGCTTATCAAACGGAAAGGCCTGCAGGCGAAACTTAGTATCAAAACTAGCTTTGATCCTTTGCAAATGCACTACAGTGCCATCCGATTGAATCGTAATCGCCTGCTCAAGACGAATGGGAGATCCATTCATATTGCGAATCACCAGTTGAGGGGTCCAGATCTCTTTTGTTTCCGCTTCTGCCTCATCTCCCAGAAAAGCCTTTCTATCTGAGCCATGTTCTCTGGCATCAAATTTGAGACGAGGATCTCGCCATCGCAGCTGCAGATCGACGGTCATTTCAAAGTTTCCGGCCTGATCATTGACCTTTCCAATCTGACTTACAATGGCAGAAACAAAAACGCGGAGAGGTGACTCTGTTCCTGTAGGGACGCTTTCCGCAGAGAGCGGGCCAGACAGGAAGAATGCAGCCGCGGCGAAAAAGAGAGTCCTAATCATCTGCGTCTCCGCTCTGTCCAGGAATGAGCCCTGGATCTGCATCTTTGTTTAGAGCGGCCTGGCGTCTTTTCTCCGCATTCTCTTTCTCAGGATGGATGAAGAGAGAGTTGATCAGGATCAGCATGACTCCGCACAAAATCAGCCCTTGAATGAAAGCAAGAGAGATGGAACGCACGAGGGCCCACATGTTTTGAGTTGCGAACTCTGAAAAATTGCGAACCGCGACAACAGAACCGATCTTTGTTCCCTTAAAATCAAGGAGAGGAACAGCCACAAAGCCATAATCAACGCCGCCTATCGTCTGCTGTCTCGTGGTCACATCTGTCACAGACCGCAGAAAGTCTGGAGTGACCACAGTGCGAATCATATTCCAGTCAGTGGATTCCGTATTTCGATATCCGCCAATGATTCTCTCCGCATCCGGCTTCGGAATCAGGGTGGCAATTTCGCTCATTTTCTATCATCCACAAACACGCCCGCTTCAAAACCCGCGTTCTTCTTTACGTTGTTGATGATGGCTCCGAAATCCATTCCGATTTCCACGCTGCCAAAGTAGTCCGTTCCGTCCGTGATCACGTCAATGCCGCGAATGCTGAGCCCGCGTCTTCCAATCTCGACTCCTGAATACGGCAGTTTGTTTTTGTTTGCCATGAGAACCATTTCGCGAAAGCCGCTGAGGTCTTCCCCGTGACCGGCCTTTACGTCATAGATCCGGAGAAAAGAAGTCGCGGGAGCCAGATGAAACTGGCCTTCGCGCACTCCGTATTTTTCTCTCAGGATGAGAAACATAGGAACCAGCGCGTCCACCAGTGGCTCTCTACTCTGCGTTCGCATGGAATTGATAACGACGGGCATACGTGCCACCATTGTGGCGCGCGCAAGAGACTTGTTCGATTGCTCCTGCATGTCATTTTGAATGAGAGTGGCGGCTGTGCGAAGGTCCCCTTCCTTACAATTCTCGATGACCATGTGAGTGGCCATGTAGGATGAATACGCCGTGATGGCGCTGGTTCCAATTACGACTGCGAAAATGAATGCGAGTGCTTTTTGTTGTAGAGTGAGCTTGAGTTTGAGGCCTGGGATTCCCATAAAGTGGTTCGAATGGCCCCACGGAGTGGGTCGCGCAACTAAAATCCCGGAAGTTCGATGAAAAATCGGGGAGGACGGACGTCCTCCCTTTCTTTAAGTCAGCGACTGGTGCAAGCCCAGACTCTTACTTCGCAGCCAGAACCATGCTCGCTGCAGAAATCAACAGCCTTGGACTGAACCTGATTCTCATCTGGTCCATGTGCCCAGCCATATGATCCGCCACTGCCAGTTGCAAATGCGGCGCAAGTGTTCCAGAACTCAAGAACCACTTCGCAGCCAGAACTGTGCTCTGAACATTTCGCAAGCGCGTTCTTGCTTGCTGCAGCCTGAGTGGTTGCGTCTGCCCACCAGCCCCATGCACCGTCTGCTTTGGAATAAGCCAGAGCACCGTACATGTCTTTAGCAAGAAGTGGGGAAGCAACCATAGCACTGAGAGCCAGAACTGTCATAACGAATTTCTTTTTCAAACGAACTCCTCCGTGGGAATGAACCCAGAACGAGAGACAGCCCGTTTCGCGTTTTTGTTCAACTGTTTTTTCGCTCTGGCGACCGCCCGGCGGTGGATTTTCACATTGTAAGATCCAGGAGCCCCCATCGACTCAGACATATGCGGCTGCCAGTGATCCTGCTTCTGATCTGTGCCCTGTCCCCTGCCCTCGCAGCAGATCGCTTGAGCAAGCCACTCACTGATTTTGCCTACATGCTCGACCCATCGTCCACCATCGAGGCAAGCGAAATGGAAGCCGCCAGGGACAGCGGCCAGTTTCAAAGAGTAAAGGGCGATTTCATAGGCCTTGGATTTCAGTCCGGATCTGTGTGGTTCGATCTGAGCGTTCGTAACGATTCCGCACGAGACCTTCTCTACCTCAGCATTCCAGTGCCAGTACTGGATCATCTGGAACTTTATGAGAGAAACGGAGAATCGTGGACCGTACAAAAATCAGGCGATCTATACACAAGAGAAGAACGAAACGACTTTCGCAACCCCACTTTCTCTCTATCTATAAAACCAGGAGAAACCAGACGCTACCTCCTTCGCATCATCACAACAAGCGCGATCCCGTTTCATGCAGTGGTTTCCACGGATCTTGCCATCACAGCGGAGTCTGAATCCGAAATGGTCTGGACTGCAGGCTACTTTGGTCTGCTCACCGCGATGATACTGTACAATTTGTTCATCTACTTCTCCATCCGAGAGAGATCCTACCTGGCTTACTCTGTCTATGTGATCTTACTGTGGATGTTTCAGGCATGCAACTATGGACTGGCAGCACAGTATATATTGCCCAACCATCCAGTCATCGCGAACTACGCCTATCCCATCCTCGCTTCTTTACTCGCACTCTCCACTGTCATCTTCACATATACGTTTCACAATGTGCACGTTCGCTTCCTGAAGCTGCGAAAAGTATTCTGGGCCACGGGTGTAGTCTGCATCCTCAGCATAGGCGCCACTTTCTATGTGCAGAATCGATTCAACAATGCTCTGTCCATTGCAATCAGCGTTCTGGTTCTCTATACATCTGTTCTCAGTCTAATGCGCGGGTACAGACCAGCACTGTTCTTCCTGGCCGCCTGGACTGGATTTGTAATACTCACTACATTGTGGAGTCTCTCCATTCGCGGTATCATTCAGAATTTCCTGATCTTTCGCTACGCATTCCTTGTGGGTTCTGCAACAGAAGTTGTGATCCTGTCTCTGGCTCTGGGCGATCGCATCAATCTGCTCGACTCTGAAAAGAGAGCGGCACTGGCAGAACAAATTCAGTTAAAAACAAGGCTTCTGGATGCGTTCTCTCGTTTTGTTCCGCGGCAGTTCTTACGGTCTCTGGGCAAGGAAAGCCCCGAAGAAGTGAACCTCGGAGATGCGAGTGCAGCAGAAGTCACCATTCTGTTCTCCGATATTCGCGGTTTCACTGGAATGTCTGAGAGAATGAATGTGACGGAGAACTTCAATTTCCTCAATAGCTATCTCAAAAGAATGGAACCCGTAATAGAAAGCCGGGGCGGATTCGTGGATAAGTATATTGGAGATGCGATCATGGCGATCTTTCTTGGAAATCCGGAGCATGCCATCCATGCCGCGGAAGACATGATGAAAGCACTCGAAGAATACAACGCGCACAGAGCCAGCCAGAACTTTGAGCCAATCAAGATTGGAATCGGAATTCATCGCGGTCCTGTGATGCTTGGAACAGTCGGTTCGCAAAAGAGAATGGATACAACTGTGATCGGCGATTCAGTCAACGCATGCGCGCGAATAGAGAGTCTGACCAAGAAGATCGCACCTGTTTTGATTTCAGAGGACGCACTGGCAGGTGTATCTGACCAGATCAGGAATAAACTCAAGCGAATTGCGCGCGTGCAGGTGCGTGGGAAAACTCAGTCTCTAGTCCTTTACGGCTTCGCCTGAAGCTGGTCGTCAGTGCTTTCCGCGTGGCGAGCGCGCAACCTCGCGTAGTGTTCTGCGCTCTTGCGAAGGATTGGCAAAAACGCGAGATAGATGAGCAATCCCGCAGGCAGACAAAGGAGGCTCCATGCAAGTACTGCATGAATGATCGCACTGGAGAAATGGACCAGAGTTTTCACAATTCCTTCCTGCAACATGGCAAGCACCGCAGAAGGCGAAACTGGAAACGGGTCTGAGCCTGTGATCCACTCTCCCATTCGCACAAAAGGAACGAGCATGGCGATCTGAAGAGGGTATACTGCGTAATTCACGGCCTGAATGGCGATCGCGTTCAACCGGAGTAGATACCCTACGATGACGCAAAGCGCCATGGTCGCACCAATCACAGGGAAGATTCCAAGCATCGCGCCTGCTGCAATGCACAATGCAAGTTTATGAGGCGTCACCCCTCTCTTGAGCAGATCCAGAATGGGCCCGAGCACCCTTTGTCGAATGTAGCCACTCAAGAGATCACCGCGCTTCCACCGGCAGATCCGTGTTTCTACGGATACGACGCTCCATCTCAAAAATAAAAAAATTCACGTTTCGCACGATTCGTTCGTCCTATAATTGTTGCCGGCGAAACGCAGGCAATTCCAATAAGCCGGGCCTCGGCCCACTATCTTGAGAGGAAAAAATGAATAGAAAGAGAATCGCAATCGCAGCAATTGCAGCTGCACTGTTTCTCGGCGCGGCAAGCTACCTTTCCGCCGAATCAGATTACGACTTTACGCTCGTAAACGCAACTGGCTACGACATCGATGCAGTGTATGTATCGCCATCCAGCCAGGAGAGCTGGGGAAATGACGTAATGGGTCAGGACGTTCTTGTAAACGGCATGACTGTAAAAATCGTATTCCATCCATCTGCTCAGGCATCTTCCTGGGATCTGAAAGTAAAATGGCGTGATCCAGGATATCCTGCTGTAGTATGGCATGGCCTGGACCTGGCAACCATCAACAAGCTGACTCTGAAGTACAACAAAGACACAGACGTTACTTCCGTAATCAAAGAGTAATCTTTGCATTGCATCCCGGGGCATTGCCCCGGGGTGAATGCCTCTACTCTTTCAGAAACTTCAAAAGAGACGGATCATACTTCTTTGGTCCCGGTCTATCTCTCACAATTCCCCACAGTTTAGCCGCAGCTTCCATTTTGTTTTTCAAGTGTGCCGTTTTCGGATCGCGGTTAAAATCGCGTACAAAGGTATTCCAGCGCAAAATCGGCGGAAGCTTTCGCGTACCATCTTTCTTCTCCCGCTGCACCCTCTCGTAAATCTTCACCAGATCCTGGACTTTCGCACGCTCGTTTCCCTTCGCACGCGCATCGCGCACAAACTCTGCCATCTCCATAGTAAACTTGAAATCCGGATTCTTGAAGTATTCGGCAAAGAACTCTCTGGCATGCGCGTTGAAAGCAAAGCCGGAGGATACTGGTGAATCAAGAGAGATACGCCTGGTGACAACCTCTCTCGATGTGCCCGAGACCGGATACTTTCGCTTTTCCGTCTTTTTCTTTTGTCTGGCGATGGGCGGCGAGACCGGGCCGCGCAGAAAACCAATCAACCTCTCTTCTAG